>Ga0302323_100004042_pt1 | contig 11954 bp, 13 predicted proteins | sample Fen_T0_3_FD_201950 | JGI IMG/M metagenome (GOLD analysis project Ga0302323, IMG submission 201950) | Peat permafrost microbial communities from Stordalen Mire near Abisko, Sweden - Fen_T0_3 | ecosystem: Environmental > Terrestrial > Soil > Wetlands > Permafrost | place: Sweden: Abisko... | reverse complement strand
CTTCGAAGCCGATCACGAACACCGGCTCCTTGTCCTCGTGCAGCGCTTCCATCGTGATCTTGTGGAGGTCGCGGTGACGGATGATGTAGCTGTCGCGCGCCGTGTCTTTGCGCTCGATCAGCAGGCCCTTCGACTTGACGTCGCCCTTCGCGAACCGCTGGTTACCTGACCCGGGCGTCTGCACACCGCCGACGTCCTTGGCCGTCTGCTTTTCACCGCGGCGAGACATCGCCAGCGGCCGACGCCCAAGCGCCATTACCAGCGCTCCGAGAATCGAGCGAAGAAGTTATTGATCGCGATGAACGCTTCGCCATTCACCGTAGCACCAGCTGCGCGCATCGCGGCCAGCGCCGCCTCGCGAAATGCATCCACGCTGACGGTCTCAGCCGGAACGTCGAGGTGCCTGAGCCGGACCAGATGGCCGCTTGAACCCATGTTGTGGCCCCAGGGTTCGCCGAGCGCGCGCTGGGCTGCGTTCGGCTGCGCGAACATCGCGGCCACCTCTTTGGTGCCCTGGCTCTCGTAATACTCGTGGTAGACCACGCGGCTGATCCCGTGCTGGATGATGCGCATCGCGCAGTTCCGACACGGATAGACCGTCGTGTAGATCGTGTGGGGCTCTTTGTCGACCTGGCCGGCGAGGTCGAGCGCGTTGCTCTCGGCATGCAGCGTGCGCACGCAGCTGTCGCGGCCGTCGATCGACCGAACGTCACAGCCCACCTCAAGACAGTCCGGTGTGCCACGAGGCGAACCGTTGTAGCCAGTGCTGATGGCTCGCTTGTCGCGGTCGCGCACAACGATCGCGCCGACGCGCTTTCGCCTGCACGACCCACGCTGCGCGACCACGTACGCCTGGCGCATGAACCACACGTCCCATTCTGGACGTCTCAGATCCGTCATTGTCTGCACCTCTCGATCACTTCGTCTTCTACTTCTCGCCGGAGAGCGGCGTCCTCCGCCAGGATGGCGTCGACCTTGTCCTTGCCGTTGACCCGCCGCCCGCCCGGCATCGTGTACCAGGCGCCATCCTGCTCGATCACGTTGTAGTGGACACCCCACACGCGGATCTCGCGGGACGTGTCGACTGTGCCCGGGTGATGACCGTCGTGCTCGCGGGTGTACAGATGCCAGAGCGCGGTGCGGTAGGGCGTGCCGACCCGGCTCTTGTCACAGTAGGCGTTGACTTCGATGCCAGCCTTCTGCCGACCTTGCTTCTCGCCATCGATCCGAACATCAACAGCTTCGTCCAGATCGAGGTACCCGCGCTTGAACTCGACGCTGAGGTTCCAGTAGTGCATGAGCTTGACGCCCATGCTCGGCTTGTACTTGATGCCGGTCGCGCCGCGCATCGGCCCCATCACCGGCGTCTGGTCCTGCAGCGCCTGGTTGATGCAGACGACCGCGGTCTCGTTGAAGAACGTCCCGCCAGTCTTCGGGCTCACCGCGCCGTCCTCGCCGTAGCGCTTGCCGAACGCGCTGTTCACCTTGTTGCAGAACTGGATGAGCATCTGGATCTGCTTGCCGCTGCCGCGCTCGTCATCGCCGACCTCGTTCTCCTCGATCAGCTTGGCCGGCTTGCAAGCGGCGAGGCTGTCCACGCCGACGATGTCGAACACGTTGCTCTCGATCGCCTGATAGGCACCTTCGAGCAGACCGTCACCGAATGGGTGAAGGAGCAGCGCGAACTGGCCGAGGCCGGGCACGCCGCGGTCGTACTCCTCCATCTGCGCGCGGGCTTCATGGCGATCCTCGATCGACTTGATGCGCTCGAGGCCCTCGTACTCCTTCGGGTCGTGCGGGATCCAGTTGCCGATCTTGCGCGCCCACATCTTGCTGAACGTCTCACTCGGCGCGTACAGGCTGTTCTGACCGCGCCGCTGCGCTGCCGCCATCATCATCAGCAGCGTGGTCGTCTTGGCCACAGAGTTCGGCCCCCACAGATGGGTCATCGACCGGCGTGGCAGCCCGCCGCTGCTGAGGACGTCGAACCCAAGGATGCCGGTGCGGATGCGAGCCGGGTCGAGCCAGTGCACGTCGGACCCGACGCCGATGTACCCGAGGCCGTCCATCTCCTTATTGAGCTTGGCGCACAGCGCTTGGATCTTCGCGAGCTGCTTCGGCATCTTGGTCGGCGTGACCTTGACGGCCTTGACTGCCTTGGGCGCGACAACCTTCGGAGCCTGCTTCGCGCCGCTGCTGACGATCTTGATCGGCATCTACTTCGTCTCCACGATCGTGAAGCGCAGCCTCGCGCCCTCCACATAGCCCCGGAAATCGGACAGCCGTCTGGACCACGGCACCACACCATCGGTGATGACGTTGGCCAGCCCATCCCTGTAGTACAGCACCAGCGGGTCGGTCGTAGGCTCGTTGATCGCAAAGCCGTGGATGACGTAGACCTCGCCCTTGTAGTGCCGCCAGTGCTGGCCGACCTTGACAGGCGAATCCTCGATCGCCTGCAGCACCTTCTCGATGCTCGTGGATCCGTTCATCGACTCTTCGTTCATCTTGGGCACGATAGCTCCTACTTGGTCTCGAGATAGGTGACGCCGATCGATCCTTCGACCGGCAAAGGCAGACCGCTCTTGATGAAGCCTGGCAGCTCAGGGTCGAACGGCCGCTCCATGTGGTACTTGATCTTCGTCATGGCAGGCTCCGCATAGCGCCATGGCACCCGCCACACCAGCTCGTCGTGGATCTGCATGACGAGCCGCGCACCGTAGTCGTACAGCTCCTCGTCGAAGTAGCCGAGCCTGCGCAGGTCCGGGATCGGCAGCGAGTTCGACCGCAGCATCGCCTCCATGACGATGTCAGCGGCCGACTTCTGGATCGGCGTGTTGAGCGCCGCGCGCTCAGCCTCACCACGCTTGCCGCGAGCTGGGCTGCGAATGTCCGGCAGGAACCGGTAGCCGCCGCCGAGCGAGCGCATGTAGCCGTTCGCGTAGACGTACTGCTTAGCCCACTTGTGATAGCGAAGGATCGCTGGGTACGCCGCGAAGTATTGGTGAAGGATCGCGCGCGCAGCCTCCACACCGATCGGCTCGCCGTTCTCGTCACGGATGTCGAACCCAAGGCCGACCTCGGTCTTGCCGTAGTTGACCGAGAAGTTGATGATCTTGCCGCGGTTCCTGAACAGCTTGATCAGCGGGTTCTTGGTGTTCTTGATGTCCCACGGCGTCAGACCCTTGAGGATCGGATCGTTGCCCCAGACGCGCAGCGCCGTTGCAGCGTGCAGGTCACCGGCTGCAAGGTCGTTCGCCAGGTCGAAGTTGTTGAACAGGACGACCAGGTAGTGCGCGAGGATTCGCATCTCGAGCTGCGAGTAGTCGAGCCCGATGAGCACCAGGTTGTCGTCGATGAAGTCAGGGTCGACGTCGGCGAACGCTGACAGGTTGTGACCGGGCTCGGCCATCGACCAGCGCCAGGCGTGCATGTGCCGGGCGACCTCGACATCCCAACGCTCGGGCATCGCCGTGAGGCCCTCGCGGATCGAGTACGGGTCGCGCTCGGCGACCGGCAGCGTCTGTAGCGGCGGCTTGCGCACAGTGAGCCGGCTCGTCTCGGTCTCTGGGCCGATGCGCGAGTGGATGACGCCCCATTTCGTGACCCACTTCGGAAACGGCCGCAGGAAGTTCTGGAGGAGCGTGTTGACCTTGGTCCACTTCAGCAGGTTGACCAAGCCCTCCTTGTCCTCCTTCTTCTTCGCGTGGTCTCGCACCCACTGCACAGCAGTAGCGTCTGTGCTGAGCGCCTGAACTTCCTCCTGGAGGTTGCGGTTCCACTTCAGCGTGCCGCCGCTCTTGCACACCGGGCTGATCGGCAGGCCCTTGCCGATGATCGTGTTGCCGGCGATGACCTTGGAGCCCTTGCCGTACAGAAAGTGCTGCTTCTGTGGCGCGCTCGACCACTTCACGCCGCTATCGAGACCTGCCCACTGGTTGAGCAGCTCGGCGTACTGGGCCTGGTCGTCGGTCGCCTTCTCGCGCTGGATGTCGAACCACTCGGTGCTGACCGCCCAGCCCGCGTCCTCCATCCCGGCCACGATGTACTGGTACGGGTTCCACTTGCGGTCGTAGTGCTCCTCCATCGTGGCGTCGCCGCGCCACTGCATCTTGCGGAGCTCACCGCGGATGTAGTGATCGCCCTCTCGGCTGACCTTGGCGTCGAGGCTCGAGTAGTCGACACCCGACGCGTAGATCGCGCTGTCAGGATCGGAGAACGCCTCCTTCAGCGGGATCATGATCTTCTGGTCGTTCGCGTACGGCTGACCGTCCTTCTTCAACTTAGGCGTGCTGAACACCTCGTCGAAGTCGCGCATCTCGTACCGAAGGTCGTCCTTGCCGAGCGGCTTCAAGCCGTGCTGGTAGACGCGGCCTGTGCGCCACACCTGGCTCTGTCGAACGCCACAGCCCTGGATGCCGTTGAGCTGGATGCCGTGGTTGTGGAAAACGTGCCACTCGGTGCTGAACACGAACGACCCGCACTTGCCGTGGTCCGCGCTCACGAACCACGGGCGCAGCTCGCTTAGCCAGTCCTCGTCTTCGGCCTGACCGAAGTTCGGGAAGAACGTGCGCTGTGCGAGCACGATGTCCGGGTGATCGGGATGCGGACCGAGCAGCGGGTCTGGCCACGAGAACTGGGCACAGACGATGTGTGCGTTGCCAATGGGCGAGGCATCGTCGGCCCGGTCGACGCCGTCGTACTCGGTGTCGATCCCGGTCAGCTCCTGGTCCATCAGCGTCTCGCGCAGAAGCTCAACCTGGTCGCGGTCGCTGATGACCCACACACCGCCGGCGGTCTGGTGAGCGGGGCCGATCAGATCGCCCGACCACATCGTCCGGCCACGCGTATCGATCCAGCACTCGCCGTACGGTGTGCGAACCATGGGCTAGGTCCGCGCTCGCGCCAGGGTCTGCCGTACCCACGTGACACGGGGCGGCTCATGAACACGGCCAGCATCGTCACGAGATTCCGGGCCATGGAACAGGCGCTCGAGAGCAGCGTTGAACTCGCCGATCAGGTGATCGCTGCCGACGGACCTGTGCGAGCTGACCGCCTCGTCGATCTGGTCCGGCGGGATCGCGTCGACGTTCTCGCTCGCGTGCACATCACCAGTTGGTGCACAGTCGTCCGTGCAGGTCAGCTTGATGATGATGCCGAGGCCGTCACGGATGCGCGCCACCTCGTTGGGGAAGCGCACGTCGTCGATCACGAACACCTGCTTGGGCGCAGCGACGCCGCCGTCGACGGCCGACGCCAGCTCGCGCGCCACCATGCTGTCGTACGCCGCGTTGACCCAGACGTTGGCGCCGAGGTGATCGCGTGACATCTCGGTACCGATCATCCGCATCAGCCAGCGCAGCGTGAACAACCGGCGAAACTCGCCTGGCGTTGACTCCCTGATACACACACCTCCCTCCTTCCAACGCGGATCATCGAGCATGGTCCGCTGGTAGGGTTCCCAGCCCATCGCGTCTTCAATGTACAGGCCGTCATGCAGCTTGCCAAGGTTGACCAGGAACGCGTCGGCCATGTTCTTGAGCGGTGTGGCGAACGAGACGATCTGCGCACCGTAGGTGTTCTTCAGGTACCGGGCAACAGTGCTCTTGCCGCTGCCCTGCCTGCCGAGCAGGCCGATGACGATGGGATTGACTCTACAGAGCGTTGCGATGGGGTTCATGCTTTCCTCTTCAGTGCAGGGTCCACGGCGACGCCGCCGGGGATCTCGTTGCCGTAGACAGTCCAACCGGGCCGGTACCAGTTGGTGCAGGTCGGGCGTCCGAACAGCTCGACGTAGGGACCGGCGCACATCTTCTCGACGATGGCGTAGAACTCGAGCGGCTTGGCGCTGTGGATGACGCTGCCAGCCTTCTTTTCACCTGAGAGCACCTTAGGGTGATCGTCCTCGTACAGTGGAACAGGGGCCTCGAAGACAGAGCGCACGCTGTTGTCGTGCACCACGAACTTCGAGCTGCCCTTGACGCTGATGATGCAGGTCTCGTGCTCCGCCCTCACCGTATGACCCATGCCGATGTGACGCTTGCCATTCTTCGTGCGCTTGCACCACACCATCTCGCTCTTGGGCGTGAAACCGCGGGCGCGCACGGCGGCGTACGCCTCCTCAACCTGCGAGCTCACCCGCCACATGAAGTTGATCGCGTCATCGTCTGTGCGCGGGTAGTGGAACGAGAACCCTTGGCAGCTGGTGATCTGCTCGATCGTCAGCTTGGTCTCGTACTGCTTGTCCGCACCGCGACCTTCGCCGGGGAGCTTGTCGTCGAACGGCCAGGGCGGATCCTCGACCACGACCGTGTAGAGCCGGGTGTCGATCGGCGACAAGAGCCGGCGAGGCGGGGTGTGGAGCGGCATCTACGGCCTGCCGTTCATGATCACGGTCGTGTCGCGCAGGAACTTGATGGCGTCTTCGCCAGCTGCTCGGAGAGACGCGAACAGAGCGTTGAGCGTCTCCTGCATGACCGTGCCCTCATCGAACAGCGCGAGCGTCCGCGGGAACAGCCGAGTCAGCACCGCGTGGACCGCGTCGGCGTACTGGCGGATCTCCCACTGAGCACCGGGTGCCATGCGCAGCGTGAGGAAGCCAAGCCAGTTACGTAGGTTCGCCGTCGCGCGCATACGCGAGTACCGACCGACGCCGATGTGCATGCGAGCCAGCTCCTTCGGAACACCGGCTTGGAGAGCCTTCTGGTACATCGACTCCTGGTCAGCGTACATGTTGGCCAAGCCCTGGCGGTACAGCTCGGCCTGCTCGACCGTCAGCTCGTCAGCACCTTTGATTGTGCCGGCCTGCTTGTTGGTCTTGCTGTTCACCATCAGCCGTTCGACTGACGGAATGTAGTTGACGTCCGGCAACGGCGTGTACCGAGCCGACATCTCGGCGTACGACTGGGTTCGGTGGCGATGCCATTCACGGTACACGCCGATCGGCGCCTGCGACTCGATCACGACGCCAGCCATCTCGAACGGCGTCGCGTGCTTGTTGTCCCACAGGAACCTGAGCAGCTTCTCGTCGCCGACGATCGCGCCTGTCCCCTTGCACATTTCGCAGGGCGAGGCATCGCCGATCACACCGTTACCGTTGCAGCTACACGAGCCTCCCCATCCCTGGAAGCCCTTACCCGTCGACATGCGGGCCGCCTCGATGATGCGTTCGTCGGAACCCCACGACTCGATCAGGCTGACGTAGCCGTGATCGAGCACCTTGATCATGTCCATGTGCTAGTACCTTTCGTTGTTGGCTGTGCAATCGCTGTATCAGAACGGAATGTCGGCGTCAGCACCGTACGCGGCACCACCGCCGTCATCACCCGCCGGCGCGTCGTCATACGACTCGCTGCGCGACGCGGGTCCAGCCGGGCCGATCGGCTCGTTGGTGAACGGGTTCGTGCGGACGTTGACGGCCCTGCACTGCTTCTCCACGCTCATCGGCGCGAGCGCTTTTTCCCACTGAGGGATCTGGAACGCGAGCAGCTCCTGCGGCAGCGGCTCAAACGGGAACCGCTCGGTGAACGCGTAGGTCGTCTGCTTGCCGGACCCGATCCGCTCGACCAGAACGTCGGTGTCGAATATGTGACCGCGCCGAGCTTCCACGCAGCCCTCTGAGCATCGAACCTCCTCGCTCGGCGTGCCAACGTGCTTGCATTCGACGCACTTGAACGGCTTCGCCGGATCGACGAGGTTGTCGGCCGGCTCACCGCAAGCCGTGCAGATCCACGCGACGCGCTCAATGTCGCCGATGCCACGACATGCCGAGCACTTCATCCCGATCCTGTCGGCGCATGCGAACACGCCGTTGGCGTGCATCGGAGCGATCGAGAATCGCTTCATGCCCTCGTACTTCGCCTCGACTTTCTGCGCGCAGTACCGGCACTTCCCCGTCTTGCCCCATCCGTAGTTGGCGCAGTACGTGAAGTCGTTGTCCTCCTTGTTGCCGCTCGTGCCCTTCACGTAGTGGTACTTGCGTCTCGGCACGACCGAGAAGTTGGCGCCAGGCTTCTGGCTGATGCGCTTGTCACCTGCGTCCTTCAACGCGCACGCCACGCACGGAAGCGCTGCGTCCCACGCCCTGGCGCAGGTGATGTACTGCTTGCCGGGCTTCTGGTTGCCGTGGATGTAGTCCTCGATGACCGTGCACGGCTCCTCGTTGTTCTGCCGCAGCAGCAGCCGAGTGACGAGCGCCTGGAACTGGTCGCCCTCGTCGACCTTCTCACAGACGGCGAACCGCCTGCAGAGCAGCTTGAGCTCACCGAGTTGCTTCGCGAGCAGCTCCTCCTCGGTGTAGACGTCGATCCGGCGGGTGTACCCGCGGAACCTGACGAGCACCTTGTCTCCGGGCTTGAACATCAACAGCCAGGCCGAGCCCTGACCTCTGTTCGCCTTGGCTGCGTCCGCAACCTCCTGGTGAGCTGCTACGCCGCGTGCTGGTCCTGCCATTGTCTGTACCTTTCACTCTGGCCATTCTTGGCCGTTACTAGATCGGCGAACATTTCTTCGCCAAGATGGGACGAAGTATAGGCCATCCGTCTGACCTTGGTCTAGATCGCCCAGGTCGGTCACGATGCCCTTGAGGACGAACAGCTTGGTCACACCGCCGGCGACCAGGCTAGAGATCGCCTTCTCGGTCGCGGCTCGACCGGCGATGTCAGGCTCGATCTCACCGGTCTCCTTGTTGACCTTGCCTGCGTCGAAGCCGAGCCACACCTCACGGCCGGTCCAGCGCAAGTAGCCCGTGTACTCCTCAGACCACTTGCCGCCCATCGTGGCCACCGCGTTGCCGAGCGCGGCGCGGATCCGGTCGTCGATCAGCGGGCAGTCGCGAGCACGCAGCCGGGCGGTGAGCGCGTCGCACGGACCCTCGGTCACGAGCACCGGGCCATCCTGCAGACGGTCAAGCAGGTAGAGCGTCCTCGTCTTCTCGACCTCATGGCTGTACGGCGGCCACGCGTCGGGCTCGACAGCGCGCCGCGAGAACCCGATCAGCTTCTTGGTCACGTGGTCACGGATCGGGAACGTCACCGCTGGCCGCACGACCTTGTCCGGCCAGTCGCACGCCTCGTCGAACCCGATGTCGAAGTCGCGCAGGAAGTCTCGAGGGTATCCGCGGTCGAGCATGTAGCCAGGGCAGCGCCGGAACGGCACCAGCTTGGCCTCGGGCAGGTGCTCAACGACCTCCTGTGGCGCCGCGCGCAGCTCGTACGCCGGCATCTTCGTCATCACCAGGTTCATGTCGGCGACTTCGGCGGGCCGGAACTTCTCGGCCGCGTCGTACGACATGCCGGCGACCTCGACGAGGAACGTGACCAAGTTGCCCTTGCGGGCACAGACCGGGTTCATGCAGTTCCATAGCCCCTCGAGCGACATGCCCCACGCTGGCGTCTTCGTGTTGGCGTGGAACGGGCACAGCGCCTGAAAACCGTTACCGGTGTCCCGGAGCTTCTTCATGCCAGCCTGTTGCAGCAGGCCGCGCAGTGTATCTCTACTGATTGGCATGCCAGCACATCCCGTGCGGGCACGTCGCGTCGCACTCACCTGTCTTGCGATAGGACGCGCACCCGATTGCTGCACGCTCCCAGTCGCATTCACCACACACGCCGGGCGCGTGCATCATCTGGTGTCCGTGAACCCGTTGATCGTCAGCAGTGCACGCTAGGCCGCTGTAGCCCTTGAGGAACATCTTGTATGCACCGTTGCGCGGAGCTGGGGGTTCATCGAGACGACCGAGCCGGGTGTCACGAATAGCGCGGGGCTTGCGAACCTTCCAAGCGATAGCAACAGAAATGACGCTGGCCAAAGCTGCGATGACCATCATTACGCCTCTACCTCCGGCGGCGCGTCTCCGCTACCACCTGTTGGATGCTCGTCAGGCTCCTCGAACGCCTGACCGAAGTTCGTGCACATCTTCCGCCACGCCTGCCAGCTCGCCGGCCGACCGTCACGCACGCCGGGCGTCTTCATGTGCGTTCGAGTCGGGTCGTCGGGATCGATGTCGACCTTGATCAGCATGTCGACGTCCTGCAGCAGCGAGTCACCGTACGCGACGTCGTCGCCGCCGGACTTCTTCGCGCGCGCGGCCTGGCTGCTCATCAGACCGTGCATCGGGCAGCGGTGCAGCAGGTTCTTCTTGAACTTGGAGGTGAACTGAGCGATCAGCTCCCAGTCGCGATCGCCAAAGAAGTACGCGCCGTCGACCGCGATGACGTCGGCGCCGCTGTCCATCGCCTTGTCGAACATCTCGTCCGCGGCTTCGGCACCGTTGCCATCGACGCCGTCGATGTAGAACGACTCCTTCTCTTCGATGTACTCAGTGGCGTCCCACCAAGCGCGCTCCTCAGCCGTGGTGAGCAAGCCGTGCGTGTACCGGTCGTAGTCGATCTTCGCGACGGTCGCGGTGAGCCGGCTACGCAGCTGCTCGGTCCGCATCTCTCGACCGAAGACGTGGACGCGGGCCTTGTACTTGTCCCAGAACCACTCGCACAGCGACAGCAGGTAGAACGTCTTGCCGGTCTTTGGCCGCGCGTACAGGCCGGTCAGCGACCCGCGCTCGCAGCCCGTCGTACGCCGGTTGAGGATCGGCCACGGCCACTCCCAACCGGTGAGGCCCTTGCGCTCCTTGCGCAGCCGATAGGCGTCGCGCTCCTCGTTCATCTGCTTGGTGACGTCGACCCCGAGGTTGCCGGTGACCCGGTTCAAGGTCGTCCGCATCTCGGACCCCTGCTGGGTGAGCAGCTCACCGGCGGCGATGGGGTCGTCGGCCGCCATCTTCATCAGCTTCTCGGTGTTGAGCGCGATGAGGTTGTAGACGTGCGCGGCGTGCAACCGCTCGGCGAGCGCGCTCGGAGGGTCTGCTGACGGCTCGAACCCGAAGGTCGGGAAGCGGTCGCGAATGATCCCGCGGCTCGGCGGTGCGCCGTGAGCAAGCGCGTGCCGGACCAAGAACCGGTAGACCGTCTGGCTGTCGGTCTCGGTGAAGTGTTCGGGCGTGATCTTGTCTCGCACCTCCTTCCATTCGCCGCTGTCGCAGATGCGGGTGATCAGCTGCTTCTGGAAGCTCATCGCATGCACCCGACGATGTTGATGTCGACCACGATCGGCACAGACCCGCCGGTGCAGTAGATGTGGCCGCGCAGACGACCGGGTGGCTGGACGCCGCGCTCTGGGTAGCCGCCGGCGCCGTCGTAGAGCGGGTCACCGACGATCTGCGGCCGGCAGCTGAACTCGCCGCTGCGCCGGATCCCGCTGTCGACATACCAGCCGGCCGGGCAGCGCGCAGCAACAGGGCGCGTGATGAAGGCCGACAGCAAGATGCAGATCGACAGCAGGCAGCTCACGACCTCGGTCACAGCGACCTCGAGAGCGTGTAGGTCGTCTTCATCACGAACTTGCGCTTGAGCGCCGACCTGACGTTCGGGTAGTACGCGGCGATCGAGTTGCTGCCGTCGATCTGCAGCCTGGACGTGATGACCATCGGACGGCCGGCGTCGATCCGGTCCTTGATGATGGACGCAACCCGACCGCGCATCTTCTCGTTCTCCTCGCCGAGCCCGTCGATGATGAGCAGCCGAGCACGGGTCAAGCACAGGACCACAGGGTCACCGGTCGCGTCGTCGTGCATGTACGGCGTCGCATAGTCAGCGATCCACGAGGCCGAGAGCCAGGGCGACTGGAAGCTGGTGAGCCACGGCGCCAGCTCGCGCACACAGCTGACGACGGCCGCGGCGACCGCGCTCTTGCCGCTGCCAGACGGCGCGAACAGGGCGAACCCGAGCCCGGTCAGGTTGGGCGTTCCGTTGCCTGCCGTGACCATCGAGCGAGCTGCAGTCTCGACCATGTCGTAGCCGACGCTCTGTTCGTCCAGGGCATCGGTGCGTAGCAACCCGTCCGGGATCCGGCGGGGCATCTTCACGTCCTCACTCATCGCGAGCCTCCATCTGGGATGT
>Ga0302323_100004041_pt1 | contig 11954 bp, 8 predicted proteins | sample Fen_T0_3_FD_201950 | JGI IMG/M metagenome (GOLD analysis project Ga0302323, IMG submission 201950) | Peat permafrost microbial communities from Stordalen Mire near Abisko, Sweden - Fen_T0_3 | ecosystem: Environmental > Terrestrial > Soil > Wetlands > Permafrost | place: Sweden: Abisko... | reverse complement strand
TACCTCAGGTGTCGTTCGGATTGGCGTGGACACGCGAAGCGCCAGCGTCGCCGCGTGCACACCAGCGGGTGCATCGGGTCTTCTAAGTGGATTTCCCAACAGTGGTTACATCGAACTGTTTTTGTCTGCCGACCAAAAGATTGATGCCGGTGCCTGCATCGATGTCAATGCCGCCAACAGCCAATCGTTTGGGCTAGACCTGACCGGCAGTCGCGCTTTGGTGGCCAACTACGACGGGACGATGGCCGAATGCAATCCATGCAACAATGGCAGCGCCATTGTCGTTCAGTCGACTCCCTCCACCAGCTCGACCTGTACCGAGTGTGTCGGTACTGGCTGTGACGATCCGAGCCTCGTGCAGTCCACTTTGAATGGCGTATTGTTCGATCCGGCAGGACAGCACGCAGTCCCGAATGCGATTGTGTACGTGCCCAATACCGCAGTTCTCCCGTTCGCAGAAGGGGTTGGCTGCGACACGTGCGACTCCGTGGTGAGCGGCACTCCCAGCGTGTGGGTTCGAACCGATGCGTTGGGCGGTTTCTCGCTGCGTGGAGTTCCGAGCGGGCGGAGCTTCGCGGTGGTGGCACAAGTTGGTCGGTGGCGACGGCAGTACGTCGTCGGTCCAATTCCTTCAGGAACGACCCGTTGGGTCCAGAGTTGCCGCAACGACGAGGGTCGAATTGCCCTGTCCATCGATGAGAACGAACCTACTGCGCCCGACGATCGCGCGCAACGGATGCGGTTGCCAGCGACACAGCGCCGCTGCATTGGTGCGACATGCAGCGGCGAAGGCGACATCCCGAAGACAGCGGTGATGTTGGGTGCTGCGGATCCTGTGCAATGCGCATTGCGTCGTATCGGCATTGATGACAGCGAATTCACCAATGATTCAGGGTCTGGCCGTCTCCAACTATTCAACGGAAATGGAATGCATGTGGTTGCGGGTGGCGCCGGCCTCGGAGCAGGCGGATTGCTGTCGCGTACCAATTCCACGAATGCACCGCGCCTGAACGACTTCTCCATGTTCATCGCGCCGTGCGACGGTGAACATGATCGGGTACGTGGCTTGGAGTATGCGCACAGTCCGTACGCTTCCGGTCCCTCGTACAACAGTTGGCCAGATCCGGCGGCAACCGATAGCGAACGTGCCACGGTAAAAGCCTTCGTTGACGTTGGCGGACGTCTCCTGGCGACGCACTGGCAATCATTGGACTTCGTACACTTAAACTACTTCCCGCCAACCAGGGCGGACTTTGCGGCGCCTTTGGGAAGTGCTCCACTCGTTTCGCCATACGATGCCGCGCGAGATACGCCATTTCAAGCTGCCATTGCAACGTACAGGGCTGCAATGGCGCCGGGGTTCGACTGGGCTTATGCGTTTTCGAGTAACTATAACGCGTTGGCGCCCGCGCAGTATCAGTTTGGCGACAACCTGAATTCTGGCGGCAATGTGCTCGATGCTCTCGCGAGTGGTGCTGTTGGGGGCTATCCGGCATTGATGTTCAGCCCTGACGCCAGCAGCACATTGGGGCAATTGTTCTCGGATTGGGCGCTCAATGTTGGGGCATCGTCGTTCGACAACGGATATCAAATTCCATGGCAGAATTGGTCACCGATGGTGCGACGAGTGCGTTCCGCACGGGGAGTGACGCGGCTTCTTTCGAGCGCTTCGACTTCGATACAGCGATTTGCGTCAGATACTTCGGCCACCCGCAATCCGCCCGTCCAGCAAAAACCCTGCCTGCAAGGTAGCGACGATGCCTATGACTGCAGCACAGGACAAACCTGGGGCGGAGGACTTGTTGGGATGTATCAGTTCGAGGCGCCGCTTGACGCCGACCAGAAGTGCGGGCGAACGGCAGTAATTTCTGGGCATGCGAGCCAACCCAATTGCATCGTACCCAACAACGCTCGCCTCTCAAAGTACTGTGGCAATGCGCCTCCCTATTCAGCAACCAACCCAGCGCCGGACTGCGATTGTCTGACGTTTCCGGCGCAAGCAGAAACGGGGTGCGGCTCCAGTAGCACATTGACGCCCGAAGAGCTTTCTTTCGAGTTCCTACTGTTTAGCGCTAGCCAGTGCATTGGGGAGTTGTCCGTACCGCAAGTTCCTGACCCACCGGCACTTGCAACGAACTTGTTTGTCAGGGATTTCGTATCCGATTGTTCTGAAGACAAGCAGACCGTTTGGCAATTGTTCTCGTGGCAAGCGACGGTTCCAAACGGGGCGCGTCTCGAATTCTACGCTGCGACTGCCGATACGCAAGCGGAGCTGCCGGGTGAAGGCTTCGCGACGATCGGTGTGGCGGACGCGACCACGACCAGATGGACTGCCGCAAACCATACGGTTGCGGAGTTCCTGCGTATGGCAGAACCTCCTCAGTCATCAAAGAAGTGGTTGCGCGTGGAAGTGGTGTTTGTGCCAAACGCGAGCGCAACCCCAGTCCTTTCTCAGTGGAGAGCCATATACAATTGCATTGACGACCAGTAGCCGGTCAGCTGCGATGGTAGAAGGCTGCGGCCTTTGGCTCGAACCGTGGCGGCTTCAAAGCATTTCCCCAGGTACGTAAATTGCGGCTTCGGGGTTCGCCTTGACGAGCGCATCCACACGTCTGACGAAATCTCGAGCTTGACTAGGCGCGGCGCCGACGAATTCGAGCGGTCGCGCGAGCAGCTCGCGAAGTTCGTCAAGTGTGATTGGTAACCGTGGATCTGCGGCAAGCCGCTCCAAGAGATCATTTTGCACGAGCCCCTGCTCGCGAAGCCCGAGGGCCACTGCCACAGCGTGCTCCTTAATGACTTCGTGAGCCGTTTCACGTCCACAGCCGCGCTTGACTGCAGCCATCAGCAGCTTTGTCGTGGATAGGAAGGGCAGATTGCGATCGAGTTCGCGCTGGATAACGCCTGGGTAAACGCCAAGCTCACTCAAGACATGCAAGAACGCCTCGAGCAGACCATCGATAGCAAAAAACGCATCGGGCAAAACTACGCGCCGAACTACCGAACAGCTAACGTCGCCTTCGTTCCATTGCGAACCAGAGAGCGAGGACGTCATCGTTAGGTAGCCGGATAAGATCACGCAGAAGCCGTTGATGCGCTCGCACGTGCGGGCGTTCATCTTGTGCGGCATCGCTGAAGAGCCCACTTGCCCCGGCTGGAACCCCTCGGTTGCGAGTTCCTGCCCTGCCATCAGGCGCAACGTGGTAGCAAAACTTGAAGGACCCGCTGCTACTTGGACCAAAGCGGAAACTACGTCGAGGTCGAGCGATCTCGGATAGACCTGGCCGACGTTCGGGATGACTCGGGTGAACCCTAATTGCGCTGCAATTTCTGCTTCGAGGCTATCGAGGCGGGTAGAGTCGCCCCCAAACAAGTCCAGCATGTCTTGTTGCGTACCTACCGGACCCTTGATCCCACGAAGCGGGTAGCGTTCGATGAGTTCGCTAAGCCGAGAATGGGCAATCAGCAATTCCTCTCCGAAGTTGGCAAAGCGCTTGCCGACGGTCGTTGCTTGTGCTGCAACGTTATGGCTGCGTCCCGTCAACACGAGGTCGGCGTTTTCTTCGACCCGTTGTGCCAAGCGAGCAAGTGCCGCAATCACCCGGGTTCGAACGAGCTTAAGCGCGGACAATACCTGGAGTTGCTCTACGTTTTCCGTAAGGTCCCGGGACGTCATTCCCTTGTGAATTTGCTGATGTCCGGCGAGATCGCAAAACTCCTCGATGCGGGCTTTGACATCGTGGCGTGTCACTCGCTCCCGACGCGCAATGCTTTCGAGGTCTACTTGTTCGAGCACGCGTTCGTAGTCAGCTATAGCTCTTTCCGAGATGGCGAGGCCCAGTCGCTTCTGCGCGCGCAGGACCGAGAGCCAAAGCCTTCGCTCGAGCCGCACCTTGTGGGTTGGTGACCAGAGGTTGCGCATGGCCGCACTTGCATAGCGATTCGCCAGGATGTTGGGGATGAGGTCGGTCATTGCTCGGTCGCCGTAGCGCTTGGTGGCAGTGGCAGCAAGCCGAATACCCGTCGGCGCATGGGTGCCGGCGGATTGGCTGCAATCCTATGGCCAACCGGCACAGCTTGCTTGCGATTTGAGGCTGGGTCGCGCTACGGTGACCTACCGTGGATCGTATTGATGAACTGCTGGATCGGGTTACGGAGGTGTGCCCATTGCCCAAGACCGCCTCACGGGTTCTCGAGCTAACCGGTAGCGATCGGGCGAGCATCCCCGAGGTGGCTCGAGTCATTGCAACCGATCCCGCACTAGCCGCAGCAGTCCTGCGAATTGCCAACAGCGCCATCTATGGTGGTGGAGGAAATATTGATCGCCTCGAGACTGCCGTGATGCGCATGGGCCTTCGGGAATTGCACGACATGGCGGCAGCAATGTCGCTGTTTGCCGCATTTCGCAATCGCGGCGAACTTTTACTCAATCTGCACGATCGATCGGTTGTAACCGGGGCGGTGGCGCATCGGATGGCCAAGACGTTTGGCGGAGTGCAACCGAATGTAGCCTTCACTGGTGGCCTGCTTGCGGAAATTGGCGCGATGGCATGCTTGTCCGTAGACGGCAAAGAGTACAGTCGTATTTGGGCTGCAACAGAGAGTTCACTTGACGACCGCAATCGGTTGGAGCGCGACCGCTATGGTGGTTCCTCCTATCTTATCGGGGGCAGGTTCTTGACGCGGCACCGCCTTCCCGAAGCGCTATGTGCCGCAGTCGGTACGGAGTCCGACGCCGAGTGGGAGACGGTTGACCCGCTTGCTCGGGTGTTGGGGCTGGCACGGCTCTGCGGGGCAATCGTGCTTTGGGCTGGTAAGACCGGAAATCGTAGTGCTGCAGCGGAACGATTGATGGAGATCCCCTTGGGGTTGCGCGGTGTGGAGCTCGACGGCGAACAATTGTTCGAACTTTGCGTGCAAGCCGGAGCCACCGCCGAGCAGGCCATCCGAACCGGTCGGTAGAACACTAGTCAATCGAGCCATCCTGATGGCCGATTTGCGCCGCTAGTAAGACGGGAAACGCGGGACAAAGCGTGAATCTTGGGCGTTTTCCACAGTTTTTCCGGGCTGACACTTGCCTCGTTCGGGGCCTTGGTCTACCGAGTGGCAGAACACTTCGCTGCCATGTCGATCGAACAAGCACTCTTCAGACTTCACGAAGGACTTCCGCGAAACTCGCCGGGATCCGAAAAATCCACGCTCCAGGCATTGCGCCGCTTGGGTCGTCTTCCACGTCATGCCCGCCTCATCGATTTGGGCTGCGGCAATGGGGCTTCAGCGATCACGTTGGCGCGTAGACTTAAGACTGAGGTCATTGCAGTCGACGCGCATGAGCCCTTCCTACGTACGCTCAAGGAGCGAAGCCGTGCTGAAGGTCTCGATGCTCTAGTCGTGGCTCGACATGCGGATTTCGCGGCACTCCAAGAACCAAACGCGAGTTTCGATTTGCTTTGGTCTGAAGGCGCCGCATATGTCCTCGGCTTCGAGGCTGCTCTCACCCAGTGGAGGCCGCTGCTGAAAAGGGCCGGGCGCGCCGCGGTCACCGAATTGAGTTGGGTGCGAGATGCGCCCAGCGATGAAACCAAAGAATACTGGTCGTCGGTTTATCCTGGCATGCGGACCATCGTAGGAAATTGTGCCGCTGCGGAACGCGCTGGATATTGCGTGATCGATACCATCACGTTGTCCAACAAGGACTGGACGGCCTACTACGGACCGTTGAAGCAACGAATCGCTGCGCTCCGCGCTGAAGGGGAGCCCTCACCGGAGTTGTCCGTAGTCGTCGACGAGGCCGAACGTGAAATTGCTATTTACGAGCGGCATGGGGATGAATTCGGTTACGTATTCTACCTTCTGGAGAACCAAGCCGACGACGGAGTCTCGGAAGAGGCAGACGCCGCGGCCGATTCGTTCGAGTCCGTCAAGCACGCCTTCGACGACGGACTGGACGATGCAGCGTTACCACCGTCGCGACGAGGCTCTCGGGCCGAGGGGCGCTTCGACGGTGCGATTGCACCTGTAGATTTGGTTGCCCATCGCGCCACTGAGGCGCGGTTCGTCGAGCTCGTTGCAGAAGTTGGACTCGAGCGAGCCACAACCATACTCGAGGCAATCCGCAGTCGCGTGAGTGCCGCCATTCGCTAGGCCAACAATCCGCAGACGCGCCGACGCAGCCACTGGCTGAGGGAAACTCTGCTGCGGGCATTGGCGCTAGTGTTCGGATTGGGGGTGGTCTACGTTGAGCCCTGGCAAATCCTCGATCGTCTTGGCAATCTGTTCAGCACTGCGAGTCGTGTCGAGCGAGGTTGCGGTGGTCGGCGCGCTGTCTGAGCGAGCGCCTTTGCTCCCGCCAGTGACTGCCTGGACGAACGCCTCGAGTCGTGGCGTTTCGGCGTTGCCGTTAACGTTTACGATCGTGAGCCTTCCAGCTCCTTTGCCGAGGTCATTGCGAAAGTCGTACACGGTGCCAATGACGGTCAGGCGCCCTTCGGCGACGTATCGACCGAAATGATCGAGCCCAGTTTTGACCTGCGCGTGCACGTTTGCGACGACGGCCTGAGCCCAGGCGGCGTCGGAACTTTGACCAATGAACTCGTTCGGTAAGGCAATCGAGTCGATCTCATGCCGCACGGTTGGACTGAGATCCGTCTTGTCGCTCATCGCGGCCTTGATGGCGCCGCAGCCGGTGTGTCCGACGATGAGCAATACAGCGGTGCCAAGATGCTCAACGCCGTACTCGACTGAACCCGCCGACGTTTCCAACTGGTTGCCGATGTTGCGAATCGTAAAATCGTCGTTTTCTGGCGTAACGTCCCAAGCGGCATTCTGGACTCGCGAATCCGCGCAGGTGACTACGGTACTTCGGGGGTGTTGCGCCTTTGCAAAGGCCTCGAAGAATTTCGGGCCGCGCTTCATGTACTCTTGGTTGTCACGCAAGAGGTCCTTCGCGAACTCGCGAGTGCGCGCGAGCGGTTCGTTGTCGGAATTTTCCCAAGCGAAGGGCAATGCATAGCGCGGCTTGCCTGTGTTCGGAGCCGCAGAGCCCGATCCTACCGGAGCAGTTGCCGCCGCGTGGTCTGAATGAGCCGACGCCGATGGAACAGCGCTGGCCCTAGCACTTGCCGCAGAGACCGGTTTCTTTTTGTGAGTCGTCGCCTTGTTAGCACCGACGAGGTTACAGCCCACGGCAGCGAGCGAGATCTGTATTGAGACGATTATGAGGGACCTCAGCATGTCACAGGATGGGGCGCAATCGATGGCCACCCGGGTCAGGTTTGGGGTGCGTTCGATAGCTCCTCCAACTATACGGCGACTAGGGCCGCTCGCTTCAGTCCCGGCGCGGCCAATGAACGCAGTGCGAGTCAGTGGTGCCCAAAAGGGATACAAGAGGATACAAGAGTGCGCAATTTCCGCGCGAGTTAGTAGCCGTATGGACCGCTTGCCAGGGGCTGAGGGGGAAAAGGGATCGGCTCAGGACGCAATTCAACCTGTCGGGCTACCAGAATGGCTGTGGGCGCAGCACTAGAGCCAGCCGAACTCAAGCACGATACTTGGCCGAACCGAATGGGATTGGGCAACCACGAGCCGCGTGCCACCTCGATCGACTTCGTAGGTCACGGTTTCGAGGTCAACATCGGCCAGAAAGCCAAGCGACATCGCCAGGCTGCCCATTGGCTGCGTGGCGCGACAACCAACACCAAAGGTCGGCACAAAAAGCGAAGTCGTGGGTGCGACGGTGGTTGGACCCGTCACCGTGCCGACCACGGGTTGGGCAGTGAGTAGTTGGGCGCCGATACTGAGCAAGAGCCCAAAGTATGGCGCCGGTTGTCCCTCGTCTTGGGCGCTTGTGTCGAGTGCCACGTCGAAAGCCAAGATCGATCGCAAGCGCAGCGCACTCAAGCGAAGACCTGCCAGTTCGGCACGGTAGACCTCCGGAAGTTGATAACCAACGCGCAGCGCAAGACCAAGCTTATACGGTCGGCTCTTGCGCGCGATGCCAATCTCGGCGCCAGGCGCATGAACCCAAGGAAATTGCGGCGAGAGCGATTCGAGCTGATAATAGGCACCGACGATACGCTGCCAGCGAACGCCGGGAGTCGTAGTAACTACCGGCATGGGTGAAGCCGCCTGCGGCGAGTCTGCCAGCTTCTGGTGCGAGCGTGCCAGAAGGAGTGTTTGGACGTTTGCTCGGCTGAGGCCCGATGTTGCGTCGTCGATGAGCGCTTCGATGCTCATTTCGACAATCTGAGCGAGCGTTTCCTTTTCGAGTTCGGACAGGCCATTCAACAGGGGGAGCTCGCGCACCAGAAAACGCTCGGAGGCGCGATCCGCGAAGTAGAGCGATGCCCGTCCGGCCACGCTTAGGTCAATCCAGCAGCGAGCGTCGAGTCGACTCGAGCGCGAAGCGGCAAGCAGCGATTCCGTCTCGAATCGCTCAAGTCGCAACCAATGGGTATTGATCGGGCCGACGCGGTCTCGACCGATGACGTTGCGCAAACTCTCGAATTGGTCCTGAGTCCCGACCACGTACATTTCGCCGATTGGCCGGGGTTCGAAATTCTTGCCGGTCGCCGCGGCGGAAGTGTCGGTGTCCGCAGAACTGCGCGAGTCTGCGCCGAGGGCCAACTGCACAGGCATCGCGAACCACAGGCATTGCAGCAGCGCAGAAGCTAGGCGCCTTATCCCAGGGCGGCGGTCGAAACTTTTCGATGGCGTACCAGCACGAGTCACGATGCGCACTACTCCAAGGACTGGAGTCGACGCGCTGCGGTGGCGGAGTAGGGCGACCCCGGGAACTGTTGGCTCAATCGCAACCATGCCGCTCGCTCCTCAGCGCGTTGGTGAAGGGCGCCCAATGTTCGGGCGCGGCCGTAAAGCGCTTCGGCGGAGAGGCTCTTATTGGCACTGGCCGCGAGGTAGCGATCGAATTGCAGCAGAGCTTCGCGAGCAGAACCGGACTCGAGCAAGGCGCCGCCAAGAGCAACATTGGACAAATGTGCCTCCGGTGAATGTGGAAACACCTGCTGAAGACGGCGAAAAATGGAGATCGAGCGAGCAACATCCCCACTGCGACGCGACTGACTTGCCTCCCGGTAAAGCGAGAGTGCACTTTCACGTTCCACCGGAACAATACTGGCAACGGGCGCAGGACGCGTTGGCAGTCGGACGGAGTCCCGTGCCAGCGTGTCGGGCAATCGTTGCTCCTGATTCGACGTGATGTTGGTGCTCGATGCTGGATTGCAGTTTGGTGTGCTTGCGGTGGGCGCAACACCGCGGGTCAGTGCCATTTGGACTTCGGGCGGTGGCATTTCCCGCGACATGAGCCAACCCGCCACGGCCGCCGCGGCAGCGGCAGTGGTAGTCAAGGCCGCAAACGGGAGCCAACGAAATACGCGCGGTCTAGCCGCCCTGCTCGCAGGCACTGGACGAACTAGCGGTCCAATTGACGAAAGTTGAATGCCTTCGGTGATTCGCCGTACGACCAGTTCGTCGTTGGTTGTTACTTGGGCATCGCGATCGAAGTCCTGTCCGATCCGTTGCCAGGCGCGGCAGCTTGGGCAGCGGGCGAGGTGCACGGCTAGCGCGCGCCGTTCAAGCGGGGAAAGCTCACCGCGGCGCTCCTTGGCCACTAGATCGGTGGGGCAATCGTCGTGATTCATTCGAACACCCGCAGCAGTTCTGCGAGGTTGGGATCGCGTCGCAATCGCTTGCGCATTGATGCCTTGCCCAGGCGAAGGCGACTCCATATCGTGTTTGCAGGGACTCTTGCGGTAGACGCGATTTCGTCGACAGTTAGACCCAGTACGAAATGCGCCGCCATCGCTTCGGCGATGGCATCCGGTAGATCGTCGAGCATTTCGCGGACCAATCGGCGTCGCCTACTCGACATCAAGTCCACGTCGGGCGATGATCGTTCATCTTGGAACGATGTGTCATCGAAGCCATCTGACGCCATACGGCGTTCACGAGTGCCGAGGCGTCGGCGAGCCGCCAGCGCAGTCAAAAGCGCAATGCGATGGGCAAAGTGCAGGACTGAACTTTCCGCTCGAAAGTCTGATAGCGCGTGAAGAAACCCAATAACCGAGTCTTGCGTAATATCTTCGATATCTGGGTGCCGCGCTCCCATGACCTGACGAACTGTTCGCAACAGTCGCGGCGTGATGCAATGCAGGAGCTTGGCGACCGCTGTGCCGTCATTGATCAGGGCGCTCCTGACCAGCGGCAAGAGGACATCATCTGTAACGCGAGTCTCGCCCGCGTCCGATTGCAGCGAACCGTGCGCGACCAGCTTGGATGCCACCAGCGACATGAACCACATGACGATGACGGACTCACCCAGGCGGGTCAAGTCGGTTTGGCCTGATGGCGCCCGATTGAAAAACATCGAGATTTTCCTGCGGAATTGAACGATCCACAGTGCTGGCCGGAAGGCCGCGCTCGCGGTCGCGCGCGAGGGGGGTTCCGTTGGCAGCTGCTAGGATTAGGCTTCGTCGGACATGACACACCCTTTGAATCGGTACAGTTCGCGGATCACCCAACCCAAGTCGCAGGGAGCGTCTCAGGCCATGCTCTACGCGACAGGTCTGACCCACGAAGACTTGCAGCGACCGCAAGTTGGCATTGCGAGCATGTGGTACGAAAGTAACCCGTGCAACATGCATCTGTTGGATCTTGCTGCCGTGGTGAAGGAGGGGGTCGCTCAGGCCGGGCTTGTCGGCATGCGCTTCAATACGATCGGTGTGTCCGACGGAATTTCAATGGGCACCGATGGCATGAGCTACTCGCTGCAGTCGCGGGATCTAATCGCTGATTCGATCGAAACCTCAGTTGCCGCGCACTGGTACGACGCGGTGGTAACCATTCCTGGCTGCGACAAAAATATGCCGGGCAGTGTTATCGCCATGGCGCGCCTCGATCGTCCTGCCATCATGGTCTACGGTGGTACAATCCGTGCGGGCTGCAGCACCGATGGGCGCAAACTCGACGTGGTGAGTGCGTTCGAGAGCTACGGCGAGTTCGTGTCAGGGCGAATTGACGAGCCGGGGCGGCTCGACGTGGTTCAGCATGCCTGTCCGGGAGCTGGCGCTTGTGGCGGAATGTACACGGCGAACACGATGGCCACGGCGATCGAGGTGCTTGGGTTGAGCTTGCCGGGAAGTGCATCAACGCCAGCGGAGGATCCAAAGAAGCAAGAGGAGTGTCTCGCGGTCGGAGCGGCCATCTTGCGCCTCTTGGAATTGGACCTAACGCCACGCAAAATCATGACTCGAGCCGCATTCGAGAACGCGATGGTAGTGACAATGGTTCTTGGTGGGTCGACCAACGCCGTGTTGCACTTGATTGCAATGGCACGTGCTGTGGGTATCGATTTGACGATCGACGATTTTCAGCGCGTGAGCGATCGTATCCCGGTGCTTGCCGACTTGAAGCCAAGCGGCCAATATGTGATGGAGGACCTCCATCGAATCGGAGGGATCCCGAGTGTCGTCAAGATGCTGCTTGACAAGGGCGTCATTGACGGTGACTGCCTGACCTGCACGGGCAAGACGCTGGCTGAGAACGTTGCGGCATTTCCGGCTTTGCCTTCAGATCAACCAATCCTGAAGCCGTGGAATCGGCCAATAAAATCTACCGGGCACATTCGGATTCTGCGTGGCTCGCTTGCTCCCGACGGTGCAGTCGCCAAAATTACTGGCAAGGAGGGGCTGCAATTCTCCGGTCCGGCAAGGGTATTTGACTCGGAAGAGGCCATGCTGCTTGGATTCGAGCAAGGTAAAATTCACAAGGGTGATGTGGTCGTCATTCGCTACGAAGGGCCCCAAGGCGGACCAGGTATGCCGGAAATGCTTTCACCCACGTCGGCCATCATGGGTGCAGGGATGGGCAAGGACGTGGCACTCATCACCGATGGGCGGTTTTCGGGGGGAAGCCATGGTTTCATTATTGGACATGTG
>Ga0302323_100004040_pt1 | contig 11954 bp, 9 predicted proteins | sample Fen_T0_3_FD_201950 | JGI IMG/M metagenome (GOLD analysis project Ga0302323, IMG submission 201950) | Peat permafrost microbial communities from Stordalen Mire near Abisko, Sweden - Fen_T0_3 | ecosystem: Environmental > Terrestrial > Soil > Wetlands > Permafrost | place: Sweden: Abisko... | reverse complement strand
CGCGAGCGCGCGTTCCAGCACGCGCACGACGTGCAGCGCATTGTCCCGGTCCGTGCCGCGCATGCCGTCGTCGATCTGGTGCCGGCAGCTGGTGCCGTCGGCGACGATGAGCGAGTCCGCCATTGCTGCCCGCACGGCCGGCAGCAGCGACAGTTCCGCCATCCGCATCGAGATGTCGTAATGCGCGGCCTCGACGCCGAAGCTGCCGGCCATGCCGCAGCAGCTCGATTCGATCAGTTCCACCTCAAGGTCCGGGACCAGCTTCAGCACGCGGAGCGCGGGTGATACCGCGTCGAACGCCTTCTGGTGGCAGTGACCGTGGAACAGCGCGCGCGACTGCGGCAGCGCCACGAGGGGCAGGTCGAGCCTTCCTGCGTCGTGTTCCCGGGCCAGGAACTCCTCGATCAGCAGCGCGTGTCCGGCCAGTTGCCGCGCGGCGTCGCCCAGCCCCATCACCAGGAACTCGTCGCGCAGCGTAAGCAGGCAGGACGGCTCGAGTCCGACGATCGCCGCGCCGCGTGCGACGTGCGGCGCCATTGCCGCCACCACGCGCCGCGCCTCGCGCTTCGCTTCGTCCACCAGTCCCGACGCCAGGAACGTGCGGCCGCAGCACAGGGGACGCGCGGGTTCCTCGTCATCGGGCGCGGCGCGCGCAACGTGCACGCGATATCCACCTGCGCGCAGCACGGCGACGGCAGCGCGCGCATTGTCGGGCTCGAAATAGTTGGTGAACGTGTCGACGAAGAGCACGACATCGGCGCCGTCCTTTTCCAGGTCGGCACCGGCGGCACCATCATCCCGCCGGAGGAACGTGTCGCGCCGCCAGCGCGGCAGCGATCGGCGCGCGGAGAGTCCCAGCCACTTTTCACCCAGGTATTTCGCACCCGGCAGGACGTCGCGCAGGTTGGCAAGCCACGGCATGCGGGCCGCGCGCGGCGCCCAGCGCGGCAGGTTCGCGATCAGGCGCTCGCGCAACGACAGCCCGTGCTCGCGCTGCCAGTGGTGCATGAACTCGATCTTCATCTTCGCCATGTCGACGCCGGTGGGGCATTCGCGGCGGCAGCCCTTGCAGCTCACGCACAGGTCGAGCGCTTCGCGGACCGGCTGGGAGGCAAAGTCCGTCCCGAGCCGGCCCGAAAGCGCCAGCCGCAGCGTGTTGGCGCGGCCGCGCGTCAGGTGCGCCTCGTCGCGGGTGACGCGATAGCTCGGGCACATCGTTCCGGCATCGAACTTGCGGCAGTGGCCGTTGTTGTTGCACATCTCGACGGCCTTGGCGAATCCGTGCGCCGGATCGCCGCCCGATCCTGCCGCGGAAACGGTCTCGGTGACCGGATCGTTCTGCACGTCCCAGGCCGACCAGTCGAGCGCCGTCGCGAGAGGAACCGTGCGGTAATCCGGCGGGAAGCGGAACAGCGACGCGTCGTCCATCCGCGACGGGCGGACGATCTTGCCGGGATTCATGAGTCCCGCCGGGTCGAACAGGTCCTTGATCTCCTCGAACGCGCGCGTCAGCCGCGGGCCGAACTGCCACGCAACCCACTCGCTGCGCACGAGCCCATCGCCGTGCTCGCCGGAAAACGCGCCCTTGTATTCGCGGACCATCGCGCTCGCTTCCTCGGCGATCGCGCGCATCTTCAAGGCACCGTCGCGGCGCATGTCGAGGATGGGGCGAACGTGCAGCGTGCCCACCGATGCATGGGCATACCACGTGCCCCGCGTGCCGTGCGTGCGAAAGATTTCGGTGAGGCGGGCGACGTAGTCCGGCAGGTGCGCGAGCGGCACGGCGCAGTCTTCGATGAACGACACCGGCTTGCCGTCGCCGCGCAGGCTCATCATGATGTTGAGGCCGGCCTTGCGCACCTCCCACAGCGCTTTCTGCGCCGACGCATCGATGATGCGCACGACGCTGCCGGAAAGCCCCAAGTCCCCCATCAGCGCGACGAGGTCGTCCAGCCTGCGCCGCGAAATGTCGGCATCGGCGCCGGTGAACTCGACCAGCAGGATGGCCTCCGGTTCGCCGGTCAGCGCGGCGTCGATCACCGGGCGGAACGCCGGGTTGCCGCGAGCCAGGTCGATCATCGTGCGGTCGACCAGCTCGACGGCGGACGGCCCCAGTTCGACCAGGTGCCGCGCGCACTCCATCGCGCGGTAGAGCGTCGGGAAGTTGACGACACCGAGCGTCCGGTTCGAAGGCAGCGGGGACAGGTTCAGCGTGAGCGTTCGCATCCAGGCCAGCGTGCCCTCGCTGCCGACGAGCAAGTGCGCGTAATTGACGCTGCCGTCGGCGGTGTACGGGCGCACGCTCTGCGGATGGAACACGTCGATGTTGTAGCCGCCGACGCGGCGCATCACGCCGGGCACGCGCCGCTCGATCTCGTCGCGTTCGCGCGCGCCGATCGCGTCCAGCTGGTCGAGGAGCCGTCGCACCGGTTGCGGTGCCGACGCCATCTCGGCCGCGGGGCCGAAGCGGGCCAGCGTGCCGTCGGAGAGCAGCGCATCGACGGCGTGGACGTTGTGCACCATGTTGCCGTAGGCGATCGAACGCGAGCCGCACGAATTGTTGCCGGCCATGCCGCCCAGCGTCGCCTGCGCCGACGTGCTGACGTCCACCGGAAACCAGAGTCCGTGCGGCTTCAGCCACGCGTTGAGCTGGTCGAGCACCACGCCGGGCTCGACCGTGACGGTCATGGCCTCCTTGTCCATCGCGACGATGCGGTTGAGGTGCTTGCTGTGGTCGATGACGAGCGCCGCGCCGACCGTCTGGCCGCACTGCGAGCTACCGGCGCCGCGCGCGAGGACCGGTACGCGCAGGTCGCGGCAAACCGCAAGCGCGGCCTGGACGTCGTCGTCGCCGGCCGGGACCAGCACGCCGATGGGCTCCACCTGGTAGATGGAAGCGTCGGTGGCGTACCGCCCGCGTGAAGCCGGATCGAACATGACCGTCCCCGCGACGGCGCGGCGCAGGCGGTTGGCGAGATCGGCGTTGCCGCCACGAGGGTGATACAGCAGGGGCTGCGGCGTCGGGGCGTTCAAGGGGATACTGCCAGGGTACTGCCAGATGAGGTCCGTGAACGGCGGGTCCGTAACGGCCGATTCGCGCTGCGGCGGCGAGCGGGAATCTGCTGCATTGGATACCATGCTATTTTGTCGGCCCGAAAGGTGCCGTGCAAGTCCTTTCACTCGCTTAGGGGTCACGAAGGCAATCCATGCTCAAGCTCGACAGCCATCACTCCGGTCGCCACTTCCTGCAGATTCCCGGACCGACCAACGTGCCGGATCGCGTGCTGCGGGCCATCGACCATCCGACGATCGACCACCGCGGTCCGGAGTTCGCCGCGCTGGGCAAGGCGGTGATCTCCGGAATGAAGCAGGTGTTCCGCACCGAAGCCGACGTCGTCATCTTCCCGTCGTCAGGCACCGGCGCGTGGGAAGCCGCGCTGGCCAACACGCTGTCCCCCGGGGATCGCGTGCTGATGGCCGAGACCGGACACTTCTCGACGCTGTGGAAGCGCATTGCCGAGCGCCTCGGGCTGGCCGTGGAATTCCTGCCGGGCGACTGGCGTCACGGCGTGTCCGCGGCGCAGATCGAGGCGTGCTTGCGCGCCGACGCCGGGCGCGCGATCAAGGCGGTGTGCGTCGTGCACAACGAGACCTCGACCGGCGTCACCAGCAACATCGCCGAGATACGCGCGGCGCTCGATCGAGCCGACCACCCGGCACTGCTGCTGGTCGACACGATTTCCTCGCTCGGCTCGACCGACTACCGCCATGACGCCTGGCGCGTCGACGTGTCGGTGGCCGGCTCGCAAAAGGGATTGATGTTGCCTGCGGGGCTGTCGTTCAATGCGATCAGCGCCAAGGCCCTTGCCGCCGCCAAGGCCGCACGCCTGCCGCGGTCCTATTTCGACTGGGGCGACCAGCTGGCGGTCAGCGCGACCGGCTATTTTCCCTATACGCCCGCGACGAACCTGCTGTATGGCCTCCACGAGGCGCTGGACATGCTGCTGGGCGAGGGGCTGGACCAGGTGTTCGCCCGCCACGAGCGCCTGGCCGAAGCCACGCGGCGCGCGGTGCGCGCCTGGGGAATGGAAATACTGTGCGCGAATCCCGCCGAGTACAGCGCCGCGCTGACGACGGTGATGATGCCCGAGGGCCACAACGCCGACGCATTCCGCAAGGTCACGCTCCAGTGCTTCAACCTGTCGCTGGGGCAGGGCCTGGGCAAGCTGTCGGGAAAGGTGTTCCGCATCGGGCACCTGGGCTACTTCAACGAGCTGATGCTCTGCGGCACGCTGTCGGGTGTTGAAATGGGACTCGAGGTCGCTGGCGTCCCGCATCGCAAGGGGGGCGTCCAGGCGGCGACGGACTATCTGGCGCAAACTGCCGCTCAAGGTTTGGCGCGCGCAGCGTAGTCTTCGGTTTCACGGGAGGATAACGAACATGACATTCCAACAACAATCCGGCGGAGCCGCACTACGCGGCCGCTGGCGTTCATTCAGGTTGACGGCATTGATCTGCGGCGTCTTCTTTGCCGCGACGGCGCAGGCGCAGGTGGAGATCAAGCTGGGCCACGTCGGCGAACCGGGTTCGCTGTTCCAGACCAGCGCGGACGAATTCGCGAAGCGTGCCAACGCCAAACTTGCCGGCAAGGCCAAGGTCGTCACGTTCGGCTCCAGCCAGCTGGGCGGCGACAAGGAGATGATCCAGAAGTTGAAGCTGGGGACGCTCGACATGGCGTTGCCTTCCACCGTCATGAGTTCCGAGGTCGATCTCTTCGGCATCTTCGAGATGCCCTACCTGGTCAAGGACCGCGCGCACATGGCGCGCATCGAGAAGGAGATTTTCTGGCCCAAGCTCGAGCCGGAGGCGCAGAAGAAGGGCCTGACGGTGCTCGCCGTCTGGGAGAACGGCTTCCGGCAGATCACCAACAGCAAGCGCCCGATCAAGGTGCCGGCCGACCTGAAGGGCATCAAGCTGCGCGTGCCGGAGGGCAAGTGGCGGGTCAAGATGTTCCAGGCCTACGGCGCCAATCCGAGCCCGATGAAATTCTCCGAGCTCTTCACCGCGTTGCAGACGGGCGTGATGGATGGCGAGGAAAATCCGCTCACGCAGATCTATTCCGCGAAACTGCAGGAGGTGCAGAAGTACCTGTCGATGTCCGGCCACGTCTACACGCCTGCCTACCTGACGGTCGGGACCAAGCGGTGGAACGAATTGCCGCCCGACGTGCGCAAGATTCTCGAGGAGACGGCGAAGGAGACGCAGGCGTTCGTCTACCAGGCGGCCGCGAAGGACGACACCGACCTGCTGGCCAGGCTCAAGACGGCGGGAATGCAGGTGAACGACGTCGACCAGGACGCCTTCGTCGCGGCGAGCAAGCCGATCTACGAGGAATTTGGCAAGGAAGTGCCGGGTGCCTCGGCACTGATCGACCGCGCCGTATCGCTGCGGCAGTGAGCAGGTACGTGCGCATCGGCGGGGAATCGTGACGGATCCCCGGACCCTCTCGTCCACCGGTCTCGCGCAGACGCTCGCGCGCTTTCGCGAGCGCTATGGACGGTTGCTCGAATGGGTGGTGTCGGCGCTGATGGTCGGGCTGGCCGTCGAAGTGACGGCCGGCGTCGTGTTTCGCGCCGCCGGCCATTCGCTGATCTGGTACGACGAGGTGGCGTCGGTTTTGCTCGCGTGGCTGACGTTCTACGGTGCTGCGCTCGCGTCGGTCAAGCGCGCGCACATCGGCTGTCCGGAGGTCGTCGAGAAGCTCCCGTGGAAGGCACGCCGCCTGACCAACATCGTCGCGCAGCTGCTGGTGATCGCGTTCTTCCTGCTGCTCGCGGCCGTCGGCTTGTGGGTGCTGCCGGTGCTGGCAACCGACAACATGGTCAGCCTGCCGGCGATCCCGATCAGCGTCGTGCAGTCCGTCATCCCGATCGCCGCCATCCTCATCGTCGTCGCCGAAGTCACGCATCTCGTCGACCTCGTGATCGCGCGCGTGCCGCCCGCGAAGACCGGCGACATGTCGCTGGCCGAAGGACTGCATTGAAGCGCCGGGAGGGAGCGCCATGAGCACGATGCTGCTGCTGTTCGCCGCGGTGCTCGCGCTTGTGCTGATCAACGTGCCGATCGCCGTGTCGCTCGGCATCGTCGCCGTCATCGCGATGATCGCCAGCCACGGCATCAACATCCTGCCGAACCTCGCGATCGTCACCTACAACGGCGCGACCAACTTCCCGCTGCTCGCAATCCCGCTGTTCATCCTGGCCGGCGCGATCATGAATGCGTCGGGAATCTCGAACCGGCTGATCGCCTTTGCGTCGTCGCTGTTCGGCTGGATCCGCGGCGGCCTCGCGCACGTGACGATCGGCGCGTCGATGTTCTTCGCCGAGATTTCGGGGTCGGCGGTGGCCGATGTCGCCGCGCTCGGCTCGATACTCATTCCCGGCATGAAGGCCAAGGGCTACCCGGCGCCGCTGGCCGCGGCGGTGATGTCGTCCGCGGCCACGCTCGCGGTGATCATTCCGCCGTCTATACCGATGATCCTCTACGCGGTGATGGCCGAGACGTCGGTCGTGCAGCTTTTCGTCGCCGGCATCGTGCCCGGCGTCCTGGGCGGCGTGGCGCTGATGGCGATGGCCTACCGCTTCGCGATCCGGTACAACCTGCCGCGCGAGGAGGCCTTCGCGCTCCGTCGCGTCGCCAAGACGGCGCGCGAGGCGCTGTGGGCGTTCCTGCTGCCGATCATCATCCTCGGCGGCATCTTCGGCGGCATCGTCACGGCCACGGAAGGCGCGGCACTCGCGGTGATCGCGTCGCTGTTCGTCGGACTCGTCATCTATCGCGAGCTCGATTTGAAGGAGCTTCGGCGCGCGATCATCGAGGGCGGCGTGCAGACGGCCGTGGTCATGCTGCTGGTTGCCACCAGCGCGCTCCTCGGCACGTACCTCACCGAAGTGCAGGCGCCGCAGCAGCTCGCCCGCGCTGTCTCGGAAATGACGCAGAACAAGTGGGTGGTGCTGGCCCTGCTCAACGTGCTCTTCCTGTTCCTCGGCATGTTCCTGCATTCGGCCGCCGCGATCATCCTGGTCGTGCCGGTGGTGATGCCGCTGGTGCGATCCGTCGGCATCGATCCGGTGCATTTCGGCCTGATCGTCACGATCAACCTGGGCATCGGCCAGCAGACGCCGCCGGTGGCGAGCGTGCTGATGGTAGCGAGCTCCATCGCCAAGGTTTCGATCTGGGAAGTGACACGCGTCAACGTGTGGTTCATCGGTGTGCTGCTCGGCATCCTGCTGCTCGTGACCTACGTGCCGGTGACCGGGCTCGGACTGGTCAACTATTTCTATCGGTGACGGAGGCCGATGATGAGCGAACTCATTGCGCTCGAGCGGAGTGAATTCATTGCGACGGTCGTGCTCAATCGTCCCGAGAAGCTCAATGCGCTCACCAAGCCCATGTGGCGGCTGCTGGGCGAGACGATCGACGCACTGTCGGCCGACGACACGCTGCGCTGCATAATCGTCCGCGGCGCCGGCGAGAAGGCGTTTTCGCCGGGCAACGACATCGCGGAGTTTGCCACCGAGCGCGCGAACAAGGCGCAGGCGATCGAATACGGCAGGATCATGCATGCAACGGCGCGCGCGTTCTCCGCTTGCCGGCATCCGCTGGTGGCGCAGATCCACGGCATCTGCGTCGGCGGCGGGCTCGAGATCGCCGCGTTGTGCGACCTGCGGATCTGCGGCGTGTCGAGCCGCTTCGGCGCGCCGATCAAGAATCTGGGGCTCGTGATGGCATATCCGGAAATGACGCCGCTCGTCCGGCTCGCGGGTTCGGACGTGGCACTCGAGATCCTGCTCGAAGGCCGGATCTTCGATGCGAACGAGGCGAAGGAGAAGCGGCTCGTCACCCGCGTCGTGGCCGACAACGAGGTGACGGCCGAGGCGTGTGCCACGGCGCAGCGCATCGCCGACGGCGCGCCGCTGGTTGCGCGCTGGCACAAGCAGTTCGCGCGCCGGCTGGCCGACCCGCGACCTCTCACCGACGCCGAATACGAGGAGTGCTTCACCTGCTTCGACACCGAGGATTTTCGCATTGGCTATGCGGCGTTCCTGGCCAAGCAGAAGCCCTCGTTTGTTGGTAAATGAGCGACGGTGAGCAACGGCCCCGCGAATACACCATCGCATGGCGGCCCGCTCTCGGGCATGCGAGTGCTCGAGCTGGCGCAGATCATGGCCGGGCCGACGTGCGGGATGATGCTCGCCGACATGGGTGCTTCCGTCGTCAAGGTGGAGAAGCTGCCCGGCGGTGACGACTCGCGCGGATACCGTGAGCCGCGCGTCAACGGCGTGTCGGCGCCGTTCCTGATCCTCAACCGCAACAAGCGCGGCATAGCCCTAAATCTCAAGCACCCGCAAGGGCGCGAGATCCTGCTGCGCATGGTGCGCGAGGCGGACGTGCTGACGGAGAACTACCGGCGCGGCACGCTGGAAAAGCTGGGTCTGGGCTACGACGTGCTGGCACGCGAGAACCCGGGGCTCATCTACTGCGCGGTTTCCGGCTACGGCCGCGACGGTCCCTATGCCGACAAGGGCGGCTTCGATCTCATCGCGCAAGGCTTCGCCGGCCTGATGTCGGTGACCGGGGAGCCCGGCGGGCCGCCCGTCAAGACCGGCAATTCGGTGGCCGACATCAACGCCGGCATCCTCGCAACCGTCGGCGTGCTTGCCGCCTATGCACACAAGCAGCGGACCGGGCAGGGCCAGGTCGTCGACACGTCGCTGATGGAGGCGGCGCTGCAGCAGACGTACTGGCAGGCGGCCATCTATTTCGCTACTGGAGAGTCGCCCGGACCCACCGGTTCCGCGCACGTGCTGACGGCGCCGTACCAGGCATTTCGCGCCAGCGACGGCTGGATCAACATAGGCGGCGCGAACCAGGCGAACTGGGAGCGGATCGCCGACGTGCTTGGGCATCCGGAGTGGTGCCGCGACCCGCGCTTCGTCACGAATTCGGAACGCATGGCGAACCGCGAGACGTTGGCGTCGGCGATGAACACAGTGCTCGCGACGCGAACCAAGGCCGAGTGGATCGTCGCGTTCGACGCGGCAGGTGTCCCTGTCGGACCCGTGCATACCATCGGCGAAGCGCTCGGGCATCCGCAGACGCTGGCGCGCGACATGGTGGTCGATCTCGTGCACCCGCAGGCCGGGTCGACCAAGGCGATCGGTTGCCCGGTGCATTTCTCCGCGACGCCCACGGCGATCACGCGCCCGGCGCCGCTGCTGGGCGAACATACGCGCGAAGTGCTGCGTGAATACGGCTACGCCGACGCCGACATCGACGGCTTCGTCGCCGCGGGGATCGTCGAGGAGGCGGGCGGGACCGAATGAGCGCGTCAGCCGTCGCGCGCGCAACGGTGCACGCCTGAAACTACTCGAGCTTGATTTCGCCGTCGAAGTCGACGTGCAGGTCCAGTCCGACGATGTGGAGCGTCACGCGCGCGGGAAAGGTCTCGGTCCCGGCGGCCGCGCCGCTGGCCACGGCCGTGTTCACCGCCCGCTCGATTTCCCGCTGCGAGCTGATGCCGACCATCTTCAGGAACTTGCGCAGGCTCAGGTTGAATGTCTCTTCGTTCATGGAGTGCTCCGTTGACGGGATGCCTGGCCGGCGGACCCGGTACGCCCGAAGGACGTCTCCGGGCAATTGCTTCAAATGCGCATGATGGACGTGTTCGCATCCAGCGGGTTTTCCCAATCATCCTGCGTGCTTCGCGCATACCGCTTTCTTCTGTGCGATGTCCTGGCGTTCGGATCGCGCCGCGGCTGATGCGCCAGCGCAATGGCGGCAAGCCCGGCCACGACGAGCATGCCGATGCCAACGGCGAGTGCGTCGGCCGCGACATTCGGGTCATAGGTGCGTTGTGCGATGTACATCGCGCCGACGCCCATCGTGATGACGGCCGGATAGATGAAGTCGCTGTAGCGGAGTGCGACATAGCCTCCCATGGCGGTGGCGATCGCGAGAAATGCCGTGGCCACGTCGTCCGGCACGATGGCGGTCTGCGCGAGCACCCCGCTCGCATTCAGCCATTGCGTAAGGCTTATCAGCAACGCGATGGTCATCGTGCCGAAATAGAGGCTGAAGGGAACGCGCAGCCACGTTGAATATCGGCTCGGCGATGCCGACGCGACCCGCACGAACATGACGCCGCCCAATGCGACGCTGGCGGCAACTGCCGCGACGGAAATGCCGATGGCTTCGTTCCTGAATGCGACGATCCAGATCGAGGCCATCAAGCTGGTCAACGCGTGCGGGACGACCAACGCGTCGTAGATTCGCCGTCGGCGATTGCCGGGCCATAGCGCGACCAGATAGAACGACACGAACGCGACCAGAATCGGTGCGGAAACAGCCTTGACGAATCCGGCCGGCACGAAGGTGTTGCCATAGACGGCTACCACCTCGGCCAACGTCGGAGATTTGCCGGGGCCGCTGTAGACGGCGATGAATGCCAAGTTCGCCACGACGACGATCAACATGGCCCAGCGCAACAGCGTCGAATTCGAGGGTGTGCCTTCGGTGTCGCCCATCGCCACTCCTGGCTGTTCACTACAATGCGTAGTATGCCACCGCGGGCGGCCACGCGACAGTCGACGCGGTTTCGGGGCAGCGACCCGCAGGGTCAGGACGGCGCGCTGAACTTCCCTGCCTGGTAATCCTGCACCGCCTGGAACAGCTCCTGGCGCGTGTTCATCACGAACGGCCCGTGCTGGGCGATCGGCTCGCCGAGCGGCATGCCCGCGATCAGCAGCGCGCGCGCGGGTTCCGCCGCGCGCAGCAACACGCCGTCGCTGTCCGCGGCATTTTTCAATATCGCCATCCGCTGCGACGGCACGCGCGTGCCGCCAATCTCCAGCGCGCCGCGATAGACGTAGACGAACGCGTTGAACCGCGGCGGCAGCGCCTGTGCGAACGTCGCGCCCGCGTCGAAGTGCAGGTCGAGGTAGAGCGGCTCCGTGATTTCGCGTTCCATCGCGCCGCCTGCGCCATGGCTGCGACCGGCGATGACACGCGCCGTCACGCCGTACGGCGTCGTGAATTCAGGAATCTCCGCGCTCTGGATGTCGCGATACCACGGCGTGCGCATCTTGTCCTTCGCGGGCAGGTTGAGCCACAGCTGGAAACCTTCCATGCGCCCGTCGGCCTGCTCCGGCAGTTCAGAATGGACGATGCCGCTGCCCGCGGTCATCCATTGCACGCCGCCGTTGCGCAACAGGCCTTCATGGCCAAAGCTGTCGCGATGGCGCATCTGGCCGTCGATCATGTACGTCACGGTCTCGAAGCCGCGATGGGGGTGGTCCGGGAAGCCGCCGATGTAATCCGCAGGATTGTCCGTGTAGAAGACGTCGAGCATCAGGAACGGATCGAGCCGGCGCTGGAACTGCTGCGTCAGCACGCGGGTGAGCTTCACGCCTGCGCCGTCGGACGTGGCCATTCCCGGCACCAGCTGCTCGACCGCGCGCGGCCGGGTGACGGTTTCGGTTTGCGGTGCGTTGGCGATCGTCGTGGTCATCAGATGCTCCTTCAATGTGCCGCAGCGGCGCGCTGCACTGTCAGGCAGCCGCCAGTTCGTCGATTTGCGAATGCGCCGAGGCAAGCGCATTCTGCAGCGCCTCCGGTCCCATCGCCAGCCCTTCCGCATGGACGAACTGCACTTCCGTCATGCCGAGGAAAGTGAAGATCGTCTTGAGATAAGGCACCTGCGTGTCGCTCGGCGTATTGCGATAAAGGCCTCCGCGCGTCAGCGCCACGTAGACCTTCTTGCCCTTGAGCAATCCTTCCGGCCCGTTGGCGGTGTAGCGGAACGTCACCTGCGCGCGCGAGATTGCGTCGATCCAGTTCTTGAGCTGACCCGGAACGCCGAAGTTGTACATCGGCACGCCCAGCACCACCACATC
>Ga0302323_100004037_pt1 | contig 11959 bp, 9 predicted proteins | sample Fen_T0_3_FD_201950 | JGI IMG/M metagenome (GOLD analysis project Ga0302323, IMG submission 201950) | Peat permafrost microbial communities from Stordalen Mire near Abisko, Sweden - Fen_T0_3 | ecosystem: Environmental > Terrestrial > Soil > Wetlands > Permafrost | place: Sweden: Abisko... | reverse complement strand
TCTCCACAACCCGCCCGCCCACCCCGTCGGAGGACGATCGCCATGCCGCTGTTCGAGCACCGTGGGCACCGCCCCCGCGTCGACCCGGGCGCGTACGTCGCGCCGACCGCCGTCCTCGCCGGTGACGTCCGGATCGGCCCGGACGCCCGCATCCTGTTCGGCGCCGTCCTCACCGCCGAGGACGGCAGCATCGAGGTCGGCGCCCGGTGCGTCGTCATGGAGAACGCCGTCGTGCGCGGTCGGGCGCGGCATCCGGTGCGCCTGGGCGACGACGTCCTGGTCGGTCCGCACGCGCAGGTCAACGGCGCGGTGGTCGGGGCCGGGACGTTCCTGGCGTCGGGCTCGGCGCTCTTCCCGGGCGCCGTCCTGGGCACCGGCTGCGAGGTGCGGGTGCGCGCGACGGTGCAGGTCAACACCGTGCTGCCGGACGACGGCATGGTCCCGATCGGCTGGGTCGCCGTCGGTGACCCGGTGCACGTGCTGCCGCCCGACCGGCACGACGAGATCTGGGCGGTCCAGCGCGAGCTCGACTTCCCCGGCACGGTGTACGGCGTCCCGCGCGGCACCCCGATGACCGAGCTGATGGCCCGCCAGAGCGCCTGGTTCGCCGCCCACCGGGACGACGTCGTGCTCGACCCGCCCACCTGACGGCCGGAACGACGATCTGCGCGCTCGCGTTCTGCAGGCATGCGAACCGGTGTTCGACGGCGGGCGGCCGTCCCGGCGTCGGCCCTGACGGCGCTTCTGCTGTCCGCGTGCAGCGGCGCGCCCGCAGACGCCGGTGCGACGGGGACGGCGACGTCGGCCCCCAGCTCCGCCGCCTCGCCGCAACTGCGGGTGGAGAAGGTGGCCGGCGGCCTGGAGCACGGCTGGGACGTCGGGTTCCTTCCCGACGGGCGGCTGCTGGTCACCGAGCGGCCGGCGCGTCTGGTCGTGCTGTCGTCCGGCCGGCCCGGGGCCACGGTGACGCGGGTCGAGGCCGACCTGTCCGACGTCCAGGTGCGTGGGGAGGGCGGGCTGATGGGGCTCGTCGTCCACCCCGACTTCGCGACGACGCATCGCTTCACCACCTGCCAGACCCACACCGAGGGCGGCGCGCCGATCGACATCCGGCTCGTGACCTGGCGGCTGGCGGACGACGGCCGGTCCGCCACCCGGGAGCGCGACCTGCTGACCGGGCTGCCGCTGGCCGCCGGCGGCCGGCACTCAGGTTGCCGGCCGACGCTCGCCGCCGACGGCGCGCTGCTCGTCGGCACTGGTGACACCGCGAGCGCGGCCGTCGCGCAGGACCGCGGCTCGCTGGGCGGCAAGGTCCTCCGGCTCGACCTGACGACGGGTGCCCCGGCGGCCGGCAATCCCTTCGCCTCCGCGGCGGACCCCAAGGAGCGCTACGTCTGGACCTACGGTCACCGCAACGTGCAGGGCGTCGCCGTCCGTCCGGGGAGCGGGCAGGTGTTCACGGCGGAGCACGGTCCGAGCTTCGACGACGAGGTCAACCTGCTGCGGTCCGGCGCCAACTACGGCTGGGACCCCTCCCGCGGTGGCACCGAGCAGACCTACGACGAGAGCGTGCCGATGACCGATCGGGAGCGCTTCCCCGACGCCGTCGACGCGGTGTGGCAGTCCGGGGAGACGACGCAGGCGGTGTGCGGGGCGGCCTTCCTCACCGGTCGGGCGTGGGGCGCGTGGGACGGCGCCCTCGTCGTCACCGCGCTCAAGGGCGCCAAGCTGCTCGTCCTCACCCTGGACGACGCCGGAGCGGTGCGGAACGTGGCCGTCCCGCCGGAGTTCAGCGAGGCCTACGGCCGGCTGCGCGCCGCCCGAACCGCTCCGGACGGCGCCCTGTACGTCACCACCAGCAACGGCAGCGACGACCAGCTGCTGCGCGTCACCCCGGCCTGAGACCGTGGCCGACCGACGGCGGGTCGGTCAGGCCAGCGGGGCCCGCTGCTCGTGCAGCGGGCCGTTCCACAGCGGCGTCGTGTGCCACTCCATGGTCACCGTGCCGGCGGCCAGGTGGCACGTGAGCAGCAGCCGGTGCGGGGTCTCGACGAGGACGACGTCCACACGCAGGGTGTCCACGTCGGCCCAGGCCGCGCTCGTGGCCAGCGGCAGCGGGACGCCGTCCGGCTCGGTGGGCGGCGCCGCCTCCTGCCAGCCGTCCAGGCTCAGCGGCAGGTCGAGCGAGAGCGGCGTGCCGTCGGCGTCCGGCGTGTCGACCCGGACGTGCCACGCGTCGCCGGCGCCGTGGACGGCGACCGTCAACGGTGTCTGCGGTGACCGGCCCACGAAGCGGCCCCACGCCTCGGCCGTCGCGGCCGGCGGACGGGCGCCCCCGGCGGCCCGCGGCAGCACGAGCCCCGTCAACCGGGCGACCAGCGCCGCGTCGGCGTCCGCCCCGGCGTCACCCGCCACCCCTTCGGCCGGCCTCTGCGGCTCGGTCCGGCCGCCCAGCGCCGGCACCAGGTGGGCCCAGGCGGCGTCGAGGACGGCCTGCATGTCCTCGGCGGCGGCGGTCAGCGCGACCACCGCGTCCTGCTCGGGCAGGACCAGGCAGAACTGCCCGAACGCGCCGTCACCGCGGTACCCGTGGCGCTGCATCCAGAACTGGAAGCCGTAGCCGCGCTGCCAGTCGGGGTTGTCCATGACCCCGGTGTTGTCGACCTGCCGGCTGGTGGCCTGCTCCACCCACGACGCGGGCAGCAACTGCCGGCCCTCCCAGCTGCCGCGCTGCAGGTGGAGCTGCCCGATCCGGGCGATGTCCTCGGTGGTGGCGTGCAGGCCGGAGTAGCCCAGCTCCTGCCCCGACGCGTCCCGGACCCAGGCCACCGGACCGATCCCCAGCGGGTCGAGCAGGCGTGGCCGCAGGTAGCCGGTGAGCGACTCGCCCGTCAGCCGGCCGAGGATCGCCGCCAGCGTGTAGGTGCACGGCTGGCTGTAGGCGAACACCGTGCCCGGTTCGGCGTCCGGCGGGTTGAGCAGGAACCCCCGGACCAGGTTCTTGGGGTCGGTGGCGAGGGCGGCGTCCAGCTGCTCGACCCGGTGCCCGGACGCCATCGCGGCCAGGTGCCGGACGCGGATCCGCCGGGTGCGCGGGTCGGTGATCTCGCCGTCCAGTTCGGGGAAGTGGCTGATCACGGTGTCGTCCAGGCCTAGCCGTCCCTCCGCGACGGCGAGCCCGAGCGCGCAGGCGGTGAACGTCTTGCTCAGCGAGTAGAGCAGGTGCAGCCGGTCGGGCGCGTAGGGCGCCCACCACCCCTCCGCCACCACGTGCCCGTGCCGCAGCACCATGAGGCTGTGCGGCTCGAGCCGCGGCACCCGCTCCAGCGCGTCGACGAAGGCCACGACACCCCGGGCGTCGACGCCCTGGGCGGAGGGCGTGGTGCGGGGCAGGGGAGCGCTGGGCATGGACCGATGCTAGGCGCGCCCGCCCGCACCGCGTGCTCAGGCAGGGTCGCGGACGGCGGCGCAGTGCGCGAGCAGCGCCGCGACCGTCTGGGGGAAGTCCGCGGTGATCCCGGCGCCGACCTCGGCGAGCACCTCCTCCGGCGCCTCCCCGCTGACCTGGGTGGCGTAGGTCACGCGGCAGCCGCCCGCCGGGTCGCCGTCCGTTGCTGCATCGACCCGGTGCAGGGTCCGCACCACGATGCCGTCCAGGCTCGCCTCGTCGGTGAAGCGCTCGCCCGGGACGACCTCGACCAGCCGCAGCGGGATGACGTCCCCCGACCCCAGGGTCATCTCGACCGTCGAGCCCGCCCCGAAGGGGCCGTCCACCGCCGCCGCCGTGACGTCCGGGTTCCAGGTCCTCCATCCCGGGACGTCGGCCCACGCCTGCCACACCGTGGCGGCGGGGACGGCGGCGTTCTGGGTGTACTCGTACTCCCACATGGTCGTTCCTCCCTCGAACTAATAAGTGCGCTTACTATATCTCGACCATGGTCCGCTGTCTCGCCGAATCCGATCGCGCCCCGGCACGGAGATGACGTCGGACGTGAGGTCGGACAGTTCCCGGGGCTATCACCCCGGATCGGGTCCGACCTCGAGTCCCAGCTCGGGTCTGGGTCATCGTGCACGTCGTCGCCCACCCCGACCTGGCCCGCCGGGGACGCCGAGGGCGGGGGAGCGCGGTCGCCGTCCGGACGGCGACCGCCTCAGCTGGGAGAGGATGACTCGGCGGCCCAGTCGGGGTGGCCCGGCATGGGTGGCAGGGTGGTGCCGTAGAGCCAGTCCCGGGCGAAGCCGCTCAGGTCGCGGCCCGAGACCTGCGCGGCCAGCGCGACGAAGTCCTGGGTGCTGGCCGAGCGCCCCCGGTACGTGCTGACCCAGCTGCGTTCCAGCCGGTCGAAGGCGGCCGTGCCGATCGTCTGCCGCAGTGCGTAGAGCACGAGCGCGCCGCCGCCGTACACGTTGGGCGCGAACAGCGTGGAGGTCGCGGCGCCCTTCGGGACCGCCACCGGGCCCGACCGCTGCCGCCACTCGCCCGCGCGTCCGTAGGCGTCGCGCAGCTGCAGGTCGAACAGCTGGTCCGCGGAGGCGCCGGGCGCGCCCGCCTGCTGCTCGGCGTTCCAGAGGTACTCGTACCAGGTGGCGTGGCCCTCGTTGAGCCAGACGTCGGACCAGCCGGCGGGGGAGACGCTGTCGCCGAACCACTGGTGCGCCAGCTCGTGCACCATGACCTGCCGGCGCAGCTCGGGCGACGGGGTGTTGATCACCGTCAACGGGTAGAGGATCAGCGTCTGGGACTCCAGCCCGCCGAAGGCGAAGGTCGCGTCCGCCACCAGTGACCCGACGGCCTTGAACGGGTACTCGCCGACCTTGGCGCGCAGCCAGTCCACCTGCTTCACCTCGTCGGCGAGCAGCGGCGCCAGGGTGGAGGTCAGCCGGGTCGGGGTCACGTCCCGGACGAGCAGGCCCCCGGACGCCGCGCGCCGGGTCACCGTGAAGCGGCCCACGGCGACCTGGGCGAGCTCCGTGGCCATCGGTTCCGGCTGGATGTAGCGCCAGACCGTCCGGCCCTTCGCCGTCGTCGGGCTGCCCTCGGGCTCCCCGTTGGCCACCGCGGTGATCCCGGCCGGGACGTCGATCCGGAAGGAGAACGTCGCCTTGTCGCCGGGGTGGTCGTTGCTCGGGAACACCTGGTGGGAGTTGGCCGGCTGGCCCATCCACACCGTGCCGTCGGTCGCGCCGAGGAGCCCGATCTCGAACTTGCCCGGGTCCGCCGACGGCGCGACGCTGGCGAAGTCGCGGACCGTGACGACGAACCGCGCCCCGCGGGTCAGCGGCTGCGCTGGGGTGACGACGAGCTCCTCGCCGTCGCGGCGGAACGTGGCGGGCGCGCCGTCCACGGTCACCGAGCCCACTGCCGTCCCGGCGAAGTCCAGCGAGAACGACGACAGCGCCCGGCCCGCGACGGCCGTCGCGGTGACCGTTCCGGTGAGCGGCGCGGTGGCCGAGGCCGTCGGGTAGCGCAGGTCGAGGTCGTAGTGGTCCACCTGGTAGCCGCCGTTGCCGAGCGCCGGGTACAGCCGGTCGCCCAGGCCGGTGGCGCCGGGACGGGGCACGTCGGGGTCGGGGTCCGCAGGCGTCGAGACGGACGCCGGCATGCGCGGGTCACCCGACGCCCCGGCCGCCCCGGACCCCGACGCCGCACCGGTCGGCGAGGACGCCGAGCCCGACGCCGATCCCGACGGCGCCGTGCCGGTGCGCGCCGCCGACCCGCCCCTCGGCCCTGCCGTCACCCGCCAGGTGATGAGCCCGACCGCCACCAGCGCCATCACCACGAGCGCGGCGATCACCGCCGGCGATCGCCGCGCGGGAGCTGCCGGACCACCCGAACCGCCTGCTTCCACGCGGAGCACTCTAGGTGCGGCGGCCCGCACGGTGCTGGCGGTGCCGACTGCGATGTCCGAGTTGCGGGAAATGCGATAGAAGAGGTAGCGCCACGTGGCGACGGCGCCGGCGGGTCGGTGCGGACCCGACGCAGCCCGCCCCCTGCCCACGGAGATGTGGATGGGACCTCGATCGCAGGCCTTCCGTGCGACGGCCCTCACCGGAACCCTGGCCGCCCTCGCCCTCGCCGCCCTGGCCGCGCCGGCCGGTGCCGCCACCGGCCCGGCCGAGGCAGGCAAGGCCGAGGCAGGCAAGGCCGAGGCAGGCAAGGCCGAGGCAGGTACGGCCCTCGGCGCCGGCTCGACCCCCGAGCTCTCGGTCACCGACCAGCTCGACCAGCGCCGCGCCACCACCGCCGGCACCCGTGCGTACGAGGTCGGCACGCAGGACGGGCGGTACCCGGCGCTCGGCTTCCACGCCGCGGGCGAGATGGGCGGGCTGTGGGCGCCGCCGCTGAAGCTGCTCGACGGGATCTGGTTCTCCGTCGACGGCAGCTGGCTGCCGCCGGCGCAGCGGTTCACGTCCGGGTACGGCTACACCCGGACCGACTACCCCGCCGTCGCGGGCGTGACCGTCAGCCGCACGGACGTCGTCCCCGACGGGCGGCGCGGGCTCCTCGTCGGGCTCACCCTGCGCGCGGACCGGGCCCGCTCGGTCGCGCTCGCCGTCGACGCCCACTCCGAGCTGATGGGCGTCTACCCGTGGGGGTCGACGACACCCGCCCAGACCACCGTCAACCTGCCCGACACCGCCGCCGTGCAGGGCGGCCGGCTCGTCTTCACCGACCGGGGGACGCCGCCGGGGGCGAACCAGCAGGCGCACGACTGGGCGGCCGTCGTCGGCGCGGCGGCAGGCTCGCCGCTGCGCCCCACGGGCAGCACCACCGGGCCCGCCACCACGGGCGGCACCGCGAGCGGCGCGGGCTTCCGCGGCCCGCAGGACCCGCCGCGGATCTGCCCGGTCACCGGCAGCGCACCGCCGGTCTGCGACGACACCGGGTTCGGGCGCGGCGCGGGCGGGGAGCTGCGCTACGCGCTGGACGTGCCGTCGTCCGCGCCGGTGACGGTCTGGTTCGCGGCGGCCGGCTCCGACCGCGGCTCCGCCGGCGCGCAGGCCGAGTTCGCCGCGACGGCGAAGGACCCCGCCGGCCAGCTCCGGGCGAAGGTCGCGCAGCGGCGCGCGCTCGCCGCCCGCAGCGTGGTCACGTTGCCGGGCGACCCGGCGCTGGCCCGCGCGATCGAGTGGGGCAAGCAGAACCTCGCCGACCTCACCCAGACCGTCGGCGGCGCCCAGGCTCAGCCGCTGCAGGTGCGCGCGACCAACGCCGGGGTCGCCTACCCGCCGCCTGCCGGTACCGTGCCGCAACTCTCCTTCATCGGCGCCGGCTACGCCGACTACCCCTGGCTGTTCGCGACGGACGGCGAGTACACGGCGTACGCCGGGGTCGCCGTCGGCCAGTTCCGCGCCGTCGAGGACCATCTGCGCGCGCTGCGCGACGTCAGCCTCACCGTCAACGGGCGGTCGGGGAAGGTGGTCCACGAGGTCACCACGGACGGCAGCGTGTTCTTCGGCGCGAACGCCGATCCGGGCAACACCGACGAGACGGTGAAGTTCCCGAGCGCGGTGGCGCTGGTCTGGCGGTGGACGGGCGACAACGCCTTCCGCGACGAGATGTACGCCTTCGCGCGCAGCAACCTGGTGTACGCCACCACCACCCTGGACGCCGACCGCGACGGCTGGCCCGAGGGCGCCGGCAACGTCGAGCGCGCCGGGCAGGGCACCGAGAAGCTGGACAACGCCGTCTACCTGATCCGCGGCATGCTCGACGTCGCGGCGATGGCCGCGAGCAAGGGCCAGCAGGCCGAGGCCCGCACCTGGCAGACGCGCGCCACCGCACTGGCGAAGCGCTTCGAGCAGGCGTGGTGGTTCGGCGGCGCCAACCCCGGCAGCCCGACGCCGGGCACCGCAGCGGCCTACGCGGACTCGCTGCTCGACCCGGGCGACGTCCGCGTCTACCAGCGTTACTGGACCGGCGTCACGCCGCTCGAGGCCGAACTGTGGTCGGGCGGCCGGGCGGCGCCGGGCCTCGCCGCCGCGGCCCACGCCCGGGCCGCGCTCGACCTGCGCGAGAGCGCGTGCTTCACCACCGGCTCCGGACTCGTGCACACGGGCAGCGGCGCCACCACGAAGCCGAACGACCCGCAGCCCTACCCGACGACGAACTGCGCGGGTGACGCGGCGACGTCCGACCAGCCCGACGAGCGGGACTCGTTCACGCTCAACACCGCCGTCATGGCCGTGGCCGAGGGCAACTACGGCCGGCTGGGCGCCGGGCAGCAGCAGCGGTACACGGACGCGCTGGCAGCGATCATGTTCTCGCCGGACGAGATGCCGGGCGCGATGGAGGAGATCGCGCCGTCCGACCCGCACCCGCCCTACTACGGCCACTCGCTGGGCCGTGCCCTCACCGAGCGCGCCTCGGTGATGCAGGCCTGGGGCAACTACGGGACGATGTGGCCCGTCCTCCACCAGCAGCTCGGCGTCAGTCCCGACCTGGGCAACGGCCGGCTGGACGTCGTCCCGCAGGTGCCGCCGTCCGCCACCGGTCCGATCGGCGGGACGGCGATCCAGCTCGGCAGCGGTCGCGCGGTGGGCTCGGTCGACGTCCGGGCCTCGCACGCCGGATCCCGGTACGAGACCGACGTGACCCGGCGGCTCGCCGTCCGGCTGACGATCGGCCACGTGCTGCCCGCCGGGACGGCGGTCGCCTCGGTCACGCTGGACGGCCGGCCCGCGCACTGGACCGTGCGCGACACCAACCGCGGCCGCGAGGTGCTGGTGGACGCCGGCACCGCCGCCCGCGGGACGGCGCGTCTGGTGGTGACCACCCGGGTCTGACCTCGCGGGGTGGCGCAGGAATGTGACGCAGCCGGCACGTCGTCCGACTGGGCATCGTGTTGCAAGGAAGTTAACCTGGCTTCACATTCATATTTCCGGCGCCGGAGGCGGTCATGTCCCAGCACGAGCAGTCCGAACCCACGATGACGATCGGCGAGCTGTCCCGGATCAGCGGGCTCTCGGCCTCCGCCATCCGCTTCTACCAGCGCCGCGGCGTGCTGCCCGGCCGCGAGGCCGAGGCCGGCTGGCAGCGCTTCGACTCCGCGACCCTCGACCGGCTGGCGCTCATCGAGCTGGTCAAGGGCGCGGGGTTCAGCCTCGACGAGGTCGTCCGCATCCTCGACTGCCTGGACGTCGACCCCGACCAGGTGCCCGCGGAGCGGCCGGTCTGGCAGGGGCTCGCCGAGGTCAAGGTGCGCGAGATCGAGAGCCAGCTGGGGCGGCTGACGCACTTGCGCGACGTCCTGGCCGGTGCCATCGCCCTGGGCTACCTGCCGGCCGACCGGGCGCACCGGCTGCCCGGCGTCCTCGGCTGGACGGCCCCGCACGCCGACGAGCCGGCCGCCGGGCCCGCCGCCACGAGCGCGCCGGACGTGAGCTCCGCCCGCTGAGCTCCGCACGCTGAGCCCGCCCGCTGAGCTCACAGGCCCGGCGACCGGGGCGAGGTGCCGCTCCGGGACCAGCGGGCGAGCGACGCGCGCAACCCGCGCACGTGCTCCACGCCGGCCGCCACCAGGCCGGCCGCGGTGCGGATCTCGGCCTCGGTGGTCCGGGGGCCGAGGCTGAACCGCAGGCACTCCAGCGCCGTGGCGCGGTCGAGGCCCATCGCCGTCAGGACGTGCGAGGGCTCGCCGTCCGACGCGCCGTGGCAGGCGGACCCGGGCGACATCGCCACCTCGGGGACGCAGGTCAGCAGCGCGTCGGCGGGGGCCCCGGCGAAGCGCAGGTTGAGCGTGTTGGGCAGCCGGCCCCGCTCGGGACCGTTGAGGTGGACGCCGTCGAGCCGTTCGGTGAGCAGCCGGTGCAGCAACCGGCTCAGCCGGGCGGCCCGCGGCGCCCACGCCGCCCGCTCCAGGCCGGCCAGCGTCGCCGCCCGGCCGAAGCCGACGATCCCCGGCGTGTTCAGCGTGCCGGGGCGCAGCCCGCGCTCCTGCCCGCCGCCGACGACGAGCGGCGTCAGCTGCGCCAGGAGCCCGTGCCGCACGACCATCGCGCCGACGCCCTTCGGGCCGCCCAGCTTGTGGGCGCTGGCCACGGCGAGGTCGACGCCCCAGTCCGCCAGCGCCACCTCCACCTTGCCGGCCGCCTGCGTCACGTCGCAGAGGACGAGCGCGCCGGCGCGGTGCGCCAGCTCGGCCACCTTGCGGACGTCGGTGAGGGCCCCGGTCTCGTTGTTCGCGGCCATCACCGCGACGAGGGCGGTGTCGGCGTGGAGCAGCGAGCGCAGGTGGCCGAGGTCCAGCCGGCCGTCCCGGCGGACGGCGACGGGAAGCAGGACGCCGCGCCCGTGCGCCGTCGCGACGCGTGCCGCCTCCAGCACCGCCCGGTGCTCGGTCGCTCCGACGAGCACCTGGGTGCGTCCCGGCGTCAGGACGCTGCCTGCCAGCACGCCGCGGACGGCGAGGTTCGCCGCCTCGGTCGCGCCCGAGGTGAAGACGACGTCGTAACCCTGCGCGCCGGTGGGCGCACCGAGCAGGGCGGCCACCTGTGCCCGGGCGACGTCGACGAGGTCCGCGACGGCCCGACCGGCGAGGTGCGGGCTGGACGGGTTGGCGTAGGAGTCCTGGAAGAGGGGCAGCATCGCCTCGAGCACCCGCGGGTCCAGCGGCGTCGTGGCGTTGTGGTCGAGATAGATGCTGGTGGCGGCGCCGGTCCCGACCGTGGGGTCAGTCGTCGGGTCAGTGGTCGGGTCGGTCGTCGGGCTGCTCGTCATCGCGAGGTCAGGCTCCCCCGCCGCAGTCGGGGCACCCGGGGCTGCGCCGGACCGGCACGGGCCGGAACGTCATGGACCACAGGTCGCCGAAGAGCAGCCGCCCCGACAGCACCGAGCCGGCGCCCGTCAGGAGCTTCACCGCCTCGGCCGCCGCGAGGCAGCCCGCCGTTCCCGCGACCGCGCCGAGCACCCGGAAGCCGAGCGGTTCCCACGCCGGGTCGGGCCGGGGGAAGACGCAGCGCCAGCAGGGTCCGTCCGGCACGCAGGTGAGCAGCTGCAGTTGGACGCCCGCCATGGCCGCGACCACGGTGGGCACTCCCCGCTCGCGGCAGAGCCGGTTGAGCAGGTAGCGCTCCGGGAAGTTGTGGCGGGCGTCGACGACGACGTCGGCGCGGTCGAGCAGGGCCGGCACCCGGTCGTCGTCCAGGCCGGTGTCGTGCGCCACGACGTCGACGTCGGGGAAGTGCCGGCGCAGGGTCCGGGCGGCAGTGAGCACGCGGGAGCCGCCCAGGTCGGCCGGCGTCATCAGGGTCTGCCGGTTGAGGTCGGGCAGCTCGAGGTCGCCGGGGTGCACCAGCACGAGCCGGCCGATCCCGGCGGCCGCGCAGTAGGTGGCGGCCGCCCCGCCCACGCCGCCGACGCCCGCGACGACGACGGTCGCGGCGCGCAGCCGGCGCTGCTCGGCGGCGCCCAGGCCGGGCACGCCCAGCTGCCGGTCGAACCGGTCGAGACCGTCGAGCAGGGCGGGCTGGGTCGTCGGCCGGGTCGTCGGCTGGGTCGTCGGCTGGGTCGTCGGTGCGCTGATGGTGTCCTCGCGGACCGGCGACGTCGTCACGTCACCAGGACCGTTCGCGTCACCTCGGGCACCCGGGCGAGCACGGTCTTCTCGATGACCGCCGACAGGGTGAGGAGCGCCGCCGAGCACCCCGAGCACGCGCCGTCCAGCCGCAGGTAGGCCACCCCGTGCGAGACGGACACCAGCTCGACGTCCCCGCCGTCCGCGCGCAACGTCGGCCGGACTTCCTCCAGCGCGCGGCCCACCCGCTCGGCCAGGTCCTCGTCGACCGGCGCGGTGGCCGGCGGCGAGCCGAACGCCGGCGCCGTCAGGGATCCCGAGGTGGGGTCGGCGGGACGGCGTTGCCGGGGGATCCGGTCGATGACGAAGCCGCTGCCGTCGCCGGTGGAGACGAAGTCGATGCGGACGCCGTCCACCTCGGGGGCGTCGGGGCCGTGGACGAC
>Ga0302323_100004036_pt1 | contig 11960 bp, 12 predicted proteins | sample Fen_T0_3_FD_201950 | JGI IMG/M metagenome (GOLD analysis project Ga0302323, IMG submission 201950) | Peat permafrost microbial communities from Stordalen Mire near Abisko, Sweden - Fen_T0_3 | ecosystem: Environmental > Terrestrial > Soil > Wetlands > Permafrost | place: Sweden: Abisko... | reverse complement strand
CGCCGTCACCGCCCATGAACGTGTTGACGAGCGGGACGTCCATCTTCTCGGCGGCGTCGATCACGCGCCTGAGGTGGCCGATGACCGATGCGCGGTGCTCGGGGTCCGGGTGGAGCGGGTTGGGGTAGAAGCCGAGGCCGGAGATGCTCAGGCCCCTGGCCTCGATCCCGGCGCGGATCTCCTTCGCCTGGTCGCCGGACAGGTTGGCGACATCGATGTGGCTGGTGCCCGCGTAGCGGCGGGTGGGGCCGGTCGCCTTCGGCCAGCAGGCGATCTCGAGGACCTCGAAGCCGGCGCCGGCGGCCCAGTCGGCCACCTCCATGAGCGGCGTCTCCGGGAACGGGGCGGTCAGGAAGCCGAGCTTCATCGCGGCTGCTCCTCTGCGTGACGGTGCATCAGTCCCTCGCCACCCTGGCCCAGGTGCCGGTCCGGGCGCTCTCGAGGACCGCGTCCCCGATCAGCATCTCCTCGTGGCCGGCCGCGAAGGTGGCGTAGCGCGGGGCGGGCGACGGGACGCCCGCGAGGACGTCGTCGTAGACGGCGCTGAACACGGCGCCGAACGTGTCGGCGAAGCCCTCCACGTGGCCGCCGGGCAGCCGTGCCGACGCGGCACCCGCGCCGTTCATGAGCGCCGGGTTTCGGAGCAGGAGCTCGTTGGGACGGTCGCGGTGACCGATCCACAACTGCTCCGGCTGCTCCGAATCCCAGGCGACGGCGGAGGAGGAGCCGTCGATCTGGTAGGCGATGCTGTTCTTGCGCCCGGGGCTGAGCTGGCTGATGTTGACCGAGCCCCGGGCGCCGCCCGCGAAGCGCAGCAGGATCGATGCCGTGTCCTCGGTGTGGATCTCCACCCCGACGGTGTCGGCCGCGCGCTCCGTCGAGAAGGTGAGCACCTCGCCCCGTGGCTTCTGGCGGACCGGGATGAAGGTCGTGAGGTCGGCCATGACCGCCTCGACCCGCAGCCCGGTGAGGAAGCTCAGGAGGTCCAGCCAGTGGGAGCCGATGTCGCCGACCGCGCGCAGGGCGCCGCCCTTGTCGTCCTCGAGGCGCCAGTTCCAGTCCGTGTCGAACAGGAGCCAGTCCTGGAAGTAGCGCCCGGTGACCATCCGCACGTCGCCGATCCCGCCGTCGGCGACCATCGCCGCCACGTGCTGGTTGAGCGGGTACCAGCGGATGTTGAAGTTGACCGCGTTGACGAGGCCGGACGCCTTCGCGAGCGCGACGAGCTCGGCCGACTCGGCCGACGTCATCGCCAGCGGCTTCTCGCACACGATGTGCCTGCCCGCGGCGAGGATCGCCCTGGCCTGGCGATGATGGAGCTCGTTGGGGCTGGTGACATGGACGACCTGCACGTCGGGGTCCGCAAGCAGCTCGTCGAGGTCCGCGTAGGCCTTCGGGATCCCGATCTCCGCCGCACGCCTCGCACCCAGCTCGGGGCTCGCGTCGAGCAGGCCGGCCACCCGGACGCCGATCCGCCGGAGCGCCTCGATGTGGACGATCCCGATGAAGCCGCTGCCGATGACGGCGGTGACGATGTCGGTGCGGCGCGGCATGACGGTGGGTGACCTCCTGCGACTCCGGAACCCGGCGGCAACCAGTCTATACAGCTAGATGGATCGCCGATGGTCGACGGTACCCGCACGGCGTACCGTTGCCGACCGCCCCGATCCCCGGGCGCCCTCGTATTCCTCCGGTCATCATGCTACTTCTGCCTGTCAAACGCAAAAGTGGTGGAGCGGCGTCGCGCACGCCGTGTACGATCTGCGTCGTGGACCCGTCGTCGACCCCCGGCCGCAACCTGGAGGGCGCGCCGCTCCCGGACGAGACCCTGGACGCGCTCGTCGCCGTCCTCGACGAGATCCGGCTGGGGCGCGCGCGGTCGCGAGCGGACCTGGTCATGGGAACGGGCCTGTCCCGCGGCATCGTGGCCCAGCGCGTGGGCGAGCTCCTGGACCGCGGGCTCATCACCGAGGGGGACCCCGGCCCGAGCACCGGCGGGCGGCCCCCGCGCCAGCTCGCGTTCCGCGGGGATGCCGGGCACCTCCTGGTCGCGGACCTCGGCGCGACCTCCATCGACGTCGCGGTGACCACGCTCGACGGCCGGATCCTGGCCCACATCGACGAGCCGGCGGACATCGCGTCCGGGCCGGAGGTGGTGCTGGACCGCGTGGACGAGCTGTTCGACGACCTGCGCACGCCGCGGCGACGGCTCCCGGGACGGCTGTGGGGCATCGGCATCGGCGTCCCGGGACCCGTCGAGTTCCGGGCGGGGCGCCCCATCTCACCGTCGATCATGCCCGGCTGGGACGGCTACCCCGTCCGCGAGCGGTTCGCGGCCCGCTACGGGGCGCCGGTCTGGGTGGACAACGACGTCAACGTCCTCGCCCTGGGCGAATGGCGGTCCGGCGTGGCGGCGGGCCACGAGAACGTCATCGTCGTGAAGATCGGGACGGGCATCGGGGCCGGGATCATCAGCGACGGCCGGCTGCACCGCGGGGCACAGGGCTCGGCGGGGGACGTCGGCCACATCCACGTCTCCGACGACCGGTCGGTCGTGTGCCGCTGCGGGAACACCGGCTGCCTCGAGGCCCACGCCGGCGGCGAGGCCATCGGGCGGGACGGCGAGGTGGCGGCTCGCTCCGGGGCGAGCCCCCGGCTGGCGGCCGTGCTCGACGCCCGCGGGTCCGTGACAGCCGAGGACGTGGCGCGCGCGGCGTCGTTCGGGGACCCGGTCGCGGTGGAGCTGCTCCAGGCGGCCGGACGGCGGGTGGGCCTGATGCTCGCGAGCGTCGTGAACTTCTTCAACCCGTCGCTGGTCGTCATCGGCGGCGGCGTGGCGCTCTCCGGGGACGTGCTGCTGGCCGCCATCCGCGAGGTGGTCTACGGGCGCGGGCTGCCGCTCGCGACGCGGGATCTCCTGGTGCAGCGATCCTCGCTGGGGTCGCTGGCGGGCGTCATCGGGGCGAGCGCCATGGTGGTGGACCAGCTCTTCGCCCGGGAGTCGCTGGCGCGCTGGGTCGAGGCGGGGGCGCCGGCAGGCATGCCGGAGGTTGCGGTCGGGGCGGCGTCGTAGGCGTCCCCCGCCCCGTCACGGGCGCGCGGCCACGAGCACCTCCACTCGGAATGGTTCCCGGAGGTGTCCGTCCGGGTGCAGCTCGAGGATCGCGGCCCGCGCGTCCGCCGCGAACCGCTCCGCCCGGTCGCCGAACATCGCCGGTGTCGAGAAGGAGTAGGTGAATTGCAGGCCGACGGCCTCCTCCACCGTCAGCTGCCGCTCCCACTCCCAGGTCAGCCGCTCCACAGCGGCGAATGACGAGCCGGTCAGGATCTCGAGGTGGCTGACCGGCGCCTTCGTATAGGGGTCTGTCGCGGCGGTGTGATGCTCGCCGAGGCAGGCCACGCGCAGCGCGTCGACGGCGCGCACCCAGTCGGGTTCATCGGCAGGGTCGAGGTCATCGTTGATCGTCACGATGTGCGCGCCGCGATCGAGGAGTCGATCGAGGACGCGGACGACCTGCGCCCGGTCGGTCCAGTGGAACGAGGCCGCGAACGTGGCCAGGTGCGCGCCGGGCGTGACGAGCATGTCCAGCCTGCTCGAGTCGCCGAGCAGCCAGGAGATGTTGCGCCGTCCCGCCGCCTCGGCCTTCGCCCGGCCGATGGCGAGCATCCCCGGCAGCGGGTCGATGGCGATGACCGTCCCCGCGTGTTCGGCGAGGGGAATGGCCAGCTGCCCGCTGCCACACCCGATGTCGACCGCCGTCCGGGTCCGGTCGAGCCCCACCACGGCTGCCAGACGGCTGACCAGGTGGGCGGGATAGCCGGCCCGGTAGCGCGCGTACGGCTCGACGGCCGATGCGAAGACATGTTCGGGCCGCACGGAGCTCAGCCCCGGCGCAGGAGCGCGGCCGCCGGCTCGTCCGCGAAGACGGCCAGGCGCGGATGGCGCCGCAGGTAGGAGGCCGGACAGTCGGGCCCCTCCGGCTCCTCCAGGGCCCGTCGCAGGATCGACGCCTTCCGCTCCCCCGTGACGAGCAGCCACGCCTCCCCCGCCTCGAGCAGCCGCGCGAGACCCACGGTGATCCCGGCGGTCGGCACGTGCGGCAGGCCGTAGCGCGTGACGGCGGCCTCGCGCGTGGACACGGCCAGGCGGACGAGCCGCGTCGGGTCGTCGGGCCGCGAGCCCGGCTCGTTGAAGCCCACGTGCCCGTTCATCCCGAGGCCGAGGATGACGAGGTCGAGCCCGCGGGCGCACTCGGCGTCGTGGGCCGCGGCGGCGGCGTCGGGATCGGCGGCGTCGGCGTCGATGGCCACGAACCGCGGCGGCCCGTCGAGCCGGCCGAGGAGCTGGTCCCGGAGGCGCACGTCGCAGCGGGCCGGGTCGCCGGCGGGCAGCCCGACCCACTCGTCGAGCAGCACGACGGTCGCCGACGCGAAGGGCGCGTCGCCCCTCCCCTCGGCCGCGACGAGCTCCGCGTAGAGGGGCGCGGGCGTGTCGCCGGTCGGCAGGCAGACGCGCAGGGCCGGCCGGGCCTGGAGCCGGGCGCCGAACGACGCGGCGACGACACGTGCCCACCCGGCCGACGGCAGAACCTCGAGCCGGTACGGGCGCCCCGGCACGGGCTCGGACGACCCGCTCACGCCCCCGCGATGACGCGGTCGACGTAGTCGCCCGTGTTCGCGTCCTTGAGGATCAGCTTCACGCGGCCGTCCGGCAGGAGCTCACGCTTGATGACGGTGTGGCCCTCGAACGTCTCGCCCTTCGCCGTGATCCGCGGCGTCGCTCCGCCGCGCCACTCGAACAGCTCCACCGGCTCCCAGGCGCCGCTCTTCGCGGACCGGTAGCAGGCGTCCATGACGGCGTTCACGACGTAGCCGTCGTAGAAGGTCTCCTGGGGCGTCCCGCCCGCGTCGATGTGGTTGAACATGTCCGTGAACATGTCGATGTAGCCGAGCTCGGCCACCTCGTCGCCCACCGGGAACAGCCAGCCGGCCACCGTCTCGGCCTTCTCGGCCACGTAGCCCGCGGATCCGCCGGCCGTGAACATCTCGTAGCCTGTCCGCAGGAAGTGGTTGAGCCAGATGGTGCCGTGGGTGCCGGCGATCTCGTCCCGCAGGTCCATGCCGCCGCGGAACGTCCAGCTCACCTCGAACTGGCCGGTCGCGCCCGATTCGAACTTGATCAGCGCGATCGCGTTGTCCTCGTCGTCGATGGGGTGGACGAGCGTGTCCGTCGTGCACATCACGGACACGGGCCGGTTCCCCTTGCCCACGAAGTTGCGGATGATCTCGATGCAGTGGCAGCCGAGATCGACGATGGCGCCACCACCGGTCAGCCGGCCGTCCCAGAACCACGCGCTGTGCGGCCCGGGATGCGTCTCGCGGGCGCGGACCCAGGTGATGTCGCCGAGGGCGCCGTCCTGCACGGACCTGATCGCCTTGAGGGTCTTGGGCGTGTAGCACAGGTCCTCGAGGTAGCCGCCGAAGACCCCCGCCCGTTCGACCGCCTCGAGCATCCGCTTCGCCTCGTCCGCGGTCCGGCCGAGGGGCTTGGTGCACAGGACGGCCTTGCCCGCCGCCGCGACGGCCTTCACGGCCTCCTCGTGGAGGTGGTTCGGCAACGCAACGACCACGACGTCGGTCTCGGGATGCCGGATCGCCGCCTCCATGTCCGTCGTGAACTCGGGGATCGCCCATCGCTCGGAGAAGGCCTTGCCCCGGCCCTCGCTCCGGGAGTACACGACCCGGACCCGGTCCCGGCCACGCTGGCCGTGGAGGGTCATCGTGTAGAAGTCCCCGATGAGACCGGTCCCGAGCATCGTGATGGCGTGCGACTGCATGGCTGTCGTGGCTCCCAGAGAGGATGGTCCCCGGATTCTAGGCTGCGGCAACCGTCCCGCGTGGTCCGGACGGACCGCCCGAATCGGTCACCGGCCGCGAGACCATCCTCGACCGGGCGCTAGACCTGCGTCGGGGCCCGGCGGCGCCGCTTCCGCTTGAAGGGCGTTCCCCCGATCCACCATTCGCAGGCGCACAGGCCGTGCGGGCAGTCGGCGTGCGGGAGCCGGTCGGCCTTGAGCTCCGCCTTGATGACGAAGGCGCGTCCGTCGTCCCTGCGGCACGCGGCGCAGCAGGTGCCACCCACGATCTCGGCGTGGGTCCCCGTGCCCTCCAGGCCCCGGAGCAGCGCCGCCATCGCGGTCGCATGGATCGCCCGGATCTCGTCGGGGGGTGGCACGGGCGACCCGGCGTCCCGGTAGAGCGCCAGGGCCTGCTCCCGCCCGTAGCGTGCCGCGATGTCCCAGCTCCGCGCCTTGTCCGCCGCCTTGATCGCCCGTGCCGAACCTGCCACGTACAGCTCGCGGGCCTCCGCCACGGCCTCGGCCGACACCGGGCGTGCGGCGATCCGCCTGGCCCGTTCCTCTGCCGCACCCACGCCGTGCGCGAGCCTGAGCCACTCGGCGCGCTGCGCCGTCCACATGGCCATGTCCGCCTCGCGCTGCCGTTCGGCCTCGAAGACCTCGACGGCGGCCTCGGTGAGGTAGACGGTCCGGCCGTCGGTTCGCCGGACGACGATGAGGTGCCGGCAGTGCGGGCACTTGCGCGCCCGTGCGGGCGGAGGGTCCACGATCCGCGCGCAGGATGGGCAGGGGATGCCCGCCGGCGCTGCCGGGACCGGAGCGGCGACGGGCTCCGGGGCGGGCGGCTCCTCGACATCGGGAGCGACGGGCAGGTCCGTGGCCGGGTCGTCGGGCGTCGTGTCCGGCGAAACGCCGGATCGGGGGTGTCGGAGCCGGGAGAGCAAGCTCATGGGCAGTCAGGCTGGCAGGCCGCGGGCGAGGGCGGTCAGGCCGTCTCCACCGCGGGAGCCTCGGCGTCCGCGCTGGGTGCCGCCTCGGCGACCGCGGTCATCTGGGTCCGGTTGACGAGCAGGAGGTCGAAGTGGCTGACGACGCGCCGGTCCGCGAGCGAGCGCGCGGAAACGTGCGTCATCGGGATGAAGCGAGGGTCATTCGTGTCCACGAACCCCGAGAGGGACATCTCCTGGTACACGTGGACGAGCCCCGAGATCACGTGCCCCGGGGTGAACACGATGTGGCGCCGCACCGTCTTCTGGATCAGGGGCCGATCGGCGTCGTCGCCCAGGTGCAGCCCGACGTCGGTCACGTGGGTCATCGCCACGAACGTGACCTCGTCCTGGTTGACGTAGAGCTCCCTGGTCACCAGCGGCGTCGGGTCGCCGTTGCGCTTGAGCAGCCTCGCATCCTGGAGGCGGATGAACCCGCGTCCGTGATTGATGCGGTCGCTCAGCCGGTGGAACCTCCCGAGCGAGATCCGCCCGCCGACTCGCAGGTGCGGTCCGACGAGCTCGATGTCGAGCTCCGGGCCGCCCGTGGTGGCGGCGACGGCATCCATGGAGGAGCCGAAACCCCAATCGTTCAAGGCCGTGCGCCCCCGGCTGGCCGCCCTCTCCCTGCGAGATGACGTGTGCGATGGTGGATGATGCGTCCGGCTCCCGTTCGGTCGAACCCGGTTCAGGCCGGGGCGTTCGTCTCGACAGCCGGCGGGGCAGTGTCGGTGAGGAACATCGACCCCACGGCAAGCGGCTTGGTCTTGCTGATCCGCTCACGGTTCACGAGGACGACGTCCTGGTGCAGCCCATTATCCATCACGCCCTTCATGGCCACCACCGCGTCCGTCATGGGCACGAAGCGGGCGAAGCGTGAGAGCGCGGCGAGCGGCTGCGTGTTGGGCGGACGGTGGAGGTTGCCGGTCACGACGAACGGTCCCAGCTCCACGACCACGCGCTCCTCGATCGTCCTCAGGCGGCGCCCCGGGTCTCCCCGGTGACCCTGGACCTCGATCACGTGGAGCTCCCGCCGCTCGACCTCGAGCTCGTCCATGGCCAGCTCACGGCCGTCGTCCAGCGCCCGCAGCGTCGCGTCGAAGAAGGTCACGACCTCCAGCTCGTTGACGCGGTCGCTGAGACGCCCGTCACCGAGCTCGACCTCGCCGCGGACGATGCAGTCGCCCGCCCAGGCAACCAGCTGCTCGCGCACGATGTCATCTCCATCTCAGCGGGTCGTGCAGACAGGGCCCCTCCCGGCCGGCAGCTGGAGCATACCCCCGCGAACCTTGCGGGAGGCATTGCAGCCCTGTCCCCCATGCGGGGGGCCTCAGGTCGGGAGCAGCACCATGAACTCCGTCCAGCCGCCCTCGGACGAGACGCCGACGCGGCCGCCCGCCGCCTCCACGGGCTGCTTCACGATCGCGAGGCCGATGCCCGCCCCGCCGCGCTCCCGGTCTCGCGACTTCTCCACGCGGTAGAAGCGCTCCCAGACCCGCGGCAGGTCCCCGGCTGGGATCGCCGGGCCCGTGTTGGCGACGCGAACCCGGGCGAGGTCGCCGTCGAGGTCCGCGATGACACGGACACGGCCGCCACGCGGCGCATACCGGACGGCGTTCTGGAGCAGGTTCGCCAGCACCTGCGTGAGCTCGTCGGGGCGGGCGCGGACCGCCAGGCCGTCCGGGGCGTACAGCTCCAGGGCGATCGACCGGCGCGCCAGCGCCGGCGCGACCAGGTCCACCGAGGTCCGCACGATCGAGCCCAGGTCCACCATGCGCGCCTGACGTGCTCGCCGTCCGCGCCGGCGAGCACGTCCAGCGACGACGCGAGCCTGGTGAGGCGGTCGACCTCCTCGCGCAGGGAGTCGAACGTGGCCGGATCCGGCGGGATCACGCCGTCGCGGAGGGCCTCCAGGTAGCCCTGGAGGTTGGTGAGCGGAGTGCGCAGCTCGTGCGACGCGTTGACGATGAACTCGCGCCGGACCGCCTCCTGCTCGGCGAGGCGTTCCGCCATCCGGTTGTAGGCGGCGGCGAGGGCGCGCAGCTCGGCCGGCCCGTCCTCCGGGACGCGCGCCTCGAGGTCCCCGTCGGGGATCCGAGCCGCGCCCGCGGCCAGCCGCTCGATGGGCCGGGCGAGGCGGCGCGCGAGGAGCATCGCGAGGAGCGGGGCGGTCACCACGGCGACGGCGGCCGCCACGAGGAAGATCCCGGCCACGCTCTCGTCGAACATGGCGTGCGCGTGCTCGGCGGTGGCGCCCGCGGCCATCATCACGGCCTCGAACGCCGTGGCGCCCACGCGCAGGACGCCGATGGCCACGATCCCGAGGACGAGTCCCGCGACCGCCAGCGCGGCGACGAGGCACCGCGTCGAGATCCGGTCGGCGGGCCGCCTCACCGTGCGGACACCCGCCGCTCGACCGGCCCGGCGGCCCGGTAGCCGGCGCCACGCACGGTCGACACGTAGCGTGGCTCGGCCGGATCGTCGCCCAGCTTCTCTCGCAGGCGCTTCACGTACTGGTCGATCGCCCGGTCGGAGACGTCGCCCTCGCCCTCGCCATGGATCGCGTCCAGGAGCCGGTCACGGCCGAGCACCCGGCCGCCGGCATCCAGCAGGGCAGCGATGAGGCGGACCTCCAGCGTGGACAGCGGCACCGGCTCTCCGGCGACGCGCGCCTCGTGCCGGTCGGCGTCCACCTCCAGGTCGCCGAGGACCAGCACGATGCCGGGGGCGACCCCGCGCTCGGACCGACGGAGGATCGCCCGCACGCGGATGACCAGCTCGGCGGGCGAGAACGGCTTGGGCAGGTAGTCGTCGGCGCCCTCGGACAGCCCCTGGATCCGGTCCCCGACCGATCCGCGCGCGGACAGGACCAGGATCGGCACGTCGCCCATCGCCCGCGCGCGGCGGATAACCGCCAGCCCGTCGATCTCGGGGATCATCAGGTCCAGGACCACGAGCCGCGGGCCCAGCGTCTCGATCGCCCGCAGCGCCTCGCGGCCGTCCGACGCCGTCACGACCGGGTAGCGCTCCCGCTCGAGGTACGTGCGCACGAGGGCGACGATCTTGGGGTCGTCGTCCACGACGAGGATGGGGCCGCGGGGCGCGGGGGACATCGCGGGGATCATCGCCCGGCGAAGCGTCGGGGGCAACGGTGACGGCACCGTGACCGAGGACATGGCCGCGCGCGACCCGTGGACGCCCGCACCCGGCAGAGGGCGGACGTCGCCGCCGGAGGGCGGAACGTCGCCGGCCGACCTCAGTGGAGGGCGGCGGCGGCCTGCGCGGCGAGCTTCGGGTCCGCGGTCGTGATCACGATGACGTTGGGGTCCGCCGCGAGGACGTAGTCCATCGTGCCCTCGTCGCCGTAGTCGATGCGGGTCCAGGTCTTGCCGTTGAGCGTGACATCGGACTGGGTCACGCCCGGCCCGGTGGCGGTCAGCCACGTCTCCATCACGAGCTTCTTCGTCTGGTCGATGGGCATGCCGTCGACCGTCAGCGCGAGGATGGAGAGGTCCGACTCCCCGGCCGTGTCGTAGGCCTGGGCGACGCGCATGTCGGTGGCCTCCTTGCCGGCCGCGCGGAGCGCGGCCAGGATCGCGCGGCTGCCCTGGTCCTCGCCGAGGATCGTGCTGCCGGAGGCGGAGTCCGTCGCGAGCGTGACGCCACCCACCTCGGTCGGCAGCTTGGCGATCAGGTCCGGCGCGGCCGGGCTCTCGGCGGCGGCCGAGGCACCCGGGTCCGCGGAGGCGGCATTGGGATCAGCGGAGGCGGCATTGGGATCAGCGGAGGGCGCGATGGTCGGCGGCGTGATCGTCCCACCGTCCCCGCCCAGGGCCTTGTCGAACGCCGAGGCCAGCTGGTCGACCTCGGTGGCCGACGTGTCGGCGGAGCCCGCGAGATACACGACCACGTCGCCGTGGCGCAGCTGGACGAACTCGGCGCCCGTGTCGTCCACGGCGCTGAAGGCCTGGTCGCCCAGGTCGTCCCGCGCGACGACGGACTGGCCGGCGTCGGTGGCCGCCTGCTTCGACAGCGTCACCGCGTCGGCGGCCCCCTGCGCGAAGCAGGTGACCGTGACGTAGGTCACGGCCTGGCTCGAGGTCTCGTCCGTGGGGACGGGGCCCACGAAGGACATGGTCTTGCGCGAGAGGTCGTACTGGCTGGCGCCGGCCGTCCAGTCCGCGGGCAGCGCGTCGGCCGCCGGCGTCACGCCCCACGCGCGGGCCTGGCAGTCGTCCTTCGCCCCTGGCGCCACCGCCCCTGGCGCCAGCACGCGCCAGGCCGTGAGGCCCAGCGCCGCGAGCGCGATCACGATCGCCGCCACGGCGACGACGCGGGACGTGCGCGCGGTGGCCGCGATGCTGTCCCATTCGTTGGCGAGGGAGCCCGGCTTGCCCGGCTCGGGGCGGGGAGTTCGCTGGTTCGTCACCCGCTAAGCATGCCCTGCCCAGCCGGACCGTGCGCTGGACGGGTCCCGGACCGGCCTGGAGGGCACGTCAGCGGGCGCGCACCCGGTTGTTCTTCGCGTTGTGCTCCAGCTCCGCCAGCCCCAGCGCCTCGAGCAGCGGCGGCAGGTAGACGCCGAACCGGCCGCGGTACCCCTTGCGCAGGCCGTACCAGCCGCCGACGGGGTTCCCATCCGAGCGCCCCCAGGCCTCGACCGTGCCGTCGGGGGCGGGCTTCTGCTCGTCGGCGCCTCCGAGCGGCACCCAGTCGCCCTGCTCGCGGAGCCACGCCGCCAGGTCCTCGAGGGCCCGCAGGTGGTACCGGAGCTGCGTGCTGCCGACCTGGCAGACGAGCGCAGGCGGGTCTGCCTCGTCGTCGCGCCACATCTGGTACGCGGATCCGCCGTTGGCCGTGGTCAGCTGCCAGGGATCCTCGCGCGTGCCTGCTCCTGCCATGGGTCATCTCCCCGGTGTGGGCGCCCTGGACGCGACGCCCGTGCGCGGACCCTAGCACGCCGCTACGCTGCCTCCCAGCCCCTCCCTGCCACCCGTCGTCCCGGCCCCGGAGGACCCGATGCCCATGACGCCCCGCGAACGCGTCCTCGCGACGCTCGCCCACGAGGTGCCCGACCGGGTGCCGATCGTGCTCGGCCCCAGCAACGCGACCGGGA
>Ga0302323_100004033_pt1 | contig 11963 bp, 9 predicted proteins | sample Fen_T0_3_FD_201950 | JGI IMG/M metagenome (GOLD analysis project Ga0302323, IMG submission 201950) | Peat permafrost microbial communities from Stordalen Mire near Abisko, Sweden - Fen_T0_3 | ecosystem: Environmental > Terrestrial > Soil > Wetlands > Permafrost | place: Sweden: Abisko... | reverse complement strand
TGCGGATCGACCGGCTCGAGGAGGAGGGCGCGGCGTCGACGACCCCGACCGTCGAGTTCTCCGCCGGCTCCAGCGGATCGCAGGCCGCTGCCCGGGCGCAGATCCTGCGGAACGTGGACGCGCTGCGCGCCTTGATCATGGGATTCGACGTCAGCGCTGAGCGCGCTCGCGCGCTGCTCGCCGGGCTCGAACGGCTTTCCGCCCAGCTGCCGGTCGACGACGACGAACTCCTGCGTGCGGGCCTCAGCGTGTTGTCCACCTTCGCAGACATGTGCGAGTTGTCCCGCAACCGCCCCGCGGATGAGGATGAAGAGGCGGACGAGCGGGTGCACAGCCCGCGCGAGTACTTCCACTCCTACCTGCACTCACTGGATGTGGAGCGGGAGGGCCTGCCGGAAGCCTTCCGGACCAGGTTGCAGCGCGTGCTGCGGCACTACGGTGTGACCGACCTGGAGCCGACTCCCGGATTGGAAGAGGCCGTCTACCGGGTGTTCCTGGCCCAGGAACGGGTGGCCGACCAGATCCCGATCGTCGCGTCGTGGCTCGAGCGATGGCGGGCGGCCGGTTCCGCGCTGACCGGTTCGGTCCGCGACGAGGTCGGCGACGTCGTCGAGCGGCTGGTGGTCGCCACCCGACTGCGGTACCCGGTGATCGGTGACCTGGCCCGCAGCATCCGATTCGAGGTCTTCGAGCGGCCCGGCATCGAGGCCGCCCGCGAGCGGGTCTACACCGACGTCCGCCAGCACCTGCGTGAGCTGGCCGACGACCCGGACAGCCCGCAGTACGCGGCGCGGATCGATGCTCTCGTCGCCGGCCCGGAGCCGCTGATCCGGCTCCTCGCCCAGGAGGTCACGTCGAACGGACCCGGGCTGGCCGCCATGCTCGAGGCGATGACCCGTCGGTACTACCGGGTTCGCGCCCTGCAGAACGTGCACACCTTCCGCGAGGACGGGAGACCCCACGTCACCGGCAGTTTCGAACTCGCCGGGCAACAGTTGCAGCTGATCGCGACGGTGGCGGAGTTCGCCGACCTGTCGGGCGCGCTGACCGCGCTCGACACCAGGGCGGGGCAGCTGGCCGACCCGGCCAACCTGGTCACCGACCTGTACCTGTCCTGGATCGGCGCGCCCGCGGACCACGAGGCCGTGTCGTCGGCGCTGCGGGAAACGTTGGACGGGTATCCGGTCCTGGCCGGCGGCCGACGGGTCACCGTGACGGTCTGCAGTGGCAGCGATCGGGCGGAGGCCTTCACCTTCCGCCCGTCCGCCGCGGGTCTGGCCGAGGAGCGGGTGATCCGCGGCATGCATCCGCTGACCGGTCAGCGGTTGGATCTGTGGCGGCTCAAGAACTTCACCGGTACCCGGATGCCCGCGGCCGAGGGTGTCTACGTGTTCCACCTGGTGGCCCCGAACAATCCCGCGGACGAGCGCCTGGTCGCACTCGCGGAGGTCCGGGACGTCACCCCGCAGCGCGACGCCGATGGTCGGGTCACCGCCTTCCCGGCCGCCGAGCGGGTGCTGGCCGCCTGCCTGGAAAGTATCCGGCGGGCCCAGGCCGCAGGCCGCAGCAAGCAGCGGTTGGACAACAACCGGGTGTTTCTGCACGTGTGGCCGACGATCGAGGTGTCGGCGACGGATCTGGCCAGCTTCGGCCGGCTGAGCACCCCGCTGGCGTTGGGCACCGGGCTGGTCGAGATCATGGTGCTGGCCCGGCTGAAGGAGGCGGACGATTCGCTGAAGGACGTCGCGATCCGCCTCACCTACCAGGCCGGCGCCGGCGTCGCCGTCACGATGTCCGAGCCGCCGACGGAGCCGCTGGCGCCACTGGACGAGTACACCCAGAAGGTGCAGCGCTCCGGCGCCCGTGGGACGGCCTATCCGTACGAGATCGTGCCGATGCTCACCGGCGCCGACGGCAGCTTCACCGAGTACGACTTCGGTGTCGGCGGCCGATTCGCCCCGGTCGACCGGGCGCCCGGACACAACACCTCCGGAGTGGTGGCCGGCGTCGTCACGACACCGAACTCGCGGTACCCGGAAGGACTGACCCGGGTGGCGTTGTTCGGCGATCCGACCAAGGCGCTGGGCACCGTGGCCGTCCCCGAGTGCGCCACCGTCGTTGCCGCGGTCGACCTGGCGCAGGAGATGGGGGTGCCGGTGGAATGGTTCACCCTGTCCTCCGGCGCGAAGATCTCGATGGACAGCGGTACCGAGAACATGGACGGGGTGGCCAGAGCGCTGCGGCGGCTGATCACCTTCACCCAGGGCGGCGGCGAGGTCAACATCATCGTGGCCGGGATCAACGTGGGTGCCCAGCCTTACTGGAACGCCGAGGCGACGATGCTCCAGCACACCAAGGGGATCCTGGTGATGACCCCGGACAGCGCGATGGTGCTGACCGGCAAGCACTCGCTGGACTACTCCGGCGGCGTATCGGCGGAGGACAACTTCGGCATCGGCGGCTACGACCGGGTGATGGGCCCGAACGGCGAGGCACAGTACTGGGCGCCGAACCTCACTGCCGCTTGCGAGATCCTGTTCGCCCATTACGACCACGCATACGTGGCGCCGGGGGAGCGGTTCCCCCGCCGCGCGAAGACCTCCGACGCGCTGGACCGGGACGTGCGACCGTTCCCGCACGTGCATCCGGACAGCCCGTTCACCACGGTCGGCGACATCTTCTCCGCGGAGACGAACCGGGATCGCAAGAAGCCGTTCGACATCCGCACCGTCATCGACGCCGTTGTCGACCAGGATCACCCCACCCTCGAGCGGTGGGCGGCGATGGCCGATGCCGACACCTCGGTGGTGATCGACGCCCACCTCGGCGGCTATCCGGTGGCGATCGTGGGAATCGAGTCCCGGCCGATCCCCCGGCGCGGGTTCCTGCCCGCGGACGGTCCCGACCAGTTCACCTCCGGGACCCTGTTCCCGCGCTCGTCGAAGAAGACGTCGCGGGCGATCAACGCGGCCAGCGGCAGTCGCCCGCTGGTCGTACTGGCCAACCTGTCCGGGTTCGACGGGTCACCCGAATCGCTGCGCAACATCCAACTGGAGTACGGCGCCGAGATCGGCCGGGCCATCGTCAATTTCGACGGCCCGATCGTCTTCTGCGTGGTCTCCCGGTACCACGGCGGCGCGTTCGTGGTGTTCTCCGGAGCGCTGAACGACAACATGGAGGTGATCGCCGTCGAGGGCTCGTTCGCCTCGGTGATCGGCGGCGCGCCGGCCGCGGCCGTGGTGTTCTCCCGCGACGTCAACACCCGGACGGCGAACGACCAGCGGGTCAAGGAACTGGAATCGGTGATCGCCGCGGAAACCGACGAGGCGCAGCGCGGTCGTCTGCGAGTCCGGCTCGCCGAAATCCGCGCCACCGTCCGGTCGGAGAAGCTGGGCGAGGTGGCCGCGGAGTTCGAGCAGATCCACGACATCGAACGCGCCCGGGAAGTGGGATCGGTGCACGCGATCATTCCCGCCGTCGAGTTGCGGCCCTATCTCATCCAGGCCGTGGAACGGGGCATGGCCAGGGCGGCCGGTCAGCTGGGCCGCCGCGCGGACGCCCGCCCGGCGGCCCCGCTCGCCGCGGAGCGGGACGTCAGCCGCTGATCAGGTCCCAGCGGATCGGGGCGCTGCACCGGTGAGACTGCCGGGCATCGAGACAGGACCGTCCGGGCGGGCACAAATCACTCGACCTGTGCGTTGTGTGATCCGTAAGACCGCCCTTGACCCAGCGCACAGGCTCGGGTCAGCAGCAGAACTGGGGGAACGACGATCGCCTCAACAACTGACTACGATGCTCCGCGCCGCAGCACCCAGGAGGATGCCGAGACCGAATCATTGGATGCGCTCGCCGCGGCGAGGACCGACGCGCAGTCCCCGGATGTCGACCTGGACGAGAGCGACAGCGCGGAGAGCATCTTGCCGCCGGCCGCGGACCTGTCCGGGGAGGATCTGACCATGCCGGTCATCCCGAAGCAGGCTGACGAGTTCACCTGCAGTTCCTGCTTCCTGGTCCAACACCGCAGCCGAATCGCCTCCCGCAGTGGAGATCGCGCCGTCTGCATCGACTGCACCTGAGGTCGGGGCGCTCGGCGCGCCGCCTGCGCGGCGGTGCCGGCGCGGTGCTCGGAGTAACGGTTACCCGCTGTGTCGCGCAAGCCCACAACACCGCGCTGAGAAGCTGACCTCACGCAACCGGGGTTACAGCGCCAGCAGCACCTCAGGATCGACCAGCTTCTGCACCGCGGCCCGACCGGCGGCGGCGTCCTCGGCGGCCCGGGCGGCCGAGGCCATAGCCTCGCACGTCTCGATGGAGGTGCGCGACAACGCGAACCGCACCGCGGGCACCCCGGCCGGGGCCATCGACAGGCTGCTGATACCCAGTCCCACCAGGACCAGCGCCAGCAGCGGATCGCGGGCCGCCTCACCGCAGACACCGACCGGCTTGCCGACGGCCTTGCCCGCAGCTCCGGTGGCCGCGATCAGATCGAGCACGGCGGGCTGCCACGGGTCGAGCAGTTCGGCCAGCTCGCCGGCCATCCGGTCGGTGGCCATGGCGTACTGGGTCAGGTCGTTGGTGCCGATGCTGGCGAAGTCGACGATCTGCATCATGTGCCGGGCGCGCAGCGCGGCGGCCGGTACCTCGACCATCATTCCGGCAACCGGTAGGCCGTGCGATCGGACCCGCTCGGTGAACGACCGCGCCTCGTGCACGGTTGACACCATGGGTGCCATCACCCACACCTTCGCGCCGGTCGCATCGGCCGCCTGCGCGATGGCCGCGAGTTGGTCGTCCAGCAACTGCGGGAAACGCCGGTCCATCCGCAGTCCGCGGACGCCGAGGGCCGGGTTCTCCTCCTCCTGGCTCGGTGCGAAGGCCAACGGCTTGTCGGCCCCGGCGTCGAGCGTCCGGATCACCACCTTGCGATCACCGAATGCCGTGAACACCTTGGTGTAGGCCTTGACCTGGTCCGCGACGGTGGGTGCGGTGGCCGCATCGAGGAAGAGCACCTCGGTCCGGAACAGGCCGACACCCTCGACGTCCTCCTTGGCCGCCCGCTCGGCGTCCTCGACGGCACCGATGTTGGCCAGCAGTTGGACACCGACGCCGTCCTTGGTGCGGCCCGCGCCGCCGGTTGCCGTCTTCAAGGCCGCCCGCGCCTTCGCCCGTGCGACGATGGCTTCCCGCAGCTCATCGTCCGGATCGACGACGACGGATCCGGTGGCGGCGTCGATGGCGATGGTGGCGTCATCGGCCAGGGTCAGCGCGCCCTCCACCCGCACCAGGCACGGCAGGTCGAGCTGCGCGGCGATGATCGCGGTGTGGCTGGTCGGGCCGCCGAGCTCGGTGACGATGCCGACGACGTGGTTCAGGTCCAGCGTCGCGGTGTCGGCCGGCGCCAGATCGGCGGCCACGACGATGGTCGGCTTGCTCAGTGCGGGCAGCCCGGGCTCGGGAACCCCGAGCACGTGCGCGACGATCCGATCCCGGACATCGCGCAGGTCGGTCACGCGCTCGGCCAGGTACGGGCCGCTGGCCTCGAGAATCTTGCAGAATCCCTCCACCGCCTGGTCGACGGCGGTGGCCGGTCCGGTGCCGGCGTTGATCCGACGCTCCACGTCGGCGATCAGACCCGGGTCCTGGGCCATCAACGACGTGGCCTCCAGGACGGCCGCGGTGGCCGCCTGGGCGGCGGCGGCCCTGGCCCGCAGGTTGGTGGCGACGTACTCGAAGGAGCTCCGCACCAGGGCATCCGCCGCGGCCTTGTCCGCCGCGGCCGGCTCGTCGGCCGGCGGTTTGGCCGCGGCGCCCAGCTTGACGACAGATCCAACGGCCGATCCACCTCCGACCCCGATCCCTCTCAACGTCGGTGCCGTTGGGCTCGATCCTGTTGCGGTGGAGGTGGTTGTCGTCATGGTCTCGATTCAACTCCTGTGTCGAAGCGGGCGGACGGCGGGTCCGGCTGCCTGGTCTCCACTTTGCGATGACGCAGCCTCGCCCGCAACGGTTTCTGGCGCGCACCGGGCGCGCGGGGTGGGTGGTGCAGGTGACCTCCGGTGGTCCCCCCGACCAGCCGGTCGAAACCCGCGACCGGCGTCAGGGACGGCGCCAGGCCGACGTCAGCTCGACGTCAGGGTGCGTCGTGGTCGATCCCGAGGAGTTCGACGAGCTGCTCGAGAGCGGCGTCCGCGCCGTCACCCTCGGCGGACAGGGTGACCTCGTCGTTGTTCGCTACCCCGAGCCCCATCACCATCAGAATGCTCCTGGCGTCGACGGCGTCGCCACCGGTCTTCGCGATGGTCACCGGCAGGCCGGTGGCGGTCACCGCTTGAACGAACAGCGACGCGGGGCGGGCGTGCAAGCCGACGCGGGAGGCGACCTTGACGGTGCGGCTGGGCATGTGATGACTCCTTGGGTCGATGTTCCGTCGATCGCGGATCGACGCGGGTGGGCCGAGTCGGTCCATACTGACCGGCGGTCAGAACGGCGCCGGGGCCGCGACAGTCATCGTCGCAGCCCCGGCGCCGGTGTGCAGGCTGGAACGGGATCAGGCCGGGACGCCCTCCATCGCGTTCTCGGCCGCGGCGATCTCTTCCGTCTTCTTGGCGTCGAGGCTCATCAGCACGATCACCAGGAACGCGGTGATGACCATGCCGATGGCAATCGCCAACAGGTAGAGAACGGGCTTGGAGACCAGCGCGACGACGAAGATGCCGCCGTGCGGTGCCCGCAGCTCGTTCCCGAACAGCATGACCAGGCCGCCGGTGACCGCCGAGCCCACCATGCACGACGGGATGACCCGCAGCGGGTGGGCCGCAGCGAACGGAATCGCACCCTCGGTGATGAACGAGGCACCCAGCAGCCAGCAGGCCAGACCGTTGTCGCGCTCGGCTTCGGTGAACAACTTCCGGCGCACCGCCGTGGCCAGCGCCATGCCGAGCGGCGGGGTCATGCCGGCGGCCATCACCGCAGCCATGATCTGCAGCGCCGGCTGGGCCTGGCCCGTGCTCTCCACAGCGATGGCCGTTGTCAGGCCGGCCGTGGCGAACGTGTACGCGACCTTGTTGATCGGACCGCCCAGGTCGAAGCCCATCATCAGGCCAAGGATGATTCCCAGCACGACGGCGGTCGAACCGGACAGGCCCGTCAGCCAATCGGTCAGCCAGGTGGTGGCCGCCGCGATCGGTTTACCCACCACGAAGATCATGAACAACCCGACGACGAAGACCGACACCAACGGGATCACCACAACTGGCATGACGCCACGAACGCCCTTCGGGACCTTGAGCCGGGCAAGGAACAGAGCGACGCCACCTGCGGCGAAGCCGGAGACCAGACCGCCGAGGAATCCCGTGTTCAGCACTGCGGCCAGCAGGCCACCGACGATCCCGGGGACCAGGCCGGGCCGGTCGGCGATCGCGAAGGCGATGAAGCCGGACAGGATCGGCACCAGCATGAAGAATGAGATCTTGCCGAGAACGAACAGCACACCGGCAAATCCGGCCTGCTGCATGATGAGGTCGAAGTTCCCGCCCTTCGGGAACGCAGCAGGCAGGTTGTTGGCGGTGTCGGCGTAGGTGACGCCGTCGTAGGTGCCGCCGTACAGCTTCGTGACGACCTCGTCGCCGCCGAACAGGAAGCCCAGCGCGATCAGGATGCCGCCGGCCGCGACGAACGGGATCATGTAAGACACGCCGGTCATCAGCCACTGTCGGATCTTGGTGCCGACACCCGCGTCGTTGGTGACCTTGGTCGTTGGGCCGGGTGCCGCGGCGGCCATCGCGGCTGCCTCCGGAGTGCCTGCCTTGGGAGCATTCTCGACCGCGGCGACCGCGGCGGCGATCACGCCGGGGCCGTCGTGCACGGCTTTTTTCACCCCCACATCGATGAAGGGCTTGCCGGCGAACCGGCCTTTGCCCTTCACCTCGAGGTCGGCGGCGTAGATGACCCCATCGGCGGCCGCTATGACGTCGTCGGACAGCGGGACGGTTCCGGCCGAGCCCTGGGTCTCGACCTGGACGTCGTGTCCGGCGGCCTTACCGGCCTGTTCGAGATTCTCGGCCGCCATGTAGGTGTGGGCGATACCCGTCGGGCATGACGTGACAGCGACGAACTTCATTGTCCTCCAACCTCTCCTTGGACGTACGAAGCCACCGACGCGGCGTCGGGGGCGTCAATGATGGTCTGGCGGAATGCCGGCCGCACCAGCCGCCGCGCCAGTGCAGCCAGAATGGTCAGGTGCTCCGACCCGCCACCGGTGGGCGCGGCGATCAGGAAGACCAGGGTGGCCGGACCGTCCGGCGCACCGAAGTCGACTCCGGCCGGTACCCGGGCCAACCCGAGGGACGGCACGGTGACGTAATCCGACCGGGCGTGCGGCAGGCCGATCCCCCCGGGCATCCCGGTCGCCATCTGCGCCTCGCGGGCGGCGACATCGGCCAGGAACCCTTCGAGGTCCGTCACCCGGCCGGCGGCCTGCAGTTTCGCGGCGAGTTGCCTGGTGGCATCGACCTTGTCGCTGGCGACCAGGTCCAGGACGACCAGTTCTTCGGTGATGAGGTCTGTCATGACGTGACGTCCTTCACGGGTTGGAGGGGATCGGGATCGGCGACGACGCGGACTGCGCCGCCGCAGGCTTGGGTTTCTTCGGGACCTGGAACGGTGCTGCCGGGCAGCAGGCACGCGGCCCGCCCCCAGGCGACGGCGCCGGCCAGCCGATCGGCCGGGCTGCCGGGGGTGTGCAGGTAGCCGGACAAGGTGCAGTCTCCGGCGCCCACCGTGCTCCTGGGCACCAAGGGGGGGCCGCCGGCCCACCACGAACCGGCCGCCGTGATCAGCAGTGCGCCGTGCCCGCCCAGGCTCACCAGAAGGTCCTTGGTGCCGCGCTCGCGCAGTTGCCGGGCAGCGTCGATGACGTCGCCGACGGTCACCAGTTCGCCGGTGACCAGCTCCTGCAGTTCCTCCAGGTTGGGCTTGATCACCGTGGCCCCGGCGTCGACGGCGGCCGCGAGGGCCGGGCCGGAGGTGTCGATCGCGACCGGCACCCCGGCGGCGATGGCAGCCTTGGTGACCCGGGCGTACAAATCGTCGGGCGCACCCGCCGGCAGGCTGCCCGCCGCGATCAGCCAGCCGGGTGTCGGCTGCCGAGCAAGTTGTTGATCGACCGCGGCGAGCAGCGCGTCCACGTCGGCCTCGGACAGGAGCGCACCCGGCTCGTTGAGCTTGGTCGTCGTGCCGTCCGCCTCGACCACCGCGATATTGGTCCGGATGGCACCGGCAATGCGTACGGTGACGGTCGAGACATCCTGCGGCGTCAGCAGTCCGATCATCCGCTGGGCGTCGTCGCCGGCCGGCAGCACGGCGGTGGCCGGGTGGCCGTGCTTGGCCAGCACCCGCGCCACGTTGACGCCCTTCCCGCCCGCCTCGACCAGGGCCTGGCCGGTTCGCTGCACCTCGCCGCGCAGCAGGACGGGCACCTCGACGGTGTGGTCCAGGCTCGGGTTGGGAGTCACCGTGACGATGGCCGGCTGGGTGGGTACCGGCGATTCTCCAGGCAGGCTCATACCCGGATCACCTCTGGTCCTGCGTCTTCGATCTCTCGAACCATGTCAAGATCCACCTCGCTGTCGGTGATGATGGTGTCGACCTCTGACAGGTCGGCAAAATGGGCGAACTCGTCACGTCCGAACTTGCTGTGATCGGCGAGCACCACGGTGCGCCGGGCCGACCGGATCAGGGCGCGTTTGATCGAGGCCTCCGCGACGTCCGGTGTGGTGAGCCCACGCGAGGCGCTGACGCCATTGGTGCCGCCGAAGAGGACGTCGGCGAAGATCTCGGCGAGATCCCGCTCCGCCCAGCCGCCGACCGCGGCCAGCGTGCCAGGACGCACCTGTCCGCCGACCAGGTGAAGGGTGATGTTGGCGTGCCCGGCCAGCAGGCCGGCGATCGGCAGCGCGTGCGTCACCACCGTGTAGCTGCGGTCGGCGGGCAGCATCTCGGCGAAGCGAACCGTCGTGGTGCCGGCGTCGATGATGATCGACCCGCCATCGGGCAACTGGTCCAACGCTGCCTTGGCGATCCGTTCCTTGAGAACCGCGTTGACCCGGTACCGCTCCTCGACCGCGGGTTCGACACCCAGTCGATCGACCGGGATGGCCCCGCCGTGCACCCGGCGCAGCACGCCGCGCCGCTCGAGGCCGGTCAGATCCCGACGGATGGTCTCGGGTGTCACATCGAAGACATCGGCCAGCGAATTGACCTCCACGCGGCCTTCGGAGCGAGCGCGGCCGAGAATGGCCTGCTGTCGCTCCGATGCGTACATGTCGACTCCGTTGTCCGTACCCGCCGCAAGGGACGGCGGGGGCCTGGCGTGGGTGCTGAACCTCGACCACACTCGCGCCTCGGGCGACTGGAGCGTGTGGTGGTGGACACAGGTATATGCCTGTCGATGCTCGATGTCAACATGTTCGGAAAGAACCGGACGTGATCGGGCGCTTCTCGATGTTGGTTTGCCTGTGATTTCGCGTGGCCGCTCCGATCCGGCCGTCCGATGACTGTTCGATGACTGTTCGATGGCTGTTCGATGACTGTGGGTGCAGCCGCCGGGTGAACCCGTGTTGCGCACAACCCTGCTCGCCTCGGCCGATCTGCGCCACCGCTGGGACCTAAGCGCGGCAGTGGACGAGCCGAAGCCGCCTGCGCGTGACGCCTGGGACAGATGTGACTGGTGCGAATCGTTATCCGACCGTTGCCGCGTCGTCGCCATGGGACACTGATCGGGTCATGACAGGCTCCCTCCCCCTGGTCTTCACCGCCCCACGCCGCGCGATGCCTCCGGTGCATCTGGCCGACCTCGACGGAAAAGAACGGTCCGCCGCGGTGATCGGCGCCGGTCAGCCGGCCTTTCGCGCCGATCAGCTGGCCCGTCATTACTTCGGCGGCCTGACCCGCGACCCGCGGGAGATGACGGACCTCCCGGCTGCCGGTCGGGCGGAGTTCGTCGACGCGCTGCTGCCCGAGCTGCTGACCGAGGTGCGCTCGCTGGCCTGCGACGACGCAGCCACTCGCAAGACGCTGTGGCGCGCGCATGACGGAACGCTGATCGAATCGGTGTTGATGCGCTACCCGGACCGGATCACGCTGTGCGTGTCCAGCCAGGCGGGCTGCGGGATGGCCTGTCCGTTCTGCGCCACCGGCCAGGGCGGGCTGCAGCGCAACCTGTCCGCGGCCGAGATCGTCGAGCAGGTCCGGCTGGCGGCTCGGGCCGCCCGCGACGGCGTCCTCGGTTCGCCGGGCCGGCTGTCCAATGTGGTGTTCATGGGGATGGGCGAGCCGTTGGCCAACTACCGCCGGGTGCTCGCAGCGCTGCGGATGATCACCGCGGCCACCCCGTCCGGGCTCGGCATCTCGGCGCGATCGGTGACCGTCTCGACCGTGGGCCTCGTGCCGGCGATCGAGAAGTTGACCGCGGCGAAACTGCAGGTGCGCCTTGCGGTCTCGCTGCACGCCGCGGACGACGAACTGCGCGACACGCTGGTGCCGGTCAACGAACGCTGGAACGTCGACGAGGTATTACGGGCCGCCCGCGGGTACGCCGACAACACCGGCCGCCGGGTGTCGATCGAGTACGCGCTGATCAGGAATGTCAACGACCAGCCATGGCGGGCGGACCTGCTCGGGTCGCTGCTGCGTCGGCACCTTGATCAGTTGGTGCACGTCAACCTCATTCCGCTGAACCCGACCCCGGGCAGCAAGTGGGACGCCTCACCCAAGCCGGTCCAGGACGAGTTCGTCCGCCGGGTCCGGGCGCAGGGTGTGGCCTGCACGGTGCGCGACACCCGGGGGCAGGAGATCGGCGCGGCGTGCGGGCAGCTCGCCGCGGCCGAGAAGTAGCCCGCGCCTCGTTCCGCGCGGATCAACTTCGACCGCGCGGATCAACTCGACAACTTGCGTCACACCAGTCC
>Ga0302323_100004032_pt1 | contig 11964 bp, 7 predicted proteins | sample Fen_T0_3_FD_201950 | JGI IMG/M metagenome (GOLD analysis project Ga0302323, IMG submission 201950) | Peat permafrost microbial communities from Stordalen Mire near Abisko, Sweden - Fen_T0_3 | ecosystem: Environmental > Terrestrial > Soil > Wetlands > Permafrost | place: Sweden: Abisko... | reverse complement strand
CCTGTTCCTGGTACCGCTCGGATGCTTGTTTCCCACCGGGCTTGCCTGTCTGCCGCGCATCGAGGACAAAACCGGCTCGCAAGCCGGAAGGTACTACCTGTGGAACACCGTCGGGTCGGTGGCGGGTTCGCTGCTGACCGGATTCCTCCTCATTCCGTCGGTGGGCTCGTTTGCATCGGCCGCCATGGTCGCGTTGATTTGTGCCATCGCCGCGCTGGTTGTCTTTGCCTCCCGAGCGCGCAAGGGTTCTCGCAAGGTGGGGAGCTTGGTTGGTCTTTGTGTGTCCATGGCTCTGGTCGCGGCCGTGCCCTTGCTCATGCCGTCTCAACTTCGCTGGTTGCATGCGGGCGACAAGCCGTTTCTGCGCGTGGAGGACGAATGGGGGGTCTTTCAGCTTGCCCGCACGCCCGAAGGGAACATCCGGGCAACCTGCAACCGCACCGAGCTGGTCTTCCTGCTTGGCGCCTTTTCCACCAGCTACGTGCAGGAGATGCAGGGGCACATCGGCTCTTTCCTGCGACCCAATAGCAGAATTGCTCTCGTTCTTGGCAGCGGCTATGGGTTGACCGCTGGGGCACTGGCAGAAAACCCGCGGCTTGAACGCATCGACGCCGTGGAGATCCTGCCGGCGATGATCGCGGCCGCCGACAGCTTCGAGCCCTACAATCATGCGTACCATCGCAATCCACGCGTCCACGTCGTGGCGGACGACGGCAGACACTTCCTGGCGCGCTCGAAGGAGACGTACGACATCGTCTCCGTCAATGTGACAGATGCCCACCTACCGGGCGCCTCGTCACTTTTCAATACGGATTTCTACCAGGTGGTGAAGGCGCACCTTCATCCAGACGGTGTGGTCATTCAGCATGTCTTCGGCACGGACGCCAAGATCGTGTTGTCCACGCTCAGCCATTCCTTTCAGCATCTGCGTGCGTTTCCCTCGTACCAGAACGGATACAACGTCGCCGTCTCGGATGCCCCCTTGGAGCCCGACAGGACCGAGGTCGAAACCCTCGCTGCCCTACCGACCATGCAGGCTGCCCTCGCCAGTCTCGGTATCGTAGCGCCCGTCGAGCCCTGGCGCATATTCGCGAAAGGCTATCGTCCGTCCGATCTCTCCACGCTCATCGATCCCAGGTTGGTTTCCACGGATGATCGTCCGCTGCTGGAGTTCTCCCGAACCGGAGGCATGCCGAGCTGGTTCTTCAGCAACGACTAGGGTGAGGTCAATGCCGGGAACTCCACGTCGCCCGAGAGGATCAGGACTTCGGGCTACCGCCGTCGGCGTCTGTGTGCCACGAACGCGAGACCAAGCGCGACCACGGCCAAGCCAGCGGCATCGTTATGTCCTCCACCGACTCGGCACGAGCACCCGGCCTTGTCCTGGGTGCGCTCGGTCGGCGCCGTCTCATTGACCTCAGCATAGGCGTGCTTCACATCCTCCGCGGCCGGGAGACTGTCCCAGGCGAGATAGACGGTGGCATCGGCGGTGCTGCTTGCGTCCGCGCGCGCGACCGGGACATCGACGGGTCCAGCCGAGCCATCAGAGGGCGACGCCGTGTCGGGCACGCTTGCCATATCGTAGGGCGACGCCGTGTCGGGCACGCTTGCCATGTCGATCTTACCCGGCTGGGAGTCGGCGAGAGCATAGAGCCCGTCCCACGGCTGCCCGGTGGCGTCGCCGCGGGAAATGCCCACGTCCACGGTCACCGTGGGGGCATCGGTGAGCGGGGTTGCGTCCACGGTCACCACGCCGCCGTCTTGAACCGCGCAGGAAATGCTTATGCTTGTGCTGATGGGTGCCGACCGGTTGCCCGCCTGATCGACCGCCACCACCTGGTACGTCCCCGCTTGTCCCAGGAATTGTTCGTAGGCGTTTCCTAGAGTCGCCGGCGAGGTCTTGATGCCGGTACACAAGAATGCCCCTTGCACGCCACCGGTAGAAATCTGGCCGGTGCCGGTCACGACGGGGAAAAGCACCACCAGCCCCTCACGCGAAAGCTCGTAGAAGACCGGCCCGCCGCCATCGCTGGCGCCTGCCCATGCGATGGCCACCGAGTAACCGTCGTAGGGGCCGCAGCAGGGGCTACTGCCGCAGGATTCCGCCGTGGCGGTGTAGGTGAGAGGGCCAGGTAGCGTCGGCGCGGTGGTGTCCGGCCCAGCGCCGGTGGTGAAGCTTGCCACCGCGGCTGGCGCGAGGCTGGTGCCGCCGTCGCCGATGCCAGCATCGGGGATGGACGAGCAGGGTTCACCGGGCATTCCATTCTTCCAGTACTCGTTCCGTACACAGGGCAGCGTGCCGTAGTCGGAGAGGACGAGATACTTCGTGCTCGGCGCCAGCGGGGCCCTTGGCGTTAGCACGAAGCTCTGGTGCACGGGATTGCCCGAGGACTCACTGACCGGCTGGACGATGTCGACTGGGACGGACACACCACCCGACGTGGTCAGGGCAAGGTGATCCGGAATGGTCGGTCCAGCGCCCAGGTAAGAGACGACGACCCGAGCATTGGTCGGAACCGAGACTGCGCCATCGGCCGGAAACACCTGGCGCGAGCTGATGTAACCCCGGGCAGGAGCCGTGCAGGCGTTCGCTCTTGGCACGCTGGCCAGCCATGGGGTTGCGAATGCGAGGGCGAAAAGAAGCTTGGCAGATGTTCGCATGGGCGCCATGGGCTGCAAGGGGCGTGCCCTGCTGAATGCCGCAGCTTTTCGTAGCGACTCTCTCCGGATCGTCGGCGAAGCTGATCCAATTGTCAGTCCCGCGTCGCCGCGCCTTCCGCGATCGCTTCAGGATGGTATGCGAGATCTTGGTCACGGACGGGATAGCGAGGGTAGAGTCGGACTTCCGCTATGCGCATCGGTTTCCTCATCGGCGGGATCGCCACCTTGCAGCCGACCTTCGCCGGGAACTACCTGGCCTGGTCGGCGCACCGGCGTGGCCACGAGGTCTGCTTCGTGACCGCCGACGACCTGTCCTTTCTCGACGACGGCAGCGTGTTCGCCACCACCTTGCGCGTGCGCGCTGGCGACTACGCCAAACCCAGCGATTTCTATCGCGCCTTGATTTCGACCGATGCGGTCCGCGAGGACGACACCCTGTCGGGCTTCGATGTGGTGTTCATCCGCTACAATCCCCTGCGCGAACCGCAGAGCGCGCCGCCCTCGCCGATCCTTGATTTTTGCTGGCGGCTGCGCCTGGGCGGCACCTTCGTGGTCAACGATCCCGAGGGCGTGTTTCGCGCCTGGGGCCGCCTGTACCTGTCCGATCTGCCGCCCGAGGTCCACGCGCGCACCCTGCTTTCGCGCTCGCCGGCGAAAATCAAAGCCTTCCTGCGCGACCTGGATGGGCCCGCGGTGCTCAAGCCGGTGGCACACGCCGGACACGAGAAGGTGTTTCGCGTGTCTAAAGGTCAGGTCAAGAACCTGAACCCCATCATCACCGCTATCACCAAGGACGGCTATGCCGTGGCCCAGGAGTACTTGCGTGAGGCCGAGGAGGGCGAGAAGCGCCTCCTGCTCTTGAATGGCGAGCCCATTCGCGTGGGCGGGCAGATCGCCATCTACCGGCGGCTGCCCGGCCTTGCCGACGGCGAGAAGAAGAGGCGACATCCGGCGCGCCGGCGCTGCAAGTTCGGCGCTGCCGAAGAACGCATCTGCGAGCTCCTGCGACCCAAGTTGCTCGCCGATGGCCTCTACCTGGTCAGCGTCGATCTGGCCGGCGGCAAGATTCTTGAGCTCAACGCCTTCTCGCCGGGCGGCATCCACTCGCTGCGCGAGATCTACCGCGTGGACGTGGCCGAAGTCATCATCCACGACCTTGAGCGCCGCGTCCGACTGCGCGACGCCTACCGTGGTACGCACGATCCCGAGGCTGCGAGCGTCGTGTAGATCCGCCTATAATGGCGACGATGTCTCGACTCCGCGTGGGGCTCTTGCTGTTCGGCTCCGGACTGGCTGCCCTGGTTTATCAGGTGGCGTGGATCCGTGAATTCCGCCTGATCTTTGGCGCCAGCACGGCTGCCACTGCGGCGGTGCTGGCGGTGTTCATTGGCGGTCTCGGGACGGGCGGCTTGCTCCTGGGTGGGCGCGCGGATCGCTCGTCGCGTCCCCTGCGACTGTACGGTTTCTTCGAACTTGGCGCCGCAGCCTTCGCCGCGCTGTCGCCGTTCTTGCTGTGGCTTGTACGCATGGTCTACGTCGGACTGGGTGGCAGTGCCCGCCTGGGCTGGTTTCCCGGCACCTCCCTGCGCCTGCTCCTTGGTGCCCTGGTGTTGGCGGGCCCGACGCTGCTCATGGGCGGCGCCATGCCTGCCGCCGTGGCTGCCGTCGAGGTAGAAGAAGACGTCGGCCGCCGCAATCTGGCGCTGATCTATGGGCTCAACACCCTGGGCGCAGTGACCGGTTGCTTGCTCGCCAACTTCGTCCTCCTCGAATGGCTGGGCACGCGCGCCACGCTTTGGAGCGCCACTGTGCTGGGCGCCGCGGTGGCGCTGGTCGCCCTTCTGTGGTCCAAAGAGCGCCCTGCGCTGGCCGTTGCGACGACCAGCGAGCCCGCCGCCGCAGCCGCGCCGGCAAGATTCGTTCTCTTCGCGGCGGCACTGGTGGGTTTCGCCTTCTTTCTCATGGAGATGGTGTGGTACCGCATGCTGGGGCCGCTGCTGGGAGGCACGGTGTTCAGCTTCGGCATCATCCTGGCCGTGGCCTTGCTGGGCATTGGCGTGGGCAGCGTGCTTCACGGCGTTCTGCAGTCGCGCGGCCGCATGCCCGCCACCTTGTCTGGTTTTGCCAGCATCTGCCTGGTCGAAGCCCTGGCCATCGCGGCACCCTTTGCCTTGGGTGACCGAGTGGCCTTGCTCGCGCTCTTTCTGCGACCGCTCGGCAACCTGGCCGGGTTCTGGGGCCACACCGCGTGCTGGGCCTTGATCGCCGGCATCGTCATCTTGCCGGCAGCCCTGGCAGCGGGCGTGCAGTTCCCTGTGCTCATCGCCCTGCTCGGACACGGCCGGGCCGAGGTGGGCCGCCAAACCGGTCGCGTGTACGCGGCCAACACCGTGGGCGCCATCGCGGGCTCGCTGACCGGCGGCTTTGGCATGATGCCCTTGCTGACGGCGCCGGGCTGCTGGCAGTTCGTGGCTGCCCTGCTCGGCCTGCTGGCCATGGTGTCCTATTTCATCGCCCGCCGCTGTTCCCGTGAAGCCCGGGGCGTGGCAAGCGCCCTACCCTGGCTGCTGACCAGCGCCGTCGTGGTGGCCTTGCTTCTCGCGCGCGGCCCCACCGCGGTCTGGCGCCACAGCCCCATCGCCGTGGGCCGAGTCAATCCGACCTCGCTGGCGGACCCCACCTCTTTACGGGATTTCGAAAATGCCATACGCCGCTCTATCGAGCGCGACGAGGAGGGTGTGGAAAGCAGTGTGGCGCTGGAGCGCTCGACCGGGTACGCCTTCATCTTGAACGGCAAAACCGATGGGCACGCGCGCATGGATGCGGGCACGCAAGTGATGGGTGGCTTGCTGGGAGCGTTCCTGCATCCACAGCCGCGCCGGGCCTTCGTCATTGGCCTCGGCACGGGAAGCACCTCGGGCTGGCTGGCAGCCGTGCCGTCCATCGAGCGCGTGGACACCGTGGAGTTGGAGCCCGCCATTCTCGAGGTCGCGCGCAAGTGCGGTGCCGTCAACCACGACGTCATGAACAACCCCAAACACCGAATCATCGTCGGTGACGCGCGCGAGACGCTGCTCGGGCGTGGCGAGGCCTACGACATCATCGCTTCCGAACCCTCCAACCCGTACCGCGCCGGCATCGCCAGCCTATTCACCCGCGAGTACTACCAGGCCGTGAATCGGCGCTTGGCCGAGGGTGGGCTCTTCCTGCAGTGGGTGCAGGCCTACGCCATCGACAGCCAGACCCTGCTCACCATCATGGCCACGCTGGCCCAGGTGTTTCCGTCGGTGGAGATGTGGCGGATGGCGCCGTCGGATCTGTTGCTGGTGGCCACGCGCGCGCCTCTTGCCCACGACGTCGCGCAGCTGCGCACGCGCATGCAGCAAGAGCCGTTCCGGTCCGCCTTGCTTGGGGCCTGGAGCACCACCACGCTCGAAGGCGTGCTGGCCCACCACGTGGCGCGCCCCTCGCTGGTGCGCCGGGTGGCCGAGCTGCAAGGCCCGGCCATCAACACCGACGATCGCACGCAGGTCGAATTCGGATTCGCGCGCTCCCTGACCGGCACGGGCAATGTTCACGCCGGCGACATCGAGGCCCTGGCACGCGCGCGCGGTGAAGAACACCCCACGCTGGTGGGGGGCGCCATCGATGCAAGCCTGGTGGCCGATGAGGAGATTGGCTTTGCGGCATCGCTCGGGCTTTCGCCTGGCGCGGGCCATGACGACCATCAGCGCCTCCGTTATGCGGCTATCGCCGAATGGCTGGCCAACCGCTACGGAAACATCTGGGCCATGTGGCGTCGTCAGTCGGGTGCGCCACGCACGCTGGTCGAGCAGATGGTCGTGGGCGATGGGCTGGCCGAAACCGGCGATGCCGAGGCTTTGCGCACGGTGGAAGCGCTGCGCCCGTTGTGGCCAGGAGTGGCGGCGGGGATCGAGGCACGCTTGCTGCTCCGGCAGGGCAAGCGCGAGGAGGCGCGGCGTGCCTTCGAGACCAGCCTGCTCGCCTACCGCGACGATCCCTGGCCTCCCCCGTCCTTCATGCTCAGAACCATGACCCTGGCGGTGGAGACGGCGCGCGGAAATCCGACCGAAATGCAGCGTCTGTTTGCCACGCTTTCGATCCCCTTTGCCGTACATATGATGGACGAGGCCCGCGCCTCCGAGCTTGTCGCGCTTGCCAAGGCCATGCCGGCAGGCCCAGCCTGCGTCCGCGCGTTGTCCTACTTCGAGCCCGACGTCCCATGGAACGCGGACTTCTTGTCCTATCGCGCCCAGTGCTATGAGTCCGCGGCGACTGGCCTTGCGCCGCACGCGCGTGCAGATCTTCGCTCGTTCCTGGCGCACAATCCGACCAAATTCTCCGCAGCCCTGGTCAGGTAGGCGAGTCGCACGAGGGCAGAAGAAATCTTTTGCCCAAATCATCAAGCATGGCTATGCGGTAGACCCCTGACCGGAGTTTGAGTAACCTTGACCAAAGAGAGAACGCGCGTGGTTGATATTGACTTCAAGGCGAGGCGAAATCGGGAGGCTTCCTCTGGAACGGCCACCGAAGATCGCACGGGCGTGCCGCAAGCCCCGCTCATGGAAGAGCTCTCCATTCCCAATCCGCCCGTCGAGCCTGGCCCCATCCTCACGTTGTCGGCGGAGGAAATCACCCGCTTCTTCGTGCGTTCGCGCCGCGATCAGGACACCGAGCGCTGGGACGTTCGTCTCGACGCAGCCCTGCGGGAGATCCTCGAACGGGCGAATGACTTCGTGCCCTCCGAAGCGGGCGGCATTCTGCTCGACGATCCGCGCGCCACCCTGTCGGGCGTGCGCACACCGCGCCTGACCTTCATTGCCGTCTACGGACCCGAATCGGGCCAGCTTCTGGGCAAGCGCATCCCCTCGGATCGCGGGTTCGTCGGACAAATCTACCGATCTGGCGTGCCCTATCGCAGCGACCACCTGGAAGCGGACGATCCGCTGATCAGCTTTCCCAACCGTGACCCAGACGCCTCGGTGGTTTCGGTCATCGGGGTTCCAGTGCTAGTCGGGGATTCCATCTGCGGCGTGCTTGAACTGACCAACCGGCGCTCGGGCAGCCCCTATTCGGCCCGCGACAACGAGCTTCTGCGCATCTTCGCGGCCTATATGTCGTCGTCGATCCAGAACGCCCTGGACGCCCTGCGCGCGCGCGCCATGGCCCGCCTCGACCACCTGACGGGTTTGTTCAACAGCCGCTATTTTCACGTGCGCCTGCAGGACGAAATCGCCCACGCCGACCACAACGGGACCGAGCTGTCGCTGCTCTTCATCGATCTCGACTACTTCAAGAACGTTAACGACCGCTTCGGTCACGTGGCGGGCAGCTGGACCCTGCGCGAGGTGGCGCGCCTGCTTTCCGAAAACGCCCCGCCCGCGACGGTTTTAGCCCGTTATGGCGGCGACGAATTCGTGGCCATTCTCCCAGGCGCGGATCTGCAGCGCGCGTTGCAAACCGCAGACTTGCTCCGGCGCGTGATCGAGGACGCCTCGTTCTTCGATACCGACGCCGAAGCCGTCGAGGCGGCGCAACCCTTGCCTGGTGTGCGCGCATCCATCGGCGTCGCTTCCTACCGCGACCATTTGGCGCCGAGTGGAAACCAGCGTCGGCGTGAGAATCTCTTGCTGCGCCTGGCGGACACCGCCATGTATCGGGCCAAGGCCAACGGACGCAACCGCGTCGAAGTGGCAGAGGCGGAGGAATAGCATGTTGCGCTTGCTTGGCTTGACCCTGATGGCGTGTCTTGGCGCTGGCTGTTTTCAGGACAGCACGCAGCAACACAGCACCTTCCTTCCCCTCAACTACCAATCCACGTTTCAAGCCGTGCGCAGCTGCCGCTTGAACGTGCAGCATGCGAACCAGTACCAGTTGGTGCTGGCCAATGCCATCGCCGCGGATTCCTACACCAGCGGCACCTATCCCTTGCCCGCGGGCAGCGTGGTGGTGGCCGAGGAACATGGTAACGACCCCTCCTGCAACAGCCTGCTGGGCTACTACCTCATGGCCAAGGAAAAGCCAGGCTACGCCAGCACGGCAGGCGATTGGCACTGGCAAGAGCTCGACAGCAACCAGCGCGTCAGCCAGGACGGCCGGCTCACCACCTGTTCGTCCTGCCACGCCCAGCCGCCGTGCACCGACTACCTCTGCTCGCCTCCGTAGCCCGCATGATTCACTACGATCATGTTGCCGACGTGAACACCAATGCAGACTGCCTGAGGGCCAGGCACGGGCGGCGGGCTACTTCGATTGTAATGGGAACCCTAGGAGGGTTCCCAAACCCTCCCACGACGCTCCGCTGCCGGCAAAGCCGGCAGGCTCCGCACGCGTCTGCCTCGCCCGCACAACCATGGTCTTTGTGCGGCTGACCAATAGTGCGGGCTAGTCGTGGCCGCGAAACGCAAAGTACCCTTCGGCGCCTGGCCATCCCCGCTTTCGGCCGAGGCCGTCGCCGAGGGCAGCGTGCGCCTGGGTGGACTAGCGCTCGACGGGAAGGACGTGTACTGGGTCGAGAGCCGGCCGGCCGAGCAAGGCCGTCTGGCGCTTCTGCGCAAACGCGACGGTGGCGCGGTCGAAGAAGTCGTAGCCGCACCCTACTCCGTGCGCACGCGCGTGCACGAGTACGGCGGAGGTGCCTTCGCCGTCGCTGGAGACCTGGTGATCTTCGCCAACGACGCCGATCAGCGCCTCTATCGCATCGACACCTCGCGACCGACGCCCTGGCAGGCCGAGGTGCTTACGCCAACCCAGGGCCTGCGTTACGCCGACCTGCAAATCGACCGGCGATTGGGCCGCGTGATCTGCGTCGCCGAGAGGGCGCGCACCGGCGGCGAGCCCGAGAACTTTCTCGCCAGTGTCTCCCTCGCCAGCGGCGAGGTCAGTGTGCTCGCGTCCGGGGCGGATTTCTACGCCTTCCCGCGCTTCGATCCCGCGGGAAACCGACTGGCCTTTCTTTGCTGGAACCACCCAGCCATGCCGTGGGACGCGTGCGAGCTGCACGTGGCCGACATCGGTGCCGACGGTTCGCTGGCCCCGGCGGCGAAGGTGGCAGGCGGCGCGGATGAATCCATTTTCCAGCCCGCTTGGTCGCCCACCGGCGTCCTCCACTTCACCTCGGATCGCAGTGGCTTTGCCAATCTCTACCGCACGAACGCCGATGGCACGCAAGCATGCCTCTGCTCGGCGGAGGCGGAATTCGCCACGCCCTTGTGGGTCTTTGGCCTTTCCACCTACGCCTGGCTCGACGGCGAAACCATCGTCTGCATCTTCCAGAAATCCGGCTTCTGGCACCTCGCCACGCTGGCCACCCAGACCGGCCAGCTCGACACTGTCGCCACCGACCTCACCGACCTGGGTTCGGTCAGTGCCCACGACGGTCGCGCGCTGTTTGTGGGTGGATCGGCAGCAACAGCCCCAGCGCTCTATTCCCTGAGCGCGCGCAGTCGAGAGGTGCAGCTCTTCCATCGTTCAAGTCCCGCGCCGGTGGCCGCGGCCGCCATCGCGCAGCCGAGGGCGATCTCGTACCCGACCTCCGACGGGGCCACGGCCCATGGCCTTTTCTACCTACCGCAGAATCCCGATTGCGAAGCCAGCGCCGCCGAACGCCCGCCCCTGTTGGTCATTTGCCATGGTGGCCCAACCGGCTCGACGTCCACGTCGCTCAGCTTGACCATCCAATTCTGGGCCAGCCGAGGCTTCGCGGTCCTGGACGTGAACTACCGTGGTTCAACCGGGTACGGCCGCGCCTATCGCAAGGCGCTCGACGGCCAGTGGGGCATCGTCGACGTCCAAGATTGCGTCGCCGGCGCGCAGATGCTGGCGGCGCAGGGTCTGGTCGACGGCAAGCGCATGGCCATCCGCGGGTCGAGCGCTGGCGGTTTCACGGTGCTATGCGCGCTGGCGTTTCACCACACCTTCGCCGCGGGCGCCAGCTACTACGGCGTCAGCGACCTCGAAGCACTGGCGCAGGACACGCACAAATTCGAAAGCCGCTACCTCGACTCCCTGGTCGGCCCGTACCCAGAGCGCCGTGACCTCTACCGCGCCCGCTCGCCCATCCATGCGGCCGAGCGCCTGTCCTGCCCGGTCATTTTCTTTCAGGGCCTACAAGATCGCGTGGTGCCGCCGGCCCAGGCCGAGAACATGGTGGCCGCCCTGCGCAGCCGCGGCCTGGCCGCACCGCTGGTGACTTTCCCCGACGAGCAGCACGGCTTTCGGCGCAAGGAAACCATCGTCCGCGCCCTTGGCGACGAACTTGCGTTCTACCGAGAGGTTTTCGGCATCGAGGCCGAAAAGGCCGACGGCTAGCCCGGATCCGGTCCGCCCGCCTGGCGCATGCGTGCGATCACGCTTTCTTCCATGAGGTCTTCCATGGTCTGGCCACCGTAGCGGGCGGCGATGCGATCGTCGTACTCATCGGCCACAAAGGCGAAGTCGCGAATGGTCTGGGTGAACTCGTCCTTGTCGCCGAGATCGCGGTCGAGCAAGGTGTGGCAAAGCACGATGGCCTGGCCCTCGGGCACGAAGGCGAAGGCACCAAAACGCAGGACCGCGTTAAGCTGAAGCAGCTCAACCGCCAGCATGCATTCCATGCTCACGCCCTTCACCAGCTGGGCGACCAGGCGGATGAGTGCGTGGTCTTTCCAGGTGTGCACCTTGATCATGATCATCGAAGAGCCCTGTTTCACGGCATAAAGGCCGTCCTCTACCTTGCGGTAGGCGGGGCTGGTCCCCAGCATTTTCTCGATTTTCTGGCTGGCGGCTTGAACCGCAGCGCGAGCACGGGCCTTTCGTTCGGGCATACATGATCGGTAGCACGAAGTTGGCCTCTTGCGAAGCCCACGCTTGCGTTACGTTAGGAATCCCGGCGGTCGTCCCGGGCGATGCCCAGGGCGCGCATCTTCTTGTGCAGGTTGGTGCGTTCCAGGCCCAGCACCTGGGCCGTACGCGAGATGTTCCAGTCGTTCTCGTCGAGCTTGGCGCGAACGTACTGGCGCTCGACCAGATCGCGCAGTTCCCGCAGCGGAAGATTTTGGGCCTCGGCCGGCAGTTCCAAGGCACCCACCGCCTGCACCGGCCGCTTGCCACGTGACACCTCGGCCACGATCTCCTCGGGCAGATCGCCGGCGCCGATGCTGTCTTCCGAGAGAATGACCAGGCGCTCGATCACGTTGCGCAGCTCGCGCACGTTGCCCGGCCAGGTGTAGGCCGACAGGATCTCGACCGCCTCGGGCGTGATGTTTTTCTCGTGCAGGCCATTTTCGCGGGCGATCTGCCCCA
>Ga0302323_100004029_pt1 | contig 11969 bp, 8 predicted proteins | sample Fen_T0_3_FD_201950 | JGI IMG/M metagenome (GOLD analysis project Ga0302323, IMG submission 201950) | Peat permafrost microbial communities from Stordalen Mire near Abisko, Sweden - Fen_T0_3 | ecosystem: Environmental > Terrestrial > Soil > Wetlands > Permafrost | place: Sweden: Abisko... | reverse complement strand
GGGTGTTCATTAGGCGGGGAGGATGGTCTACCGCTTGGCGGCCCCTTGCATCCAGCCCAGTTTGAAGCGGTGCTTCTTTTCCTCTTCCTCGGGCAGCCCGCACGCCTTGCGCGCCATCTTGCGGATGGCCCTGGAGATAGGCGAGTCTTCCATGGCCAGCGGCGTTGAGGTATCCCTGGTCCGGCGGGCGGTCACGAAGTCGTCGGGGATCTTCCACCAGCTATGCACGGGCTGCGTAAGAGCCTTGGCAATCTGGCTGTCGTCCACCCCCAGCGCATGAGGGGCATAGCGGTTCAGCACCAGTTGCAGCTTTGCGCCGCGGCTGGCAAAGACCTGCGAAATGAGCCGATGGGCGTTGCGCAACTCCGAGATCCCGGGCTGGGTTATGAGGTAAAGGTTGGCGGACTCATCGAACAGGGCAGTGTCCCACAGGTCGATTCTCGAGCCCACATCCACCACCACATAGTCGAAGTTCTGCCGGGCTACGTTGACCAGGGTGTCGATCGTGTCCAGAGGGGGCTGCACCTTGGGGAACTCTCGCGGCGCACCGAGAACCGACAGCCCGGAAGAGTGATGGGCCAGCAGAGAGGAGAGGAAGCTGGCATCGAGCCGGTTGCTGTTCAGTTGGGCATTGACGGTCGAGAACTCGGTGATCATGCCCAGGTTGAGCGCGGCATCTCCCAGGGGCAGGCCAAGATCGATCAGCAGGGTGCTTTGACCGGAATCCTGCGCCAGCACGACGGCAAAGTTCGAGGCGATGGTGGTTACTCCGCAGCCGCCCTTCGAGCCCAGAAACACAAAAAGCCTTCGCGCTGTGCGCCGCGCGTGAGTATTCGAACCGCGGAAAGAGATGCGCGCCAAGGCATCGGCCAGTGTCGCTGGAGCGATGGGCAGGGTGAGAAACTCGCGCGCCCCCGCCCGCATGCTGCGGACCGCCAGGTCGAGATTGGCCTGCGTAGAGTAGACAATCACCGTGGCGGAGCTGGATGCGTAGATGCTCTCCACCACTTCCAGGGCATACTCGGGGTTGCCGTCGAGGTCCACCATCGCCACATCGCATTGCTGGCTCAACATGCTGGGCAACTCGTCCAGGTCCGTGGGGTATGCAGCGAACTCACGGATGCTGCCGCACAGGCTTCCCGCCAATGCTTGGGCCACCGCCGCTCTGCGCTTCTCATCCGGGCCGATGAGCGCGATCGACAATGGGCCGTCCCCAATTGTTCTGGGAGTCTGTGGTTCGTCTGCCATGGTTACCGGCTCAAGTTTACCTCAGGCGTATGGCAGAGTCTGTACTGGCCGGGCCGGGAAGGGTTTAGGATTGTGGCACTCCCCCTTTGGGGGACCAGCCAGCCCGGACCCGCCACTGGAATGCTCTCCCTGGGCGGAGCGCGGAGATTGGACGCCCCCTGAGGCGACTCTCAAACTCCAAGGCAGGACCAGCGCTACGACGAGGCACTGCATCGCTCTCCCGTTCTCTACTGACCCTGCGCGAAGTTGACTTCCACTTCGACGGTGGACCCTGCGGGTTCAGGAACGAATCTCCACTTGCGCACCGCGTCTTCGGCAGCTGGCGATAGCATCCGGTTCCCGCTGAGAGTCTTCACGTCGGTCACCTTTCCCTCCGGGTCGACCGTCGCCTCGATCCGCACCGCGCCTGCCATCTTCATCCGCCGGGCGATCTCAGGATAGACTGGCGCAACCCGCGATTTTACTGCGCGTTCCTCTGCCCTCGCCGGCAACACAAGCAGAACAGCCAGCCCCAGAGCGGCTGCCTGCATCGCCCGCAAACCGACGGTGCGAAACTCAAAACGACTCTTGCCCATTGAACCCCCTTTAGAGCGGTTCCCGAATTCACGCGGCCGATGGAATGCTGAAGAAGGCGACATTTTTTTGAAAAGACGCCACTCGACAGCACTGGTTTCGGCATACACCAATTCGGGTACCGCTGTAGCCTTTCATCAAGCTCAAGAGGGTTATCGGCGCCGAGGAAATTTGGCGTGAAGTCTTTCTCAGGTTCAGATTACGGAAGGAACATCGGGCGAGGCGTTCAGGCTGCTACGATTGCGGGCTGACAGCTTCAAAAGTCAGATCCTGCGCGCCCGAGTGATGCTGCGCGCGCCAGAGCTCGAACAGGCGCCCGTAGCTCAGAGTGCTGTACTGCGATGGCTCGACGCCCAGCCTCGCCGCCGCTCGGTCGATCCACGCCGCCGTGCCTTCCAGCTCCGCGTAGTTCCCGATGGGCGTCTCGTCCACCACGCAATGGCCCTCCCCGTCCTGCCATTCGGTCCGCCATTTCTCATAGCGAAAGGCCGCCACCAGCCCGATCGAAACAAAAATCCCGGCCATGGCTGCGCCGTCGGTCACCTCGGTCTCGGTCTCGATGCGGTGCTTGTGGGTGTCTTCGCCCGGCCCCGAATCCGGCAGGCGCTTGTGGGTGATCACGCACCGGCCGGCATAGTTCCGGATCCGCAATATCTCGGTCCGTGCGCGCATCTGCCGGTCCGGCGTGTCGTACAGCACATTGCTCTCAAAAGAGCGGGGCGTCTGCAGCGTGAATCCGGCCGACCGCAGCCGCTCCCCGAGACCTCTCAGGTCATCAACGCGGAATTTGATCTCGGTCTCGATGGCCATCGTAAACAGCGAGTATACGGCAGGTGGCCCTTTGTCCCTCGCGCGGGCGACAATAGCAGAGTGAAGACCCTGCATTTGACCGTGGATCCGGCGGCGCTCAATACAATCGAGGCCCAGGCCGCCATCGAGCGGGCCGCCTCTATCCTCCGTGCGGGAGGCCTCGTCGCCCTGCCCACCGAGACGGTCTACGGCCTTGGCGCCAACGCGCTCGATCCAATCGCTGTGGCGCGCATCTTTGCCGCTAAGAAGCGTCCGGCATGGGATCCGGTCATCGTCCATGTCTCCTCGCCACACATGCTCGACGGGATTGTCGAAGATGTTCCAGAAGCCGCCCGCACGCTGATGGCCGCCTTCTGGCCCGGACCACTGACGTTGCTGCTCCCGCGCACCCGTGCCGTGCCCGACGCCGTCACCGCGGGAAGGCCTCTGGTTGGCGTCAGAATGCCGGCGCATCCTGTGGCCCTCGAACTCATCCGGCGCGCCGGGGTCCCTGTCGCCGCGCCCAGCGCCAACATCTTCGGCCACATCAGCCCCACCACTGCCGCCCACGTCTTCGAAGACCTCGATGGTCGCATCGAGGCCGTGCTCGACGCCGGACCGGCCCGCCATGGCGTCGAGTCCACCGTCCTCGACCCCTGCCGCAGCCCGATGGTGATCTATCGGCCCGGAGCCGTGACAACTGCCCAGATTCGAGACATAGCCGGAGCCGTCGAGGTCTACCAGCCAGCCGGCCCGCCGCTGCAGACACAGCCCGAGGCGCTGCCCTCGCCCGGAGTCGGCTTGCGCCACTACGCGCCCAGGGCAAGGCTGGTGCTGCTGGATTCAGCCGGGGCCGCCGGTCTCGGCCAACGGATCGCTGAGGCCGCGTCCGCCCTTGCCGGCGAGCGCATCGGGGTGATGTTGCCATCTGGCGTCCCGGCGCCTGGGGAGGCCGGGGAGGTCTTCCCGTGGGGCCACTGGGACGAGCCCGAAGAACTGGCGCGGAACCTCTATGCCGGGCTGCGTGCGCTGGACGCAAAGGGCTGTACGGTCATTGTGTGCCCCATGCCGCCCGCAAAGGGGATTGGCGCCGCCATCCGCGACCGGCTCCTGAAGGCAGGGGCCAGGGAATAACGGGCCGGCCACGGCAAGACTCCCGTGAAAGGCCCCGCTAACCCTAGCCCGAAGGTCCAGCTATTGCCCCGAATCCCCCACCTTGTACATGTATTTGATCGATGACTTGTACACCAGCGTCTTCTGCCTTCCGCGCACCTTGAGGGCATTCCGGTCATACCACTCGATGCACCCCTCCACCAGTTCTCCGTCTTCCAGCACAATCACCATCGGCGTCTGCGACTGAATCTGCTTTTGCAGATAAAACAGTTCAGCCTGCCGCTGCGCCGTCTCCTGCTCCGGGGCGAAATTCTGCACGCGGAACGGGTAAAGAGAGTGCGCCGGGGTGCGGGTCCGCGCCAGAGCCGCCGCGCGCTCGCGGAGGCTGGGTCCGGCGGATGGAACCTTGCTTTCGGTGCGGTGCGTTGGTGCCGTAGTCTTCACGGTCAGATTCCTTCCCGGCGTAAAAGAAAACAAGTCCCAAAGCCAACCCAAGCAAGACCTGCAAAGGAATCAAAGACGAAAGGCTCAGCCAGATCGCTCGACTGGCGTGTTGCGGCTGAAAATCTCCCTGGGGGGGATAAACCCAGGCTGCCCAAAGACAAAGCCCCATTGGAAAAAAGGGCTCTGCCGACTGGGAAGGCCGCTCAACTACCGTAGCTCGTCCGGTGGCTGCGACGATTGTACCCGAAGGAACGCTGTCGGGTAAGGTGAATTTCTCGAATGGAAGTGAGACGGCGAAAGAAAGTCGATCAATGAGCCGGTCAGCCGCGCTCCAGGCTCACAGCCATCGCGTCCAGCGAGAGTGAGCGCAGCAGGTTGCGCCGCATCCCCTGCTCCACCTGCACCAGGGCCCGCGATGCTGCCTCAATCCAGTCCACGGTCACGCCTTCCGCCAGGCGGGCGAGCTCCGCCTCGATGTCCAGGTTGCGGACCAGTTGCGGCGTGCCCGCCACCATCAGCAGCAGGTCTTCGATCAGGCTACCCAGCGCTCGCAGCAGGTTGATCGTCTTCTCCTGCCCGTCGGCTCCCGCGCGGTAGCTCTCCGTCGCGTGGAATAGCTGCGAGTAGTCCGGCTCGCGCAGCGCCGTCCGCAGCAGAACCAGCGCATCCTGCCGGCTGGCCAGGTAAACGCCCAGATCCAGCGTCAGTGCCTTGCCCACGGCTCCCTCGGCCAGTCGCGCCGCCAGCGCCCGCTCCTGCGCCTTCAGCGTTGGCCTCCGCAGCGCCAGCAGCCCCTCCAGCTCCGCCGCCGGAATCGCCCCCAGGCGGTGCACTACCGCCCGCGACCGAATCGTCGGCAGCAGCTCCTGCGGGTTCTCGGTCAGCAGAATCAGCGAAGTGTGTTCCGGCGGCTCCTCCAGCACCTTCAGCAGCGAGTTCGCCGCCTCCTTCATAAATGCCGAGGAGGTAAAGATCGTGAACGTCCGCCTCGACTCCACCGGGGGCCGGTAAAACGCCACATGAATCACCTGCCGCACCTGCCCCAGCTTGATCAGCAGTTGAGGAGGATCGGGCGGCACAATCAGCAGGTCCGGGTGCGTCTGGATCAGAATGCGCGTCTCCCGCTTGTCCGCGTCGCGCATATCCTCCCGCGCCGCAACCGACTCGGCCACCCGCTCTTCCAGGTTTGCCGAGTCCCCGATCCGCGCGCAGTTGCTGCAAACGCCGCAGAAATCCGGTAGCCCTTCGGTTTCAGTGGGCTGCAGGCAGTTCACCGCCTTGGCCAGCATCAGCGCCAGCGTGTACTTGCCCGCCCCGCGCGGCCCCGCCAGGATCAGCGAATGAGGAAACCGCTCCGCGCGAATGCTCTCGCGCAGATGCGTCACCGTCGCCGGATTGCCCAGAAACTCGCTGAACCCCACGCATCGAGTCTAGCGCATTCGCAGTTTGCTTCAGCCGCCCTGGCGCGGCCTCTGGTCGGTCGGCTTTCAAGGCAAGCGCTCCGTACGCCGGGGAAGGATCCGCTCCGGCAAACATGCGAGGGGCTCAACCTGTGTGGAAAAACAGGGGGAATCGATTGGGTTCGATAGAATTCAGGGATTTCGATCGCAGAATACGCGCAGCCTCAGTCCTCTACCGGCATAGCCGAACCGCCAGCAATGAGGCCGAATGTCATCCGGCCACAGCGGCTGCATTCTTTGGCGTCAGCGCGGAATCTTGGGCCTCCTTCAGCGCCCACCCCGCAATCAGCAAACTGGGCGCGAGCGCCGGCGCCGCATCGCCCAGCGCGCCCAGCGTGGTCGGGTACACTTCCTGGTCCGGTTGCGCGGCGCGGGAAATCACCGCGCAGGGGAAATCCGCCGGCAGCCCTTCCTGAAGCCATTGTTCCGCCAGCAGCCCCAGGTCGCGCCCCGGCATGTAAACCACCCGAGTCGAATCTTCGATCTGCGGCAAGGGCGCCCGGTTGTGCGATTGCGCATGGTGGCCGGTCGAAAATGTCACGCTCGACGCGCTGTTGCGGCTGGTCAGCGAGCATCCCAGCGCGGCCGCCGCCGCAAACGCCGCACTCACTCCGGGAACCACCTCGCAGGCAATTCCCGCTTCATCGAGCGCGGCGATCTCCTCGGCCGCCCGCCCAAACAGCAGCGGGTCGCCGCTCTTCAGGCGCACCACGCAGCGTTCCATGCCCGCGTGAAACACCATCAGCGCGTTGATCTCTTTCTGGGTAACCCCTTTCGCTCCGCAACGCTTTCCCACGTTCACAATCTCCGCCGTGACCCGCGCCAGGTCGAGAATAGGCTGCGGCACCAGGTCGTCGTGCAGGATCACATCGGCAGCCTGGATCAGCCGCATCGCCCTCACCGTCAGCAGGTCGGGATCTCCCGGCCCCGCGCCAACGAGGTACACCCGTTTCTCCAAATCCTCTTTGGAGTCGCGAATCGGCGCCAGCGCCATCTTCCGCGACGGGCAGGTTGCCGCGCCGCATACCTCGCGTTGCGCCAGTTGATGCAGCAGCAGTTTCCGCGCCTCGTCACGCGGATGCGTCTCCAGCACCTCGCGCCGCAGCTTGCCAAGCTCTTGCAGCCAGGGCCCAAGATCTTCGGGCAGTTGTTCGTCGATCTCCCGTCGCAGCCGCTGCGCCACCGCGGGGCTTTCACCCGCCGTCGAAATGGCAATCTGCAGCTCGCCCCGGCACACCACCGACCCGAAATAGAAGTCGCAGTGCGGCGGATCGTCCACGCTGTTGGCCAGGATGCCGCGCTCCACCGCGCCCCGGTAAACTGCCGCGTTCACCTCCGGGGAGTCGGTCGCCGCGATCACCACGAAGTTGCCGTCAAGGTCCTCAATCGCAAACTCGCGCTTGACCCATTCAAGCCTCCCCTCGGCCGCCAGCGAGCGAACCTCGTCTCGTGCCTCCGGCGCGATGATGCGCAGGCGCAGCCCGGTTTTCAGCAGGCTGCCGATCTTCTCGCACGCGACGTTCCCCGCGCCCACCAGCAGACCGGGCCGTCCTTCGAGCTTCAGAAATACCGGCAGCAGGCTCATACGTTGCTCCTCAATCGGCTACCCCGTGCGGCACGTGGCCCGCCGGCGCATCGCGCTCAACCGCTGCCAATACTTCGCCCGCAAGCTCCGCCCTCAGCTCATCATCGGAGCGCCGTGCGAACCACGCGCGCAGATTCTCGCCATCGCCGCGGTCGGCCAGGTACTTGCGCAGCAGCCGCTCGATCGCCTCCGGTACCTGCGGCGCGGGGCAGCGAAAGCCAACCGGCCGCGCGATTCCCGCGTGCTCGCCCACCGACCCACCCAGGCAGAAATAGTAGGCGTCGGTCAGCTTGCCTTCATGCTTGATCTTCTTGCCCTCGATGCCAATGTCCGCGATCCAGTGCTGCCCGCATCCGTTGGGGCAGCCCGTCACATGCAGCCTCAGTTGCTGGTCAAACTGCGGCAGCCGCTCTTCCAGCTCCTCCACCAGCCAGCGCGTAAATCCCTTGGTCTCCGTGATGGCCAGCTTGCAAAACTCCGTGCCCGTGCAGGCCACCGCTCCCCGCCAAAATGAGGAGCCTTCCACCTGCAGCCCCAGTTGCCCCAGTTCCCGCACCAGCTCTGCCGTTCTGTGATTGGGAACGTCGATGAACAGCAGGTTCTGAGCCACGGTCGTCCGCAGCGCCCCGCTGCCAAAGCGCTCGGCCAGTTCCGCCGCCGCCTCAAGCTGCTCGCCCGTCAGCCGTCCCCGCAGCACCGACGCGCCCACGTAGCTCAGTCCCCCCTGCCGCTGCGCATGAACGCCCACGTGATCGCGGTACACATCGCTCGGCACCTCTTCAGCCGCGCCTGGCAGCAGCGTGAAATCAAGCCGCGATTGCAGTTCCTTCAGAAAGCTCTCCGGCGTCCAGCCTTCTTTCAGAAACAGGTACTTGAGCCGGGCGCGATCGCGGTTTTCGCGCAATCCCTGCTGGTCGCGAAAGATCTCCGCCACCGCACGCGCCACCGGCGCGGCCTGCTCGGGCAGGACGAACGCATCCAGCCTCACCGCCAGATGCGGCTCCTTCGACAGCCCACCGCCCACGCGCAACGAAAAACCCACTTGCCCGTTCCGCTTCGCCGGCGTGAATCCGATGTCGTTCACTTCGGGATGCGAGCACCACGAAGGGCACCCGGTGACCGAGATCTTGAACTTGCGCGGCAGGTTGTAGAACTCCTCGTTCGCCGCCAGCAATTGAGAAATTTCAAGCGCCACCGGCGACGCGTCGAGCAACTCGTCCGCGGCAACTCCAGCCAGCGGGCAGCCGGTCACATTGCGCACCACATCGCCGCACGCCCCTTTGGGAGAAAGCCCGATGGCATCGAGCGCGTCGACAACCTCGGGCAGCGACTCGATGGTGAGCCAGTGCAGTTGGATCGCCTGCCGCACCGTGATATCCGCCAGGTTGCGCGCATGTTTGCGCGTCAGCCCGCCGATCACCCGCATCTGCTGTGCCGTCAGGATGCCGTTCGGTATCCCGATGCGCATCATGAAGTATTCCGTGGTGACACCTTCGCCGCCCTTGCCGCCCGTCGCGCCCGCTCCATCGCCCTGCGTATAGATGCCCCACCATTTGAAATAGAGCCCCGCCCACTCCGGCAGTACGCTCGCGCGCCCTTCGCGGGCAAACGCGCGCACCTCGTCAAATGCAGCCCAGGGATTCTTTTCGCGCTTCAGCCTTTCGGCACGTTGCGCCTTTGTCTCTTTCTGTTGAACAGCTTGACTCACTTCATCCTCTTCCAGAAAACAGCAAGCCCGCGGCAGCTATCGCTGTATCGCGGGCGTTGGAAAACCGTGGACTTCGACTTGATTTCAGACCATGGTTATCCCTGCGCGCTTGGCGGCATACACGGGCGACAACAGGCCTGAACAACCATGGGTGGATAGTAGAGGGACGCGATTTCAATGTCAAGAAGTTTGGTCGAGGCCCGCCGGCCATAGTGATTGCACTTCGGCACAACTCCGCCCCATCATCGAGTTGACGGCCATCGGCATCTGCCCCCATCTCGCGAATCCCTTGATCCCTGGCTGTGGCTGTGGTACCTTCTAGCTGTGATCGTTGCATCCAGCCAGACGCCGACCGTTTGCCGTGCCCAGTGGGCGCGCACGGCCTGTTGTTGTCCGCGCTAGATCTCGCGACGAACTGCTGCCGGATACCTTCCAGGCAGACTCCTGCCAAACACAGCGTGACTCCGGAGTTTCTGAAAATGACCGCGACCCCTCACATCAACGCATTGTCCGAGCGCGCATGCCCCCTCATGCGCGGCTCCATGTTCTGTTGTTGTTGCCGCTGACCCCGCCCCGCGCGTCCCCGATTCACTGACATTCATTGCAGTCCATTCCCGTGAGGTCCAATCATGCGTATTTCGCATCTTTCTGCTCAGGCTCGCCTGCTTCTCATTCTCGTCACGTCGCTCATCGCCGCCGCGCCCGCTCTCTCCCAACTTGTTGGCGGCACCATCACCGGCGATGTGGTTGACTCCAGCGGCGCCGCCATCGATCAAGCCAGCGTGCTCATCCACAATCTTGAGACGGGCACCGAGCGCAGCCTCGTCACCGCCAATGGCGGCGCCTTCTCTGCCCTCTCCATTCCGGTGGGCGTTTATACCGTGACCGTGTCGCGCGACGGCTTTGCGCCGCTCAAGCGGACCGGCATAAGGCTGGAGGTGGGTCAGAGCGTCCGACTGCATCTGGCGCTCGATCTGGGCAGCGTTGCTCAAAGCGTAACGGTGGCCGACACGCCGGTAAGCGTGGACACCTCCACCCTCCAGTCACAGGGCCTGGTGGATGAACGCCAGGTCAAGGACATGCCGCTCAATGGCCGCAGCTTTGACCAGTTGCTTGAACTCAATCCCGCCACCGTGAGTTACACCACGCAGCGGTCGGGCGGGGTGGGCACATCGAACTCCTCGGTGGGCAACATGTTCTCGGTATCGGGTCGCAGGCCGCAGGACAATCTGTTTCTGCTCAACGGCATCGAGTACACCGGCGCCTCGCTCATCAATGTGACGCCCGGCGGCACCAGCGGCCAGTTGCTCGGCGTTGAAGCGGTGCGAGAATTCAACGTAGTGAGCGATACCTACGGCGCCAACTACGGCAAGCGCAGCGGCGCGCAGGTCTCCATCATCACCGCCTCGGGGACCAATCGCTTCCATGGCTCGGCCTATGAGTTTCTGCGCAACAGCGCGTTGGACGCGCGCAACTACTTCGACCGGGCGCAGATTCCGCCCTTTCAGCGCAACGACTTCGGCCTTGCGGCCGGCGGTCCGCTGCGGCAGGACAAGCTCTTCGTGTTTTCCAACTACGAGGGCTACCGCCAGCATCTGGGCTTGAGCGATGTCACCTTCGTTCCGGATGCGGCCGCCCGAGCCGCCGCCGCGCCCAGCGTTCAACCGCTGCTGGCGCTGTGGCCTGTGGGAACTATAGAGCTCGGAAGCGGAGTTGCCGAGGCGTTCTCGAACCCGCCGCAACATGTGCGCGAAGACTTCGGCACCACGCGCGTCGATGCCAACCTCTCCCAGAACGACCTGCTCTTCGGCGTCTACACCATCGACGACAGCGACGCCACCACGCCCTCCGCCAACCCATACTCCTCCATCTACGAGCGGCTGCGCGAGCAGGTCGTCAGCACCCAGGAACAGCATGTCTTTTCGCCCACGCTGCTGAATACCCTTCGCGTCGGTTACTCGCGCGCGGCCTTCTACTTCAACAGCATTGTGTCGGGTTCCGTTCCAGGGTGGGTCGCGAACGGCCCGGTCGGCGCCATCGTCATCTCCGGCAGCACCGCGTCCAACGGCGCCTCGCAGATCACGCTGGCCGGCGCCAACACCGGCAGCAACAACTCCACCGTGCGCAACTTGATCACCCTCGACGATCACGTCTACTGGACGCGAGGAAAGCATCAGCTTGAAGCGGGCTTGTGGCTGCAGCGCCTGCAGTCCAACGACTTCCTCGCCCAGAACCAGTTCGGCCAGGCTGCGTTCTCCACTCTCGCCGCGTTTGAGCAAGGCACGCTGTCGAAGTACACCATCGTCTCCGCGCCCACCGAACTCGGATGGCGCTCGCTCTTCTCCGCCGGATTCATTGAAGATGCCTGGAAGGCCACGCCTCGCCTCGAGATTCGCGCCGGACTGCGCGTCGAATCCTCCAACGGATGGAACGAGGCCCACGGCCGCGCCTCGAACTACGGCTTCACGGACGGCATCATCAATTCGACGCCTACCGTTGGCTCTTCAGCCCTCGCGGACAACCGCGCCAGATTCCTGCCCGAGCCCCGCGTCGGCCTGGCCTGGGACATCCTGGGCAACGGCAAGACGGCATTCAAGGCCAGCTTCGGTGTGCACCGCGCACTGCTCGACACGCTTGACTACCGCCTCGATCAGACGGCGCCTTTCAACACCACTCTCTCCTTTAGCCCCACCAAGACGAAGCCGCTCCTGGTGGACGATTTGCCCTCTCTCTCGATCGCCTCCGCCAAGGGCGGGCTGGTATCGCCCAGCAATGTGCAGCGCGACATCCAGACGCCGACCGTGCTCTCATGGACAGCGCGGATCGAGCGTGAGCTCGCCCCGCAAACCACGCTCTCCATCGTCTACATCGGCTCGCACGGTTACCATCAGATTCTCTCTGAAGACCAGAACACTCCCGCCGCGGTCGTGTGCCCCGATTCTGCCTGCCCCGCGTCGCTGGCCAGTGGAACCATTTACTATCCGACCACCACGTTCGCCAACCCCGGTCTTGCCAACACCACTTCGTGGGTTTCACAGGGCAGCGGCAA
>Ga0302323_100004028_pt1 | contig 11970 bp, 8 predicted proteins | sample Fen_T0_3_FD_201950 | JGI IMG/M metagenome (GOLD analysis project Ga0302323, IMG submission 201950) | Peat permafrost microbial communities from Stordalen Mire near Abisko, Sweden - Fen_T0_3 | ecosystem: Environmental > Terrestrial > Soil > Wetlands > Permafrost | place: Sweden: Abisko... | reverse complement strand
GCACGCACATACCCGGCATCAAGGCCGAGCAGGTGCTGGACCCGACAGGCTGCGGCGATGCCTTCCGAGGTGCACTGCTCTACGGCCTGGAGCGTGGGTGGCCGCTGGAGCGTTGCGTGGTGCTCGGCAATCACGTCGGCGCATTGAAGATCGCCTGCCGCGGCGGGCAGAACCACGTCATTCATCGGGCGGCTTTGAATCTCTGAGTTCGTCAGCTTGTCTGGCCTGATGATCAGGAGCACGCCATAAAAAAACCCGGCCGAAGCCGGGTTTCGTACTGACTGCCTTGTCGATCAGGGCTTGGCGCCCGTCGGGAAAGGCCACGCTGCAGCAGGGCTGAGCGCGGTTTTTGCGGCCGGGGCTGCTGCGGGTTTCGCAACAGGGGCAACAGGAGCGGGCGCTGCTTTCTTCGCAGCGGGCTTCTTGGCAGCAGGCTTTTTCGCGGCTTTCTTCGCCGCAGGCTTCTTCTTGGCAGCAGGCTTTTTCTTGGCCGCAGCCTTCTTAGCCGGCTTCTTTGCAGCAGCCTTCTTGGCAGCGGGCTTCTTGGCCGCAGCCTTTTTCGCCGCTGGCTTCTTGGCCGCAGCCTTCTTCGCCGCTGGCTTCTTGACAGCAGCCTTCTTGGCAGCAGGCTTCTTCTTGGCCGCGACCTTCTTGGCTGCCGGCTTCTTCGCCGCTACCTTCTTGACAGCAGCCTTCTTCGCCGCCGGTTTCTTCGCTGCGGGTTTCTTAGCCGCAGCCTTCTTTGCAGTTGCCATTACATTTCTCCTTGATCAAGTTGAAAAAACACCGCTGTGTTCCGACGCCATGTCGACACACAACAGCAATTCACCACCCGAAAGTCTGCCCAGGAGGGGCGCTCCGGTGCGATGAATACGGTTGCGAGACGCTGATCACCGCTTCTGTGTCGGTGAATTCAAACGTCTCACGAATCTTGATCTGCCACAAACGACCTGTTTTGCTGTTTTGCAAAAGCGTCAATCCCACGAGAGCGCGCCACCAGATTGGTACTCGATGACACGCGTCTCGAAAAAGTTGCGCTCCTTTTTCAGGTCAATCATTTCGCTCATCCACGGGAACGGATTTTCTTCGTTCGGGAAGAGCTCTTCCAAACCAATCTGCGTTGCACGCCGGTTGGCGATGTAGCGCAGATAGCCTTTGAACATCGATGCGTTGAGGCCCAACACGCCGCGAGGCATGGTGTCTTCAGCGTAGCGATATTCGAGTTCGACGGCTTTCATGAAAAGCACCTTGATCTCGGCCTTGAACTCGGCCGTCCACAGGTGCGGGTTCTCAAGCTTGATCTGGTTGATGAGGTCGATGCCGAAATTGCAGTGCATCGACTCGTCGCGAAGAATGTATTGGTACTGCTCGGCTGCGCCGGTCATCTTGTTCTGCCGACCCAACGCCAGGATCTGCGTGAAGCCGACATAGAAGAACAGGCCTTCCATCAGGCACGCGAAAACGATCAGCGACTTGAGCAGCGTGCGATCGTTCTCGGGCGTGCCGGTGACGAAGTTCGGATCCATGATCGCGTTGATGAACGGGATCAGGAATTCGTCTTTGTCGCGGATGGACTTGACTTCGTTGTACGCGTTGAAGATCTCGCTCTCGTCGAGACCCAGCGACTCCACGATGTACTGGTAGGCGTGCGTGTGGATCGCTTCCTCGAAGGCCTGGCGCAGCAGGAACTGGCGGCATTCGGGCGCGGTGATGTGGCGGTAGGTGCCCAGCACGATGTTGTTGGCAGCGAGCGAATCGGCGGTCACGAAGAAGCCGAGGTTGCGCTTGATGAGGCGGCGCTCGTCGTCGGTGAGACCGTTCGGGTCTTTCCAGGTCGCGATGTCGCGCGACATGTTGACCTCTTGCGGCATCCAGTGATTGGCACAGGTGGCGAGGTACTTTTCCCAAGCCCACTTGTACTTGAACGGCACCAGCTGATTGACGTCGGTCTTGCCGTTGATGATGCGCTTGTCGGCCGCGTTGACGCGGTGTGTTCCGACAGCCACTGCAACCGATTCGGCAGCATGCGAGACCGCTGCTTCGAAGACAGGAGTCGGAGCGACTGCACGCGCTTGAGAGGTGCTCTGCGCGGGGCTCGCTTTGTGAGACATCGAGGGTTTAAGGTCTTCTTCCCAAACCAACATAGTGAATTTCCTGTGCGTTTGAATTATCGGAGTGTTGTGTTGAAACACCAAGCACTTATTGACTTTGCGGCCGCTTCGCTGTTGCTGTGTCGCATCGAAATTCAATGCTGCACAGCAACGTTCATCACGACAAAACAGTGAAGCGAATCACTGACACGCTTCGCATGTCGGGTCATCGATCGCGCAGAACTTGATGTCGGTCGCAGGCTCTGCATCGACGGCCAACACCGTCGGTGCAACGGCTGCAACAGCGGCCTTCATCGGTGCTGCGCTGCCACTCGACACCGAGTTCATCTGACCCGCCTTCACCGTGGACTTCTCGGTCTGCGATGCACTGATCGTGCGCAGGTAATAGGTGGTCTTGAGGCCACGCAACCACGCGAGCTTGTAGGTCTCGTCGAGCTTCTTGCCCGATGCGCCGGCCATGTAGATGTTGAGCGACTGCGCCTGGTCGATCCATTTCTGGCGGCGCGCCGCAGCCTCGACCAGCCATTGCGTTTCGACTTCGAAGGCGGTGGCGTAGAGGTCCTTCAAATCTTCGGGCACGCGGTCGATGCGGCGCAGCGAACCGTCAAAGTGCTTCAAGTCCATGACCATCACGTCGTCCCACAAGCCGAGCTTCTTCAGGTCGCGAACCAGGTACTCGTTCACGATCGTGAACTCGCCCGACAGGTTGGACTTGACCGACAGGTTGCCGAACGACGGCTCAATCGAGGCGCTGACGCCGATGATGTTGGAGATGGTCGCGGTCGGTGCGATCGCCACGCAGTTGGAGTTGCGCATGCCATGCTCGCTGATGCGGCTGCGCAGCAGCCCCCAGTCGAGCGTGGAGCTGCGGTCGACTTCAACATACCCGCCGCGCTGCTCGGCCAGCAGATCGAGCGAGTCGATCGGCAGGATGCCGCGGTCCCACAACGAACCGCGGTAGCTGGAATAGCGGCCGCGCTCCTTCGCCAGTTCGGTCGACGCCCAGTAGGCGTAGTAGCAGACGGCTTCCATCGACTGATCGGCGAACGACACGGCGGCATCGGACGCGTAGGGCGTGCGCAGTTCGTACAGCGCATCCTGGAAACCCATGATGCCCAGGCCGACCGGACGGTGGCGCAGGTTGGAGTCACGCGCCTTCTTGACAGCGTAGTAGTTGATGTCGATCACGTTGTCGAGCATGCGCATCGCCGTGGAAACAGTCTTCTTCAGCTTGGCGTGGTCGATGACCTTGGCGCCGTCAGCGCCGTCGGTCAGGTGGTGAACCAGATTCACCGAACCGAGGTTGCAGACGGCGATCTCGTTCTCGTTGGTGTTGAGCGTGATCTCGGTGCACAGGTTGCTCGAGTGCACGACACCCACGTGCTGCTGCGGCGAGCGCACGTTGCAGGCGTCCTTGAACGTGATCCAGGGGTGGCCGGTCTCGAACAGCATTGAGAGCATCTTGCGCCACAGGTCGGCGGCGCGCATGGTCTTGAAGAGCTTGATCTCGCCGCTGGCAGCCTTGGCCTCATAGCCGTTGTAGGCCACTTCGAAGGCCTTGCCGAACTTGTCGTGCAGGTCGGGGCAGGTGGACGGCGAGAACAGCGTCCAGTTGCCGCCTTCCATCACGCGGCGCATGAACAGGTCGGGGATCCAGTTCGCCGTGTTCATGTCGTGGGTGCGGCGGCGGTCGTCGCCGGTGTTCTTGCGCAGCTCCAGGAATTCTTCGATGTCGAGGTGCCAGCTTTCCAGGTAGGCACAGACCGCGCCCTTGCGCTTGCCGCCCTGGTTGACGGCCACCGCGGTGTCGTTGACCACCTTGAGGAAGGGCACGACGCCCTGGCTCTTGCCGTTGGTGCCCTTGATGTGCGAACCGAGTGCGCGCACGTTGGTCCAGTCGTTGCCCAGGCCGCCGGCGAACTTGGACAGCAGCGCGTTCTCTTTCAGCGCTTCGTAGATGCCGTCGAGGTCGTCGGCCACGGTGGTCAGGTAACAGCTCGACAGCTGCGAGCGGCGCGTGCCGGCGTTGAACAGCGTGGGCGTGGAGCTCATGAAATCGAAGGTCGACAGCACTTCATAGAACTCGATGGCGCGCGCTTCGCGGTCGATCTCGCCCAGTGCCAGGCCCATGGCCACGCGCATGTAGAAGGCCTGCGGCATCTCGATGCGCACTTCGTCGATGTGCAGGAAGTAGCGGTCGTACAGGGTCTGCAGGCCAAGATAGTCGAACTGCAGGTCGCGGTCGGCCTTGAGCGCGGCGCCCAGCTTGACCAGGTCGAACTGCATCAGCTTCTCGTCGAGCAGCTCGGCTTGCACGCCCTTCTTGATGAAGGTCGGGAAGTACTCGGCGTAGCGGGTGTGCATCTCGGCGTGCAGCAGCTCTTCGCCGACGATCTCCTTGCGGATGGTGTGCAGCAGCAGGCGGGCGGTGGCACGCGTGTAGCCCGGGTCTTTCTCGATCAGCGTGCGGGCGGCCAGGATGGCGGCCTTGTGCACTTCGTCGATGGGCACGCCGTCGTAGAGATTGCGCTTGGTCTCGGCCAGGATGGGCTCGGGCTTCACGTCGCCGCCCAGGCCGGCGCAGGCTGACTCCACCAGGGTCGTCAGGCGGACCATGTCGAGCGGTACGAGCTGGCCACGGTCGGTCACCATCAGTGAGGGCTCGACCGTCACGGCCGGCACGCCCTGCTTGGCGCGCTCTTGCGAGCGGCGCTCGCGGTACAGCACGTAAGCACGCGCGACTTCGTGGTGACCACCGCGCATCAGGCCGAGCTCGACATGGTCTTGCACGTCTTCGATGTGAAAGGTGCCGCCGCCCGGACGCGAACGCAGCAGCGCGCGAACCACCGACTCGGTCAGCCCGTCGACCGTCTCGCGCACGCTGGCCGACGCCGCGCCCTGGGTGCCATGCACTGCCAGGAACGCTTTCATCAATGCCACGGCGATCTTGTTGGGTTCGAAGGACACCACGGCGCCGTTGCGGCGAATGATCTGGTAGCCCTGGTAGGCGGACACGGCAGCGCCAGTCGGCGCCGAACTCGAGCGCGGAGCGACCAGCGGGTTGGCGGTGGGGGAGGAGACGGTTTGCATGGTGTTCCCTGTCGTCATGTCGGTTCAGTGGGTGTCAATCTCAGGAGTTCATCGAAAGGCTCTGCGGCCTCAGCCGCAAAAGCCGCAGCCGACCTTGGCGAACCAAGGACGGGTGAACGTCGAGTGAGAACGGTGTTGCGCCGGTGCGGGCGCCTTGCATCTCTTGCTCACCAGAAAAACGCCGCCGCTTTGCACGGGCAACCCAAAAAACGGGGCGCTGATCTTGGGCATGGAAGGTATGTTTCTGGAGCAGAAGGATAACACGAAAGGACACTATATCTGGGGCCTCAGGGGGTATCAAGCACTACAGATAGCGTCTTACCCTAATTTCCGCGATGAGCCTCGCCGGTTGAAAAAATGACCGCCCCGCTTGCAGTGGGCATGCTCGCGTCTTCAGGCTCGCGCGCGCACCCAGTCGTGCGGTATGCAGGCGCATATCGGCCCGCAGCGCGCATGGATCATGGTGTTGCGGGCCCGACGCCACCCGCGGCATCAGGCCTGCCCTTGAAGCCCTTCGGGAAAATACCGACCAGGCCAGGCGAGCTGCGCCATCAGCCGCCGCCAGTCGAACCCGGGGCCGGGGTCGAACTTGCGCCCAGGGGCCACATGCTCGTGGCCCACCACGGCCTGCAAGGGATAGCGCTGCACAAGCGCCTGCAAAAGTGCAGCCAGGACGTCGTACTGCTGCGCTTCGAAGGGCTCGCCCTCCAGGCCTTCGAGTTCGATGCCGATGGCGTAGTCGTTGCAGTTCTCACGCCCCTGCCACGAAGAACGCCCGGCATGCCATGCGCGCTGTTCGCACGACACGAACTGCAGCAATTCGCCATCGCGGCGAATCACGAAATGGGCCGACACCGTCATGCCGCTAATCTGCTGGTAATAGGGATGTGCCTCCCAGTCGAGCCGGTTGGTGAACAGCCGCTCGATCTGGTCGCCACCGTATTCGCCCGGCGGCAGGCTGATGGAATGGATGACCGCGAGGTTGATCTCGGTGCCCTCGGGGCGCGGCCCGAAGTTGGGCGAGGGGCACGGTCGAGCCTGAGGCAACCAGCCCGCGTCAGCTGGGCAAGGCGTCAGCGTCATGGCTCATCGGTGCGCTCGCTGTCCGGCTCGCCGCCAACATGCACGCCCAGGCGCGCCATGCGGTAGCGCATCTGCCGCAGTGACAGCCCCAGGCTCGCGCCCGCGGCGGTGCGGTTGTAGCGGTAGCGCTCGAGTGCACGTTCGAGCACGTCGCGCTCGACTTCGTCGAGAAAGGCGGCCAGGTCCGTGGGCAAGGGCGCAGGCGCCGGTGGCTGCAAAGGCACCGGCGGCGGCGCAGGCACAGGCGAGACGACCGGTGTGCCGCTCAACGAGGGCACGTCGCCGGTGCCCAGCGCGAGATCGAGCGCACCCAGGTCCGAGACATCGATGACCTCGCTGCCCGCAAAGGCCACCGCACGGTGCAGCAGGTTCTCGAGTTCGCGCACATTACCGGGGAAACCGTAGCGGCTCAGGTGCACCAGGGCCTCGCGGGTCACGCGTGGCGGAGGCGACACACCCGCATCGCGCGAGATCCTGTCGAGCACCCGATCGCAGATGGCCGACAGGTCTTCGAGCCGTTCGCGCAGCGGTGGCACACGGATCTGGATCACGTTGAGCCGGTAGTACAGGTCTTGCCGGAAACGCCCGGCCTGCACTTCAGCACCCAGGTCTTTGTGCGTGGCGCTGAGCAGGCGCACGTTGACGGCCTGTTCGGTGACAGCACCCACCGGCCGCACCGAACGCTCCTGGATGGCACGCAACAGCTTGCTCTGCATGGCCAGCGGCAGGTCGCCGATTTCGTCGAGGAACAAGGTGCCGCCGTTGGCCGCCTGGAAGAAACCTTCACGGTCGTCGGCAGCGCCGGTGAAGGCCCCTTTGCGGTAACCGAAGAACTCGGCCTCCAGCAGATGCTCGGGGATCGCGCTGCAGTTCACCGCGATGAAAGGCTGCCCGCCGCGCGGGCTGACCTCGTGGATGGCCCTGGCCACCAGTTCCTTGCCGGTGCCTGACTCACCGTACACCAGCACCGGGGCCATGCTGCGCGCCACCTTGTCGATCAAGGCCCGCACCTGTTGCATCGCACCCGACTGCCCCGCCATGCGGCTCATGGCCTGGCTCGTGGCGGCTGGGTGGGCGGCGGCGACCGGTGACACGACAACCGCGGGTGACACCACGAGCACCGGCTGCGCGCCGCTTTCCGACGGCAGGCTCGACGGCACGATGGTCGGCCCGGTGGCCGCGCTGCGCCCGAGCGCCGATGCCACCACCGCACGAAACTGCTTCAGATCGACCGGCTTGGTGAGGTAGTCGTAGGCACCGGCCTTGAGCGCCTCGACGGCGTTCTCGGCCGAGCCGTAAGCGGTGATCACGATCGCCTTCTCGCGCCGGCCGGTGTCTTCGAGCCGGCGCAGCAGGTCGAGCCCGGTGCCGTCGGGCAGCCGCATGTCAGTGATGACGGCGCTGTAGGTTCGGTCTTTCAAATGCAGCAAGGCGTCTTCGACGGTACCGGCGGTCTCGACGTCGTAGCCTTCGCGCAGCAAGGTCAGCTCGTAGAGTGTGCGCAGATCGGGTTCGTCGTCGACGACCAGCAAGCTGAAGTGCGATGGTGAGGTCATGAGGTCAGGTGGAGTCGGGCTTCGGCGGCCGCGTTCGCAGGCAAGGGCTGACGGCGCATCACGACAGAAAATTCGTTGCGGTTGGGCTCGACGGCGCTCCGCAGCCGGTAGTCGATGCGTGCACCGTAGCGCTCGCACAGTTCACGGCAAATATACAGGCCCAGGCCGGTGCCGCGGCTGCGTGTGGAAAAGAAGGGCTCGAACAGATAGCGCTCTACTTCGGGTGGGATCGGGTCGCCGTCGCTGGCAACGCTCAACACGGCCCGCGCTTCGTCTTGCACCGCCAGCCGCAGACGCACGGCACCGGGCCGCTTGCTCGCATGGCGGAATGCGTTGTCGAGCAGGTTGATCAGCACGCGCCGCAGGTGCTCGCCGTCAAACACCACACCGACCGGTTCGTCAGGCAGGTCCACCTGCAGCACGCTTTGCTCGCCCAAGGTAAGGCCGGTGGTACGCGCCCACTCGACGCACACGGCCGCCACCAGCATGTGGGCGTCCATCGGGCCCGTGGCCTGCATGTCGCTCGGCGCGACCTCCATCACGTCGTCGACGATGCGCTTGAGCCGCTCGACGTTGTCCGACACCATGCGCGTGAGCTGGCGCTGCGAGGGCGTGGTGGCGTCTTCGGCCATCAGCGCATTGGCCTGCGAGATGGCCGCCAGCGGGTTGCGAATCTCATGCGCAATGCCGGCCGACACGCGGCCCATGGCGGCGAGCTTTTCCTGCCGGGTGCGCGCCTGCATGCTGCGCACGTCTTCAAGAAAGAGCACGCACAGCTCTTCGCTTGCCTTGGGCTCGCGGCGGCGGGTGAAACGCATGCGAACGCGCAGGGTGCGGGCCGCGGCACCGTCGAAATCGATCAGCACATCACGCCCGGCTTCGGGCCAGGCGGCCTCGGCGAACGCGCGCTCCACCGACTTCACCAGGTTGCCCCAGGCCTCGACGCCACGCAGCTGAAACGGGGCCTCGCGGCACAGGCCCTCCGGCGCCAGCAGGCCACGCGCCGCCGGGTTGGCAGCGCGCACCCGACCGCGGCGGTCGACCACCAGCACGCCCTCTTGCATCTCTTCGATCACCAGCCGGTTCAATTGCGCCTGCTGGCGTGCCAGTTCCAGACTGCCCTTGGCCGTGAGTTCTTCGCGCGCCAGGCGGCCCGCCAGTTCGCCGGCCAGCAGCGTGATGACGAAAAAGCCGCTGCCGGCCAGGCCGGCCTGCGTCATCAGCAGGGTGATGTCGCCGCCCGCCCACACGCCCAGCGATGCAATGATCAGCAAGGCCAGCGTGACGATGGCGGCCGTGGCCAATGCGATCAGCCGCGGCGTCAGCACGCCGGCCATCAGCACCGGCAGCACCAGCAAGGCCACGTAGTTCAGGCTGGCCGCCGGCGAAAGCAGATGCAGCGCGGTGAAGCAGACGATGTCGATGCCGATGGTGGCAAGCCACTGCGGGCTTTGCACACGGGCCATCGATTTGGGCGCTGCACCGCGCCGAAAATGCGGCAGCGCCCACATCGCCAGCGCCAGGACCGCATAGGCCACGCTCACCAGGATCACCACCGGCGACGGGCGCACGCCGAAGATCCCGGCGACGACCACCGTCGCAATCAGGGCCACGCCCAGCGCTGCCCGCGCCGCGATGAAGGCACCGTAGATGCGCTGGAAAGCCGTCTGCCCCGAGCCGATGATGCGGCGCGCCTGGCGCGTGAGGAAGCGCGAGTCGGTCTCGGTGGTGTCCACGGCCGCCCAACCGCCTTCGTAACGCGACTCTTCCTCGGTCGAGCGGGGATCGTCGCGCAACTGCGTGTCGCCATCGACACCCAGCGCGCCGAACCAGGACTCGTCGGGCAGACGGGGGCGCGATGACGCGGCAGCGCGGCGTCTGTCGGCGCCGCGCCGATCCTCGCCACGCGACCCGTGGCTCATCGGTCGCTCCGCCCGGCCTCGAAAGCACTGCGGTGCGCCTCGCCGCAAAACACGCCACCGCGCCCGGGCAGTGCTTCACTGCGGGGCAGGTGGACACCGCATTGCGCGCAGGCCACCATCTCTTCGTTCTGCGGCTGAGGCGGCTTCGGTGTGGGCGGGAGCTGCGGCTTGCGCAGGCTGCGCATGACCCACAAGACACCGGCGATCACCGCAATCAAGACCAGGAATTTCATCGCATCAACCTCATGCTGGCGGGCGCTGCAGTATCACTTCGAGCACAAAGCGCGAACCCACATACGCCAGCAGCAACAGCAGCGCACCGGCGTACAGGCCCCGTATGGCGCGGCGGCCGCGCCAGCCCAGGGTCTGGCGCCCTGCCAGCAAGCCGGCGAACACCAGCCAGGCCAGCACCGAGAAAACCGTCTTGTGGTCCCAGCGCCAGGGGTTGGAAAACCACCAACCCAAGAACAGCGTGGCGGACAACAGTGCAAAACCTGCTGCCACGAATTGAAAGGTCAAGCGCTCCAGGCGCAGCAAGGGCATGCCGGCGCCGCCCTGCGACTTGAGCCTCATGTGCCGCTCGGCGCTGTCGAGCATGGCGGCATGCAGCACCGCTGCGCCAAACAGGCCATACGACGCGATGCCCAGGGCCCAATGCAATGGCGCCCAGTTCGACACCGCCTGCGGCCGAAATTCGCCGGGGAACGCCACGGCGAGCACCACCGCCACCATGCCCAGGCCGGCCAGTGTGCGACGCACGCCGGGCAAGGGGAGCCAGCGGCTCTCGACCGCATACACCGCCACCACCAGCCACAAGGTGGCCGACAGGGCGGGCGCAAAGCCGAAGCGCGCACCAGGCAAGGGGCTGCCCACACCCGCCATGTCGATCACGATGGCCACCGCATGGGCCAGCCAACCGACAAACAAGGCACGACGTGGCCACGCACCGGATGATTCGTCGCGCAACATCACTGCTGCGGCATAGGCCAGCAGGGCCAGCGCGCTCGGTACCCACAGCGAGAGCATGGCGGAAATGTTGGAGGCGCCTTCAGGGCCCGACGATAAAATCATCGCCACAGTGTACTTTCGCGTGCCCGGGTCTCGGGCACCGCCCTCCCCCATGGCTTCAGCCCTCACCGACCGCCTGAGTCGCATCGTCAAGACGATGCGCGGCCAGGCCCGCCTCACCGAAAGCAACGTGCAGGACATGCTGCGCGAAGTGCGCATGGCACTGCTCGAAGCCGACGTTGCCTTGCCCGTGGTGCGCGATTTTCTGGCCCGCGTGAAAGAGAAGGCGCTGGGTGCCGAGGTGGTGGGCTCGCTGTCGCCGGGGCAGGCGCTGGTGGGCATCGTCAACCGCGAACTCGCCGCGACCATGGGCGAGGGTGTCTCCGACATCAACCTCGTGGCGCAGCCGCCGGTGGTGATCCTGATGGCCGGCTTGCAGGGGGCAGGCAAGACCACGACCACCGCCAAGCTCGCCAAGCACCTGATCGAAAAGCGCAAGAAGAAGGTGCTGACCGTCTCGGCCGACGTGTACCGCCCCGCGGCCATCGAGCAGCTCAAGCTGGTGACCAAGCAGGCCGGCGCCGAGTGGTTCCCGTCCACCGCCGCCGACAAGCCGGTGGACATCGCGAACGCCGCGCTCGACTACGCTCGCAAGCACTATTTCGATGTGCTGCTGATCGACACCGCCGGCCGCCTCGCGATCGACGAAGCCCTGATGAAGGAGATCGCCGAGCTGCACGCCGCGGTCAAGCCGGTCGAGACGCTCTTCGTCGTCGACGCCATGCAGGGCCAGGACGCGATCAACACCGCCAAGGCCTTCAAGGACGCCCTGCCGCTGACCGGCATCGTGCTCACCAAGACCGACGGCGACTCGCGCGGTGGCGCCGCGCTCTCGGTGCGGCAGATCACCGGTGCGCCGATCAAGTTTGCCGGTGTCAGCGAAAAGATCGACGGCCTCGAGGTCTTCGACGCACAGCGCCACGCCGGCCGCGTGCTCGGCATGGGCGACATCGTCGCGTTGGTCGAAGAGGTGCAGAAGGGCGTGGACGTCGTCGCAGCCCAGAAGCTCGCCGACAAGCTCAAGTCGGGCGACGGCTTCGACCTCAACGACTTCCTGTCGCAGATCAGCCAGATGAAGAAGATGGGCGGCCTGGCCGGCCTGATGGACAAGCTGCCCACCCAGATGACCGGCAAGGCCGG
>Ga0302323_100004027_pt1 | contig 11975 bp, 11 predicted proteins | sample Fen_T0_3_FD_201950 | JGI IMG/M metagenome (GOLD analysis project Ga0302323, IMG submission 201950) | Peat permafrost microbial communities from Stordalen Mire near Abisko, Sweden - Fen_T0_3 | ecosystem: Environmental > Terrestrial > Soil > Wetlands > Permafrost | place: Sweden: Abisko... | reverse complement strand
AGCCTGAGCGCGCGACGTACCAGAAGCCTGCAATCGCCTGGGAAGAGCCCTTCCAGCAGACGGTCGCGGCCAGCGCCGGCTGCGCCATGGTGACCGGGGCGGATGAGCAGTGCGGGACCAATCTCCAAATAGCGTAGCCCTTTGGACAGGCTCGAGATCGCCGGCGTAGGAATCGCGCTCGAGCTCGAAGAGGTCGAGCCGGTGCTGATGCGGCGAATCGCCGGCGCCTATGGCCGTTTCATTCGGCCTGGCGGGCCCGTACAGTTTCGGTTTCACGTCCGAGGCGGTGCAGCCAGGGTCGAGATCGCTCCCCCGCGGGTCACCTACAGTGATGGGGCCGTGGTCCTGGAGGAAGCGGAAGAGTTCGGTGAGCTCGATCCGATCTCGGGAGTGGCGCGGATCGCGACCGATCGCGCGCTGCTGGGCCTGGACGCGTTCCTCCGCGCGGCCGTCAGCCTCGGCGTCGAACGTCGCGGAGGGTGTCTCTTTCACGCTGCCGCTGTCGTCGTCGATGGGCTCGCCTACCTCTTCCCTGGTCATTCCGGTGCCGGGAAGAGCACCTTGGCGTCGTTGGCCCAGACGCCGCTCTCCGACGAGATCTGCGCTGTGACCCCGGTTCGAGACGGGCTGATCGCGCATGCGACCCCGTGGTGGCGCGGCCAAGCGTCTTGCGCGCCGCTCGCTGGGGTCTTCTCTCTGTCATGGCAGGGAGAGGGCCTCTCGTTCCGGCCGCCCGGTGCCGCGCTGCGCCACCTGCTCGCGAACCTGGTCATCATGCTCGATGGAGCCGAGAGCCGGAAGGCGACCTTCGCCGCGGCAGGTCGAATCGCCGCCTCCGTCCCCTTCGGTCAGCTCGCCTTCGGGCGAGAGACTGACATCGACCTCCTCCTGCGGCGTTGCCGGCGGGCAGCGTGAGCGGCTCCTTCCGGGAGGCGCGTGCTCGCGCGACGCTCGCCTGCCAGCTGCTCTCCGCGCACCTGGAGCTGACCTACCGTTGCAACGCGCGCTGCGCGCACTGCTATCAGTCGATCCGCTCGGCGGAGGGAGAGCTGGACGTAAGCGCCTGGATCTCTGCGGTGGAGCAGGTGCGGGAGGCTGGCGCTCTGTTCGCGTCCATCTCGGGAGGTGAGCCGCTCCTCTCTCCGCACTTCTGGCCCGTCGCCGAGCGGGCCAGGCAGCTGGGGATGGGGATTCGCGTTTTCACCAATGGATTGTTGCTCTCGCGCGTCTGCGTCGACCGACTCGCCCAACTGCGGCCGGCATCCGTCGAGGTCTCGATCTTCAGCCTGCGACCGCCAGCTCATGACGCCGTGACCGGCGTGCCCGGCTCCCTGGGCAAGACGCTTCGCGGCCTCTTTCGGCTCCGCGACGCGGGCGTCGTCACCGTGCTCAAGTGTCCCCTGCTCGCGGCCACCGCATCGGACCATGACCTGGTGCTCCGGCTCGGCGAGCGGCTCGGCGCGGGAGTGGTGTTCGATCCGCTCATCTCGCCACGGACAGACGGCCATCCAGGTCCGCTGCGCTGTAGAGGTGAGGACTCGACGCTCCAGGCGCTCCTCGCTGATCCGGCGATGACTCGCAGCAGGGGGCTCACCAGTCCCATTCCAGCCGACCTTCCGACCTGCACGATGGGCCGCAACCAGGCCGTCATCTCCCCGCGTGGCGAGGTCTTCTCCTGCCCCCTCCACCGCGTCTCTGCCGGGAGCCTCCAGGAGGCTTCGCTCCGGCAGATTTGGACCCAGAGCCCGGTGTTCCAGAAGCTTCGGACGCGGCGCTTCGGTCAACTTTCCGTCTGCGGCACCTGTCCGCGCAGCGGCTACTGCAGGCGGTGCAGCGCCATCGCCCTCCTGGAAGACGGCGACCTGGACGGCCCCAGCAGCAGGGCCTGTCACATCGCCGAGCTCGTCGAGCGCGCCCACGGTGTCCCCGCGCCGAAGAATGCCCCCGTGCCCGCGTCGTGCGCCCTTCCGATCATTCCTCCCGAGGGATGACCCACATGAGAGCGCTGGTGACGGGCGCGGCCGGGTTCCTGGGGCGCCGGCTGGTGACGCAGCTTCAGGCGCGCGGGGCCCAGGTCAGGGCGCTGGTTCGCGGCGAGGCGCCCTTCCAGGCGGGCTCGGTGGAGGTGGTCCGGGGCGACGCGACCGACCGCGCGGTGCTCCTCGATGCGGTCCGCGGCTGCACCCACGTCTTTCACCTGGCCGGGGTGCGGCGCGCGATCCATCGGGAGGAGTTCCTGCGCGTCAACGCCGAGTCCACCCGCCTCCTTCTGGAAGTCTGCCTGGAGGCGGCCCCCGACCTCGCCCGGTTCGTGCTGGCCGGCTCCCTCTCTGCCGCCGGCCCTTCGACCTCCGGCAAGAGGGAGGAGGACGGCTTCGATCCCCAAGAATGGTACGGAGAGTCCAAGGCCGAGGCGGAGCGGATTGGCCTCTCCTACGCCGACCGGCTGCCGGTGACCGTGGCGCGGCCACCGAGGATCATGGGACCAGGCGACCGGGAGAACCTGTTCTTCTTCCGGATCGTGCGCCGTGGCTGGCTGGTGGCCTTCTCCGGCCCGGCCCGGCCGCTCTCGTTCATCGACGTGGACGACTGCGCCCGGGGCTTTCTGGTGCTGGCCGAGCACCCGGCCGCGGTGGGGCAGGCGTTTTTTCTGGCCTCGGCAGCGCGGACCGACGTGGAGGAGTTGCAGCGCGAGGTGGCGCGGGCGCTCCAGGTCTCGCCCCGGGTGGTGCGGCTTCGCCCCTGGATGCTCCGCGCCGCAGCCTCGCTGGCCGACCTGGGCACGGCCGTCAGCGGACGACGCCTGCCGCTGAACCGGAAGCTGGCGACGCAGGTGCTCGCGCCCGGCTGGGCCTGCGACCCGAGCAAGGCGCGGCGGCTGCTCGGGTTCGAGGCCTGCGTTCCGCTCAGCGACTCGATCGACCGAGCGGCGCGCTGGTACCGGGAGCAGGGCTGGCTCTGAGCCTTCAGAACCGTCCAATGGACGATGTCTGATCCGGAGTGGACGCTTTGGAAGAGCTGCCGGGCAGCCATGCAAACGTTTGGTTCGATCCGGTCACATCGTGCCGCCTGAGACGTCACGGATCTTGGTCACCTCGGCGACGCCGCAGCGGGCGCCGCACTCCGGACAAACCTCGTAGATGACCTCCTTCACCACCAGCACATCCGGATGGCTGTCGGCTGGGGAAATCGCCGCGCCGCAGTCCGGGCAGCTCAGCTCGGAAACGCGATTCTGCCGCGCCAGATAATGAGAATTCCTCCGATCCGACGGGCAGCGACTGCACTCGACCCCGTAAAGGTAGCCCTGCTCGAGCGCTGGCCGATGAGCCTCGAGATCGGCACCGCAGTACTGGCAGACATCTTCCGTTGCGTTCACTGTTCCGCTCGAGCCGAGGAAATCGACGCCGCCGGATTGGACGCCTCTCGCACCCGCGTTTCGAGTTTGTTAGGCTTGCGCCTCGCGGCAGCGCGAGGAACGCCACGTGCAAGACATCGGTCCCGCCGAACCGTTCACTTCCACTGAACATATCGAGAGGAGTCACCATGGCAACGAGATCGACTTCGACGCGCGAGCTCCGCAGCGACGACAACACCCCCGACCGGACCGAGCGCAAGCGGGTCCAGACGAAGAAGAAGCGCCCCGCGGGGAGCAAGATTGGCGCGAAGAAGCCCGCTGCCTCGACCCGTGCCACCAAGGGCGCTCGGAAGCCCAAGAAGGGCGGCACCAAAGGCCCTTCAGCCCTGCCGCGTTTTCCCCCCGGACGGTAGCTTTAGCTACGGCCCGGAGGTGGCCAGCGTTCCCCCGCTGTCCAGGTTGGCGAGCAGCAGGCCAGCGACGCGGGCGAGTTGAGGAGCGGCCTTCTCGATCAGCTCGTCCGCGGCCTGCTGGAGGCAACGCAGCGCGTCGGGGGATGCGTCATCTGCCCGAACGGAGACGTCCTCCCCCTGAAACCGGAAGTACCTGGACGGCAGTGCGCAGTCGAGCTGGAAGTCGACCGCGTCACGCTGGGCTGCCGAGGTGGCCTGCATGATTGGCCCAGCCGAGCCGAGCGACCCGCGCCGTCCCCGGTAGGCCCCGGAGTTCTCCACCTCCCCGCGCGCCGTGCCGAGCGAGATCACCAGCTGCGTTCGCCCAGTGAAGAGCCGCTGGGCGTCGGCGAGCGCGCAGGCCGCGGGGTTGCTGGCGAACACGTCGCCGCTGACGATGTAGCGCTCAAACCCCGCGCTGGTCGCCTGTCCAGGCAGCGGCAGCCTGAGCGGCGGGAAGTAGGTCGGCATGGCCCAGGTCGCATAGGCCGCCTCCCATGTCAGGTCATTCCACGTCGCCTGCTCACTGTCGTCACCCGACGGATAGCTTCTGAAGAAGAAGGGCTTCGCCGCCCCGACGTCATAGGCAGTGACCAGCGTGGGGGCGGTGGCCTGGTCCAGGCGCTGGTCGCCGAAGCAGGTCCGCAGGACGCTCCGGAGCTCCTCGCCTGGATATCTCGGGCCTATCAGTCCGCCCAGGGTCCGAACCCGGTGGCGCAGGCGCCGGCCGTAGATTCGAGGCATCTCCGCGCGAAGAAAGTCCGCGATCTCGGACACCCCGAAGCGAGGTCCCGCGCCGTTGGCCCGCGGAGTCGAGAGCGCCAGCGCGATGGCCCCCCCGCTTCCGGTCCCGGCGACCAGATCGAAGAGCTCGCTGACGCGCCGTTGAGTTCGCCGCTCCAGTTCCGCGAGCACCCGCGCCGCGATGATCCCCCGAACTCCTCCGCCGTCGATGGACAGGACGGTCGCGAAGGAGCTCCCCTTGGGCTGAATTGCTGCGAGCGCGCGAGTAGCCTGCATTCGGTCCGATCCTCCCCTGAGCGCGACGCAGTGCTGCCGCCGGCCTGCTCCGCGGAGACCGCCCCGGGAGGTGGATCCTGCCCGTCGCAAGATCCATGCCCCCCATCCCAGCCCCACTCTGGGGCCGTACTGAACACGCTTCACTGAGTGGCAAATCGTCCACTGGACGAAGACAGCGTCCAGCCCATCCGTCCAAGATGGTTGCCAGGCCCCACTCCGAGGCATCCTCGCGCGCTCTCCCGCGCCAGGCGAGCAGGGAGGATCAGAGCTGCAGGTCGAGATCTTTGAGCCGGAGCCGCAGCCCGCGCAGGGAGACCCGGAGCGCCTGGGCCATGGCCTTGAGCTCCCCGGCGTGCTCCTCGGCACAGGTCCGGATCTCCTCCGCCGACAGATCCTTGGCTTTGCGAACGTTCGGGCTCGCGTCCATGAGCACGTAGAGGGATGTGCGCGAGATGCCGAGGTGACGCGCCGTGGCGGTCACGTCCCAGGCGTTGCGGCTCAACGCCTCCAGCAGCTTCACTTCATCGATCTCGGAGGGGGCGAGTCCTGGATCGCTCCCCGGTGAGGAGGACTCCCCCGCGTCGTCCTCTGCCTCCGGCGGCGCTTGACGCGCAGGGCTCTCCATCAGGGTCGAGGCGATCGACTCCAACCCGATCTGCTCGCCGCCACGGCTGGCCACAACCAGGCGCCGGGCCACATTCACCAGCTCCCGGACGTTTCCGGGCCAGTGGTAGGCCGCAAGCCTGGCGACCACCGACGCAGGCAACCAGGGATCCGCGTCGGCGAGCTGAGCGAGCCGCTTCTCCTCCCCGATGTCGGTCAGCTCCTTGCGCAAGAAGTGAAACAGGAGCCGCCCAATGTCGTCCCGCCGCTTGCGGAGGGGCGGCAGGTCGATCCGGTACCCCGCCAGTCGGTGATATAGCGCGTCGCGGAAGGTCCCCTTGCGCACCGCCTCCTCGAGATCCTGATCGGTGGCGGCGATGACGCGCACGTCCACCTTCTGCGGCTTGACGCTCCCCAGGGGCTGGATCTCGCTCGTCTCCAGCACCCGCAGGAGCATGGCCTGGACGTCGAGCGGCGCCTCGCCGATCTCGTCGAGGAACAGCGTTCCACCATGGGCCTGGAGGAAGTGACCGGTGTGCTGCTTGGTGGCGCCGGTGTACGCGCCGCTGGAGTGGCCGAACAGCTCCGACGCCGCCAGGCTGCTCGGGATGGCGGCCATGTTGACCCCGACGAACGGCCCCTGCGCGCGCGGCCCCAGTCCGCCGATGGCCCGCGCGGCCAGCTCCTTGCCGCTGCCGCTCTCGCCCCGGACCAACAGCGGGACCGTCAGGTCGGCCACACGCAAGATCTCCAGGCGCAGCCGCTCCAGCGCCTCGCTCTCGCCCACCATGCCGAGGCGCGGCTGGCGCGGCAGCTTGAGGCCGCGCTGATGGAGCAGCAGCACCACCCGATCTGCCAGCGTAATCACCAGGCCGCGGTCGAGGTCCGCGGCGGAGAGGTCTCGGGGGGCATCGAGCGGCTGGCCGTCGATCACCGCCTGGAGACCGTTGCTGGGGGAGAGCCGATAGCCCGAGGGTTCTTTGGTCAGCCGCAGCGGCCGGCGGCTGAGGTACCGATCGCCGAGGGGCGATCCGCTGGTGGCGTTGGGAGGTCCGAAGCGCGGTTGACTCCGGGAGACATCGCAGCCTCTCCCGTCCAGGAGCTCCAGCAGCCGGCTCACCTCACCGACCCGACTCTCCTCTGGGTGAAAAAGGATGGTCAGGCAAGGAACGTTCCAGTCAGGCTGGCTCTCGCGCTTTCCCGGTGGCTTGAGGGTGCTCTCGAACTCTTGTGTCATCTCCGCCGTCATCCCGCCGCGAGTTCCCGGCGGAAATCACGGCGAAGAGAGAAAAAATCCATTAATCACCTTTCCGGCTCTGGGTCCAGAGGACAGGCGGGCGCAGCAGGGATCCGCCCGGACCTCGTCAGGACCGCTGCCGCAACCACGCCTCGGTCTCCGGCAGGAGGAGCCGGTCTCGGCCCTCTCCCTGACTCAGGGTCTCGCGCGCCTTCCGTACCAGCGACACGCCACGAGCGCGATCCAGCCCCGTCTCCCCAAGCGCCTTTCCAAGCAGGAAGGCCAGTTCACCCCTCGTTCCTGGCGCCGCGGCCTGACGTTCTGCGATCGCCAGCCCGCGCTCGAGCGCCGGGATGGCTTCTCGCTGCCGGCGCAGCGCCACGAGGCTGCGCCCTTCGGTCAGCAGATCCAGGACGAGCTCGGGAGCATCCCCGCTGCGCGCCTCATCGAGCCGTCGGGCCTCCCGGACCTGCCGCAGGGCCGAGGCGGCGTCTTTCCTGGCGAGTGAGCACTCCGCGAGCTGTCGGTGGACGCGGGCAAGCGTAGCGCTGTCTATTCTTCCGTCGCCCTTGGCCAGCTCTCCTTCCTTTCGAAACTCGCCCTCGGCCTCGCGAAGCTCTCCCCGAAAACGGTACACCTCGCCCAGGCTGTCGTGGAACGAGGTGGCCAAGTCAGCCGCCTGACTCTGGTCGCCGAGTGAAGCCAGTGAGCGCTTCAGGAGAACCACCGCGTCATCGACGTTCCCCAGCTTCGCCTCCAGGTACCCGACGTCGTTCAGCCCGACCGCCAGCAACGGATGGCGTGGGCCGACGGTCCTCTCGAAGACGGTCAGTGCGTCTCGGTACAGACCGCGGGCTTCGGTGTAACGCCCCATCTCCGTGAAGACATCGCCCAGGTTGATCCGAGCCAGCGCCACGTCGGGATGACCCGGCCCGACTTCGCGCTCGAGGGTCCGCAGCGCCTTCGACTGGTACTCGATGGATTCAGTGCGACGCCCCAGCATCCCGAGCACCAGCCCGATCCCCTGGAGCGTCCGGGCGATGGCGGGATGTCCGGCCGGGAAGGCCTTCTCCCGCAACAAGAGCGCGCTCTGATAGGCCCGCAGCGCGCGCTCGGCCTGGCCGGCCCGGACCAGTGCGGCGGCCATTCGCTGCTCGGCCTCGGCCCGCAGCGCGTCACGGCCCGGTCCGAGCCGGTCCACCACCGCTGCCGCGTCCTCTGCCAGCGCGACAGCCTCGTCGCTTCGCCCCACGACCTCACTCTCATACGCCGAGAGCCTCATCCGCGCCTCCGCGCGGACTTCGTCGTCCCGGCCTCGCTCGGCAGCGCGGATGGCCTCGCGCAGCGTGGCCTCGGTCGCGCCGTCTCCTAGCAGCTCCTCCAGATCGCCCTTGACGGTCAGTGCCTCAGCGATCAGCGGCGCGTATCCGAGCGAACTGGCCCGCGTCGCGAAGTCGCGCGCCAGCTCCAGCCCCTGGGCGTACTTTCCGGCGGCCAGGAACGCCTTGGCCTCGGACACCTTGCTCCGGACCCGCTCCACGTCCGCCCGCAGCCGCTCGTCGGCCGGCTCCACCACCGAGGCCAGCGCCTCTGTGTCCGCACATCCCTTCAGATCCTGGAGGCCTCGCGCAGCGACCACCGCGCGCTCCGCCACGGCCGCGTCGGGATTCGAGAAGAGATCGACGAGCGCCCCGAGATCCCGCCGCCGCCGCTCCAGGCAGCGCATGCGCAGCGTCAGCATCGACTCGGGCTGCTCTCCGCGCTGGGTGGCCTGACAGGCCTCGGTGTACATGGCCGTCCAGCCGGACGCGTACTCGTCGAGGGCCCGCGTCGAACCCCGGGCGGCCTCGACCGAGTACGGTTGCCCCGTCCTGGCCAGCGCCTCCTGGATCTCCCTCCTGCGCGCCGAGTCCCAGACGCCCGTCAGCTTGCGCTCTCCCCCTCGGCAGAGCTGTTCGTGGCGCGTCCTCCAGGTCCCGAAGCCCGCCCCGCTCGCGGCCACGGCCAGACCGAGGAGCAGGACGGCCCCGACGCGGACCGGCCACCGGCGCGGGTCCCGCGAGAGCGCCAGCAGCAGCTCGTCCATCGACGCGAAGCGGTCGGCGGGATCGGCCGCCAACCCTCGCAAGAGCACCCGCCGCAGCCAGCCCGGCACCCGCTGGTCCTTGGGCGGCGGCTGGATTCGGCCCAGGGTGACCGCGTGCGCCAGCGTGGCCAGCGTCTCGCCCTTGAACGGCCGCTCGCCGTACAGCGCCTCGTAGATCGTCACCGTGAAGGCGAACTGGTCGGCCCGGTGGTCGCTGGGACAGCCGGCGAACTGCTCCGGCGCCATGTAGGCGGGCGTTCCCAGGATGGTCCCGGTCTCGGTCAACTCTCCCGCAGGAACGTCGGCCAGCACCGGCACGGTCTCGCCGGCCACGCCCAGCTCCGAGGGCCGCGCCAGGCCGAAGTCGGTCACCCGTACCCGGTCCTCTTTGTCGACCAGGACGTTGTCGGGCTTGAAGTCGCGGTGAATGATCCCCGCCGCGTGGGCGGCCGCTAGCCCCTGCCCTGCCTGCTCGAGGGCACGCAGCACCTGACGCCATGCCCTCGGCCGCTGCGCCAGCCAGTGCCGGAGCGTGCTCCCCTCCACGAACTCCATGGCGATGAAGACCTCGCCCTCGAGCTCGCCGACGTCGTAGACCGACAGCACGTTCGGGTGTGAGAGCCGCGCCATCGCCTGGGCCTCCCGCACCATCCGGGCCCGCCCCTCCGGCGTCGCCGAGGCACCCGAGCTGGAGCGAAGCAGCTTCAGCGCCACCTTCCGCTCCAGGCGTGGGTCGTAGGCGACGTAGACCACGCCCATGGCCCCTTCGCCCAGCCGGTCCAGGATCACGTAACGGCCCCAGGCGGCTCCCAGCGCCAGCGCAGAAGCTTGCCCGGAGGTCGGCATGATCGCGGAAACTCTGCCATTTGGGCCGCCGTGCGTCCAGCCTCGCGCGCCCAACCGCGGCCGATCCCGCTGAGCCTACCCTAAGCTTGCCGGCTGCCACACAACGCTCAGAAAGTTGGTTCGCGAGCCGTCCAGCAACCGTTCAGTACCGAAGGGTGTGTTCACTCCGCTGAACGGCGCGGGTCGAATATTGGAGGCACCGGGCGGATTCGAACCGCCGAATGAAGGTTTTGCAGACCTTTGCCTTACCACTTGGCGACGGTGCCCTTCGACTGATCTGCGCGATGCCCTTGTAGCGAAGCCTCCCCCGGCCGTCAACGCGAGACAGCGGGCCGCGCTGAGGAACTTTGCCGCCCATGCCCAATAACGTCACCTCGAATTCGCACCTGGGTGACCCGCACGCCGTACCCATGAAGGGCTTCGAGGAGCTCTGGGACGCTGGCCTGGAGGTGCTGGAGTTGCTGGTCCTTTCCCTGGATGGACAGCTCGACGCCCTGGTCGGCCTGGGTAAGCCTCACCCGTACATCCCCTCCGAGAACCACCTCCACCGCGGGCCGCTCTGCCCCCCGCGCCTCTTGCGCCAGAAGCGCCAGGCGCTCCGCCGCGCTCGGCAGAAGCTCGGACACACGCTCGGAGGGACCCTGGCCTGGCTGGAGACGGTCGAATTGGTCCCGCTGGAGCGGCTCCTCGGACGCCGTCGCCATTCGCCTGACGCGCTCTCCGTCCACGTCAGGCGCCGACCTTGGCCGCACGGCCGCTGGCCAGCCGCGATCGGGCTGGCTGGCCCGCTCCTGCTGCCGTCCGAGGGCCTCTCGGAACGAGAGCGTTTTACTCGCAGACCGTGCGCTCACCCCGCCTGGAGGCGGCAACGCGCTCGCCCCGACCTTCAAGCGGTCCGCTCCACCGCAGCAACCCTCTCGACAGAACGCGCGGCGCCCCCATCGCGCTCCATCCGCTCGAGGGTCTCGCGGTAGGCTTCCTGATACGCCTTGGCCTGCCTCTTGAGTTCGGCGGCCTGCTGCTCCGCCCTGGCCAGGCGCGCCGCCTGAAGGCGTGCGCCTTCCGAGTGAACGTGGGTGGAGCCGATCCGCCCGGCGTGGGACGCGGCGAGGGCCTTTGAACGGAGCTCCTCCAGCTGCAGCTCGGCCCGGTGCCAGGCGTCCAGGGCGGCACGCTGTGCGGCCCAGGCGCGCAGCGCTGTTCGCTCGCGCGCCCGGACGCGGTTGCCCCGCATCGTCACCCGCCGAGGTCGCACAGTTCCCCTCATGGCATACCTCCCTGACCGATGGCCCGGCCGGGCTTGACCGCGCAGATGGAGCCGTCGCGAAAGGCCTCGTCGAGCGCCGCCGCCAGCTTGGCGCCCGGTCCGTCGAGCATGCGAAGGTGCCAGACCGCCACCCGCGCCACGTCGTGTTCTCCGGAGAACCAGAGCGCCTCCGCGTGGAAGGCGCGCACCAGCGCGTCCGCCGGGTTGGCAGCGATGGCGGCCCGGTAGGCCGCGACCGCCCCCGCGTAGTTTCCCTGCGCGAACTCGACCTGCCCCAGGAACCTGTGCGCCGCGGCGTGCTCGGGCGCGACCGCCAGGATCCCGGCCGCGATGAGCGCCGCCTGCCCGTGCCGGTTGCGCGCCAGGGAGAGATGACCGGCGGCGAGCCCGCCGCTTAGGCCAGCGGTGCCGAACCGAAGTGGCCGGATCTTTCCCTTTCGCGACGGCGCCAGGATCGCAGCCGCGACGCGAAGCCCAGCCGCGGCCCGGACGAGCTGCTGCGCCGCTGAGCCGGCCACAGCGTGCGCGCGCCGCTCCAGCTCCAGCGCGCCGGCCAGGCACTCTGCCCAGCCGCGGTCACTGCTCTCGTCTGCACCCGAACCGTCCAGTCGCGTCGGAAGACCGTCCATGTCCGCTACCACTTGCAGGGGAGATGCCAACGATATCTGGCGAGAAATGCCGCCTTCCTTGCGATGAGCGCTGCCAGGCACTGGACGAAATACGGCCTCCGTCCGAACCGCGGACCTTGCGACGCTCGCGCAGGTTCCCATGGTCGCAGTGGAACGTCGCGTCCGAAGCCGCTCGAGGACCACCGGCTCCCACCGCGCCCCACCCCACCCACACTCCCGGGGCGCTCCAACGACTTCCCGTGGCCGACCCAGGCGCCGAGAATGCGGGAATGGGCGGGAGTCCACGGAGAGGGTAGTATTCCCTCCGTGTCGACCGTCAACGCCCTGGCTCGCGAGATCGCCGCCAAGATTGTGTACTACGGGCCAGGACTGAGCGGAAAGACCACCTCGCTCAAGCAGATCTACGCGTCTGTGCGGCCCGAGAGCAGAGGGGAGCTGATCAGCCTCTCGACCGAAGGTGACCGGACCCTCTTCTTCGAC
>Ga0302323_100004025_pt1 | contig 11976 bp, 7 predicted proteins | sample Fen_T0_3_FD_201950 | JGI IMG/M metagenome (GOLD analysis project Ga0302323, IMG submission 201950) | Peat permafrost microbial communities from Stordalen Mire near Abisko, Sweden - Fen_T0_3 | ecosystem: Environmental > Terrestrial > Soil > Wetlands > Permafrost | place: Sweden: Abisko... | reverse complement strand
TTGGCCTGAGTGGTGGTCGACGGCGCGTCCGGTTGTTTAGCAGGCAGATCGGATTGCTGTGCCGTTCCGGAGCAACACAATGCCAATGTCAGAAGTCCAAGGCTCAGCGCGCGAGCCGGTGATGCGGATACATGCAGATCGGCGCAGTTCTTCGTAGTCAGCTGCAAACGCAATGGGTTTCCAGTCCGGCAGTGAGAGAATTTTATCTTTACCCCAAATCGTTCAGGCTGCCATTGCTCTCATTATAAGCTGAGGGCCCACCGGCGACGAAACGGCTAACAGCGCTGAGGTGAGCAGGCTCCGTGTTGAATGCTAGGCCACTTCTGGTCTCGACTCCCAAAGAAAACGCGCCTCCCGCAGCGAGCGGAAGGCGCAGTTTGTCCAGCCTTCATCAGGAGGTCTAGCTCAGTTTGCCGGTCGCCGCCAACTTGGCGTACCACTTGCCAGAGTCTTTCACCGTCCGTTTCAGCGTTCGGAAGTCCACAAACACGAGCCCGAAGCGTTGCGAGTAGCCTTCCGACCACTCGTAGTTATCCATCAAACTCCACGCATGGAAAGCACGAATGGGCACGCCTTCCTTGTGCGCCTTGGCGACACTTCCGATGTAGCCGCGGAAGAACGCAATCCGCCGATCATCAGGCACCACGCCCTTATCGTTGGGCACATCACCATACGCGCAACCGTTCTCCGTAATCTCAATGGCCTTAGGTTTGTATTTCGCATTAGCCTTCGTGATCAGGTTGTAGAAGCCCTCGGGCCAAACCTCCCAGCCGTTCTCGGTCTTGGGACCCTCATCGCCCTGCTGCGTTTCGAAACCCGCCGGCGCGCCCGGGGAAGCAAAGCAAATGGCGCGGTCGTAGTAGTTGATCGCCAGGTAGTCCAGCGGCACCTTGATGATCTCCATGTCACCCGACCGCACATCCATCGACTGCAGCAGTTTTTCCGTCGCCAGCGGTTTGGGATATTCACCCTTCAGCGCCGGATCGAGGAACCAATAGTTGCGATAAGCCTCATAAGCAGCGGTTGCCGCCTTATCCGCATCAGAGTTCGAACGCGGTAGGCAGTCAGCCATCGTGATCGCCGACGTCGCTTCCGCCTTCGGTGTTGCTGCCTTGATGGCGCGGAAGGCATTGCCTTGCGCGAGCAAAACTACGTGCGTGGACTTCATGAACTCTGCCCAGTTGGTGCGACCGGGCGCGTGGATACCGATGCCGTATCCTAGCCAGGTAAAAATGTTGGGCTCGTTGAAAATGCACCAATTATTGACGCGATCGCCCAGTTCCTTCACCAGAATGTTGGCGTAATCGGCGAAGTATCCCGCCGTATCCCGATTCGGCCAGCCACCTTTATCCTCCAGCGCCTGCGGCAGGTCCCAGTGATACATCGTCACCAGCGGACGAATATTTGCCTTGTGCAGCTCATCCAACACGCGCTTGTAGTAATCGAGCCCCTTCGGATTCGCCGCCCCAGTCCCATTCGCTTGAATGCGCGGCCAACTGATCGAGAAGCGATAGCTGCCCAGGTTCAGCGACTTCGACAGCGCAATGTCTTCCTTGTAAAGGCGATAGGAGTCGCACGCAATGTCGCCCGTGGACGCGCCCTTGATCTTGCCCACCGTGTGAGCGTAGGTGTCCCACACCGAAGGACCCTTGCCGTCCGCCTGCCATGCGCCTTCCACCTGATACGCCGCGGTTGCCGCTCCCCACAAAAAATTCTTCGGGAACTGGTATGGGTCCGGCGGAACACCCGGCGCGAAGGGAAGGTAATCGGCTTGGAGTTTTGCATCCTGGTCGAAGGAGAGGGGCATTCCGTGCAGCGTCGTTTTCGAGAGCAGCGTAGCGGCCATACCTGTCGCCGAAACGCCGAGAAATTTTCTACGGTCCATGTGGACTCCTAGGTGGCCCAACCACGGCCAATTGCGTAACCGATTATGGGACAACAAAAACGATTTTGTAGCAAGCGAAAAAGCGACGGTAAGTCCTTTACCGTATCGATTTTTCTCGATTTGGGAAGAACCCGACCGATTGGCGGCCGCCGGCGTACGGAGACTCAGCCACTATCGGCATTTGGCTAGTTATGCGGAGGAGGCCCCGCCGCTCCCGGAGGCATCATGCCGCTCATGTCCATCTTGCGATAATCCGCCGGAATCTGGAACTGGCTGGCTTCGGGTTCGCCTTCCCTCACATTGCTCAGCAGGATGCTCGTGTCCGGAGTCGTCGCCTTGATCGGGAAGTGCAGCTTCTCGTCCACCCAGATGTTGCTGATCTTCCCCTTCTTGTCGGTAATTTCCCAGTGGTCGCAGGTGCGCCCGCTGACGGTCTCCACTCCGATCTTCTTGCACGTAATGTCAGGCTGCTTGGCGCACGGGTTCTCAGGGTCGTAGGCGTGCAGTTCCTGCGAGAAATTTGCGCCTGGGCCGCGTCCGTGTGTCTGACCTGCCTTCTGCTCGAGATACATCTTCTGCTGCGCCATGAGCACGTCAACAGTCTGCGTCGCGAAGTCCGTGATCATCGCAATATCGTGGCCCTCGTTAGACAGGTTCATGCGCATGTGGCCACTGCCGACATAAATCTTGCCGGTAGCATCGCGCGGCCCTCCCTGCGGGCTCGTAGAAGTCAGCGTCATGTCAGCGGTGAATGGCGAGAAGTGTGGAGCATTTTGCGCGCTTGCCAGTTGAGCCAAAAGAAGGCATGAGAACAGAAACAGAAGGCTACGGTTTGCGGCTTTCATCTTGGGTCTCCTCGAATCTCTCAACCGACGATTCGCCCACAGTTTACGCCACCGGTAGTGTTATTTCGATTGCAGAACCTGCGCGACCTGCTTCATCTGCGCGGTCTCGGCGTTCAGCGCCTTCACCAGGATTTCCGTCTGTCGCTGCACTTCCGTCCAGTTGCTCGATTCGACCGCTTCCGTGATGGCGGGCAGTTCCAGATGGGCGTAGGTATAGCGCGAGCTGTAGAGGATATGCTTGAACCACGGGCGTCCGGGTAGGCCTTCAGGAAGGATGAAGTTGGCTTCGCCCTTCATCATGAGCTGATTGATCGAGGCGGCCTGCGCGGCCGTGAGTTTGCCGGACGCAACAGCGGGCTGAAGCAGCTTGTTGGCGCCGGCCGAGGCAACAGCGAGTTCTTTCGCGGCTTTGTGCGCGGCGTCCAGATTCAGTTTCGCACCGTCATATTTGTTGTTCTTCTCCAGCTCGCTCAGAAACTGATTGATCGTGTCGCCATAGAACTGGAAATCCAGCGGTAGCACTTCCGCCTGCGCGAGCCTCAGCGCCGTTACTCCCCACAGTTGCGACATGGCCGCGTGGTACTGATAGCCCGGGTCGCCAAAATGATTCATCCAGTAAAAGTTGTCGTACACCGAGTGGTACACGCCGTACGGGCCATCAAACTCCAGCGTAATTACCGGACGCCCGAGGAAGTTGAGGAAGACCGTATGGTCGGACCCGCTGCCGATGCGGGTGTTCACTACGTTGGCGTCGCTGACCGTCTGGCTGTCGTGATCCTCTTTCCGTTCGACCGCAGTTGATTTCAGCCATGCGTCGTGCAGCGTACCTCCGCCGGGATTCGCGATCGTCTTCGTCGTCTCCACCAGCATCGGTGCCAGCGAGCCCGACGCCCCGCCGTGAAAATTCGGTCCGGCAGCCGAAGAATCCACGTTGAGATACGCGACCAGCTTCGTGCGTAGCTCGTCAGCGAACTGTTCGCCCCACTCGGTTGATCCGGTGAGCCCGATTTCTTCCCCGTCCCAACTGGCGAAGACCAGCGTGCGTCGCGGCCGCTTGCCCTGCTTCAGCAGGTCGCCGAAAGCGCGCGTCATCTCCATCATCGACGCGGTTCCGCTCGAGGGATCCACGCCGCCGTACACCCACGCATCGTGGTGATTACCCAGTAGCACCCACTCATCCGGAAGTTCGCTTCCTTTAATGCGGGCCTCGACCACGTAGTAAGGCTGGGTCGAATTGTCCATCTCGACCTTTAAATGCGCCATGACCGAACCACCAAGCCGGTACGTAATCGGAAGTCCGCCCTGCCAGTCTTTTGGTGCCACCGGGCCGTCCATGTTTTCCAGCAGCGGCTGCGCATCGTGCCACGACAGCGGCAGCGCGATAAGGTGCGGCAGCGACACGGCTTCGCTTTCGGGAATTCGCCTGGTACCAGGAATCGAAGCCCATCCCGGCGTCAGCGGATCTCCCGGAACCATGAAGTCATAAGTGATGGCACCGCGCTGAATATGCGACTCCGGGCCCCACGGGCCGTCGGGGAAGACCTTGCCCTTTTTGTAGCCGTCCTCCGCCGGATCGGAGTAAATGAGTAGCGCCGCAGCGCCCATGCGCTGTGCCGTAAGCGCCTTGAACCCGCGATAGCTGTAAGGGTTCGAGTAGCGCACCAGCACGATCTTGCCCTTTACGTCGATGCCTTGCTGGCGCAGCAGTTCGTAGTCCTCAGGGTTGCCGCTGTGGGCGTACACCACCGGTGCCGTAACCTCGCCGCTCGAAGAGAAGCCGATCCACGCCGACGATACGTCGGGATTCGCGGTATCGGGATCGACGTCATATGGCTGCTCACGCAGGATGGCCGTGTATTTTTTGGGAGCGACCATCTCCAGCATGGTCGAGACCGGCCGCGTTCCCAGCACGTCGTACTGCCGGATGACCACATCTTCCAGTCCTTGCTTCCGCCACTCCTCGGCAATGTGCTGCGCAACGTCGTAGTCGGCCTTGGTTCCCGCCGGATGGGGCACCGAAGTGAAGTACCGGTGGTAGTCGCGAATCTTGTCCGGGGAAATCTCCGACTTGAACTGCGATTCCAGCTTGGTCTCAGCGGCAGCGCCCGCCGGCGTGAAACCCGAGATGCAGCCAGGCGAGGCGGTCTGGGAGGTGGCGCCCGAGACGAGAGCAAGCAGGAGAAACGGTCGAAGCGAGCGGGGGAAGCGAATCCTGATTGGCATGAGGAGAAGCCCAGCTATACTGGATGATTCAACTGCGCTTGGAATATAGTCCTTGCCACAATTCTCGTAAAGTTTCGTAGACGCTGTTCAGGAGGAAAGTCCGGCCATGGGTGCAACAGGGATGTGGGTGCGGAAGCTCGACCTGTCAACAGGCAGCGATCCCATGACGCTGGTAGTTGTCGAGGGCACTGACCGCCGCAAGATCGTCCTCGACCACTTTCCGTTCACCATAGGGCGCCTGAAAGATCGCGACCTGGTGCTGACTGATCCCCGTGTCTCCCGCGAGCACGCCGAGTTCATGCGCGAGATCGACGGCGTCTACCTCGTAGACAAGAGCAGCCGGCAGGGTACCTTCGTCAACAACGAGAAGATCACCCGCCGCAAACTGGCGCGCAATGACAAGCTGGAGTTTGGCGTGCAGGGCGCGTCGTTCGTCCTCTTTGACCCAGACCGCTCCGACTCGAGCATCGCGCAGCAGTTCATCAGCCAGTTTTCTTCGTGGAAGCCCAGCACCGGAACCGGTTCCGACCTTGAGATGTTAAACGTGTTCCTCGAGGCGGCCCGCAAGCTGAACAATACCAACGTCCTTGAAGACGTGCTGCAAACGCTGCTGGAGGCCTCTCTACGCCTTACTAAGGCGGAACGCGGTTTCGTATTCCTGCGCGACTTGAACACCGGCGAATTGATGATGGTCGCCGGGCGCGACAAAGACGGGAACGCGATTCACGATGACAGCACGATTTCCCGGTCGGCGCTGCGCGACGCTGCCACCAGCGCCTCTGAGTTTCTGGTCACTGACACCTCGCAGAGCGATCAATTGCTAAACCGCGAAAGCGTGGTGGCCCAGAACCTGAAGAGCATCATCTGTATTCCGCTGCGACGAGCCGGTTTTCAGGGCAAACAAGGCGACGGAACCAAAGGCGGCCAGTCAGACTTGCTCGGCGTGATGTATCTGGATTCACATTTCCTTTCAGGGAAGCTGTCACTGGTGAGCCAGGATATCCTGCGCACCATTGCCAGCGGCGCCGCCACGCTTGTGGAAAACGCCGCATTGGTGGAGGCCGAAGAAGCGGCTCGCCGCGTACAGCAGGAAATGGCGATCGCTGCGGAAATTCAGCAGCGCCTGATGACGGTGACCGTTCCCGAAGTGTCCTTCGCCAAGGTCAACGCCGTGAGCTATGCCTGTAAGGACATCGGCGGAGATTTCTTCGACCTGGTCTGTACCGATCGTGGCTTGTCGCTGATCGTGACTGATGTGTCGGGCAAGGGAGTTTCAGCCGCCGTGGTCGCCTCGATTTTGCAAGGCATGCTGTATTCGCACCTGGCAGAAGACGCCGAGCTGTCGGAGATGATCGGGACGGTGAACCGCTTCCTGTTCGAGAAGATCGGCGGACAGAAATACGCGACCATGGTGATCGCCCGGCTGTCGTCGAACGGGGAAGTCGAGATCATGAATTGCGGTCACGTGCCGCCCATCATCGTCTCCGGCGACAGCACGCAAATTTTGGACGACGGCAATCTGCCCGTAGGGCTGATTCCGGTCGCGAAGTTCAGCTCCTCCAAGTATCAAATGAAGCCCGGTGATCGCTTGGTGGTGGTGACAGACGGCGTGACTGAGGCCGAAGACGCCGAAGGCGAGTTTTTCGGCACCGACCGACTGGAGACCTGCTGCCCCACAGGTATGGACGGAATCGTGAATGCCGTTGGCGCTTTCCGGGGCAGCACGCCTCTCAGCGACGATTGCACCGTGACGGAGATCATTTACCGCGGGTAGCGACTATCCAGAGCGCTTCAGGAGTTGTTGTAATTTGTGGCGGTGATGGTATATCGGCGCTGAAGCGTCTGTTTACGAAACTACAATTGCAACCAGCAAGGCAGAAACGGGCGCATGCAGAATTCAGCCGCGAAGCGGCGACGTGTTGTTAGCCCCGGCCGTCAGGCCGGGGTAAAGTGGGAGGTTGTTCTGAGCCGCGGAGCGGCGTTGTTCGTTTCGTAACAGGCTCTCCAGTCCCCAAGTCAAGCATGGCCTTTTAACCGGGGTCAGCCCTGGCCCTGCGAGACGGCGGAACTCCCGGCTCGGCCATGGCTAGACGCGGCCCGTCAGCTTCTTCAAGCCATTTAGATACAATGGGTTATAGCCTTCCACAACGCCTACCACTATTAGGGTAGAATGAATGTAGAAAAGGTGGTTGGCTTGACGCAAGTGATGTGTTGTAATGCCTGTGTCACAAAGACGCCCAGCGCCACTGGTATGTCTGTGTGCTAGAGAGAGTTACGATACTGATAACGCGGAGGGCTAATTTGTTTTCTGGCCAATTCATGACTTCCGGACAGCCGCGTGCCGGTGTGACGCGGTATGTTGTGATGCCGTTGATCCTCGGTCTTCTGCTTAGCATCCCCTCGTTCGCCGCGGTTCAGGCCGCGCAAAGTTCCAAGAGCCATCATAAGAAGAAGTCTTCCTCCAAAGCTGTTTCCAAAGCTGTAAAGAGCCCGAAATATCGCTTCAACTATGCCAAGTGGGCACCGATGTTCCCCGGGTCGCACGACAAGCTCGTTGCGCAAAATGCTGAACTGGACCGCTCTGAGGTCCCACGCATGAACAACGAGTTCGATCTGTTGCAGTCGGAGCAGGCGAACGACCTGGTGCCAGTCAATGAGACGGACGCACTGAAGATCGCGGACAACCTGTTAGACACAAGACGCTACTGCCGTCCATGGACGCGCGATTTTCTGAGCGACTTCAGCCGGGCTTACTTCGACACGTTCCACACGCCGCTGCAGGTGAATTCGCTGGTCCGTACTGCCGACCAGCAGGCGTACCTGCGTCGGCACAACCGCTTTGCAGCTCCCGCCTTTGGCGATACCGCTTCCACCCATTTGGCTGGAGTGAGCGTTGACGTGTCGCGCCGGGGCTTGAGCAAAACTCAGTACGCTTGGATTCGCGGTTATTTGCAACCCCTGCAGGAAAAGGGCATGGTTGACCCGATTGAAGAGCGCCAGCCCGTGCTGCACATCGTGGTCTTCGAGAAGTATTCTGGCAAATACCTTCAGCCGAGGGGCAACTCCGAAGCCAGCGAATCCACCGAAATGGATCTGTTAGGTCTCCTCGGCAGCCAGCCGTAGAGGTAGTGCGGCGCTTCAGCGCCGCGTTCCAGGCGCACTCTTGGAGCCGGGTTTCAACCCGGCGGCACGTTCGATTGCCATGTGGAGTGCGGTTTTGCGCGCCGTGTAATTTCTGCCTGTCAATCCCTCAGAAACGCAACAGTTGAACCTATCCGTTTGAGGAGCGTGCAGATATAAGTCTCGCTAATGCTGCATTTATTTCTTCTAAAAATGTCAAAATAAAACCAGATGGTCAGAGCGGGTTTTGGAGCGCCATAACCATCAACTTCCGTTCGGTCATGTCCTCAATGGAGTACCTGATGCCCTCGCGGCCCTGGCCCGACTCCTTGATTCCGCCGTAAGGCATCTGGTCCACCCTGAAGCTGGGAACATCACCGACGATGACTCCGCCAACTTCCAGTTCCTCAAAGGCCAACTGGATCAGCCGGGCATCGTTGGTGAGCACCCCCGCCTGCAATCCGTAGGGGGAGTTATTGACTTGGCGAACGGCTTCACGGAAGTCGTCGTAGGGCTCTAGGGTAACGACAGGCGCAAAGATCTCGGCGCAGTTCACCCGCATCTCTGGCGTGGTGTTGGTCAGCACCGTCGGTTCCACGAATGCCCCATTGTGCTTGCCGCCCGTCAGCAGCTTGGCGCCCGCCTGTACGGCTTCATCGATCCACGACGTAGCACGAACCGCGTCGGACTCGCGAATCAACGGAGGAATGTCGGTGTCCTCGTGCATTGGATCGCCGGACTTGAGCTTGTGCACTCCGTCGAGCAGGAGCTTGGTGAACTTGTCGCAGACTGATCGCTCTACCAGGATGCGCTGTACGGAGATGCAGGTCTGGCCGCCGTAGGCAAAGCCTCCGACTACGCAGCGCTGAGCGGCATAAGCGAGGTCGGCGTCGCTGTGGACGATGACTGCCGCGTTGCCCCCAAGCTCGAGAGTGACGTGCTTCTTGCCGGCCTTGGCCTTCAGCGCCCAGCCCACTGCGGCGCTACCGGTAAAGGTCAGGAGCTTGATGCGGTCGTCAGTGACTAGAAGCGAGGCATCCTGATTGGACAGCGGCATGACGGCGAGCGCGCCTTGCGGCAGTCCGGCCTCGTGGATGACTTCGGCGAGCATCAGCGCCGTGACAGGAGTTTGCGGCGCGGGCTTGAGTATTAGCGGGCACCCGGCGGCTATGGCAGGAGCGACCTTGTGGGCCACCAGGTTCAGGGGGAAGTTGAAAGGCGTAATGGCGAAGACCGGCCCGATCGGGAAGCGACGCGTCAGGCCCCAACGTCCGGCGGTGGCTTCGAGCGTGTCGAGCGGGATGTACTCGCCGTATATGCGCGAGGCTTCCTCGGCGGCGACTTCGAAGGTGTAGATTCCACGATCCACCTCGAGACGGGCCACCTTTATGGGCTTACCAGCTTCCCGGCAAATGGTCCGGGCAAATTCTTCGCGGCGATGGCAAATTCCTTCAGCAATTTTCCGGAGGATGGAGGCGCGTTGGTGCGAGGTCATCTTGCGGGTAATGGCTAAGGCTGCGACGGCAGATTGAATAGCTGTTTCGACGTCGTCGGAGTTCGCTTCGCAAACCACGGCGACGATGCTGTGGTCGAAGGGCGAGGTGATGACGACCTCGCGGCCGTGGGTCGGCCAGTTGCCGTTGAGGTAGAAGCCGTAGCTGCGGGTAGGAACGGAAGTTGTGTGGCTCATGATTGTGCCCTTGATACTATCCTGCGGCGGTTGCAGCTTGCTCTGCCTGAACCTGTTCGATTGCCTGAAGCAACCCACGGGCTTACGCCCACGGCTAAGCTAAATCGCGCCCTTCGGGCTCGTACGACTTTGGAACCCACATATCCCAAAACGAAGGGAAATGTGGGCCACACATCTCCTTCTAGTGGGTTGCGACGGCGACCGGCTTCTCCTTCTGGGCCTCGGCGAGAGCGGGAGCGATTTCGCTGAAGACCTGGAGGTGTAAGGCAATATCTTCTTCAGTGTGCTGGACGGAGATCGTCCACTGCTCATCCCACCAGTACGGCTGAGCCATAACGCCGCGGTTCACCATGGCAAACCAGTATTGCTTCCAGAGTTCGGCGTCGACTTTGAGCCAGTCGCGATAGTTACGAATCTCTTTAGGCGCGAACATCAACGCGCCGTTGGCGCCTGCGAACGCGACGTAGGCGTTGAGGCCAACCTTGGCGACGGTATCGCGATAGCCAGTGACGAGCTTGTGCGAGAGCTTTTCAACGTGCGCGTAGTTCTCGCGAGTTAACACGTCGTGGAACGTCGCCAGACCGGCTGCCATCGAAACCGGGTTCGTGTTGTACGTGCCCCCGTGGAAAACCTTGTGCTGAGAGATCAGGTCCATGACCGCTTTCGAGGCTCCGAAGGCGGCGAGCGGGAAGCCTCCGCCGATGGATTTGGCGAGGCAGACCATGTCAGGCTTTACGCTGAAATATTCCGATGCACCACCCCAGCACAGCTTCGCGCCGGTCTTTACTTCGTCGAAAATCAGCAGTGCGCCGTGCTTGTCACAGAGATCGCGCAGGCCCTGGAGAAATCCCGGCTCCGGCATGCAGAGTCCGACGTTCATCATGATGGGTTCGAGGATGATGGCAGCGACCTCGCCGGGATGCTGCTGGAAGCGATAAGCGACGGAATCGAGATCGTTGAAGCTGGCGATGAGAACATTTGCAATGCTGGCTTTGGGCACGCCGAGGCCGCCGGGCACGGAATTGGGCGCGTTAAAATCACCGACTTCGTCGGCGTGCGGTTTCACGCTGACGAGCGCGGCATCATGCAGTCCGTGGTAGCCGCCTTCGAACTTGATGATACGGTCACGTCCCGTGGCAGCACGGGCGATGCGAACGGAATGCATGGTGGCTTCGGTGCCGCTATTGCCGAAGCGAATCATCTCGATCGGGAAACGGGCGCAGATGTCTTCCGCAAGTTCCCATTCCATGTCGTGCGGCATTCCAAACATGGTGCCAGTGGATAGGCGTTTCTCAACAGCCTTCATCACGGCCGGATGGCAGTGACCTGCCATCAATGCACCAAAGGTGAGATTGTGGTCGATGTACTCGTTGCCGTCGAGATCGCGGAACTTGCTGCCTTTGGCTTCCTTCACGAAGATTGGGTGAGGATCGTAGGCGCGATAATTGCTGGCGACGCCGAGTGGCAGGCGCTGCAGGTTGTGCTTGTGGGCTTCGGCGGACTTTGGTGTGCGCTTCTCGAAAATTGCAATCTCATTGCGTAACTGCTCGTGCATAAGGAATCTCCTAGATGAACTCCAGCGCTTCAGAGTCTATGTGAGCGCCGGGTTTTCGTTTCTGTATGGACGAGAGGAACCGTCATCCGTGAAGTTGTTATTGACTGACATACAGCCGGCCCAGCTTGTACGCAATGGTTGCCAAAATCTACTTGATGGTGACTTTTTCCATCCAGCATCAGCGACGGCGATAGAGCACCGCGCCTTCGTCAGCGTAGGTCTGCTCAAAGCGCCGCAAATCCAAACGCTCCACCACCGCATGCAAGAAGAAGCATAAATGCTTCGCGCCTAACACCTGCTTCACATCAGACCGTAACGGATACGTCTGCTCCGGTCTAGAAGTGGTCTCATAAATGCCAGGTTGGCGAAGATCGAAGTCCCTCTGGGGCTAAAGCCCAATACTTGGGCCACCCGGATCGGCACGGCTGAAGCCGTGCCCTTTCAAATCGGATTTATGAGACCACTTCTAGAACTCAGAAATCGCGATACTTGCTTGTCGCTTATCTCCCCTGTGGATTGTAAGTACTCACACAGACCCTGAAGGCGGGCTTACACCCTCAGGGGCCAAAGCCCGTGAGTAGTTTGTCGGGTTGCGGAATAACTGAAATCGTGCCCTGACGCGAGACGGTCTGTAAGTCGGGTTTGCAGCCCCATTTCC
>Ga0302323_100004023_pt1 | contig 11977 bp, 7 predicted proteins | sample Fen_T0_3_FD_201950 | JGI IMG/M metagenome (GOLD analysis project Ga0302323, IMG submission 201950) | Peat permafrost microbial communities from Stordalen Mire near Abisko, Sweden - Fen_T0_3 | ecosystem: Environmental > Terrestrial > Soil > Wetlands > Permafrost | place: Sweden: Abisko... | reverse complement strand
CGGCAGGCGTCGCCGGGCGGCTCATGAGGAGCTCGGACCAAGCACCGCCGGTAACGCTGCCCAGCACGGTAGCCGCCGAAAGCGCAAATAGCGGACAGCACTCGGCCGCTCGAACGCCGAGGCTCGTAACGTTGAAGATCGCCGCCTCACCCCCGGATACGGAGATCTTGCTCGATGGCGCGGCGCTGGAGGGCAATCCTTTCACCGGCCAATTTCCCAAGGACGCTGCGCTGCATCGGCTCGAGCTGCGGAGCGTGGGCCGCGTCACCGAGGCGCGCATGATTCGTTTGGATCAGGATTTGGACTTGCTGATTGCGTTGCCAGTCGACAGGACGAACCCGCTCAGGCCGAGCGCGGCAACCGCCGTCAACGCTCGGCCGAGCCCCGCCAGCAAACACACCTCGGATCCGGCGACGCTTGCCAGTCCCGGCGAGCCGCTGACTCACCGGGATACGCCGTCCACGGCTCGTCCAATCGACGATTCCGACCCCTACGCGAGGTGAGCGGTCGCTCATACGTCACACCCTCGGTCGGGGATTTCTGGTTGGAGTGGTGGGTGGTCCTAGGACAGCCCGGCTTTGCCCTTCAACGCTTTGCCGAACAGCGCGGGGAAATGCGTGGCGAGTCCCCCTGGCGAAGCCCGGAGCATCGCCACCAGCTCGAGTAGGGCCGCGGCGATCACTTCGACGTCATCCAAATCATCCACGGCGTTCGGTCCCCCCGACATGCCAGCCAGGGCGGCGAGTAGGCGTGGGCCCAGCCCGCGCTCCTCGATTCGCGGAAACTTTGCCAGCCAAGCCTCGGCGAAGTCAGCAACTACGAAGTCGTCTCGCATGGTGTTGATGTTGAAGGGTGCAGACATCTTCGAATGGCTGCAACGACGATCGTCAATGGCGGCGTTCAAATCTCCGCTAGTGCGCAGCGTCGCGGCCCCCCCGACGCTACGGCTGTGCTTTGCCGTCGTTACCGCCCGCGCAGATAGGGCCGAGCCGGGCTAGCATGACGATGCATGGGTCCGGCTCTCTTCCTCGTGTGCGCTTTGCTCCTCGCCGGCTACGCGGCGCGCCGGCTCGGCCGGTTGCCGGAGAACGCGGCCGAAGTGCTCAATCGATTCGTAATCGACATCTGCGTGCCGGCCACCATCTTGCGCCTAGTGCCGAAGATGACCGTGAGCCCGGCGCTGGCGGTGCTGGTCGTGATCCCCTGGGTGATGGCCGCGCTGGCCTACCTCATCTCACGCCTCGCCCAGCGATTGCTGGCCTTGGACGTCGGTAGCGCCACGGTGCTGTTTCTGGCCACCGCCCTCGGCAACACCTCTTTTCTGGGGTTTCCGCTGTGCAGCGGTCTGCTCGGCGAAAGCTCGCTGCCGCTCGCTGCCGTCTACGACCAGCTGGGCTCGTTCCTCCTCCTCAGCACCGTCGCGCCGCTGGTGCTCGCGAAATTCAGCGCGGGTCCTCGACCCACCCGAGGGGCCCTCGCGCGCCGCGTGCTGCTATTTCCGCCATTTCTGGCGTTGCTGATTGCGCTCTTGCCGCTACCGCAGCCCGCCGTGCTCGGCCCCGTATTGGCCGCGGCGGCGGCGCCCCTAGTGCCACTGGCCATGTTCGCGGTCGGTCTCAAGCTTCGCTTTTCGCCGCCGCGCCCCGCCCGCGTTTTCGCGCTCGGCCTTGGGCTGAAGCTGCTGGTCTTTCCGTTGCTGGGCTGGCTCTTGGCGCGCTCTCTCGGCGCGCACGGATTGGTGCTCCAGGTGGCCGTGCTCGAGACCGCGATGCCGACGATGATCACCGCTGGCGCGCTGCTGATGGCGTACGGGGTAGCCGTCGAGCTTGCGGCAGCCTTCGTAAGCTGGGGACTGATTCTGTCGCTGGCGACGGTCCCCGCGTGGTCACTCATCCTGCGCTAATTCTGGTAGGCGGGACCGGGCTTGAACCGATGACATCCGGCGTGTAAAGCCAGCACTCTACCAACTGAGTTACCCGCCCAGTGGCCAGCGATGCGTAGCCGTGTTTTTAGGGGTCGGCAAGGGGAAGCTTAGGTCGCGCGGGCGGGTTTGGTGCGTTTTGGGCTGGAGGCAACGAGCGTGGCACCGATGATCACCAAGCCAGTGCCTAGGAACTCGCTCGGGGAGATCGCTTCCTGCAGGACGAGGTAGGCGAGCAGGATGGTAGAGACCGGCCCGACGCTGCTGATGATCGCGGCGGGGCCCGAGCCGATCAGCGCGATGCCGCGGGCCAGCAGGAACGCGGGCGCCACGGTGGCAAGGAGCGCCATGATCAGGCCGATCAGGTAACCCGCGGGCGGCAAGCCGAGGACGTGCGCGCCGCTGAGCAGTGCGTGGAGCAACACGGCGGCGGTGGCGGACAACAGTGCCAACGCGGTGAAGCGCTGCGAGCCGAGCTTGGGGACCATTTGGCCGGCGCCGATCAGGTACGTCGCGTAGGTGAGGGCACTGGCGAACACCCAGGCCGCCCCGCGCGGGACGTCGGAACCGAGGCTGCCGAGTTCGCCACGGAAGGCCAGGAAGATGCCGGCGTAGGTGACGAGCAGAGCCAATTGTTGGCGTCGGCTCAGCCGAATTTTGAAAAATGCCGCTTCGAGCACCACCACCAGCGTCGGGTAGACGAACAAGATCAGGCGCTCGAGACCGGCGGAGATGTAGCGTAGCCCGATGAAGTCACTCAGGCTCGCGAGGTATTAGCCGAGCACGCCGAGCGCGAGGATCGTCAGGCTGTCGCGGCGCGTGAGCGCGCTCGGCACTCCGCCGCGCAGTCGACCGCCGAAGGCGGCGAGGGCGAAGAACGGCGCGGCGAAGCCAAAGCGAAGCGTGAGCAGGCGGATCGAATCGATGCCCTGGCGGTAGGCGAGTTTGACCAAGATGGCCTTGGTCGAAAACGCGATTCCGGAGACGAGGACCAACAGCGCACCGACCAGGCGTACTCGTGCGGCGTGTCGGGCGTGGTCGCCTGACGCAGCGCCGCTCGGGCGCTGCGCGTCAGGCGGTACGGATTCTGCGCGCACTTTGATCGCCGCAAACGCAACGAGCCGAAGAACCTAGGCTCTTCGGCTCGCAACGCTTGTTCCCTCGTTGGGTTACTTGTGCTCGCCGGTGCAGCACATGTTCCCGCAGTACAGAGGGCTCGCCGCTGGGGTGTCGACCGCCGGTTGAGCCTGTTCGAAAGCGTACAGGTCAGCGATTTCTTGATCGGTCAGGGTAGTGAACGCGCTCATGGCAAAGCACAGCGGTTGGCCCTGCTTGTTTTTTGCGTCGTGCACTGCAGTGCGGAATTGCGCTTGCGTGAACGCACCGATGCCGCCGGTCACCGACTTGGTGATGTTCGGCGCCGAACCGCCTTCGGCGTGCTCGCCGTGGCAGCCATTGCAAGCGTTCTTCGTCCAAAGGGCGGCGCCGTTCGTGGCATTGCCGGTCAGCGTCGAGCCGCCGCCAGCGGTGTTGCTCGCGCCAGCGGTGTTGCTCGCGCCGGCGCTCGAACCACTCGCGCCGGCGGCAGGCGGGGCGCCTGCGCCGCCACCACCACCACTATCGCTGCTCCCACAGGCCGGGAGAAGGGCCGCGAGCGCGGCACCGAGCACGCAAACCGTTGCGAAGCTGTGCAAAGTTCTCAAGACGAAATCCTTTTCTAAAGCTGAAAACAGCGTGATCTGGGGACGGGGGTCAGGGTCGAGACAAACAATGGCTCGCTGGGAGGGGAAACAGGGAGCTTAGAGCATCAATAGCACCGGAACCGGCGTTGTCAGTACTCCCGATAGCCGACGAAGTCGGCGGCCTGGATGGCCCAGCTCGCCGCATTGTGGAAATTTGGGGCGATCCCAAAACGCCACTGGCGCGATCAGTCACTCCTGTTGCCGATCGCACTTGGCCCGAGAGCGCAAGGCTCGCCGCCCCTTTTCAGGGGCAGGACGCTCTTGTTAGACGTAGCCTACGTCGTTCGAGTTTTGCGGGGCGGACGGGACTCGAACCCGCGGCCTCCGGCGTGACAGGCCGGCGTTATAACCAACTTAACTACCGCCCCGTGACGGCGCGCGGTACATAGCACAAGGAGGCGCGCGCTCAACAAGAGAAAATGACACAGGAGTTTACGATTCTATCGGCCGAATGGCCTGACGTCTTCACACGTTGCGCTCAAAACAGTGACGAGCGCGCCTTCAAGTGCGAGGATCTTGGATGATGCGCATGGGTATCGCGAACGCGTCTCTGCTCCTGAGCCTGGGGATCGTCGGTACCTGTGCTTGTTCCTCCGATGCGATCGGGCCGGCGCGCAGCGCAGGCGCGGGCGCGGGCGGCACAGGGCAAGGCGGTGCCGGTGGCGGTCCCCGTTCAGGTGACGCAGGCGGCGTGAGCAGTTCGGGCAGCGCCGGCACGCTCGGCACTTCGGGGGCAGCGGGTAACCCAGGGCTCGCGGGCAACGCGGGCAGTCCTGGCGGCGCCGGCAATGCGGGCAGTCCTGGCGGCGCGGGCAGTGCGGGCAGTCCTGGCGGCGCGGGGCAGGGCAACGGCGGAGCGGGCCCATTGGGACCGCACTTCATTGGACGCTTCGATCAATCCAAGGCGGACGCGCCGGTGTTTGCGTGGCCAGGCACGGCGATCGCGCTGCGCTTCACCGGGACCGAAGTCGGCGTGACGCTCACCGACGGTGGCACCAACGTGTTCGAGGTCGTGCTCGATGGCAAGCACACCGTACTCACGCTGCAGGCCGGGACGAAAAAATACGCGCTTGGGAGCGGCCTCGCGGCAGGCGCGCATGACCTGCTCCTGTACAGACGCACCGAGGCTTCGTTCAACGAGACCACTTTCAACGGCTTCGACGTGGCGGCCAGCGCGTACCTGCCGGCGACCGTGCCCACCCGCCGACTCGAGGTTATCGGCGATTCGATCTCGGCCGGCTACGGCAACGAGGGCACGTATCCGTGCACATTCTCGGCTGCCACGGAGAATCACTACCTCAGCTACGAGGCGCTCGCGGCACGCGCCGTGAACGCGGAGCTTTACACCGAGGCGTGGTCCGGGATCGGCATGCTGCGGAACTACGGCGGCGACACGATGAACGTGATGCCCGACCGCTACCCGCGCACGCTGCCCGACCGCGCGACCAGCGTTTGGGACTTCGGCAAGTTCGTACCTGACGCAGTTGTCATCAACCTTGGCACGAATGACTTTTCCACGGACGATCCGGGAGCTCCGTTTCAGGCCGCGTACCTCAAGTTCGTGAGCGATCTACGCGGGCACTATCCGGCCGCGCGCTTTTTCCTCGCGCTCGGTCCTATGCTGAGCGGCGATAGCTACACCAAGGCGGCCGCGTACTTGAAGGCGGTGATTGCCGACCGCGCGAGCGCGGGCGACAAGAACCTGACCCTCTTGGATTTCGGCATCCAGGACACCAACGCCGACGGCCTCGGTTGCGACTATCATCCAAGCTTGAAGACTCATCAGAAGATGGCCGACAAGCTGCAAGCGGCGCTCAAGGCGGATCTCGCCTGGTAGGCTCCGGCCGTCGCGCCCGTCCGCACCGAGCGCGGGTCCGCGCCGGGGCCGGGAGAACCACCTCGGCCGGAGTGCCCCAGCCCAAAGCTCGCAAATCTGCCGCCGGCGGCCCTCGGCGAGGGCATAAACTGCTTCGATCCGAGAGGCTTTCGCAAAACCTGACGATCGACGCCGTTCTCGGCTATGTTTTCGTCATGGACGCTCGTGCTGGTTCGTCTGCCGCGTTGTTCGCGGTGTTCGAACAACTGAAGAAAGCCTGGATCAAAGGCGGATGGAGCTGGGATAGCCGCTTTTCTTGCGTGGCCTCCTCGTTCAACGTCGAGCTAGAAGCCGAAGCCCGCGCCGTCGTGCTCCGCTTTCTGCCCAACGAGTGGGGGACGAAGACCATCGTCAATGCGCCGACTGCGTTGAAGGAGGTGGCCGAGGCCACCGGCGGAGTGCGCACCGACCAGCGCGTGTTCACGGGTGACGCCACGGGCCGCTTGCTCGGTTACGGCTTGTGGTGGCCGTGGGGCGACGAGATCACCATCTCGCTGCGCATCGGCCTCGGGGGTTACGTGCTCGATCCGGACATGGCGCGCTTGCGCGAAGTGTTCGGCACCGCCGACTGACTGTCTGGCGAGCGAAGCGCCTGCCGTCTGGAGAGGGTTTGTGATGGTCACGCTGCCGAGCGCGACCGTCATAGCCTTCGGCGGCGTGGGTCGCGAGCGCAGGGGGCCGTCCGAGCCGCCGAAGGCTGTGACGCGTCCGACGCGCCCGGTGACCATCAAACCAATCTCTGGACCCACAGGGCGCCTGCGCGGGCTGCGTGCTACAAGGCGGGCCATGTCTCTGGTAGAACTCCGCGTCCCGTCGCGCGCAGCAAAGCGCGGGCCGAACGCGGCGTTCCTGCCGACCACCCGCCAGGATTTGGACGAACGGGGAATCGAGCAGCTCGACATCTTGATCATCACCGGTGATGCCTATGTGGATCACCCCGCGTTCGGCCCGGTGCTGATCGCGCGTTTTTTGGAGGGGCGCGGCTTCAAGGTCGGTCTGATCGCCCAGCCGGACTGGCAGAAGCCGGACGACATTGCGCGCATGGGTCGCCCCAAGCTGTTCGTGGGTGTGACGGCCGGCAATCTGGATTCGATGCTCAACAAACTGACCGCGCAGAAGAAGATGCGCGGTGAGGATCAGTACTCGCCGGGCGGCCGCACGGAGGCGCGACCGAACCGCGCCAGTATCGTCTACTCGAACTTGTGTCGCCAGGCGTTTCCGGGTCTGCCGATCGTGCTCGGTGGGATCGAAGCGTCGCTGCGTCGAATCGCGCACTACGATTATTGGTCGGAGTCGGTTCGGCGCTCGATCTTGCTCGACGCCAAGGCGGACCTGCTCGTGTTCGGCATGGGCGAGCGCGCCGCTTGGGAGGTCGCGCGCCGTCTGGCCGAAGGCGAAGCGGTAAGCGCGCTGACGGACATTCGTGGCACGGCACACGTCAAAAAGAATCCGGAAGAGTGGCAGGCGATTGCCGACGACGCAACGCGCTTCGTGCGCGATGGCAAGGCCGTGGTGCTGCCGTCTTACGAGGAAGTGAGCACGGACAAGCAGGCGTTCGCCACTATGTCCCGCCTGTTCCAGTTCGAAACCAACGCCCACAACGGCCGCCCCATCCTGCAAGTGCATGGCAAACAAGCCGTGTACTTCAACCCGCCTGCGCTGCCTTTGGCCGAAGCGGAGATGGACGGCCTGTACGACCTGCCGTTCACGCGCCGCCCCCATCCAGACTACGCGGGGCAGCGCATCCCCGCATACGAGACGGTCAAAGAATCGATCGTCACCATGCGCGGCTGCTTCGGCGGTTGCACCTTCTGCAGCATCACCGAGCACGAGGGGCGAATCATCCAGAGCCGCTCCGCCGACAGCGTGCTGCGTGAAGTGCGGCAGCTTTCGCGTATGGCCGGCTTCAGCGGCACGATCTCGGACGTCGGGGGGCCGACCGCCAACATGTACAAGATGGCCTGCAAGGACGAGCGCACCGAGAGCGCGTGTCGCAGGCTGTCTTGCGTCCACCCGGGGATTTGCGAAAACTTGCAGACCGATCACGACCCGCTGATCGACCTGCTTCGCAAGGTGCGAGCCGAAAAAGGCGTCAAGCGCGTGTTCATCGCCTCTGGCGTCCGTTATGACCTGGCCGAGCGAAGTCCGGAATTCATCGCGGAATTGGCCAAGCATCACACCGGCGGTCAGGTCTCCGTGGCGCCGGAGCACTCCAATCCCGAGGTGCTGAAGAAGATGAAGAAGCCGGGCATCGAGGTATACGAGCGTTTCGCGCAGGCGTTTTGCCAGGCGAGTGAAGCCGCCGGCAAAGAGCAGTACTTGGTGCCGTACTTCATCACCGGTCACCCCGGATCCACGCTGACCGACACCATCGATCTGGCGCTGTACTTGAAAAACCAGAACCTGCGCCCGCGGCAGATTCAGGACTTCATTCCCACGCCGATGGCGATTGCGACGGCGATGTACCACACGGGCATCGACCCGCTGACCAATGAACCCGTCTACACCGCCAAAGATTTGCGTGAAAAACGCATGATGAAGGCGCTGATCTTCTGGTGGGACCCGCAACATCACCCGCTCGCGCGCGAAGCGTTGCGCAAGGCGGGGCGCTCCGATTTGATCGGTCGTGGGCCGCAACACTTGGTGCCGCCGGACTACGGCGTGTCGACACCGTCGGCTCCGGGGCGCGGTGCGCGGGACTCGGGCCGCACGAGCAAGCGTCGACCGGAGAAGCCGCGCGTTCGCCCGCGTTGAGGTCAGAGCGCCGCGAATGCTCGCGTTACCCTGAAGTCTCTCGCGAAGAGGCCAGAATTTGCCAGCAAATCGCGCAACGATCGAATTCCGAGGTAACCGACGCTTCCTGCTCGAGGCCCGGCTAGGCGAGGGCGGTATGGGGGTCGTATACCGGGCGCGCGACCGCGAGTCGGCACTCCCAGTGGCGCTGAAGACGATGGCTCACGCGGAGCCGGCTGCGCTCTTGCGGTTCAAGAACGAGTTTCGCTCGCTGGCCGATATCTCGCACCCGAACGTGGTCCAGTTGTACGACTTGGTATCGGAGGGCGAACACTGGTTCTTCACCATGGAGCTGTTGGACGGTGTGGATTTTCTGCGCTGGGTGCAGCATGGGGAGCAGCTCCCGCGGCTGGAGTCGAGCTCGGTGCGCGTGCCTGGCGTAGGTCTAGAAGAGCTGGGCTTGGAGAGCGCTTTGCCGACGCTAGATGCTTTGCCACTCTCTTCGTCTCTGCCCGCCGTGGGCAACGGCAAACGCCCGCTCTCTGCTCGCCGGTGCGACCTCGAGCGATTGCGGCCGGCCTTGCAGCAGCTTGCGCAAGGAGTGTTGGCCATTCACGCGGCCGGCAAGCTGCACCGCGACATCAAACCGTCGAACGTGTGGGTCACCACGGCCGGGCGCGTGGTGCTCCTGGATTTCGGGGTGGTTGGAGATCTCGGCGGGGCGCGCGACGAGCCGCACCAAGAGCTGCCGATCTTGGGCACCCCCGCATACATGGCTCCCGAACAGGCGCGCGGCGCGGCGGTAGGCGCCGCCGCCGATTGGTACTCGGTCGGCGTGATGTTGTACGAGGCGCTCACCGAGCAACTCCCCTTCGAAGGCAATCCGCAAGACATCTTGTTCGGCAAGCGGCTCACGACCGCGGCGCGGCCGAGCGCGCTGGCTCTCGGCGTCCCGACCGATCTCGATGCTTTGTGTATGGATTTGCTGAATCCAGATCCCAACGCGCGGCCACGCGGCGAAGAGGTTTTGCTGCGCCTGACCCAGAGCCAGCAATCGGGGCAAGGTTCCCTGCTACCGCCTACCTTCGCTAGCGGAGCGCTCCGCCCGTTCGTGGGTCGTGAGCAGCAGCTGGCCGCGCTCGGCGAAGCGTTCGAGGCCAGCCTGCGCGGCGAGACGGTCGTGCTGCTCTTGGCGGGGCGCTCGGGCATGGGCAAGACCGTCCTTGCCGACCGCTTCTTGGATCAGGTCAAGAAGCAAAGCAACGCTCTCGTGTTGTCTGGTCGTTGCTTCGAACGCGAGGCCTTGCCGTTCAAGGGCATGGATAGCGTGGTCGATGAACTGAGCCGTTACTTAGCGACATTGGCGAAACACGAAATCGCCCGCGTGATGCCGGCAGATCTTCACTATTTGCTGCGTGTCTTTCCGGTGTTGCGCACGGTCCCCGGCTTTTTCGAGTCGGCTGCACCAAAACACGCGATCGTCGAGCCCAGCGAGCTCAGGAAACGCGCTTTCGCGGCGTTCAAAGCGCTGCTCTTCGGGTTGGGCGCGCGCTCACCGTTGGTTCTTCACGTCGACGACGTGCAGTGGAGCGACATCGATAGCTTGGTCTTGCTCGAAGAGCTCCTGCGTCCGCCGAACGCGCCGGTGTTGCTGCTCGTGTGTGGCTTCCGCGAAGAGTCGCGATTGACCAACCCGGTGCTGGTCGAGCTCGACGCCATGTTGAAACGCCTGGACCGGCGGATCGGCTCGAGAGAGCTGTCGGTCCAGCAGCTCTCTCCGACGGAAGCGGTCGAGCTCGCTCAATGGTCGCTCGAAGGCGCTGCAGCAGCGGCGCCTTCCGCCCTCGCGCGTGCGATCGCGCTCGAGTCTCGAGGGGTCCCGATTTTCGTATCGGAACTTGCTTGTTGGCAACGCGAGCGGAAGGCGGCTTCCCCTTCCGAGCCCGATCAGCCGCTCGGGGTGTCGCTCGAACAGGTGATTGCAAATCGCGTTGCCGAGCTTCCGGCCGCGGCCGGACTCCTGCTCCAAGCACTGTCGGTCGCCAACGGTCCGCTGCCATATGGCGTTGCCGAAGTTGCCGCCCGCGTGCCCCGCAATGACGCCCTGCGAGCGCGATTGCGGGTAGCGCGCCTGGTGCGAACCTTCCGGGTCGATGGCCAAGAGTACGTGGAGGCGTTTCACGCGCGGATTCGCGACAGCATCGTCGCCACCATGAGCGGCGAAGATCGGCGCGCCTGGCACGACGCGCTGGCACGCGCGCTGGAAGCCAGTGGCATGGCCGATCCGGAGGCGTTGGTGGAACATTACCTGGGTGCAGGCGACAGCCAGAGTGCGCGCAAGCACGTGCTCGCTGCGGCGCAGGCGGCCGAGGACGGCTTGGCCTTCTTGCGCGCCGCGCGCCTGTATCGAATGGCACTCGAGATTGGCGTCGCACGCCCACGCTACGAATTGCTGACTCGCGTCGCGGACGCGTTGGTCAACGCCGGTCGCAACGCGGAGGCTGCGGATGCCTATCGAGAAGCCGCACGGGCTGCGCCGGTCGAGCGAGCGATCGAGCTTTCACGTCGGGCGGCCGAGCACTACTTGAAAGGGGGGCGCGATCTCGACGGGCTTGCTGAGCTGCGGGCAGTCCTGCGCGAAACGGGAATGGCCTACCCTCAATCGCCCGCCGCCGCTCTCACGTCACTCCTGTATCAGCGGGTCCGGCTGCGGCTGCGGGGCTCGAGCTTCGTCCAGACGCCGGCCGAGAACTGCCGCGAGCGTGACTTGAGCCGAGTCGACGTTGCGTTTTCGGCCACGGCAGGGCTGGTCATGATCGACGTCGTACGGGGCGCAGATTTTGGCGCACGCCAACTTCGTCTCGCGCTCGACGTCGGCGAACCGCTGCGAATTTGCCGCGCCCTAGCCTTCGAAGCAAGCAATGCCGCGGCGGTCGGCGCCGGCTCCCGGGACCGCATCGAGCGATTGGTGCGCACGGCCGAGGCCTTGTCGCTGCGCATGCAAGACCCGCACGGCACGGCCCTCGCCAAGCTCGCAAGCGGCTTGGTGCGCGTTTTCTCCGGAGAGTGGCGCGCCGCGCAGCGCATGCTGGACGAAGCGGAACGCATCTTGCGCGAGCGTTGTCGCGCCGTAACTTGGGAGCTGACCAATGCCCAAGCTTGGTCGCAAAACTCTCTGATCCTATGCGGTGACTTACCCGCCGCCCGCGCACGCATGCCGGGCCTGCTCCGAGAGGCCGTGGAGCGCTCCGACCGCTACGCTTCGATGCACCTGATCTATCCGGCGTGCATTACCGCGCTCGCCGCGGGCGACGTGGAGGCCGGCTTTCGCGTTGCTTCCGACGATTCGAGCTTTCGCTCATGCGAGCCCGGGCGTTTCACGGCGGGTCACTGGGGGCGCTTGATCTCGACGCAATCGGTGTTCCGATACCGGGGTGAGGGCAAGCGAGCGCGCTCGTTCGTTCGAAAAGAATGGCCTGGGCTCGCCTCGTCGCAGTTCTTGCGCGTGCATTTGATGCGCGTGTTCTCCGAGTTCGAGCGCGCGCTGAGTTTGATCGCCGCCCTCGACGAAGGTGAGCCGACAAGCCAAGGCGTACGCGAGGCCGAGCGCTCGGTGCGGCGAGTGCTTCGCGACAGTCCGGTCTACGCCGCGCCGATGGGCCAATTCGTCGCGGGTTGTCTTTGGGCCGCGCGCGGCCAACCGGA
>Ga0302323_100004022_pt1 | contig 11978 bp, 8 predicted proteins | sample Fen_T0_3_FD_201950 | JGI IMG/M metagenome (GOLD analysis project Ga0302323, IMG submission 201950) | Peat permafrost microbial communities from Stordalen Mire near Abisko, Sweden - Fen_T0_3 | ecosystem: Environmental > Terrestrial > Soil > Wetlands > Permafrost | place: Sweden: Abisko... | reverse complement strand
GGAAAGACGCGGATCGATTCGCCCCGGTGCTTGCGCGCATTGTACAGGCGCCACAACTCGGGACGCTGGTTCTTGGGATCCCAGCGGTGTTGGGCGGTGCGGAACGAGAACACGCGCTCCTTGGCGCGCGATTTCTCCTCGTCGCGCCGTGCCCCGCCGAAGGCAGCATCGAAGGCGTACTTATCGAGCGCCTGCTTGAGCCCCTGGGTTTTCCAGATGTCGGTGTGAACGGCCGAACCATGCGTGAACGGATTGATGCCCTTCTCGACGGCCTCGGGGTTCTTGTAGACGATGAGCTCCATGCCCGACTCGGCCACCATGCGCTCGCGCATGGTGTACATGTCGCGGAACTTCCACGTCGTGTCGACGTGCATGAGGGGGAACGGCGGCACCGCTGGAAAAAACGCCTTCCGCGCAAGGTGCAGCATGACCGAGCTGTCTTTCCCGATGGAATAGAGCATCACCGGCTTCTCGGCCTCGGCGATTACCTCTCGGATGATTTGGATGCTTTCGGCCTCAAGCCGCTGCAAATGGGAGAGTGTCATCGTGGTTGAATCTACCTGATGGACAGAGGTTTGGGGGGCGGATCGCCTAGCCACGCTCGATGTACGAGGTGGTGAAGTACTCGTCCTTGGTATTGGGCGTGAACATCATCTTGTTGAACTCGAACAGCGAACGCCGGCCATTCTGCTTGTTGATCATCTCGTTGCGCAGGGTGCGATAGCGCTTCTTCTTTGCGTCAAGCAGCTTGATGTCACCCGCGACAAGCTCCTTGAGGAGCTTGCCGTCGAGGCCGTAGTGGAGAACCTTCGTCGCCACGAACTTGCTCTTGTCGACCCAGTAAGTCCGTTTCGAGTAGCCGTCCGCGGCGGCGGTTTCCTTTGTTTTGGGAATCGCGTCGACCACGTAGCAGGTTTCTCCGCCGGCACAGGCCTCTTCCTTGACCATGGCGTAGGTGTAGTCGTCGAGCGCCGGGATGTTGAGATCGCCGTAGGAGAACTCGCTGCCCATGAAGCTTTGGCTGCCCTGCGAGCTCAGAATGCGGCGGGTCTTGCGCAACGCCGGCAAGTAGATCCAGGCGTCGTCGGCCTTGGCTTCGTAGTCGAAGATGAGAAATCCCGTGCCTTGCACGTCGGCCGGCAAGAGGAAGCGGAAGACGCGCTTCTCGGTCTTGCCGCCATCGAAGAGCTTGGTGGCCGAGGTGATCTCGCGCTCGCGCTTCTGACCCTTCTCGTCGGTCATGGTCATCTTGATGGTGGCTTCGGAGCCGTCGATCTTGCGCGTGATCGTGACCTTCTCCATGATGTCCCGGGCCGAGAGCGCTCCCTCGGCGTGTGCGGGGCGTGACACCAGCCAGCCGCCCGTGGACAGCGTGGCAAGAAGCGCGATTGAGAATCCATGCTTGGTCATTGTTGTTTCCTTCCTAGAACGTGGACCTGAGCTCGACGTAGCCGGCGCTCATCTTTTGGTCAACCAGGCCGAACAGGGTGTCCTTGGGACCGGTAAGAATCTCGGCCCCGATATAGGCCATCATGTTGTCGGACAAGCGGTATCCGATTTTGGGCGCCGCCATCCACTCCTTGGTCGTGATGTTCACCAAGCCAAGCATGGAGAGCGACAGGGTGTCGTGCAACGTCAGCCATTCGACGCGCGCGGTGGCTAGGTGTTGGATCTTCGCTGTCTGCGAAAAGAGGATTTGGTTGTTCTTCGCAAGCTGCAGGTTGACCGACTCGACCGCCTCCTGCTTGGACACGGTAGGGTTGTCGGTCTGGAGCAGGGTTGGATCGATGGCCCCCGCGAGAGGACCGTCTTCCTTGGCCCAGTGAAAGGTGTATCGACCCACGTACTGCGCGATCACGCTGAGGGATCCAAAGGTGTGGTCGGCCCCCAGCACGTATTGCAGGTCGGGCTTTGGCGTGGGTGCGTAGAGTTTTTCGTAGTCGTAGGGTTTGCGGTAGGCGACTTCGCCGCGAAGGGCGACGATGTCGCCTACCGCGGTCGCGAAGTCGAAGCCCACGACCTGGTGCTTGTAGGCCGTTCTCGAAATCACCACCGATGGATTGGTCGAGCTGAAGGTGAGGCTGGTCTGGGTCAGCCCGGGCAGGGGCGCATAGCCGTGCAGGTAGGACACGGACATATCGACAGAGGGCAGCTCCAGGTGTACGCGTCCGGCGAGAAGCCCCTTGTCGAGCTCGGGCTTGGGGTAGGTCGGGCTGCCGTAGACGACGAACTGGGGCAGGTCGATGGGCGGCAGTTCCGAGGGAACGTAGGACGGTATCCAGACACCCTCGATGCGCACGGGTTCGAGCCGGAGATTCGCGCGCACGGCCACGTTGCCAAGGCGCCGGTCGTCCTCGATGGCCGAGCGGACGCGCATGTCATTGGGGGTTAGGTTGTTGGTGGGGTTGAGCAGATCGGCCCGTCCCCACACGATAATCTGCTTGCCCAGGCGGATGTCGACGGGGCCGAGGTAGGTGTTGACGTAGGCCTCGCGGACATCCATGACAGCCTGTTGTTGCGTCTCGCTTTGCATGCCGTAGCGCAGGCGCAATTCCGCGAAACCGTCGCCGTAGGTTCCCTTCTTGGTGCGGGCAATCAGGGCGGCCTCGCCGTAGCCGGCTTTGATGTCGCCCTGGCCAGCGCCTGGAACCTTGCCCACGTACATATCGCCGCGCACGTAGCCACTGAGCTTGAAGGCATCGGCGCCGGTTGCCGCGGCAGCGGCGGTGGAGGCTTGGCTTTGTTCGAACAGCCCGCCGGACGCGCCCTGTTCCGGGGAGGCAGCGCCCGCGTCGGGCGCCGGGCTGGCAGCGCCCGCATCGGCGCTCTCGGACTTTGCGGGAGCTTCCGCAGCGGAGGCAAGTCCACCCAGTGCAGGCAACATGAGCCCAACCAGGGCCGAAGCGAGAATGTGTCGACTACGCATGCGTTCCTCCAGAAGTTTTGCCGGTCCATTCGCCGGTCACCATCACGATTGCAAAGCCGGACGCGGCACTGCCCAGGACAATCTTGTCCCCGGTGTGCACGGTTCGTTCCTTGAGAAGCTGCTGGTACGTCACGCCCACGCTGGCGCTCGCGGTGTTGCCGTACAGGGCATGGGTGTAGACGCCCTTGGCCGGATCGATGCCCGTATCCTCGAGGATCTTGCGCACCATGATCTCGCTGGGCTGGTGAAAGACGTAGTGATCGATGTCGGATGGCTTCATGCCGATGGCCGACAAGCGCGCTTTGATCCACGGCGGAATCAATTTACCCAGACGCATCAGTTCCACCGACGATGAGAAGAGGGTTCCGTCGACGGGAACCTTGCACAGATTCCAGTGGTCGGGCACGGTGATGGTGTCGAGCGAGATGAGCCGGATGCCGCCTTCCGGGAATGGTGCCCTACGCAGCAGCACACAAACCGCCGCGTTGCCCACGGTCAGGTTCGCGGACTTCATGCGCAGATCGCGCACGGTCTGGATGTCGTAGCTTAGGAAGTGTCGCGACAGCTCGGACGTACAGATGAGCGCGGTTCGATAGTTGTCGTGCAGGCCGAGATAGGCGGCGGCGGTTTGAATCGCTTCCAGGTGGCCAACGCAGGCCGAGGTGACATCGAAGGCGTGCGTCTTCTTGAGCCCCAGCTTGGCGGCCACTTCCATGGCGGTGGCCGGCTCGAAATACTCGCGCGCGATGCCGCCGCAGATGACCAGATCGATCTCGTCGAGCGAGACGTTGTTGACCTCTAGACACTGCTTGGCGGCCAGTACGGCGTAGTCGGCCACGCCACCGCTTTCACCGGATTCGAGGTAGCGCTGCTTCGTCTTGCACAGGGAAAAGATGTGCTCGATGGCCGCCGCGACGGTGGCGAATTCCTTGTCCGTTCCTTTGAACTCTGCACGCACCCGACCAATGGTCTCGGCATTGTCCACGAGCCTGCCCGGAAAGCTGACCCCTGGCTTCGAAAGGTACAACTTCGGCAAGCTCACAAGTGGTCTCCGTGGCACGGCATGCGTTCAAACACCTATTGCAACTTGGGGCGCTGATTCATTTTCCCGCCTGAAACAACGAGCGCAGCAGCGGTTCGCGGAATTCACTGCCGTACGCGAAGTAGCTGGCCATGACGACCCTTCTTGCGCCCGGTTCGCGGTCGGTGCGATCGACAAGAACTTGTCCCCCGGCTGACACGACCACAGTGCGGAGTGAATCTGGCGCGACAGCGTAGACCAGTCGGTCATTCTTCTCGTAGCCGCGATCCTTCAACGCCGCGAACCACTGGGGCAGACCTTGGCCCACCTGACGCTCGAGGTCTGCGCTGATCAAGCCCGCTTTGCGCGCTTGTTCGAGGTTTTCGCGAACCACGCCAATCCACCGGTTCAGCCCAATGTCGCGCTTGAAGTGCATCTGAACCACGGCGCGTTCGGCCCCAATCGCCACGTTGGCCAATTGCTGCGCCAGTGCTTCCGAATACGGCTGTCCGCTCGCGATGCCCGCCAAGCGCGTCTGGGTTGGCTTGTCCACGCGTACCTCGATGGTGGCCACATTGATGCTGAGAATGGTCTTCTGCAGCAGCATGTGCATGGACGCAAACGGGCCCCGGGCTAGTTCCGGAGAATCCAAGGAGGGGAGCGATCCATCAGCCATGCTTGCGCCTGCGAGGGATCCTACCAGGAACAACGTCCCCGCGGCGGCGAACAATCTACCCGTACTACTTGCCATTGTTCCTCCGAAGCGTTGAACCCTTGCTTGTCATGCGAGTGGATGGCACCGAGACGCACATCGATGCCGGCAAGACACTGAAAGCCGAACTGCGATTGCGTCTAGTGTCGGTAAATAACATTGATTGCCAAGAGGTGAGAGCTGGCGTTGTAGGTGCCGGCGTTGACTGCCGGGGATGGCTGGTGAAGGAAGTGGGAGTTGCAGTTGTCCGGACTGTCGTACGGGGCTGTGCACGCGCTGCTGGGAACTTGCTGGTAGACACGGGCGCTCGATTCGGAAACGGAAACCGTGCCCTGGACGCGTAACTGGTAGGCCAGCGCCACTTCGAATTGCTGGAGGAAGAGGGACGCCCCAAGGGCGCCACCCATCATCACGCCGCCGGGAAAATCCACGTTGGCGTAGGCCGGATCGGCCACCGCGGTCTCGTAGTAGCCGCCCGCCCGCAGGGTGAGCAGGTCGGGCACGACCGCGTAGTCGCCACCCAGCTTGAAGGCAAAGGTGTCGCGCCAGTGCTTGTCGATGACGATGCGGTTGATGTCGCTCGGGTCGAATCCAGAGATCTTCGCTTGCAGACCGTTGGTGTCGATGGTGAAGTTTTTCACGCGCGACCAGGTTGTGTAATCCACGTCGAGCTCCACGTCGAAGAGCTCGCGCGCGCCATCGAGGCCCCGGTAGCGCACACCCGAACGGAAGACCAACGGCAAGGGCAATGTCAGCGACACGTCGTTGGCTACTCGACCGTTTCTGGTGAGAGCAACGGAGGGGGCCGCACTTGTGTCGAGCGGTGTGACCGACAGGGTACTCTTGGTCTTGATGTTGGCGGGCACGACTTGGCCCGACAGGGCGAGCTCGAGAAAGGGAACCGGCCTGTACCAGGTGCCCAGGATGGCATTGAAGGTAAAGAGGGACGAGCCTTTGGTCGTGGCTAGGATGTCGAGCGGCGCCGACACTGGATTGGCAGCCTTGGCGAACGGCGTACCATCGACGACCAGCGAGTAGTTGAGGCGCGGGACGTGAATCCATTCGGCGGTGGCGCCGATGCCAAAGACATCGTGGTATTTCCAGGCGGCGCTGGCGGCGTAGGTCAGGATGATGGCCTCGCGTGACAGCATCATGTAGCGCTGGCCGCCCTGGCTGTAGTTCTGGCCACCGCCCAAGGGGAACTCCATTTTGCCGATGCCTGGCGGCGCGAAAGCGGCCAGACCGAAGCCCCAGTTCTCGAGACCGAGCCTGGAGGTTGCGCCGATCATGGGCAGGAGCATTTGCCATGGCGCACCGTTGTGGACCTTGTCGAACACCACCAAGGGTGCATCGCCAGTCGTGGGGTCCGCTCTTCTATAGTCGTAGGTCGGGGCGCGCGTGAACGCGTAGGAATTGTACGAGGCCTCGTTGCCGATCTGAAACAGGGATGCGTCCAGCTTGGCAAGCCCGGCGGGATTGAAGCTGATGGCTGTCACGTCGTCAGCCTTAGCGGTGAAAGCCCCACCGCGCCCCGAGGCTCTCGCCCCCAATGTTCCGCCGTAGTAGCCGCTGTCGGCCAACGCCATGGTCGAAAGAAGAGCTGAGCCAAGCAGTGCCGCGCAGGTTGTGAGAATTTTCATGGTCTGGCAGCCAGCCCTTACTTCGAGATCTTGGTGCCGGAATTCATGCGGGCATTTAACCCGAATCCAGTTTTGGGCGCTAGCCAGAAGCGCCCTGAACGCGGCCACTCGGACCCAATAGTCTCAGGACGCCGCAGCTGGCGAGTGCCTCGGCGCCCGTCGGCCAAGCACTCTTCTACCCACGTTGAGAACGATGAATGGCAAGCCCCCGCCCAGGCGGATGTCATGTCGGAAGATCCACGCCCAGCACAAAATTACCAGCGCGAGGCCGAGCAAACCAAGCGACGCCTTTTTGATCCAACGCGGATCGCTACTTTGGCACGCGACAAAGCCATGGGGCGAGAAGAGCGTCGCAGCCAACCCGGTCACGAGCGCTGCGACAAACAGGCCGAACGCTTGCGTTTGGACGAGCCAGGCGATGAGGGGTGCCACGGGAACCATGAAGGCGATGGCACCGACCCACAGCCAAAGCCCCGTCCCCAAGAGGATCGGATTGAGCAAGTGCTTGCGCCAAACGACCGCGGCGGTGATTGGAATCGTCAGCAACGCGCCGATCACAAAGCCCAAGCCAGCCCGGCTGAGATCGACCTTGCCCGCGACGATGAAGGGGAAGGCCAGACTGATGATGGGGACGAGCTGCACGAGCTCGGCCCAGACAGCATTGCGGCGCGTGACCATGGTCGGCGCACGCTACTGCAATGAACATCGCCGAGCCAGGCAGACTTGCGTTCGCCTCTCCTACTGGATGATCGGCGGTGGTGGCGGCGGTGGCGGTGGCGGCGGCGGCGGCGGTGGCGGTGGTGGCGCCGTTGCCGGCGGTGCTGCCGGTGGCGGTGCCGCGGGTGCGGGCGCGGGGGCCGGTGGCGCCGCAGTTGGCGGTGGTGCTGCCGCGGGCGGCGAGCTGGGCGCGGGCGGCGCCGGGCTGCCCGTCGCGGGTGGGGGCGGCACAGGCGGGGCCGTGTCCACCTGCACGCAGGCCGAGAGATCGAAGAGCATGAACTCGAGGGCTTTCTCTTGGGCGGAGGAAGCCTTGGTCAAGTCGCAGCCACTGGGGAAGGCCTTCTTCCCCGACCCGCTGTACACGTGCAGATCGGTCATGACCACCTTGCCGCAGTAGTTGGGCGTGCCCGTGGCAGGTTGTTCAACCGGCGTTCCGAAGCTGGTGTACACCAACCAGTCGGGATAGCTGGTGTTGGTCGTGTCGGTGCCGTAGATCCAGCGAGTCGATGCCCCGACCACGTGGTTCATGCTGTGTTCGCCGCCATTGATGGGCAATTGCGCGCGGGTGGGCGTGGCGCCAATGGCGACCAGCCAGTCGGCCAGGGCCGCACCTTTGGTGAAGCTGGTGTCGATCTTGGCCAAGAATCCGTCGGGAATTCCGGAAAGGTTGGAAATGCTGGTGCCGTTCATCGGGAAATTGATGACCCCGGCTGCCCACGGCGCCGGCGCGGCCCAGACCCAAACGTCTTGCCAGTGCGAACCGAAGATCTTTCCGCCTTGGTCGGCGTAGTCCTTCATGTTCTGGTGCATGGCCGTGGTTTTGAGATCCTTGTTGGTGGTGCCTTCGCACGACATCACCAGCATGTCGTAGCGCTTGAGCTGGGACAGGCTGCCCCACAGTGCATCTGCCTGACCGTAGGCCGCGCCGCCGTTCAAGCTGGCGTCGAATTGGGTAGCCGTCCCATCCTTGGGCGTGGTGTACATGTGCACCTTGCCTGTGCCTGTCGGGGCCGTGAATTCGGCATCGGCAATTCCCATCCGGCGCAACAGACAATCAAGCCCGTCCGAGAATCCGACCACCATGGCGATCTGGGGCATGTTCCCCTCGCTCTGCGTGCGCGGCAGGCGCAGCGTCTTGTCCGTGACCGGGTTGTCCGTGCAGGCCGTGACCGTGGGGATCGTGAAGGTGCGCCGCCACTTGCCAATCTGGATCACGAGGGGGATGTTGGCGCCCGCCGGAACCTTGGTCAGCTTGAACCGGCCCTGGGCATCGGTCAGCGCGGTGGTGATGGGGCTGCCCGAGGCCGCAGCATCGCAGGTCGTGCACGCAGGGCCGGTGGGAATGGGATCGAGCGTGCCGTTCGGCACATAGACGACGACGTTGTAGATGGGTAGGGCGCCCGCCGGATCGTACACGACGCCGCTGATGCTGGTCTTGGTCTTGTCGCCCCCGCACTCGGGGACCTGCGCGCAAAGCCCGGTGCAGCCACCGACGCTTCCGCACACGTTGGGCATGGAGCTGCCGCAGGTCACGCCGTTCGGACAGGTGGTGCCGCAGTCGAGGGTGCCACCGCACCCGTCGCCGATGGTACCGCAGTAGCGTCCGCCGCCGGCCACGTCGCAGGTGACCTTGGTGCAGGTGGGGCCGCCGACGCACGCATTGCCGGTTCCGCACACCCAGCCCGTGGTCGGGCAGGTGGTGCCGCAGTCGAGGGTGCCGCCGCACCCGTCGCCGATCTTGCCACAATAGCGCCCGCCACCCGCCGCATCGCAGGTCAGCTTGGTGCACGAGGCGCCGCCCATGCAGAGGTTGCCATTGCAGGTCCAGCCCGCGGTGGGGCAGGTGGCCGGACAGGTCAGCGAGCCGCCGCAGCCATCGCCGATGGTGCCGCAGTAGTTGCCGCCCGTCGCGGACGCGCAGGTCAACTTGGTGCACGAGGCGCCGCCCATGCAGAGGTTGCCATTGCAGGTCCAGCCCGCGGTGGGGCAGGTCGCTGGACAGGTCAGCGAGCCGCCGCAGCCATCGCCAACCGTGCCGCAGTAGTTACCTCCTGCCGGCGCGCAGGTCAGCTTGGCGCACGAGGCGCCACCGACGCAGACGTTGCCCGAGCACGACCAGCCGGCCTTGGGGCAGGTGGCGCCGCAATCCAGGGAGCCGCCGCAACCATCGCCCACGGTGCCGCAGTAGCGTCCGCCCCCCGCCGTGTCGCAGGTGACTTTGGCACAAGCCGCGCCACCGACGCAGACGTTGCCCGAGCATGACCAGCCGGCCTTGGGGCATGCGTCGCCGCATTCGAGGCCGCCACCACAGTCGTCGCCAATGCTGCCGCAGTAGCGTCCGCCGTCCGCGGTGTCGCAGGTGAGGGGCTTGCAGGCCGGCGGGGTGCCTTTGCAAACATTGTCCACGCATGACCAGCCCGACTTGGGGCAGGTGGCGCCACAGTCAAGGGTCCGGCCGCAGCCATCGCTGATCTTGCCACAATAGCGTCCACCGCCGACGGTATCGCAGGTGAGTGGTGTGCACACCGAGGCAGGGCCGACGCAGGTGTTATTCTCACAGGTCCAGCCGGCGGTGGGGCAAGTGTTGCCACAATCGAGCGGGTGGTTGCAGCCGTCGCCAATCTTTCCGCAGTAGGCACCACCGGGAAAGGTGCAGGTGAACTTGGGCGTGCAGTTGGCGCCGCCGCCGCAGATGTTGGGGCCGCCCGCGCCACACACCTGGTCGGCGGGACAGGCACCACAGTCCTCGGTGTTGCCGCAGCCGTCGCCAATGGCTCCGCAGTACTGCCCGGTAGACGATGCACAGGCCAGGGGCACGCAGGCGTCGGTTTTGGCTGCCGCGTCCTGCAGCACGACCACCATCCCTGCGTCGCGCTTGCTCACCGAAGTGTTGGTGCTGGTCGACGTGGTGGTGGTCGTCGACGTCCCTGCGTTGATCGAACCGCCCGAGGAGCAGGTCGCTTGCGACAACAAAAATCCGACCGCGATGGTCGGCAATATGCCGAAGCGACAACACCTTTTTCTCGCGCCAGCCCAATTCGACCCGACATGCCCCATGGAAGACCTCCGTGCGTGACAGGACTCAAGAACGTCCATGGTCGCAGTGGCGGTAGCCGCCCAGCACGGGTCAGTTTGGCGAAAGGCAGACGCGCTACAGGTTCTCGATCTTCTTGAACCGCGGCACCAACATCTTCATGACCGACCAGGCGACCACATAGGCGAGCGCGCAGACGCCGAACATGATGGCATACGACGTGGTCATCTCGGACAGGACCAACCGCGTCTGCAACTGCCTCAGCTGAGCGTAAGCGTCGGCATTGATGGTTTGCAGCTGGGCGACGACTTCCTTGGGCAGACTGCCAAGCTCGGCCTTGTTCAGATCGATCGCGCTGCCGTGCTTGTTGAGCAGGTGCAGGGAACGGATCTGATCGATGTATGCGCCCAGCGGGCTGGGCTTGGCCTCGACCCAGGTCTTGGCAATGCCGGCTTGCCGATAGGCATCGAAGAGCCAGCCGCCCGACTTGGTGATCAAGATTCCGCCCAACCCGCCAAACATCCCACCGATGCCGGTGACCGATGCCACCGCCCGCTTCGGGAACATGTCCGACACCGTGGTGAACAGGTTGGCTGACCATGCCTGGTGCGCGGAGGCGCCGATGCCGATGAGCAGTACCGGAATCCAATAGCTGTAGCCGCCCAGAGGCTGAGACAGCAGGACCACGAGCGGGAACAGGGCAATCACGAACATGGCCCGCATCCGTCCCGCGTAGGGCTCGTAACCCCGGTTGATGAAGAACATGGGGAACCAGCCGCCGCTAATACTTCCGACGCACGTCATGGTGTAGAGCACGGCGATGGGCACGGCGATCTGCGTCCCCGTCATCGCGTACTGCGCCTTGAGGTACGCCGGCAGCCAGAACAGGAAAAACCACCACACGCCATCGGTCATGAACTTGCCGAAGGCAAAGGCCCAGGTCTGGCGAAAGGTCAGCAGCTTGCCCCATTCCACATACCAGGAGGCCTTGGCCTTGCCGGCGACGGAGTCGGCCGCCTTGGCAAGGGCGGCCTTCGCGTCGTCGGCCTGCTCGTCCGCATCGCTGTGGATGTAGTCGAGCTCGGCCTTGCCCAGCCGTCTCTGTTTCGCCGGGGCGGCGTAGAGCCAGAACCAGAAGAAGAGCCACAGGAAACCGATCCCGCCCACGATGATGAACGCGCCTTGCCAGCCGAGGTGCTTGGCAATCCAGGGCACGGTGAGAGGTGCCAGGATGGCGCCCACGTTGGCGCCGGAGTTGAAGATGCCCGTGGCCAGGGACCGTTCGCGCTTGGGGAACCACTCGGCGGTGGTCTTGATGGCGGCGGGGAAGTTTCCCGATTCGCCGAACCCCAGCACACCCCGGGCGGCCATGAAGCCACCCGTTCCCGTGGCCAGGGCGTGCAGAGCCGCTCCGACCGACCACACGACGAGCGCCCAGGCATAGCCGGCCTTGGTGCCCAGCCAGTCGATGATCCGGCCCGCGAACAACATGGAGATGGCGTACACGAACTGGAACACCATCACGATGTTGGCGTAGTCGGTATCGCTCCAGTTGAATTCGATCTCGAGGTCGGCCTTGAGCAGACTGAGCACCTGGCGGTCGAGATAATTGACCGTGGTGGCGAAGAAGAGCAGGGCACAGATGGTCCACCTGTACCCGCCGAGCTTTTCGTTGATGTGGCGCAAGGGGGTCAGCGCTGGATGCGGGCCGAGCCGCCCTTGGCGAAGGCCTGAACCTGTTCCAGCGTCACCATGGTGGTGTCGCCAGGCGTGGTGGTGAGCAAGGCGCCGTGGGCCCAGCCGAGCCTGAGGGCCGCCTCCGGGGATTCGCCCGACAGCAGGCCGTAGATGAAACCGCTGGCGAAACCATCGCCGCCGCCCACGCGATCGAGCACGTCGAGATCGCAGGTAGGCGAGACGTAGGT
>Ga0302323_100004021_pt1 | contig 11978 bp, 10 predicted proteins | sample Fen_T0_3_FD_201950 | JGI IMG/M metagenome (GOLD analysis project Ga0302323, IMG submission 201950) | Peat permafrost microbial communities from Stordalen Mire near Abisko, Sweden - Fen_T0_3 | ecosystem: Environmental > Terrestrial > Soil > Wetlands > Permafrost | place: Sweden: Abisko... | reverse complement strand
CAGCATGACCTCCGACGTTCATCCGGCTCCGACCGGTGGCCCCGCTGGATCCCGAAAAGGCTGGCCGTTGTGGGAGGTGTTCATCCGCGCCCGCCGCGGCCTGTCCCACCAGCATGTCGGCAGCCTGCACGCGCCGGACGCCGAGATGGCCCTGCGGAATGCCCGCGATGTCTACACCCGCCGCGGCGAAGGCGTCTCCATCTGGATCGTCCCGTCCAGCGCGATCACCGCATCCAGTCCCGATGAGAAGGACCCGTTCTTCGATCCGGCGATGGACAAGGCCTACCGGCACCCGACCTTCTACGACGTGCCCGAAGGCGTGTCCCACCTGTGACCGCCGCCAGCCTGAGCCGCCAGCCCCTCGACAGCGCCGACATCGACCAGGCCGACATCGACCAGGCCGACATCGACCAGGCCGACATCGACCAAATCGCCCTCGCCAGCTACGTTCTCGGGCTGGGCGATGACACGCTCATCCTCGCCCAGCGACTCGGCGAATGGATCACCCGGGCCCCGCAGATCGAGGAGGACATCGCGCTGGGCAATATCGCCCTGGACCTGCTGGGCCAGGCCCGCACACTGCTCAGTTACGCGGGCGAACTGGAGGGAAAGGTCACCGGAACTTCAAGGGGTGAAGACGATCTGGCCTTCCTGCGCGACGAGCGGGAGTTCCGCAACGTGCACCTGGTGGAGATCGAGAACGGTGACTTCGCCGTCACCATGGCTCGCCAGCTGATCTTCTCCGCCTACCAGTACGAGCTCTATACGGCGTTGCTGACCTCCACAGACCCGACCCTGTCCGCGCTGGCTGCCAAGGCGGTGAAGGAAGTGGCTTACCATCGCGACCACGCCACCCAGTGGGTGCTCCGGCTCGGCGACGGCACCCCGGAATCCCACGACCGCATGCAGGCAGCCCTCGACCAGGTCTGGCCCTACGTCGAGGAAATCTTCGACACCGCCGACACCGCGGACATTCTCACCGCGCTGCCCGGTGTCGCCGCCGACCCGGCCGCGCTCCGGCCGGCCTGGTCCCGCTACGTCGAGGCCGTCATCACGACAGCAACACTGAGCCTGCCGGCCCCGACCTGGCGCTCCCGCGGCGGCCGCGCCGGTTACCACTCCGAGAACCTCGGGCACCTGCTGCCCGACATGCAGAATCTGCACCGCTCACACCCGGGAGCGAGTTGGTGACCATGACCGTGGATCAGCTCCGCGACATCGCCGGCGCGGTGCCGGATCCGGAGATCCCCGTGCTGACCCTGCACGATCTCGGCATCCTCCGTGACGTGCAGCTGGCCGCGGACGGAACCGTCGAGGTCACCTTGACCCCGACCTACACGGGGTGCCCGGCCACGGCCGTGATCGCCGGTGACGTCGAGACCGCCCTGCGTACCGCAGGTGTCGCCCGAATCAACGTCAGAACAGTGCTGTCCCCGGCGTGGACGACCGACTGGATGAGCCAGGACGGGCACCGCAAGTTGCGGGAGTACGGCATCGCCCCGCCCGTCGCCTGCCAGCCGGCTCAGTCGGCCCTGTCGGCTCCGCGGTCAATCGGTCTGACCCTGTCGGCGAGGTGCCCGCGCTGCGGTTCCACCACGACCAGGGAGATCAGCCGGTTCGGGTCCACGCCCTGCAAGTCGCTGTGGGCGTGCCTGTCCTGCGCCGAGCCCTTCGACTCCTTCAAGGCCATCTGATGACCACCACGCACAGCACCATCCACAGCGCCCTGAACCCGACCGCAGCACCGGGGCGCCGGCACGCGGTGTTCCACCCGCTGCGGGTCGCCTCGGTCGACCGACTCACCGAAGACTCCGTCGCGATCACCTTCCACGTGCCCGAAGAGCTGCGTGACGAGTTCCGGTTCAAGCCCGGCCAGCATCTGTCGGTCAGAGCCCCCAGCCTCGGTGATGACGTCCGCCGGAACTACTCGATCTGCGCTCCGGCGACCGGCGGGCCGCTGCGAATCGGAGTGAAGCGCATCCCGGAAGGAGTGTTCTCCAGTTACGCCGCGGATCGGCTCCAGGCGGGCGACGTGCTGGATGTGATGACACCGAGCGGCACCTTCTCCACCCCGCTGGACGCCGCGAACGCCAAGCGGTACGTCGCCGTCGCGGCCGGCTCCGGGATCACCCCGGTGCTGTCCATCCTGGCCACCGTGCTGGAAGTGGAACCGCTGAGCACCGCAGCGTTGATCTATGTCAACCGCCGCACCTCGACCATCATGTTCCTCGAAGAGCTCGAAGACCTGAAAGACCTTTTCCCCGAACGGTTTCAGCTTGTTCACGTGCTCGGCCAGGAGATCACAGAAGTGGAGATGCTCTCCGGCCGGCTGGATGTGGAGCGTCTTGGTCGCATCCTGGACACCATCGTTCCGGTCGACGACGTCGACGAGTGGTTCCTCTGTGGGCCGTTGGCAATGACAGATTCCGTCCGTGGTGTGCTGCTGGAACGCGACGTCGACAGCGCCCATGTGCACCGGGAACTGTTCCATGTGGGTGCACCGACTGCCCGGCGCCGCCCGGTCGCCGACCCCGCGGTCCCGGTGACCGGATCCAAGGTCACCGTCATCTTGGACGGCCGATCGCTGACCTTCACCCTGCCCCGGGACGGGGACTCGGTGTTGGACGAGACCCTGCGGGCCCGGTCGGATGCCCCCTACGCGTGCAAGAACGCGGTCTGCGGCACCTGCCGGGCCAAGGTCGTCGAAGGAAAGGTGGAAATGGACTCGAATTACGCGCTCGAAGCCGACGAGATCGCCCGCGGTTACGTGCTGACCTGCCAGGCCCACCCGGTCACCGACCGGCTCACAGTGGACTTCGACCAGTGACCGGAACGCCCAGGACTGCCGACGTGACCACCACCCAGCGGCGCCCGCACCAAGGAGTCACGCAGTGACGATGCTCATCGAAAGCTATGTGGCGGGCCGCTGGCAGGGTCCGGCCGGAAATCGCACCGAACTGCTCAACGCATCCACCGCTGAACCAGTTGCCGTCATCGGCACCGACCCGATCGACATGGTCCCCGTGCTGGATCACGCGAGATCCGTTGGTGGACCGGCGCTGCGGGAAATGCCGTTTCACGAGCGGGCCTTGGCGCTCAAGGCGCTCGCCGCCCACCTGAACGGCAAACGCGAACATTTCTACGCCATCTCGGCGTGGACCGGCGCCACGCCGCGGGACTCCTTCGTGGACATCGACGGCGGCATCGGGGTGCTGTTCACCTATGCCAGCAAGGGCCGCCGGGAACTGCCCAACTCCACGGTGCTCGTCGACGGCCCGTCAGAAAGACTCGGTGCGGCTCGTCAATTTGTCGGCCAACACATCTACACCCCGCGCCGCGGTGTCGCGTTGCAGATCAACGCGTTCAACTTCCCCGTCTGGGGCATGCTGGAAAAGCTGGCGCAGGCGTTCCTGGCCGGGGTGGCGACCGTGGTGAAGCCCGCGTCGCAGGCGTCCTACCTGGCGCAGGCAGCGGTGAAGGAGATCATCGACTCGGGACTGCTCCCCGAAGGCAGCCTGCAGTTGGTGGCCGGCGGATCGCGCGGCCTGCTCGATCTGTTGTCCGAGCAGGACACTGTCGCGTTCACCGGGTCCGCCTCGACGGCAGCACTGCTGCGCTCGCATCGCTCGGTGATGAAGCACGGTGTGCGGTTCAGCTCCGAGGCGGATTCGCTGAACTTCTCCGTGCTCGGCGTCGATGTCGCCCCCGGGTCCGCGGAGTTCGACCTGTACGTCAGGCAACTCGTCACCGAAATGACCGCCAAGGCCGGGCAGAAATGCACCGCGATCCGCCGCGCCCTGGTGCCGCACGCCCTGGTGCCCGCCGTCATCGACGCCGTCCGGGCCAGGATCGCGGACAAGGTCAGGGTGGGCGACCCCACCGCGGCCGGCGTCACCATGGGCGCGCTGGTCGGGCTGGCACAGCGGGACGACGTCCGGAAGAACCTGGCCGCACTGGCCGGCGCAGCAGAGGTCGTCGTCGGCGATCCCGACCACTTCGACGTCATCGGCGCCGACCCGGAACGCGGCGCGTTCCTGCCGCCGGTGTTGCTGTGGGCCAGGGATTCCAGCCGCGAAGAACCCCACGACATCGAGGTGTTCGGCCCGGTCAGCACCGTCATGGGCTACCGGGACACCGAACATGCCATCGAGCTCGCCGCCCGCGGGCGGGGCAGCCTTGTCGGCTCTCTGGTGTCCGCCGACCCCCAGGTCGTCCGCGAACTGGTCCTGGGCGTCGCACCGTGGCACGGCCGGGTACTGGTCCTGGACCAGGACTCCGCGGCCGAATCCACCGGTCACGGCGCTGCGCTGCCGCACCTGGTGCACGGCGGTCCCGGCCGCGCCGGCGGCGGGGAGGAGCTCGGTGGCATCCGCGGCGTCCTGCACTACATGCAGCGCACGGCCGTCCAGGGTTCCCCTGCTGCGGTGTCCGCAGTGACGGGCACCTGGGTGACCGGGGCACCGCGGAACACGGACGGCAAACACCCGTTCCGCAAGAGCCTCGCCGAGCTGCGCGTCGGCGACGCCGTGATCGCCGGGCCAAGGACCGTCACCCTCGACGATGTCGACGCGTTCGCCGACCTGTCCGGGGACAAGTTCTACGCTCACACCGACCAGGACGCCGCGGCGGCGAGTCCGTTCTTCGAAGGCCGGGTCGCGCATGGCTACTTCCTGGTCTCGCTGGCGGCCGGGCTGTTCGTCTCCCCCGAGTACGGCCCGGTGTTGGCCAACTACGGAATGGAGAACCTGCGGTTCACCACCCCGGTCTACCCCGGTGACGCGTTGACCGTCACCTTGACCGCCAAGCGGATCTCTCCCCGTGCGGACGCCGAGTACGGCGAAGTCATTTGGGACGCAATCGTTGTCAACCAGAAAGGCGAGCCGGTCGCGACCTACGATGTGCTCACCCTGGTCGCGAAACAGTGGCCGGCATGAGCGCGGACACGCGACAGCCGGCTGTCGACGCTGTTCGCGTGAGTGTCGACGGAGCCGTCGCCGAGGTGGTCATCAACCGCCCCGACGGGTGGCCCCTGTCGAACCGCCGGCCGCTTCCGCGTGGGCGGATGCTCCGACGGCCAGGAGCTCGGCCCGATCATGGATCTTGACCCGTCCCCGGCCGGCCGGCCGGCCCTTCGCGATCTCCGCGGCGTCGATCTGTTGCCACCCGGTCCAGTCGACGACGTTGACGCCGCGGGCCCGCAGCACGGCCAGCAGTTCGTCGGTGTCGCGGTGCGGAGCCGACGGCAGCGCCGGGAGATCGGCGAGAAGCGTCGCCACCGTTTCCGACGCGTCCTTGCGGTTGGCGCCGATCAACCCGTTCGGGCCGTGCTTGATCCATCCGGCGACGTACACGCCGGGCACGGGCCGTCCGTCCGACAGCACCGCTCCAAGCCGGTGCGGGATGGTGCCCTCTGCCGTGTCGAACGGCAGGCCCTCCGTGGGCAGGCCGCGGTAGCCGACCGAACGCACCACCAGCTGCACCGGTAGTCGCTCGATCTGCCCGGTGCCGGTGAGCCTGCCGGTGCTGTCGAACGCGGTGCGTTCGACGTCGAGCCCATCGACCCGGTCGATGCCGGTCACGGCATGCGGCCGCACCATGAACCGGAAGTGCAGCCGTTTGCTCCTGCCCTCCGGTTCCCGCCCCGCGAACGACCGCAGGACATCGACCGCATGGTGCCGGGCCGGGTCGCCGTTCAGGTCGTTCTGCGTCGGCTCGTCAAGGTGCAGGTCCTGCGGCCGTAGCAGGACGTCGACGTCGGCCAGTTCGCCGACCTCGTGCAGTTCCTTGCTGGAGAACTTGGCCTGCGCGACCCCCCGACGGGCGAGGATGTACACGTCCCGGACGGGGCTGGAGGCCAGCTCCTTCAGCACGTGCTCGGGTACGTCGGTGGCCCGCAGTCGCTGCTCCGATGCGAGGAGCATCCTGGCGACGTCGAGCGCGACATTGCCCGCGCCGACGATCGCGACACTGGTTGCGGTCAAGGCGATTGCGTCGACGGCCGTATCGGGGTGCCCGCTGTACCAGGAGACGAACTCAGTGGCCGAGATGCTGCCCGGAAGTTCCTCGCCCGGGATCGACAACGCTCGATCGGCACTGGCGCCGCACGCCACGACAACCGCGTCGTAGTAGGTGCGCAGCTCGGCGAGGGTGACGTCCCGACCCAGCCGGATGTTGCCCAGGAAGCGGACAGCCGGCCGCTCCATCACCCTGCGCAGCTGCTCGATGATCGACTTGATCCTCGGATGATCGGGTGCGACGCCGTACCGAACCAGGCCATACGGCACCGGCAGCCGGTCGTAGACGTCGACCTGCACGTCCTTGCGGGCCGCAGGATCGGTGAGCGCCCGGGCCGTGTAGATGCCGGCCGGTCCCGACCCGATGACCGCCACCCGTGCGACGTCGCACTCACTGACCATCACATCGTCGCTCGACCTGGTGACTTCTGCCATGTCTCATGGTGCCGCCTGGTGGCGGCGGCCTGTCCGTCGGGGCTAGGTTCGGGTTGATGGCGACCGGGCACTGACTGTTATGGGTTGGTAGGCATGCTCTTCGGGCGGGATGCCGAACTGGAAACGCTCGCCGCCTTCGCAGCAGGCACGGCTGAATTCGATTCTTCGGTGTTTCTGATCGCCGGTGATCCCGGAATTGGGAAGACTGCCCTGCTCGATGCTGCGGTGGAGATCGCCGAGCGAGCCGGTCGCGCGGTGCTCGGCATCACGGCACTGGAATACGAGGCGGAACTGACTTTCGGTGCGCTCAACCAATTGCTGCTTCCGCTGCTCGATGACCTTCCGACAGTGAACGAGATCCATCGGCAGGCGATTGCCGTGATCTGCGGTCTCGAATTGGGCGCGCCTCCATCGCAACTGATCGCCGGTGCCGCGACATTGGCGTTGGTCACCCAGGCCGCTCGGCGCCGGCCGCTGCTCTTCGTCATCGACGACGTGCCCTGGTTGGACGTCGCCAGCGGGATGGTGTTGACCTACCTGGCTCGTCGGCTCAAGGGTGTCGACGCGCGGCTGCTCGTCGCTGCCCGGTCGGAACTGGAGAACGTCTTCGTGCGAAGCGGATTCGAGGCACACATCCTCCGGCCACTATCGGACCAGAGCGCCGACGCCCTGCTCAGGGCGCGTTTCCCCGCCCTGGCCGTCAATGTGCGCATGCGGATCCGGGCGGAAGCACGGGGCAATCCCCTGGCGCTGCTGGACCTTCCGGCGGCGTTGGACAATGGCCGGGCGCTGCCCGAGGTGCTCCCTCTCACCGATCGGCTGAGATCGCTCTATGCGCAGCGGCTGCGTGATCTGCCCGAGGGCACACGCGAAATGCTCTTGTTCGTCGTGCTGGCCGGCGCGGAGAACAGCACGACGCTGGAAAATTGCATCCCGGCGCCGCAGGCCCGGGTCACTCTCCCACCAGCGGAGCGAGCCGGGATCGTGGGACTCAGCCCTCGTTCGGGTCGCATGGAGTTTCGGCACCCGCTGATTCGGGCCGCGGTCTTCGAGCTCTCCACGAGCGAGGAGCGACACCACGCTCACGCACTCCTCGCCGAGGCGTTCGACACCGACCCGCGGCGCCGCGCTTGGCATCTGGGGCAGTCCGCGGACACCCCCGATGAGGACGTCGCGATGCTCCTCGAGGCCGTCTCGGGGCAGCTCCTGGAATCGGGCAACAGCACGCGCGCCACGGCCGCGCTGGTCCGGGCGGCGGAGCTCACCCCCGCACCTGAGGACCGGGCAAGGCGGATCGCGCGCGCGGCCTACCTGGGGTCCCTGGTCACCGGTGACCTGCACGGCAGCACACGCCTGTTGCTCGAGGCGCAGCTCGCATCGAGTGACGCTCCGACGCTCGCGACGGTGACCGCCGCCGCGCACCAGCTACTGAACGGGGAGGGTGACGCATCGAGCGCACAACGCCTGCTCATCACCGCGCTCGACGCCAGGGAGGGGCCGCTTGATCCGGCGGATGTGCCCGCGATGGAGGCGCTGCAGACGCTGGTCTTCGTCGACTTCTACGCGGGTCGGGCCGATTTCTGGGCCGACACCCGAGGGCAGCTCGCCAGGGTGGTGGCGCCACTTCCCGACACCCTTGCGGTGTTCAACTCGGTGTTCGCCGATCCCGCGAGAGCCGAGCCTGACGCCGTGCTCCGGCTCGATCGCGCGATCGACGGACTGCGGTTCACATCCGATCCCGTGCGCATCACCAGGATCGCCGCCGCCGGCGCCCACCTCGACCGCATCCGGTTCGCGCGGGAGCCGCTGACGCGGGTCGTCGCGGATGGACGGCGTGGTGGTGCCGTCGCCAAGGAGATCGAGGCACTGTTCCTGCTGGCGAACGACGACTACTTCGCGGGCGAGTGGGATGACCTCGAAGCAGCAACGGATGAAGGTCTCACTCTCTGCGACGAACTCGGATACCTGCTCACCGCGGCACCGGGCCGATACCTTCGCGCGCTCGTCGACTCGGCGAGAGGTCGATCGGCCGCGGCCGACCGCGCCGCAGAGCAGGTTCTGCTCTGGGCTGCTCCCCGGCGCCTGTACACCCTTGCCGCCTACGCCTCACACATCCGGTGCGTGGAGGCTCTGGGAAGGGAACAGTTCGACTGGCGTATCGGCATGCTGCCTCGGTCAGTCCCGCTGGAACCCTGCAACCGTTCCAGCCCCAGGCGGTGTGGCTGGTGTTCGACCTGGTCGAGGCAGCCATCCGGTCAGCGCACACCGCGGAGGCGAGAGAGCACGTGCGTGTTGCGGAGGAGTCCGGGCTCGACGTGCAGTCACCACGACTGGAACTGCTCATCGCGGCGGCAGGAGCTCTCGCCGACACCGAGAATTGGCGCGAACGGTTCGGCCGAGCCCTCGCCACACCGGAGAGCGAGCGGTGGGTCTTCGACCGGGCTCGGGTGAATCTCGTCTACGGCGAGCAGCTCAGGCGCGCGCACGCCCTCGGCGACGCACGCATCCAGTTGACGTCGGCGATCACCGGGTTCCGGCGGCTCCGGGCGATTCCTTGGCTGGAACGGGCCGTTCGCGAACTCCGCGCGGCGGGCGGCGCAGAACCGGAGTCATCCGTGCTCACGCCACAGGAAGCAGTGGTCGCCGATCTCGCCGCCACCGGGCTGACCAACAAGCAGATCGCAACACAGCTCTTCCTGTCGCCGCGGACCGTCTCGACCCACCTGTCCCACGCGTACACCAAGCTCGGCATCACGTCGCGCGCCGTGTTGCGGGATGCGATCGACCGCGGCAGGTACGACCTGAGTCACTGACTTACGTCATTCGACGGATGCCCGGCCGCGGGACGCTCGATACCTTCGCTCGTGCCCATCCACGAGCAAGGGAGCAAACCATGAGTCCGACCATCGTCCTGGTCCATGGAGGATTCGTCGACGGATCCGGTGGCGCGGTGTCTACGACGTGCTGCGCGCCGACGGCTTCGACGTGCGCGTCGTTCAGAACCCCACGAAGTCTCTCGCCGACGACGATGCGACAGTCCGAGATGTGCTCGACATGATCGATGAACCCGTCGTCCTGGTTGGGCACTCCTACGGCGGCGCTGTCATCACCGAGGCCGGCACCCACGACAAGGTCGCTGCCCTGGTCTACATCACCGCGTTCGCACCCGATCAGGGCGAGTCCGTGCAATCCCTGATCAGCACGTTCCCGGCCGACGGACCGCAACCGCCGATCCTTCCACCCTGCAACGGATACCTCTTCCTCGACCGGGCCAAGTTCCACGAAGCGTTCGCCGCGGATCTCACCTCCGACGACGCAGCCTTCCTGGCCGACGCCCAAGTGCCCTGGGGTCTCGACGCGCTCGGCGGAACGATCAGCAGGGCCGCCTGGCGGGTCAAGCCGAGCTGGTATCTGCACGTGACCGACGACCGCATGATCCCCCCCGCCGCCCAGGCGTCCATGGCCGAGCGCACCGGGGCCACCGTGGTGAACACGGCGGGGAGTCATGCGATCTACGTATCGCAGCCGAAGACCGTCGCCGACCTGATTCGCACGGCCGCGGCCGCGATCGCCTGACGGTCCCAGGGCGCGTGGTGGGCGTGCGGGTCTCGCTGCGCGGCGGGGATTTGTCAGGGAGCTGCCAGTCGTGTCACGAGCATCTCAAGTTCGGTGCCGGGGGTGATCGACACCTGAACGCCCCGCTTGTCGTGTTCCGCCGGCTGGCGGCGCAGCAGGCCGCGTCGCTCGGCCCGATCGACGAGCCCGGTCATGCTCGACAGTCAGCATCCGGCTGTCCCGGGCTGAAACCGCCTGGATCACACCGCCGTCCGCCGGACAGCGGGTCGTCCTCTGCCCCGACGTCAACTGAACCGTCAGCCGCCGGGGGGGTGTGTGCCTGCGGGCAAGAGGAGGTGCCGGGCGGCGATCTGGGAGCGTGGGCTGGTTCCGCTCACGGTGACGCGGTTCGTCAGTGAGGGTCTGCCGGGGTTGACGGCGCGGCAGCTGGGCGCGGTGGGTGTGGCGATGGCGCGGGTGAATGCTGCCAGATAGCTGTGGGCTGCGGCCCGGGCGGCGGGGCCGATGACGAGATGCTCGACTGGGACACTGTTTCGGGTCAAGGGTGGCAGGTACCGTCCGCACAAGGTCAGCTGGCTGGTGCCGTCCGGGCGGGGGTCGAGTTCGAGGGTGAGGTCCAGCGCTGGTACGGGGGTGCCGGTCGAGGTCCACCAGATCGGGATGACGGTGCTGACACCGCGTTGGCGGGCCGGGCCGGTGTGTGCGGTCACCCGGGTGGCAACTCCGGTGACTCCGGGGCACCGAAGGAGCGTCGCGCCCTGTTCGGAGGCGTGCCACGTGTCCGGCTGGAGGCGGGCGTCGTCGTGCAGGTAGGCCAGCAGCCGGTCCCGCGCAAGGGTCACGGGTAAAGGCAGCGGGACGCTGTCCTGCACGAACATGGCTCAGTGCACCACCACCGGCCAGACGGGGGATAGAGCACTCGGTCTTCGGCCGACCGCCAAAGGGTCCTCTCATCGTTCACCAACCGGCGGCCCATGGGCACGTAGGCCCAGCCCTCCTCGTCGCCGTCGTGCACGGTGACGACAACGGGTGGCAATCGCCTCCGCACGTCATCAACCGAACTTTGCCGCAACGAGATCCGGTGTCGGTACGGCACCCGGCGAGTCCGGACAGTACTTCCTCGGCGGCGTTGAATCCCTCCGGAGCGTCGAACGTGCCGTCCAGCACCTGCGGTGTCGAGATCCGGTCGAGCCGGAAGGTCCGCGTGGTGCCGGTCGCGGAGTCGACACCGATGACGTACCAGCGTCCGGAATGGGCGACGATCCCGTACGGATGCACGGTGCGCTCGCTGCGCCGGTCGCCGGTGCTCGTGTACGTGATCGCGACCGGACGACGGTCACGCGCCCCTTCGGTAATGGTCAGCAGAATGTCGGTTCTCTGAGTGGCCACGGGTTGGCACCCGAGGGTGAACTCGGCCGTGTCAGGCAGGACTTCCAGCCGGCGTGCGAGCGTTTTAGCAGCTCGTAGTCTCACCCTGATCGGTGGATGCTATGGTGCGCCGCAGTCACGACACTGGGCGGGGGCCCGGATCGGGCCACCGTACGTGCCTCACCGAAAGGCTCATTGATGTTCAACGACAACGGATCGTTCCTACTCGCGCTGCTCGAGTTCTTCCTGTTCTTCGCCTGGATCATGTGCCTTTTCTGGATCTTCGGCGACATCTTCCGCAGCAAGGACATCGGCGGCGGCGCCAAGACGTTCTGGGTGCTGTTCGTGATCCTGATTCCGTGGCTGGGCATCCTGGTGTACCTGATCGCCCGCGGCAAGGGCATGCACGAGCGTCAGTTGGAGCAGATGAAGGACGTGCAGCGCGCCCAGAACGAGTACATCAAATCGGTGGCCGGTAGCTCCTCCACGAATGCCGCGGACCAGATCGCGTCGGCCAAGGGCCTGCTCGACAGCGGCACGATCACCCAGGCCGAGTTCGACAAGCTGAAGACGAAGGCCCTCGCC
>Ga0302323_100004018_pt1 | contig 11983 bp, 11 predicted proteins | sample Fen_T0_3_FD_201950 | JGI IMG/M metagenome (GOLD analysis project Ga0302323, IMG submission 201950) | Peat permafrost microbial communities from Stordalen Mire near Abisko, Sweden - Fen_T0_3 | ecosystem: Environmental > Terrestrial > Soil > Wetlands > Permafrost | place: Sweden: Abisko... | reverse complement strand
GTCATCGCATCGGATTGCGGCCCATCGGCCCAGCCCAAAGACGCGGTTGTCGATGCGCCCGGTTTCGATGCGTCTGACCCCGAGGCCCGTGGCTGCGGCGATTGGCCAAGCCGGCCCGGCGAGATGTTCGTTTCACTCGACGGCGCGAGCCAGTTCGAGGTCGAGCCGTTCTTTGTGGCCGGACAGGGAGATCTCGCCATGGCCTGGGAAGCGTGTGGCTGCGACGGCGTGACCCGTATCGGCTACAGGCGCCGAGGGTCGGTCTCGGGCCTCGACAAAATCCGGTACCTGGCCAGCCCGAATGGTCAAATGGCCAGCAACGTCACCCTGGCGCGCAATGGGGCGGGCGCGCTTTTTGCCGCGTGGGCGTCGTGGACACCAGGACCAAATCCCGCCCAGCCCCACCTGCAGGCCAGCGATATTCACATCCAGTTCTCGCGCTGGCCGGCGGGCGCCAATGGCTTCGAGGCCCCGGTTGAATTGAGCGACCCCATCACCGATGCGCTGTACGACAAGCCCTGGATGATCGTCACGGCCGATGACGTGCTTGTCATCAGCTACAGCGATCTCAGGCGCGGCGGCATCTTGGCGGTGTCGTCGGCGGACGGTGGCGCAAGTTTCCAGCGCGCGGTCATCGACAAGGCGCAAGCGAACCTCGCGGCCTTGTGCCCGGATGGCCGCCCTGGGGGGGCATTCGCCACCTATGTCGCGACCCGCTCCATTCGCGTCGCGCACACCGCTGACGGCGGTGTCACCTGGTCGGTCCCCGTGGCCGTGGCCCTGTCGGATGCAACCGGAAACATTGCCTTCCACGACCCAACCTGCATCGCGAATGGCGACGAAGTGTGGATCTCGTATGGGCGCACGCTCGACAGCTACGATACGCCCGTGGCACGCCTGCTTGGGGTGCATGTGGCCCACATGATTTTGGGCGCTTCGGTGCCCGACAGCGACGTCACCGCGCTCGACGGTGCCGCGCAGGCGCTCACCGACGCTGGCGACGCGGCTGGCGACGGTGGGGTCTCGCCGGGATTCTTGCTGTTCCCCCAGCTCGCACGACACGCCGACGGCAAGCTGGCACTCGCGACGTATCGAGCAGCCAGCGAAGGCCCTGGCTCGGCCGATCTGGTGTACGTCACATCGGCCGACGCCGGTCGGTCGTTTGCAATCGCGACGACCTTCGCGGCGGGACTCACCCCGACGTTGCAGCGCCACGTGCCGGCTTGGCTCGGCGACTACTTTGGCTGGGGCCCGACCGAGACTGGCCTGGGCGCCGCCTTCGTGGACAATGCCAGCGGCTTCTCGCACATCGTGTTCGACGAGGCCGTGCTCCCGTCCGGCGTGAGCAGCAAGCCCTAGCCGCCACCGACCCACGCGCGAAATAGAGGGAACCTCCGACGGAGTTGGGTGTCTCTCCTGATAGGGACCCATGACCACGCTGGCCGCCAAGATCGCCGTTGCCGCTGCCGCCACTGTGCTGGCGTGGGCCGGAATCGAAGCCGTTCGACTGCGGCACGTGGCCACCGCAGCACCAGCAGCAACGGTGGCCGAGAGCGACAATCCTAGGGCCAACGACGTGCCTCAGCTGACCGCGGTGGTCGTGGAAACCAGCGAACCCGAGGAAACGCCGACCGAAATTCCCGCACCACTGGGCATTGCCGCCATGGCGAGAATTCACGGACGCGTGCTCGGCGGCGAGCGGGGTGAGGCGCTGCCCGAGGTCAGCGCCGAGGATGCGTCGCACAGCTACGACGCCCAGGTCGAGGCCGATGGTCGTTTCGAGCTCAACCTGCCGGCGGGCAGCTACACCCTGATTGCCACGCTGGACGATCTCGTGGCGACGGCGGACATCGCCGGGCTGTACGAGGACGAAGACCGCGAGGTCACCCTGGTGCTGGGCCAGGGCGCGGAAATCCAGGGCACGGTTCACGGGCCCGATGGAACTAGCCAATCCGTCGAAATTCGGTTTCAGCGTGCGGGACACGCCCAAGCTATCATCGAGACAGAGAGCGAAAAGAACGGCCAGTTCAGCGCGCAGGGGTTGATACCAGGCCGCGGCTATGACCTGACCGTGACCTCGCCCAGCATGCGCAGGCTGCTCCTGCGCAACGTGATTGCCCCCAAGCGAGGGCTCGCTCTCACGCTTGAGCCGATGCCAATCCTACGTGGGGGCTTCGGTGTTGCTGCCGGGCAGGAGTGTCCGATGCAGAGCGCGCACATCGTGACCGCCAGCGAGGGGGAAGGGCCAGAGAGCGCACCCTTCAATCGCGCCTGCCAATTCGAGCTCGACGACTTGCCGGACGTCCCCAGCGTGCATGTCACCGCCGAGGGCAAGGGATGGTACTTCGAGGCCGAGGTGGCCGTTCCCAAACACGGGGATCCGCCCTTCCTTTGTTTGCACGAGCCCTGTCGCGCTGCCGGGCCTGAACCGACGGCGACCCTGGCGGTCACCCTGCAAGGCGCGCGCACGGGTGGCTGGTACATCTCCGCCAACAGCTCGGGCAAATTCCGAGGCGCGACGTGCAAATCCTCGGAGATCCCTTGCACGCTCGACGATCTCGCAAGTGGTAACCACGTCAGGGTGCGCGCCAATGCCAGCGGCTCGCGCTGTGAAGAAAGGGCCATCGATCTTGGCCCGGGTATGAACACGCTCGTCCTGGCCTGCCAAGCCGAACGGATCATCCAGGGCGTGTTCAAGGGCGTTCCCGATGACCAGGAAACCGAACCCACGGCCATGGTCCGCTGTTCCGCCAGCGAGGAGAGCCAACACGCTAATGGTCGCCTCTTTCAAATCGAATGTCCGGAGCGGCTATCCACCATCGAATACCAATGGATCCGCAACGGTCCCTGGATGACTGCGCCGATTCAGTCGAGCGGGCCGGACGGCACCGGATTCGTCGAGATCCTCTGACCCGAACAATTCGGGAACTTCCGCGGGCAAAGGGGTCTGATGAACGGCTCCAACTCGCTCGACGAGATGGATCGCAACACCATGCACCTGTGCCCGGTGTGCCTGCACAAATTGCAATGGAATCTGAAATTCGACGTGCGCCAGCGCTATCGCCAATTGCGCGACATCTACAAGCAAAGTCACTACGACGATCTTGCAGGATGGATGGACCGGCGGCTGGCCAAGCTGGAGGCGACCGCGCAAGACTAGGTGGAGGCCGGCGTGCTTCGAATTCCTGCTGCTACTTCGTCCCTGCCGGACGCGGCTTGCGGCCGGGGCAGTCCTTGAGCTGGGCCTGCACATAGTCGAGCGGCAGGGCCAGCTCGACGCGGAACGAGCCGGAGCCAGAAGGGCGCACGCTGGCGTGATCCAGGAAGGCGGCGAGGTCGTCGTTGCCCTTGGCCTGGGCAGCCACGCGGCCGAGCGCGAGGGCGCCGCCCAGGGTCTTGGCTAGGTCGAGCGCGCCCGCGGGATCGTTGCCGTTGGCGTCGGCCACGATGCCCACGTCGTGGCTGGCGTCCACGTGCAATTTCACTTGGTCGGTGATGGTCTTCAGCCGGGCCGCCAGGTCGGGCCGGTCGCGCTCGAAGATGCCAGCAATGGTCGCGGAATTGACCACGCCGTAGACCTCGCCATAGCTGTCGTTTTCGGCGATCACGGGCGGGATGGCCGGCGCCCGGCCCTCCAGGCGGTCGGCCGCGGCCATGATCTCGGATTCGCTGCGACCCGCAATCACGATCTGATTCTTCCACACCACGACCGGCGGGGCGGCGTCCTGGCCCTTCCATAGGCGCGTGTTGGGGCTTGGCGACTGCGCCTGCATGCCTGGGAAGACCTCGGCCCATTGCGTGTCCGCGAACCGGCCCGACAAGAGGTAGGTCTGGTCGGCCACCGCCACGCGATCGAGATCCTCGAGCACGTTGAGCCCGGTCTTGCTGCGCAGGCGACTGAGCTCGTTGTCCTCGCCAGCACCCATGAAGCAATCGAGCAGGAGCTCGCCCACCGGCGAGTGGCGGAGCGCATTCGCCTCGACCACGATGGCGACCGTCTTCACCGTGCCGGGCATGGCCAGCAGCAGTGGATCGCGCACCTGGGGCGGTGGCGGCAGCGGGGCCGGGTCGTCCGGCGCGGGCCGCGGGACCACGAATGCGGGCGGTCGCTTGCGCAGGCTAAGCCGGTGCCGGTCGGCCGGGCTCATGCTGCGCGGCATGTTGACCTCCACCTCCTGGCGCGCTGGCATGCGCTCGCCCCGCGACATCAGCCAAGCCCCGCCCAGCAGCAGCGCAAGGGCCGCGGCCAGCCAGGGCCAGCGCCGGGAGCGATGGTCCACGCTGCCCACCTAGAAATCCTTTCGTTCAAAGCCCCACACCGCGGCTGCCAAGACAGCGGCGGCAAAGGCCAGGAAGCCGACGATCAACCCGGCCACGTGGGCCGTGGACACCGCCCGCCCACCCGCGATGTCGGAGGCCACCGTGCCAAGCGCGGAGATGCGGGGCAGAAGACTGGTCACCGCCTCGAAAGCCTGGCGGGGCAAGCCCGCCCTGATCATGGATGCCAGCGAGGTGCGGTACCCGGCCAGCACGCCCGCAAAGTAAAGCGCGATGCCCACACCGGCCGACGAGGTTGCACTGCGCGCGAGCACCGCCGCCGCGACCATGGCCGAATACACGGCCGCGAAGGAAACCGTCCCAAGCAGCGCGGCGAACACCGGCCGCAGCGTGAGAACGCCGGTCTTGGCACCCAGGATCAGGCACAAACCGCCCGCCCCGTAGAGCGAGAACAGCGCGGACAGCCCGACCACGCCCAGGTAGGTACCGAGCACTAGCTCCCAGCGCCGCACCGGCAGCGACAACATGTGTTCGATGCGGCCGGGCGCCAGCAGACTGGGCGCGAACTCGGCACACAGGGCGATGAGAAAGAGCGTGAATGGGTAGTAGATGACGATGGCTGCGGCCTTGAAGATCGGACGCAGGGCCACGTCTACCGCCGTGATTTCCACCGTGGTGGGCCGGCCGAACAGGCGCAGGCCAGACAGCGCGCCGTCGACCACATCCAGGCGCAACGTGAGCGCGATGCCAATCAAGAACAACGTGACCGCCGCGCCCAGGACTAGAAACCACTTGCGCGCGAAGGCCTGGCGCCAGAGGTCAGCGGCAATCGAGAGAACCGTCACGCGGATGCCCCCGGACTTGCCAGGGAAACCGGTGCGGGGGTGAGCGCCTCGGACATCACTTGCTCCAGATCTTTCTCGTCGGGGCGTACCTCGGCGATGACGGCGCCCGCGGCCCGAGCGGTGTCGAGTGCACGGTTGAGCGCCAGCAGGTCGTCGCCGGCAAAGAGGAATTCCTTGCCCACGGCACGAAAGCCGGCCGCGGCCAAGCGCTCTCGGTCGGCGCCTGGGGCGAACGAAACCCGCCAGCGCCCTTCGGCGCGGCACAGCTCGGCCAGACTTCCCTGTCGGACGATGCGTCCAGCGGAGATGATTCCGACCTGGCTGCACACACGCTCGGTCTCGGCCAGCAGGTGCGAGTTGAGAAAGACCGTGCAGCCGCGCGCCAGCTCCGCGCTGAGCAGGTTGCGGATTTCGATGCGGCCCATGGGATCCACGCCGTCGGTGGGCTCGTCGAGCACCAGCAGATCGGGCTGCCCAATCAAGGCCGCGGCCAGCCCCAAGCGTTGCTTCATGCCCTTGGAAAAGCCGCCGATCTTGCGGCCGCTGTCGTTGGCCAGTCCCACGCGGTGGATCAAGCGCAGGATGCTGTCGCGAACGGGCAGCACGTGTTTGAGTCGCGACACCGACGCAAGAAAGGTGACCGGCGTGAAGTGCGCGGGCAGATCCAGGCGCTCGGGCAGATAGCCAATACGGGCACGGATGCGTGGATCTTCGGGATCGCCTCCCAATACGCGCACGCGGCCGCGCTGGGGCCGCACCACCGTGAGCAGCACCTTGATGAAGGTGGTCTTGCCCGCGCCGTTGGGGCCGAGCAGCCCGAAGGCCACCCCACGCGGAACCTCAAGCGTGACGCCGTCGAGCGCGCAAAAGCCCTTGCGGTTGCGCCAGGTGCGGTAGCGCTTCTCGATATCGTGCACCTCGATGGCAAGATACATGGGGAGGTGCGGGAATTATAGTCCTCTCGCCTGGACGCTGCTTGATTCTCCATTTCAAGCCGCCGATGGAACGGGGACGGAAATCTAGTAGATGATCTGATCCATGCACCGGCCGTTCCAGCAGGTGATGCCGTTGCAGCAGTCGGCGATAGTGGTGCACAGCTGGCCGTATTGGGCACAACCGGGTGTGCTGGCGTCGGGCGTGCCCGCATCGGTAGCCGGTGGCGTGCCGGGTGGAAGCGTGGGGATGCCGCAGAGCCCTTGGGTCGAGCCGACGGGCTGGATGCAGGTGGAGCCGATGCAGCAGTCGCCGTTGATCGAGCACGGACCGCCCGAGGGCACACAGGCGGTGGGCACACCGCCGTCGACAGTGGACACCGGCGGTGCGTAGCAGCGCAGGAACCCGGTGCCATCCGGTACGCAGGGCATCTGGTTGCAGCAGTCCATGGCCGACGAACAGATGGCACCCCCGGCCAAGCATGTGGTCCCGAGTCCGTTGCAGCGGGGAACGCCGAGCATGTCGAGCTGGCAGACGCCCGAGTTGCCCACGCCGGCGCAGCAGTCATTGCGCGCCGACGAGACACTGCAGGTGTAGTTCTTGAAGTGGCACACGTTGCCCTGCGGGTTGCAGCTGCGCGGATTGCGACAGATGCCAAGCGCCTTGCCAGCGTCGATCTCGCAGACCACGTTCCCGTCACCGGGAAGGCCGGTGCCCGCGGCGCCGCAGCAGTCGCTGTCCTTGCGGCACAGATCGCCGTTGACCCGGCAGCCGCTGGCTGGCTGGCACACGCGCACGCCCGTGGGGGCGTAGGGCGCGCACAGGCGGCTGCAGCAGCCATTGCACGCTCCGCAGACAGTCCCGTCCACGCCGTCCGAGCAGTAAGTGGCGCCCGAGGGCGGCGGCGCGCAGGTGCCGAGCGTGCCCGCGCCCTTCTGGCAATCGCCCGAGCAGCAGGTGCTGCTGTCGCTGCACACGTCGCCGGTCTGGATGCAGAACGAGGCGCCCAGCTTGCAGGCGCCAGCCTCGCACAGACTGGAGCAGCACTGGGTGTTGTCGGTGCAGGGGTTGCCGGCGGTATGGCAAGCACTGCCAAGCGGCTGGCACACGCCAGCGACGCAGTTACCGCCACAGCAGGATGCGGAGTCGACGCAGGCCAGGTTGTCGGCGATGCAGGCGCTGGCACTGCAGCGGCCACCGGTGCAGGCCAGCGAACAACATTCGGTCGACGACTGGCAATTGCCGCCGGTCGTGGTGCACTTGTTGATGGAAGCCACGCAGGTGGCGGACGCCGGATCGCAAAGCCCCGAGCAGCAATCCCCGCCCGAAGCGCAGGTCTGGCCGAAAAGCAGGCAGAACGCCGAAGGCGTGGTATCGCCAGCCTTGGATCCATCACCGGGAGTGGCGGCGCTGCCGTCCGGGAACTTGCCGACGTTGGCGGTGCTGCTACAGGTTGCAAAAGCGAGCGCTGCGGCTGCGAACGCGATGGTCGTGCGAATGGAGCTGGGCATGGCGACTCCTGGGGTTGGTTCTACTGGTATTTGGAGCGAGTCAGGCGATCCGTCACGGAATCGACTGCAGTGCCTGATCCACGGCTGGCTGGAAGAGACTGCTGGGATGCTGACTACGGAAGCGCGTCGCGCGTTCGTGGGCTTGGGCAAAGTCGCCCTTGGCGACCAGGGCCTGGACCTGCAGGCTGTCCCTTTCCTCCGCAAGCTGGCCCTTCGCGAAGCGACGGGCGTGCCGGTGCAAGGTTGCCAGCGCGCCGTCAACGCGGCCCCGGGCAAGCGCGGTGCGCGCCATCTCGATCAAGTTGCGTTCGGCGGCAAGGCCCTCGTCCTTGTTCCTTGCCGCGGCCGGGTCGGTGAGACTTCGCCCATTGGTTGGCGCCGAGGCCATTGGCCGAGGCGAGCGTTCAACCACTGGCGCCGATTCCGGCACAGGCATGGGTGGGACCGCTGCGGGCTCGGGAGCGGGAGGCTCGACAACCATCGTGCTCGGTGGCGGGCTTGGCGGCCTGGTGCCTTGCCGAAGACGCGCCACCGTCCCGTAGACCGTCGCACCCACTGCGGCGCCCATGAAAAAGGTTGCCCATGCCCGATACGGGCCACGCGCCAGAACGCGGGCAAGGCCACGCGTCGTCGGGGGCGCAGGCGGAAGATCAGTAGGTGCCGACGACGCGGGGCCATTCCCCAGCCCAGCACCAAGGCCAAGCGTGGCCGCGAGCCGGGACATCGTCCGCTGCTGTACTTCCGGCGATGGATCGGGACAGGACTTCTCCGCGTCCAGAAACTCACGCAGCGATTCGTGCCGCGGATCCGAAGTGTCAGACATCGCAACTCCTCTCCCCAGCGCGAAAGCGCTGAATCGCCGCTGACACATCCACGCGGGCCAAGCGCAGGCGCGAATATGCAGTGTTAAGCGGAATGGCGAGCGTACTGGCAATCTCGGGCACGGGGATCTCGTCCAGCTCGTGCATCACGAACACCGCCCGGCGATCGAGATCGAGGCCATCCAGGGCTTTCATGAGAACCGCACGCGCCTCCGTTCCCTCCAGGCGTTCGTGCGGCGAGGGAGCACCGTCGACGGGTTCAGCGGTCTCGCCCAGAATTTCGCGTGCGCTGCGCGGCGAACGCCGGAAGTCCGACACCACGCGCACGGCAATGCCGAAAAGCCAGGGCCGCAAGGGACGGTCCGGATCAAAGTCGTTGAGATGTCGGTGCACGACGACGAAGAGATCATGGGCGAGATCCTCAAGGTCTTGCGCTGGCGCCCCCAGGCGCCGCAGGGTTTTCCACACATAGGGAAACTCGGAACGATAGATGCTCGGAAAATCAGGAGGCCGGCCCGGTGTCACCTGAGATCCTCAAGATGGGGTTTGGTCGCCAATCCAAGATCCGTCACGGAAAAGTGGCTGCCAGGCCAAGCCCCATGGCGGCCGAGAGGATAGGAGAGGTCCACACCGACGTGCCATCCACTTCAAGCTCGCTCTTGGTAAGTGGCGCCGTCACATCGCCGTGCAACGCCAGCGCCAGTCTCGCCGTCAGAGGGATGGCCAGCGCCAGGCGAGCCCCGACGGCGGCGTAGGGAAGCGTAACTGTCCTGGAATCCACCAGGCCATGGCCGGCGGCCCGCAGTGCGCCCGCAGTGACCATGGCGCAGGTAGCCACCCTGCTGACATGCGCGCATGGCACCAGCGAGGCGACCAGCAGCGCGGTGCTGGCCTCACCAACCCGCAGGGAAGTCGACGCTGGAAGATCCGCGCGTCCTTCGAGCCCAAGCGACAAGTCGCCACCGCGAATCCCCACACCGGCCGCCACGCCGAGGGTGCGCGAGGGAGCGGCGCCGAGTCCGCCTACCAGCTCGGCCCCAACTTGGGTCGACAGCGACCGCCCCGGCTTGGCGGCGGCGACAAGTTCGCTTGACGAAAGTGCAGCCACTTGCCGCGCATTGGGAGAGTCCTCTCGATCGACGTGCATGAGTGTATGCGGCTTCGACGCATGCGCGCCCGGCCCAGTCGGCGACGGGCCCAAACGAAAAGGATCGATGGCAATGCTGATAGCCAGCTCGACCGAAGACGCCAGCTCCGCGCAATCGTGCTGGCGAGACACCAGCCTGCGCTCGGCCTTGGGGCTGCCCTTGGCATCGGTCATCTCGATGCGCGCTTCGAGACCATGTCCGGATGGCCGGACGGTTGCGCGCACGAGATCGTCGGCCTGATCGCTGAAGGGCTCATAGCCGAGGCGGGCTGCCACGCCGGCCTGAACCGTCGCCAGATCCGGACAAGTCCCCGCGCCTTCCTGGCGCACGTACTCAAGTCGCACCTGGCGCGGCGCCTGCGCCCACGCCGCCCCGGCCAAACACATGGCCGCCACGTGGCAAGCCGCGAAGACGTTCAATCGCACCGGGCCAGTCTACTCTAGGTCACCGGCTGCGGTCGTGGAGTCTGGGTCCGCTCAGGGTTTCCAAATCAACGATGCCGGGGTGGCGTCTTGCTGCGGTCGCTGAGCACCACGAAATCCGGATCGAGCTGGCTGAGCGTCGGCATGGTCACGCGCTGCCAGAGGATCGACGAATCGTAGATGAAATCGAGCACGTACTTCTTGCCGGGCGGCAGGCGATTGCGCTTGAGCACCCAGGCGATGAGCTCTTTGACCGCGGAGGAGTTGAGAAAGTGCAGACCGCAGATGTCCACCTTGACCTCGTGCAGGCTCTCTTGCGCGGCGGCCGTGTGGATTTCCTCGAAGAATGGCGCCAGAAAGAGCTTGGGGCTTACCTGATCGATTTCCCCGCGAATGGTCACCAGGTTGCCATCCACCTGTAGCGAGACTCTGCCCCCGTCGGGTGAAGCGGAATTGACTTTCATGCACCTACCTTGACCAGAACCTACAGCAGAAGTTTGTACCCTGTCCCGTATATCGTCACGATGTGGCGCGGACTTGAAGCATCCTCTTCGACCTTCTTGCGTAGCTTGACCACGAAGTTGTCCACCGAACGGCTGCTGCCATACCCGGAGACACCCCAGATCTTCTCGAGAATCTCCTCGCGTGCCACGGGTTCACCCGCGCGCTCGTGCAAGAGGCGCAGGATCTCGACCTCGTAGAACGACAAGGGGACGGTTCTGCGATTGCGAACCAGCTCGTGACGGCGCGGATAGATGGTGGCCGGCCCGATCTGGATGGCCTCGTCGGTGCCGCTGCTGCGGTGAAGCCGCCTGAAGATGGCGTTGATGCGCGCCACCAACTCGCCCACGGAAAACGGCTTGGTCACGTAGTCGTCGGCTCCGGATTCTAGGCCGCGAATCTTGTCCGTCTCTTGCGAGCGCGCGGTGAGCATGATGATGGGCACCACGGGGTGGCTCTGCCGCATCTCCTCGCACACCGTGAACCCGTTGATGTCGGGCAGCATGAGATCCAGGATGACCAGGTCGGCGCCGCGCTCGCGCAGGCACTTGATGCCTTCACGGCCGAGTCCCGCGGTGGTGACCTCGAACTGCTCGAATTCGAGGGCGTCACGCAGGCCGCGGGCGATGTCGGGCTCGTCTTCGATGACGAGGATACGGCGCCGAAGCGCGGCCTGCCCATTGCTGGAGATCCCGTTGCTCATCGTCTACGCGACCTTCGGCCCCGGCTGGGCCTCTTCGCTGGCCGCGGGAACCGGCGCCGGGATGAAAACTTTGAAAAGCGAGCCTTGCACATCGTCGGGGGTGTCGGTGACCGGGCTTTGCACGGTGACGCGGCCACCGTGAGCCTCGGCGATATGTTTCACAAGGGCCAATCCTATACCACTGCCGCGCACATTTCTCTCGCGCGTGCTTTGCGATCGGTAGAAGCGCTCGAACACGCGCGGGTGCTCGTCGCGCACGATGCCTGGGCCAAAGTCACGCACCGCAAGGGTGACAAACCCTGCGGCGCGCGCCACCGTCACCTGAACCCTACCACCGTCGGCGGCGTGCTTGATGGCGTTGTCTACCAGGTTGAGCACGACCAGTGTCATCTCGTTCTCGTCCATGCGCACGGCGGGCAAATCGGGCACGATATCGACCAAGAGCTTCATCTTCTCGCGTTCGAGCCGATAGCGGCACACGTCGAGAGCGCGTTCGACCACCTCGGCCAGGTTGCCCTCGGCGAAGTGGTAGCTGGCCTTGCCGCGCTCTAGGCGCGAGAAATCGAGCACGTTGTCGATGAGGTGCGACAGTCGCTCGGATTCGCGCGTGATGATCCCGCCGTACTCACGCGCCGCCTCTTCGCCCTTGTGGCGGCCCGTGGCCACCATCTCGCCGAACATGCGGATCAGCGACAGCGGGGTCTTGAGCTCATGCGACACGTTGGCGATGAAGTCGCTCTTCATGCGCGAGGCCCGCCGCTCGGTCAGGATGGCCAGCCAGACCAGCACCAACCCGACCACGATGATGACCGTGGCCAGCA
>Ga0302323_100004016_pt1 | contig 11984 bp, 8 predicted proteins | sample Fen_T0_3_FD_201950 | JGI IMG/M metagenome (GOLD analysis project Ga0302323, IMG submission 201950) | Peat permafrost microbial communities from Stordalen Mire near Abisko, Sweden - Fen_T0_3 | ecosystem: Environmental > Terrestrial > Soil > Wetlands > Permafrost | place: Sweden: Abisko... | reverse complement strand
CGCCGGACTGCGCCAGCGCGACCGCCAGGTTGACGCTGACCGTGCTCTTGCCGACGCCGCCCTTGCCGGACGCCACCGCGATGATGTTCTTGACGCCCGGCACGAGCTGCTCGGCCTGGCGCGGCGCGGCGCGGCGGACCATGGCCCCCCAGGTGATATCGACACCGGTCGCCCCGATCCCGCCGAGCGCGGCGCGGGTCGTACGCTCGATCTCGTCCTTCAGCGGACAGGCGGGCGTCGTCAGCTCGATGGTCATCGCGATCGCGGATCCGTCGATGACGACGTTCTTGACCATGTCGAGGGTCACCAGGTCCTTCCCGAGTTCGGGCTCCTGGACGGTGCGCATCGCGTCGATGACGGCGGTCTCGGTGATCGGGCTCATCGGCTGGGGGATCCTTGCGCGGGGCGCGTGCTGGGTTCTGACGTGGTGAGCGCCGATATCGTACCGCGGGTCCTCGGGAGCCGTCCCGCGACCGCCTGACGACCAGCATCGCGCGCCTCTTTCTGGTCCCGTCCCGGCGGACGCACATGCCAGTCGGTTTCCTTGACGGTCCAGCGACCGCACCCTATCCTCGCGCCACCGTCGTCGGCCGTCCGACACGGCACCGATCGTCCACTGAAGCGCGCGCTGGAGGGGCGCTCACCTCGGTCGACATCACCTCGTCGTAGGCCTTGAACCGTGGACGCAGGAGACCGATCGAACGTGCCCACCATCGATGTCAGGCTCGTGGACGTGGTCAAGCGCTTCGGCGATGCCGTCGCGGTCGACCACATCAACCTCGAGGTCCAGAAGGGCGAGTTCTTCAGCCTGCTGGGACCGTCCGGCTGCGGGAAGACGACCACCCTGCGCATGGTCGGCGGGTTCGAGCAGCCGACATCGGGCCTGATCGAGCTCCAGGGCCAGGACGTCACCTGGCTACCGCCATACAAGCGCAATGTCAACACGGTCTTCCAGAACTACGCCCTCTTCCCGCACCTGACCATCTACGAGAACGTGGCGTTCGGGCTTCGACGGACCAAGGTCCCCGACGCGGAGATCAAGAACCGCGTCACCGAGATGCTGAAGCTCGTCGAACTGCCGGGCTACGAGCGCCGCAAGCCGACGCAGATCTCCGGTGGCCAGGCCCAGCGCGTCGCGCTCGCCCGCGCCCTGATCAATCGCCCGTCCGTGCTCCTGCTCGACGAGCCCCTCGGCGCCCTGGATTCGAAGCTGCGCAAGCAGATGCAGGTGGAGCTGAAGCGCATCCAGCAGGAAGTCGGGATCACGTTCCTCTTCGTGACCCACGACCAGGAAGAAGCGATGACGATGTCCGATCGCATCGCCGTCATGAACCATGGCCGATACGAGCAGCTCGCCGACCCGGCCACGCTGTACGAGCGACCGACGACCCGCTTCGTGGCCGGGTTCCTGGGTGTCAGCAACCTCCTCGCCACGACACCCGATGGCACGGCCGACGGCTATGCCGTCGGCAAGCTCGCCGACGGCTCGCTCGTGCGGGTCCCGCTCGCCCTCACCGAGGGGTTCGACCACTTCGAGATCGGCGTCCGGCCGGAGAAGATCCGCCTGCGCGAACTACATGACACGATCCCCGCCGGCTCCAACCAGATCCCGGGCACGGTCATCGACGCGTCCTACCTGGGTGTCTCGACGAGCTACATCGTCGAGGCTCGGGGTGGGGCGCACATCACCGTCTACGAACAGAACGTCGAACGCGCCACGCGGGCCGAGCTCTGGACGCCGGGCGAAGAGGTCATCATGACCTGGTCGCCGGACCACACGTTCGCGGTCCAGGCCGGCGGCGAAGCCCCGCCGATCGATCCGACCGAACCGGTCGCGGTCGCCGCAGCAGGCGCTGCCGGCGCGGGCACTCCCCCACCCGCGGGCACCTCCCGTCGCAAGTTCCTCGTCGGTGGCGTGGTCGCCGTGGCGGCCGTCGGGTTCGGGGCGTTCCTCGCCTCGACCTCGGGTGGCACGAAGCCGTCCGCATCGCCGTCCGCGGGTGCCGTGACCCCGACCGCCACACCAACGGGTTCGGCTGCGGCGAGCGCCGCGGCCAGCGCCGACACCGGCGGGACGGGTGCGACGGAACTGCGGTTCGCGAACTGGATCGGCTACATCGACATCAACGAGGCCGACAACACGTACCCGACGATCATGAAGTTCGAAGCCGAATCCGGGGTCAAGGTCACCTACATCGAGGCGATCAACGCGAACGACGAGTTCTTCGCCTCGAACCTGTCCGCGCCGCTGACCGCCGGCAAGCCGACCGACTGGGATCTCGTCGTCCTGACCGACTGGATGATCGGCCGACTGGTCCGCCTCCAATGGCTCGAGGCCATCGACAAGGCCAACACCCCGAACTTCGTCGCGAACCTGGGTCCGACCTACGTCGGTCGCTCGTTCGACCCCGACACCAAGTTCGCCGCGCCGTGGCAATCCGGCATGACCGGCCTCGCCTTCGACAAGAAGGTCACGGGCGCCCTCGACTCGCTCGACGTCCTGTACACGGACCAGTTCAAGGGCAAGATCACGTACCTCAGCGAGATGCGCGACACCATCGGCCTGACCGTGCTCCAGCAGGGCGGGGACCCGGCGACGATCACCGAGGCGCAGTTCCAGGCGGCCGCCGCGGCCGTCGACACGGCCGTGAAGGCCGGCATCGTCCGCCAGGTGACCGGCAACTCGTACGTCGAGGACATGACCAAGGGCGACGTCATCCTGGCCATGGGCTGGTCCGGCGACGTCCTGGGGCTGCTGGTGCCGGGCCAATCGGCCGACCAGGACTTCCAGTGGGCGCTGGCCACCCAGGGCGGCATGCTCTGGACGGACAACATGTGCATCCCGCTCGGCTCGCCCAACAAGGTGGCGGCCGAGAAGTGGATCGACTTCTACTACGACCCGGTCAACGCGGCCACCATCGAGGCGTTCGTCAATTACGTCTGTCCGGTCGTCGGGGCCAAGGAAGTGATGCTGGAGACGAACCCGGACCTGGCGAACAACCCGCTGATCTTCCCGCCGCCCGACTGGCTGGCCCGGCTGCACCAGTTCCGGGCCACGACCGCTGCCGAAGAGACGGCGTGGGACGAGACCTTCACGAAGATCATGGGCCTGTAGCCGGCCATGCGGCGGACGCTGAACTTCCGCACGATCGCCCCGTACGCCCTCCTGCTGCCGGGCCTGCTCTGGCTGGCCGTCTTCTACATCTACCCGGCGATCCAGATGTTCCTGGTGTCGCTCTGGACCGGCAACGTCAACGACGGGTTCCACCAGACCTGGAACTGGGGCATCTACCCGGAGGCGATCCAGGAGTACTGGCCGTGGATCGCCCGCTCCATCGTGTACGGCGGCCTGGCGACGATCCTCGCCTTCTCGCTGGGCTTCCCGCTCGCCTACGCGATCGCGTTCCGCGGCGGCGCCTACAAGAACCTGCTGCTGTTCATGGTCATCGCCCCGTTCTTCACGAGCTTCCTGCTGAGGACGATCTCCTGGAAGATCATCCTGTCCGACAACGGCCTGTTCCTTGGCCCGCTCAAGCAGCTCGGGGTCATCCCGGCCGACTTCCAGTTGCTCGCCACCCCGGCAGCCGTCATCGCCGGCATCACCTACAACTTCCTGCCGTTCATGACGCTGCCCCTGTACGTGGCGCTGGAGAAGATCGACCGGCGCCTCATCGAGGCCGCCCAGGACCTCTACGCCGGCCCCTGGCGCCCGCGCGGCACGATCGTGGGCGGCCTGCTCGGCCTGGCCCTAGGCGCCGTCGTCGGTGAAGTCATGGGCTACGGACCGTTCGCGATGGGCATCCCGGGGCTCATCGGCGGCATCCTCATCGGGACGTTCCTCATCAGCGAGGCGTTCATCCGGGTCGTCTTCCCGCTGGCGCTACCCGGCATCTTCGCCGGGTCCCTGCTGACGTTCATCCCGGCGATGGGCGACTACATCAACGCCGAACTGCTGGGCAACCCGCAGTCGCTGATGATCGGCAACGTCATCCAGGCGCGCTACCTCAAGGTCACCGACTATCCGACCGCCTCGGCCCTGTCGTTCATCCTGATGGCGGCCATCCTGGTCGGCGTCTTCGTCTACGCCCGGATCCTCGGCACGGAGGACCTGACCTGATGGCCGCCGCAAGCCCGCCGGTCGAAGTCCACGCCGAACGGCCCACGCCGGCGCTCGGGGCGCGCGTCCATCGCTGGGTGGATCGCTGGCTGCTGCCGATCTACGTCGTCGGCGTCGTCCTGTACCTGATCCTGCCGGTGGTCGTCATGATCATCTTCAGCTTCAACGACCCGGTCGGTCGCTCGAACCTGACCTGGCGCGGGTTCAGCATCGACGCCTGGCTGAATCCCCTCGGCCGCCCGGGCCTGCCCGACGCGGTCCGCAACAGCATCATCGTGGCGTTCATCTCGACGATCATCGCCACCATCCTCGGCACCCTGATCGCGCTGGCGCTCGTGCGCTACCAGTTCCGCGGCCGGTCGGCGACGAACCTGCTCATCTTCCTGCCGATGTCGACACCGGAGATCGTGCTCGGCGCGTCCCTGCTGACGACGTTCATCGCATCCACGTCCCTCGGCTTCATCCCCGAAGGCGCCGTCTTCCCGCTCAGCATCCGCACGATCATCATCGCCCACATCATGTTCAACATCAGCTTCGTGGTGGTGACGGTGAAGGCCCGCCTGAGCGGCTTCCCACGCCACCTCGAGGAAGCGGCCATGGACCTCTTCGCCAACGAATGGGTCACGTTCTGGAAGGTCACCTTCCCGCTGATCCTGCCGGGCATCATGGCCGCCGGCCTGCTCGCCTTCAGCCTCTCGATCGACGACTACGTCATCACGAGCTTCACGGCCGGCCAGACGCAGACGTTCCCGTTGTTCATCTACGGCTCGCAGCTGCGCGGCATCCCGGTCCAGGTCAACGTCATCGGCACGATGATCTTCGGGATCGCCGTCGGGCTCGTCCTGCTGACCACCCTGTGGCAGCGTCGCGTGGCGTCGCGGGACTACAACGCCAGCCTGAAGTGACCTCGCGCCGACCAGCCAGCCGGAGGATCCCATGATCACGACCAAGCCGGCCACCTCGGCCGCCCCCCTGCCCGACCATGCCGTCGTGCCGCCGGTCTGGGGCCGGATCACGAACCTCGACATCGACCGGGGCGAGGGGTCGTGGCTGATCACCCGTGACGGCGAGCGATACCTGGACTACTCATCGGGGATCGGCGTAACGAACACGGGCCACGCTCATCCGCGCGTCGCCGCGGCCGTCGCGGCACAGGCCACCAAACTCCTGCACGGCCAGCAGAACATCCTGTATCACGAGCCCGGACTGCGGCTCTACGAGCGGCTCCAGACGGTGCTCCCCGGTGGGCCGTGGCAAGCGTTCCTGTCGAACTCGGGCGCCGAGGCGGTCGAGGCCTCGGTCAAGCTGGCCCGCGCCGCGACCGGCCGACCTGCGATCCTGGCGTTCCGCTACGGCTACCACGGCCGGACCGCCCAGACGATGGCCCTCACGACCGCCAAGGACGTCTATCGAGCCGCCTTCGAGCCCCTTCCCGGCTCCGTCTACCACACGGCCTATCCGTACTGCTACCGGGCCGCCGGCGGGGCCCATTCGCCCGACGCCTGCACGTGCGACTGGGAGGCCCAGCTCGACCTGACGTTCCACCAGTTCATCTACCCGGACCGTGTGGCCGCGATCATCATCGAGCCCGTCCTGGGCGAAGGCGGCTACGTCGTGCCACCGCCCGGCTTCCTGCCACGGCTCCGCGAGATCACCCGTGAGCACGGCATCCTGCTCATCGCCGACGAGGTCCAGACCGGCTTCGGACGGACCGGCGCGATGTTCGCCGTCCAGCACTGGGACGTGGAGCCGGACATCCTGGTCATGGCCAAGGGCATCGCCTCCGGGCTGCCCCTGTCCGGGATCATCGCCCGGCAGGACGTCATGACCAAGTGGCAGCCGGGCACGCACGGTGGCACGTACGGCGGCAACGTCGTCTCATGCGCGGCCGCCATCGCAACCCTTGACGTCATCGAGGACGAAGGGCTCGTCGCCAACGCCCGCGAGCGCGGCGACCAGTTCCTGGCCGGACTCCGATCGCTTGCCGGCAAGTACCCGGCCATCGGCGACGTGCGCGGCCTCGGCCTCATGGTCGCACTGGAACTGGTCAAGCCGGGCGTCGGCGATGGCCGCACACCCGATCCCGATCTGACCAAGCGGATCCAGGCCGAAGCCCTGTCGCGCCGGTTGATCATCCTCACCGCCGGCACGTACGTGAACGTCGTCCGGATCATCCCGCCGCTCGTCACGACGGCCGCGGAGGTGGACCAGGCGCTCTCGATCCTCGACGAGAGCCTCGCGGCGGCCGGCGCCTGAGGATCGGACGAGGGGGGCGGGCATGACGACACGACGGGCGCGAGCCACCTACCGCCATGACGCTTCGAGCGCTGGCCTGATCGGGGGCGCGAGTGGGGGTCCGGCGACCGGGCCCACGCCTGCCGCGGTCCCTCGCCATCCTGCCTACCACGGTTCGGCGGGCGCGACCGCGGCGGCCCGGAAACGGGTGGGGACACTCCTCGAGGAGCTGGAACGCATCGACCTGCAGCTCGTCGTCGTGGCGCCGCCCGATGCGATGCGTCGCGCGGCCCGGGAACGGGCCAGGATCGCCGCGGTCGACGCGGGCCGTGCCGGTCTGCTCGCCGAGGCCGTGGACGCGGCCCGGGCCATCTCGGTCCGGGCGTTCGCGCGCGGCGGCTTCACCGGGACCTGGGCCGCCACCGAGATGAGCCAGTCCGTCATGCGAGCGAGCGACCGGGTCGCTGCCGCGGCGGCGTTCGAGGAGGCGGCCATCGCGGAGGTCGTCTCGGACCTCGTCGACGAGCACACCGTCGAGGTCCTTCGGTCGAGCGCCGGGAACCTGTTCCGCCTCAAGGGCCTGCCGACGCCGGGCTCGCTCTCGAACCTGGCCTCACCGCGTGGCGGCGTCTCGATCGAGGGGCCCCTGCTGATCGCGCTCATCGCGGCCGTCTTCGTCTCGATGATGGCCATCTTCGTGGGGCTGTTCGCCGTCGGCCTCGTCGGCATCGCGGCGGCCGCGGTCATCGCCTCGAGGTTGGCGAGGAAGCGCTAGCCCGGGACGTGCCCCTCGGACCCCCAGACCGTGACCGACGGCCGTGGTCCACGACCCGCCCCCGGGTCGAGCATGTGGACAGAAGGAGTCCACACCATGCGCATCCTGCTCGCGCTCGACGGCTCGGCCGGCGCCGATGTCGCCCGCTCACTCGTCGCCCATCTGGCCTGGCCGGAAGGATCCGTCGTGGACGCCGTCCGCGTCATCGAGCCCGCGTGGACCATGCTGGCCGTCCCGATGGTCACCTATGGCGGCGGGGTCGAGGAAGCCATGGGCGCCGACGAGTCGCGTCGCGAGATGGAGGCTGACGTCGCCGGCCTGGCTCGTCCCGGGCTGACCGTCGCGTCGCACGTCGTCGTCGGTCGCCCGGCGAACGTGATCGTCGAGACCGCCGCGCGCCTCCATGCCGACCTCATCGTGATGGGCAGTCGCGGTCGCGGGACGATCCGCTCGATGGTCCTCGGATCCGTCTCCGCGGAAGTCGCGCACGATGCCCCGTGTCCGGTCCTGGTCGCCCGGCATCCGACGGTCGGCCGCATCGTGGTCGCCCTCGACGCGTCGCCGAGCTCGGAGCGCGTGACGGCCGCCGTGGCAGGCGCGGCCTGGCTGCAGGGCGTCAGCATCGACGTGGTCAGCGTGACCCTGTCCTCGACGCCGAGCCCCAGTGCCATGTTCTCCGAGGCGTACGGTGGGTCGCTCGAGTGGTATGGGGAGGCCGTCGCGGCAAGCCGACGCGAGGCGGAAGCCTGTGTCGAGGACGCGGCCGAGCGGCTGCGCGCCGCCGGGCTGGATGCCACGAGCCGGCTCCTCGAGGGCGATCCGGCGGCAAGCCTGCTGGACGCGGTCTCGCACGACGGAGCGGACCTCATCGTCGTCGGCACGCACGCCCGGAGCGGCCTATCGGGCGTGTTCCTCGGGAGTGTCGCGCGGAACGTGGTGATCCACTCGCACGCGTCAGTCCTGGTCGTCCACCAAGTGCCGGTGGCGGCCGCCGTCTGAGGTCAGTCGACCGGGTCGACTGGCGTCGGGAACCGGGACTCGGCGTTCCGCTGGCCCTCGATGGCGGCCTTGCTTCCGATCCGAAGGAAGGCCAGGAAGGCGATGGCGAACCCGACGGTCGCCGCAAGGAGCGCCGGCCCGAGAGCCGGGGCGATCCCCGCGGCGATGAGCCCGCAGAGCGCCGCGAAGACCATCGAATCGATGATCGCCACCATCCCGACCGTCGTGGTGAGGCCGTGCACGATGTTGCCGAGCGGGCTGCCCGCGGTGCGGGCGGCGTACGTCGCCAGCACGCCGACCGCGTCATCGTGGAATCCGCTGACGAAGTACGGCTCGAGTCCGGGCACCATGTCGCGGTAGGCGTGGCGGATCCGGTTCATCCCGCGAACGGTCTGGAGCTCCTCGGCGCTGGCATCGAGCAATCGTCCGACGGTCGCGGCGCCGATGAACAGGTCGGCGAACAGGAGCACGATCGCGATCGGCAGGATCGACGCGGACAGGCCCTGCGCGCCGATCAGGAAGCCGATGACGATGAGCGTCGCCGACAGGAAGGTCAGGAACATCCCGGTACGCGTGAACGCCTCGTTGTAGGCGAGCGAGCGCGTCGCCAGCAGGCTCCAGTGTTCGGTGGACAGGATCTGGAGCGCCCGTGGATCCGCGAGAGGGTCCGCATCCGCCCTGGCCGTCGCGGGCGAAGCGGAGCCCTGTCCGAGATCCCGCATCGGGGCTTCGGCGGCGGCCGCCGGCATCGATTCCTGCATGGACGTCCTCCTACTCGGCCCGCAGTCGCTCCAGGACGGAGGCATGCATCAGGCCGTTCGTCGCGAGCGCCGTCCCCGCGTGGATGCTCCGCTGCCCAGCCAGGTCGGTGAACATGCCGCCGGCCTCTTCGACGATGACCGACGGCGCGGCCAGGTCCCAGCTGTGCGGCCCCACCTCGACCATCGCCTCGGCGGCACCCTCGGCCACCAGGGCGTAGCCCCAGAAGTCGCCGAAGCCACGATCGCGCCAGACCGACCGGACGAGGGCATCGAAACCGGGCGCCTCGCCGCTGGCCTCGATATCGAGGGGCGAGGCATAGAGCAGTTGGGCGTCGGAGAGGTCGGCCACACGCGAGACGCCCATCCGCCGCGGGATCCCGGCCGTCGGCCCGAGCGCATCCACGGCCCACGCGCCGCCGCCCTGGCGGGCGTACCAGCGGCTGCCGATGGCCGGCGCGCTCATGACGCCGAGGACGAGCTCCCCGTCCCGCTCGGCGGCGAGCAAGGTCCCGAACAGGGGCACGCCGCGCATGAAGTTGTGCGTGCCGTCGATCGGGTCGATGTACCAGCGGACCCGGCCCGCCCCATCGGCCTCCCCGTATTCCTCGCCGACGAGCCCATGATCGGGGTATGCGGCCGCGATCCGGTCGCGGATCGCGCGTTCGATGGCCTGATCGGCCTGGGTGACGAACGTGCGGTCGGGCTTCGTCTCGATCACGAGGTCGCGCCGGAAGTGGCGCATCGCCAGCTCGTCGGCGACGTCGCAGCAGGCCAGGGCGAACGCGAGCCACGACTCGAGTTCGCGGTCGGCGGCGCCGCCGCTCGGGGTCGCGGCCGGTGTCGTCACGCCCGGATCCGCTCGCCGGCCGGATCCCACAGGGGCTCGCGCATCACCTCGAACCCGCACCACGCCCCGAAGACCTCCACCTCGCCGCGCGACCCGATGGCCGCTCGCTCCGGCGGCAGGTACGCGTAGGCGATGGATCGCTCGACCGCGAAGCCGTAGCCGCCGGACGTGATACGACCGACGATGTCGCCACCCACCCGCACGGGCTCGTTGCCCAGGCACACGGCCCGCGGGTCGTCGAGGACGAGGCAGCGCAGCCGCTTGCGCGGACCGGCGGCCTTCGCGGCGACCAGGGCGTCGCGACCCACGAACGCAGGCTCCTTCTCGAGTGCCACGGCGAACCCGAGGCCGGCGTCGTACGGTGTCTCGTCCGGCGTGATGTCGCTGGACCAGACGCGATAGCCCTTTTCGAGACGGAGGGAATCGATCGCGCGATACCCGGCGGCGACCAGGCCATGGGGCCGTCCCGCGTCCCACAGTGTCGCCCACAGCGCCCGGCCGTATTCGGTCGGGGCGTACAGCTCCCAGCCCAGCTCCCCGACGTACGTGACGCGCAACGCGGTCACCGGCACGGACCCGACGGTGATCTCGCGGGCGGTCAGGAACGGGAACGCCTCGTTCGAGAGATCCGCACGGGTGACGGCGGACAGGATGTTGCGGGCCCGCGGGCCCCACAGGCCGAAGCACACGAGTCCGCCGGTGACGTCCCGTAGCGCTACGGAGCCATCGTCCGGGAGGTGCTGGCGAAGCCACGCGGCATCGTGGTTCCCGACCGCCGTGCCGGTCACGAGCAGGTAGCGCTCCGTCCCGAGCCGGGTCACCGTCAGGTCCGCCTGGATCCCGCCCCGTGCATCGAGGAGTTGCGTATACACGATCGATCCGATGGCACGGTCGATTTCGTTGGCGCACATCCGGCCCAGGAACGCCGTCGCGCCGCTCCCGGTGATCTCGAGCTTCGCGAACGAGCTCTCGTCGAACAGTCCCGCGGTCGTGCGCGTGGCGAGGGCCTCGGCTCCGATGGCGGGCGACCAGTGCTCCCCGGCCCAGCCGCGCGGCCGGAGAGACTCGTCCCCGGCGGCCGCGTTCGACTCGAACCAGTTCGGGCGCTCCCAGCCGGACTTCTCGCCGAACGACGCCCCGAGGCCGGCCAGGACCTCGTAGGTCGGCGAGGTCCGCAGCGGACGGCCGGCGAGGCGCTCCTCGTTCGGGTAGTGGATGTCGTAGTAGGTCGCGTAGTTCTCGACCGAGCGGGCGAGGGTGTACGCCTGCGATCGATACGCCGCCCCGAACCGGCGGATGTCCATCTTCCAGAGGTCGAGTTCGGGTTGGCCGTCGACGATCCAGGTCGCCATCTGGCGGCCGATGCCGCCCGCGCCCGCGATCCCGTGGGCCGAGAACCCGGCGGCGACCCAGAAGCCACGGACCTCGGACTCGCCCAGGATGTACTCGTTGTCCGGCGTGAACGCCTCCGGGCCGTTGATGACCCGGCTCACGCGCGCCTCCTCCATGGCCGGGACACGCCTGATGGCGCCCTCCATGATCGGCTCGAAGCGGGGCATGTCGGGGGCCAGCAGCTTGCCGTTGAAGTCGGGCGGGACGCCATCGAGGCTCCACGGCGCCGGATCGCGCTCATAGCCGCCCATGCAGAGGCCACCGACCTCCTCGCGGAAGTAGACCAGGTTGTCCGGGTCGCGCAGCTGCGGGAGTCCGGCATGGACGCCGTCGAGTGGTTCGGTGAACAGGTACTGGTGCGCCATCGGGATGAGCGGCACGGTCACCCCGACCATCCGGCCGATCTCCGGCGCGAACATCCCGCCCGCATTGACGACGACGTCCGCCTGGATCTCATATCGCTCGCCCTTGTGTTCGACGGTGACACCGGTCACGCGTCCACGTCCCGATCCGATCGCGACGACCCGGGTGTGGGTCCGGAGGCTGGCGCCGCGCGACCGCGCCCCGGCCGCCAGCGCCTGCGCCAGGCCGCTCGGGTCGAGCCAGCCGTCAGTCGGGAGATAGACCGCCCCGAGGACGCCGACAGTGGACATCAACGGGAACAGCGCCTGGGCTTCGTCGGCCGTGATGAGGTCCAGCGGCAGGCCGAACGTCTTCGCCCAGCCGGCCTGCCGGCGCAGCTCCTCCAAACGCTCGGGCGAGGACGCCAGCCGCAACGACCCGACCTCGTGCCAGGAGGGATCCGTGCCGGTCTCGGCGGCCAGGCGCCGGTAGAGCTCCGCCCCGTACATCATCATC
>Ga0302323_100004015_pt1 | contig 11985 bp, 12 predicted proteins | sample Fen_T0_3_FD_201950 | JGI IMG/M metagenome (GOLD analysis project Ga0302323, IMG submission 201950) | Peat permafrost microbial communities from Stordalen Mire near Abisko, Sweden - Fen_T0_3 | ecosystem: Environmental > Terrestrial > Soil > Wetlands > Permafrost | place: Sweden: Abisko... | reverse complement strand
TGCCTCGCCGGGGGCCGGGCCCACGGGTGCCGGCGTGGTTGTTTGAAAGGGCGCTCGAGTCGGTTTTGGCCGGCGAAGTTTGGCGGTGGCGGCTGTTTTGATTTTATCGATCAACTGCGGGCCGAGGTCACCGAACGAATACGATCCGCCGGGCTTGCCCAGAACGTCGACTGCGCCAAGGCGCAGGGCCTCCATCGCGTGATGAGAGCCGGTTTTGGTGAGCGAACTCATGATGATCACCGGCAGCGGGCGCTCATCCATGATGATCTTGAGAAAGGTAAGCCCGTCCATGCGCGGCATCTCGATGTCGAGGGTCAGCACGTCCGGCTTGAGCTGCATAATTTTATCCCGCGCGATGTACGGGTCCATTGCGGTACCCACGACCTCGATTTCAGGGTCGGTGCTAAGGGCTTCGCTCACGACCTTTCGGATTACGGCGGAGTCGTCCACGATCAGAACGCGGATTTTTCGGGGAGGCATGAAGGAAAAGGAAGGGGCGTTTTCGGGAGTGACTATGGCGGTGGGGTCAGGATCAGCTCTTCAACGGCCGCTGGTAAATGGCGGGCTTCAGCATGGTGAGCGAGTGCTTGATGCCGCTGAGGCTCTCGGAATGCCCGACGAACAAGTATCCACCGGGCACGAGCTGACGCGCGAGTTTGTTGACGAGTTCGGTCTGGGTCGGGCGATCGAAATAGATCATGACATTGCGGCAGAATATTACCTGGAATGGTTCGGTAAACGGGAAGGACCCCTCCAGTAAGTTGAGCTGGCGAAAGGTCACACTTTCCAGCAGGTGCGGTTTTACCCGATAATTGCCCTCTTGGGGGCCAAAGCCTTTCTGGAAATGCGCGCGGAGCAGGGTGGGCGGCACTTTCTTCACGGCTTCTTCGCGGTAAACGCCGACCTTCGCGCGCAGGAGGATTTTGTGCGAGATGTCAGTCGCCTCAACGCGCCAGGGCCAGGTGGGCGAGTTTCCAAAAAACTGCGCGAGGGCTATGGCGATGGAGTAAGGTTCTTCACCGGACGAGCTGGCGGCGCTCCAGATATTGAACCGGGGCCAGCGTTCGGTGGCGCGGCGCTTGACCATATCAGGAAGAGCGGTGCCGGTCAGAAAATCGAAGTGCTCGTTTTCCCGAAAGAAGTAGGTGTGGTTCGTCGAGATCGCGTCGATCAAGTGCGCGAGCTCTTCGCCGCCCTCCTTCTCTTGAAGGAAGCGACAATAGTCGCTGATCGACGTGATGTTCGTCGCGCGCAGGCGTTTGCCAAGCCGCGCGGAAACGAGCTCCTTTTTATCGGGGCCGAGGTTGATACGACTCTGGTTGTAAACGAGGTCGCGTATGAATTCGTAGTCGCTGTCCCGCATTATCGAGGGTGTTTCGTAAAACTATCGGCGCGTTTGCCCCCGAATGAAGACTCACTTGCACCAAAAAACCTTGCAGTAAACTGGGGGGTTACTCGGGTCCGGCAAAATTTGCCGTGCGTGGAGTCCACGAAACCGGGGGATTTGCCTGACTCCATCTAGGGTGAACCCCCTGTTATTTTTAATCAGCTCATAATCAGATTGATCGGGCGGTCATCATCGCGCTGGCACCGCCGTTGCTAAAACCCACCCGATGATCGATCCGGTTTTCCAGTCCGACAACTATCAGCTCGCGCGAAAACTCCTCGACGCGTCGGTGGTGCGGCAACAAGCCATCGCTTCGAATATCGCCAACGCCGATACTCCGGGCTACCGCCGTCTCGATCTCACCCCGGATTTTGCGACGCAGCTGCGCACGCGGCTCGAAGCCGGCAAATTAGGCGAAGCTACGTCACTGCAGCCCTCGATCATTGAAGATCCGGCCGCGCGCTCCATCCGCCCCGATGGCAACAGCGTGGAAATGGAAACCGAGTTGCTCGCGATGAACCGCAACTCCGTCGAGTACGACTACCTGACCGAAATCGTCAGCCGGAATATCAAGCAAATGAAGATCGCAATCAACGGTACTGGCACGATGTGACGCCATTAATCGCCCGCCGACCACCATCCCATGAATATCATTTCCGGCATCGATATCACCGCTGGCGCGCTGAACGCCCAGAAGACCCGCCTCGACATCGTTGCCCAGAACATCGCCAACGCGCAGACCACGCGTGGACCTGATGGCCAGCCGTATCAGCGCAAGGTGGTTTCCTTTGAGACCGAGATGTTGCGTCAAACCAGTGGAGCTGCGACTGGACCTGCCCTGCAGGGTGTCCGCGTCGGGGCAATCACCGACGACAAAACGAAAGGCGAACGCGTCTACGATCCGCAACATCCCGATGCCTCTGCCGATGGCTATGTCCAGATGCCCAACGTCAACATGGCCTTTGAAATGGTCGACCTCATGACCGCCTCCCGTGCCTACGAGGCCAATCTCACCGTCGTGAAAAACGCCAAGCAGATGGCGCTCAAAGCGCTCGATATCGGCAAATAGTCTGAAAATCGGCCTACGCCCTCATCCCCATGGCTCTCATCGGTTCAATTTCCAGTTTACAGAACCCGCTCCTCAACCAGCTCACTGCACCAACCCGCACCGATTCGCCCACCGGTCCGGTCAAGCTCCCCGGCCTTGGTCTTCCCACGACCGAATCAACCACGGCGCAGCCGGGCGGATTCGGAAAGATGTTCGAGCAGATGATCTCCTCGGTCGATGCCAAGGAGTCGCAGGCCCAGGCCATCACGCGCGATGTCCTGCTCGGCAAGAATGACCAGGTTCACCAGTCAATGATCGCGATGCAGGAGGCCAGTGTGGCCTTCCAGCTCATGGTTCAGGTGCGCAACAAAGTCGTCGAGTCCTACCAGGAACTCATGCGCATGCCCGTGTGATGCGGTTCGCTAACCATCTGGCTACCCCAATTTCATGAAGAATTTCATTCGCTCCCTCGGTGCCCTTTGGAAGGAACTCGGACTTAACCAACGCGTTTCCCTCATCATGGCCGCCCTTACCGTGGCGGCCTGCCTGATTGCATTGATGATCTGGTCGAACCGTCCCGATATGCAGCTGCTTTACGGACGCCTCTCCGAAAAAGACGCGGCCGCAATCATCAGCCAGCTTCAAGCTCAGGGCATCGCGCACAAAATCAGCCCGGGCGGTGGCAACGTTTACGTACCTTCTGATCAGGTTTACCGCCTGCGCATGGAACTCGCTTCCAAGGGCATCCCGAGCGGCGACGGCGTGGGCTTCGAAATTTTCGATAAGGGCCAGTTCGGCCTCAGCGATTTCGTGCAACGCACCAATTATCTGCGCGCTCTCCAGGGCGAACTCGCCCGCACCATCTCGCAACTCGACGGAGTACGCAGCGCTCGCGTGATGATCGTGCAGCCCGAAAACCGGCTGCTCCTCACCGACCAGAACATCAAGCCCACCGCTTCTGTTTTCATCGAGCTCGCCACATCCCGCCTCGAAAATGATGCCGTCAACTCGATCCGCCACCTCGTCGCGAACGCCGTGCAGGGTCTCCAACCCGATCAGGTCGCCGTCGTCGATCAACGCGGTCACGTATTGTCCGAGGAACTACGGCAGGACCCGTCGCTCGGCACCGCGTCCAGCCAGATGAAATACCGGCAGCAGGTTGAAGACTATCTCGCCAAAAAGATCGAAAGCATGCTCGTGCCGGTCGTCGGCAACAATAACGCCATCGTGCGCGTTTCCGCCGAGATCGAGACCGAGGCCACCACCCTCATGCAGGAAAAATACGATCCCGAAGGACAGGTCGTGCGCAGCCAGACGGTCACCGAAGATATTTCCAACTCGACCGAGGCCAAGGCGGGCGGCGCCGTCGGCGTCACCGCCAACACCCCTGCGCCCGGCGGTGACAAACCCGCCAGCGCTTCCGGTGGCGAACAGCGCCCGAGCTCCGCCACCGAGTCCAATCGCAAAAACCGCACGACTTCCTACGAAATTGGCCGGGTCGTCACCAATGTCTCCCGCCAGCCCGGTTCAATCAAGAGCCTCACCGCCTCCGTTTTCATCGCCGAACGCGGCGTCGGCGCCGACGGCAAACCACTCAAACGCACCGCCGAGGAAATGCAGGCGCTCCGCCAGATCGTGATCAACGCTCTCGGCCTGCACGCCAACGCCGGCCAATCGGTAGATTCCCTCGTCTCCTTGCAGGAAACCGCCTTCCAGACCGAACCCATTGGCCAGCAAATCCAAAAGATTCAGTCCGAAACCCGCGTGCAGGGCTGGATCGAAACCGCGAGTCGTTACATCGCGATCGGCGTCGCCGCGATCGTGCTCCTCGTCTTCTGGCGCATGTTGAAGAAGCAAAAGATCGAATCCGTTCCGATGGAACTTCTGGCCGAACCACCGGACGCTACCAAGCGTGCCCTCCAGACCAACGGCATGCTCTCGCCCGAGCTGCTCAACGAGCTCATCCGCCAGAAACCAGCCAACATCGGCACCGCGCTCCGCGATTGGGTCGCCGTCAAAAAGAATTGAGCAACTGGTTATCTAACCCGGCACTCCGATGATCGATCCTGATTTTAGCAAACTCACCCGGCAGCAGAAGCTCGCGCTGTTCCTCATCGTGCTTGGCCCGGAATCCGCCGCCGAGGTGCTTCGTCATTTTGACGACGCTGAGATCGAATTGCTCTGCCGCGAGATGGCGCAATACGGTATGGTTTCCGACAACACGCGCATCCGGGTGCTCGAAGAATTTACCCCGCTCGTTGGCGAAAGCATCACCGCCACCTTGGGCGGCCTCGATTACGCCCGGCGCACGCTCGAAATCGCCCGCGGCGATTACAAGGCCGGCACCATCATCGGGCGGCTTGGACCGGCAGGCTCGGCCGTCGAGGTGATTAAGGATATTTCCGAGATGGAAGGCCGTCAGATATATAACCTCATCAAGAACGAACAGCCGCAGACGATTTCGTTTGTCCTCTCGTATTTGGAAGGCGCGAAGGCCGCGGAAATTTTTGCCCTTTTGAGCCCAGACCTGCGCGAGGAAGTGGTCGAGCGCCTCGGCACCATCGATTCTACCTCTCTCGATCTGGTCGGCAAAATCGTCCGCAACCTCGGCAAGCATTTCGACAACAAAGTCCGCCCGACCTATCACCGCTCCGGCGGTGTGCGCGTCGTCGCCGATTTGCTCAACGGCATCGACAAGGAAATGTCGAAGAGCCTGCTCGCACGCCTGGAAGAGCGCAACGCGCAGCTCGGCGCCGCGATCCGCAAGAAGATGTTCAGCTTCGAAGATCTCAGCCGCCTGGCCGCTGCCGATCTGCAGCGCGTCTTGCGCGAAGTGGATTCCGCCAACCTCGCCGTTTCGATGAAGTCGGCCAGCGATCCGCTCAAGGAAAAGATCTACCAGTCCATTTCGAAACGCGCAGCGGAAAGCCTGCGCGACGAGATCGGCATGCTCGGGCCAGTGCGTTTGAAGGACGTCGAAGTTGCCCAGGACGCCATCATCCAGGTCGTCCGCCGCCTCGAAGAAGAAGGCTCCGTCTCACTCGATTCCGGCAGCGACAGCGCGGTGGTTGCATAGACGCACAAATCGCAAGCGCCAAATTTCCAAACTCCAAAATCATGAATATCCATCCCAACCTCGCTGATTTTTGGCGTTTGGGTTTTGGACTTTGAAATTTTCCTTCGAAATGCCTTCCCACAACAAACTCGTCGCCTTTGACCGCCCGCTGGTCGGAGTTTCTCTGCCCGGCCATCTTGGATCGCGTTCCTATACTGAGGCCGAAGTCGCTGCGATCCGGCAAAAAGCGTACCAGGAGGGGAGTGACGCTGCCCGCGAGTTTGCCAACCAGCAACTGGTCGAATTTCGCGCCGATGTGCAGAATCTGCAGGAAGGACTTTTCCAGAAACTCGCCGCAACCAATACGGATCTCCAGACTCAGCTGCGCGAATCCTTGCCCGCGCTGGCGGTCGAGCTCGCGCGTCAGTTGCTTGCTGGTTTCGAGCCCACGGCGGAACAGGTCATGAAACTTTGCGAGGAGACGCTCTCCCAACTTTATCCCGAACGCGACAACCTCGAACTTTTTCTCTGCCCGCGTGATGCCGCCCTGCTGGAACAGCTCGCGGTTGACTGGAAGACCCGCCACCCGGGCCTGCGCGTGATTGTTGACGCGGCGCTCGGGCCCGCCGACTGCCAGGTGCGCAGCCGCTTCGGCCTCACCGACGCCCGCCGGCAGGCCAAGCTCGAAGCCCTCACGCGGGAGCTCCTCAGCGCATAACGGAGTTGAAAATCCCAAATTCTAAACCGCCAAACGCCAAAAAAAGCCGCTCTGCCCATCGATTCCGAAATCCAAAATTCCATGCTCTTTCTCGTTCTCTCCAAGCCGGGACTAACGACGAACGATAAAGAGAAAGAATAAAGAAAACGAACCCACTCACATGACCAACGTTGTTCCCATGATCGAAGCCCTTCGCTCGCAGGTGCGCAGCCTGCCGGCGGTGCGACGCCTGGGCCATGTTACCGGGGTTACCGGTCTGATCATCGAATCCGAAGGCCCAAATGTCGGGCTGGGCGAAATTTGCCGTATCAGTTCCGAGCGCGATAATTTTTCCGTCACGGCCGAGGTGGTCGGTTTCCGGGGCGAACATGTTTTGCTCATGCCGCTCGGCGAGACCGCCGGTCTTCATGCCGGTTGCGAAGTGGCAGCGGCTGACCGCCCCCCGCTGCCTCTGATCGGACCACGACTGCTCGGCCGGGTGCTCGATGCGATGGGCAAACCCTACGACGGGCTTGGCTTGCTGCCGACCGGCCGTTCCGAAAAAAACTCAGGTCGGCCCCCTCACCCGATGCGCCGCCAACGCATCCGTGATTCTTTTTCAACCGGTATTCGCGTCATTGATACTTTCATCCCGTTTGGCCGCGGCCAGCGTTTGGGACTGTTTGCCGGTTCCGGCGTGGGTAAATCCACGCTTATGGGCATGATCGCCCGCGGGGCCGAAGCTGACGTGGTTGTGATCGGCTTGGTTGGCGAACGCGGACGTGAGGTGCGCGAGTTCATCGAAAAGGATTTGGGTCCCGAAGGTCTGGCCCGCTCGGTCGTGGTCGTTGCCACCAGCGACACCCCGGCGCCCTTGCGACTCCGCGCCGCCTTTACCGCGACGTCTATCGCCGAGGCGTATCGCGACGAGGGGAAAAATGTTTTGCTACTGATGGACTCGGTCACGCGTTTCGCGATGGCACAGCGCGAGATCGGCCTGGCCGTGGGCGAACCTCCGGCCACTCGCGGTTACACGCCTTCCGTCTTTGCGTTGCTGCCCCGCCTGCTCGAACGCTCGGGCGCGGGTGAATCCGGCTCCATCACCGCTCTCTACACCGTGCTGGTCGAAGGTGACGACATGAACGAACCCGTGGCTGACGCCGTGCGCGGTATTCTCGATGGGCACATCGTGCTTTCCCGCGCGCTTGCTCACGCCAACCATTATCCAGCGGTCGACGTGCTCGAGAGCATCAGCCGTTTAAACCGCGACGTCTGCACTCCCGAAGAGATTGAGGTCGTGGCGCGCGCCCGGGAACACCTCGCCGTCTTCCGTCGCAACGAGGATCTAGTAACCATCGGTGCGTACCAAAAAGGCACGAACGCCTCGCTCGATCGCGCCGTCAACCTCCACGAGCCGCTCAAAAATTTCCTTCGCCAGGGCGTGCAGGAGCACGTGGCCCGGGCATCGAGTTTCGGGCAGCTCAAAAAAATCGTCTCATGAAAAAATTTCGTTTTCCGCTCCGTTCCGTCGAAACCGTCCGCTCAATCCGCGAGTTGCGAGCCCGCGAACAGTTTTCCCTTTCCGTGCATGCCTTCGTGACGGCGGAGGAATATTTGCAGTTGTTGCAAACCCGGCTCGCCGAGCTGGAAACCATCCTCCGCTCGGGTCGCAGCCGCACCTTCCGCGCCGGCGACGAGGCATCGTTTCTGGAAGCTTACAAAACCGAAACAGCGGCGGTAGCCAAAGCTGCGAGTGAACTCGAAAAGACCCGCGTGGCCATGGAGGCCGCCCGTCAGTCCTGGGTCGGGGCCCGCCGCAATTTGCGCGTGGTCGAGAGCCTGGAGGCAAAAGCCAAAGCCATTCATCGTCACGAAGTTGAACGCGAGGACCAGGCGGCCCTCGACGACCGCACCAGCGCACTCTCCGCCCGCGCCGCCGCCCAAGGTCTATGATCAAACTTGCTACCAACCCGATTGTTGTCCTCGCCATTGCGCTCGTGCTCGGTGTCAGCACCGGCCTGGGCATGTTTTGGAAAGCAGCCGTCCCGTTGATCGCCGCCGCCAAAGCCTCCCGGGCAAAAGTTGCCGACGAAGGCAAACCCGAGGCGCCGTGGGGGTTCTGGACCATTGAAATCGAGAACCTGGCCAGCGAGCTGAAGGACCAGAAGGCCGTTATTAAGAAACGCGAGGAAGAGCTCGTGCAGCGCGAAGAACGTCTTAATGCCGAACGCCAGGAGCTCACCAAACAACGCCAGCAGCTCGAGCAATTGCGCGAGGATATCACCGGAAAAATCACGTCGATCCAATCCGACGAACTAAAGAACCTGAAGTCGCTCGTCGCCACCTACAGTAATCTCACGCCGAAGGCCACCCTCACCATTTTCAAAGAGATGGATGACACCATGGTCGTAAAGCTGCTCTCGTTGATGAAGACGGACATCGTGAGTCCCCTTTTCGAAGAGATGAGCAAACAGGCCGCGACAGACCCAGCGATGGCGAGGCGCGTCGCCACCCTTTCCGAAAAACTCCGACTCCTAAAATCCGCCCAAAGCGGTCCCTGATTTTCTATTTTAACCACGCGCAAGTCGGCGCCACCCAATCATTTCACCCGCGCCAAGGAAGGCGCGGGCAACTCCGCCCACGGAAGGGTTTATCTCGATGACCCTTTCTCCCAACTGCCTCTCAGCCGAACCAACCGCTACACCCGGAGATCCGTTCGCTTGTTTTGGTGTACCCACGCAATCGCCAGGTGCAGCGCCCGCCACAGCCCCTTTTGCCAGTATTCTGACGCAGGCGGATGCACTCGGCTCAGGTAATGCAACGCCTGCAGTGGGAACTGCGCCCGCTGGGGCAGCTGCCGCCATCCCGTTTACCGCAATTGCGCCGGGCACGATCCCGGGAATTTTCTTCCCGCCTCTTGGCGAACTGCTGCCGGATCGATCAGCTGCCTCCGATGCTGCGGGCGGAATCGCTCCCGGCATTCCGCCGACGGCCGGCTCACAGCCACCGACCTCGAACGGGACAGCAACGTATCCGGGAGTCAATTACTCACCGTCCAGTGCCGTTGTTGCCTTTGCTCCGGTTGCGGTTCCGGCCGAGTGCGTCGTCGGCCCGCAAGTTTCCGCCAGTGCCCAAACGCGGGTTGCCGGCAAAAAGCCAGCGGAAACACAGGAAACGATGCCGGAGGAAGCAAAGGATGCGCCGACGAAATCGCCGGAATCCAGCCGCGACAATTCCGGGCAGAATGCTCTCCAGCTGGCTTATCAATTTATTGCTGGCCAGTGGATGCCGCAGGCGATCCCCACGCCCGTCGTTACGGAACAAGCCACGACCTCCGCTCGCGATGCTCAAGACGGTTCGTCTATATCGCCTGCGATTTCATGGGTTGCGTCGGGCCAGCCCGCCTTCGAGCCAGTCAAACCGGCGCCCGTTCAAAATGGATTTGCGACAGGGCCCGCCGTAATTTCCGCACAGGCTGCTCGGCTAGTTTCGCCGACAACCCCTGGCTCCAGTCAGCCCGGCCCGAAGCAACGCGTTGGGCAACCCGGGTTGGAGCCAGTTCGGCCGGCGTCCGACCAAAATAGAGCGGCCACAGCGCTCGTTGCGATCCCTGCCCAAGTTGGCCAACCGTCGTTGTCGTCAACGGTTGGTTCGGTTTTGCCGAAGGGCGGCGTATCCGCAGCGGCTCCGGTTGAGCAAAACGTTTGCTCGGAAGATTCGGCGAAAAAAGAGAGCCCGGCTGACGCATCACCGACCGCCCCGGAAAGCCAGGCTGGCGGGGCATCGTCTGCCGCTTTTCTGGCGGCGACGCCGGGAACAGGAATGCAGACTTCGCTCTGGCGGTTATCACAAGGTCGACCCTTGCGGCCACAGGCACAGGAAAAAATTGCCGCTCCCACCATGCTTGCCGCGGCCGAACCCGCCTCTGGGGTGAATCCCTCAAGTGGAGTGAAAGAAAAAAAGCCAGTAGTTAATGACAGTAAGGAGTTAACCGCTACCGCGGCAAACATTGGCACGGACACTGCAAACCGGGAGAACGCCATGCCTCACTCTGCTGTAAACAAGGCCTCCGCCGTCGTCCTTCCGTCGCTTGTCGACGACGGCATCCGGGCAGGAAACGGTTCATCGGTTGCACAGGTGGTCGGCTCGATTGCGGCACATGCGCCAAAGCTGGTGCAGGAAATCCGCCAGATCGCCGATCGCATTACTTCCATCGATCGCAACACGGTCGAAGTACGTTTCGATTTTAGCGACACCGATCGTCTCTCGGTTCGCGTCGAGTATCGCGACGGTGCAGTCCAAACCACATTCCGGACCGATTCCAGCCAGCTTCGTGCAGCGATTTCGCAAGAATGGCAGGCACAAGCTGCGGTCACCGAGCAAAAAGCTTATCGCATGGCAGAACCGGTTTTTAGCCAAACTGCTTCTGACCGACAAAATTTTTCATCCGCCGGTGGCGGTGACGGTTCAGGTCGCCAGCACGCCTTTGAACAGGCGTCGCAGTCTGGAACGCCGTCCTTTGTTTCAACCGGCCGCAATGCCGGTTCCGCTCCATCCGCCGCGGCTCCCACCGCCCGTTCCTCACGCCCCGATAGTTCCCTTCACCTCCACGCTCTCGCCTAAATTCTTTTTGCCATGTCATCAGTCGCCGCCACTTCTGCCAGTTCCTCCTCGACGCTCGCCACCGACAACCCGACGGCCCGGGTTGCCCAAAAATCCTTGGGGCAATCGGACTTCCTCAAGCTCCTCACCACGCAGATGTCGAACCAGGATCCCATGAATCCGATTTCGGACACGAGCCAGATTGCCCAGCTGGCGCAGTTCTCGTCACTGCAATCCATGAATTCTCTCTTAACTAATTCCCAGCTGGAAAGTGCGAGCAATTTAATCGGAAAAAACGTCACGCTCAATGACTCAACCGATGGCACGGTGAGCGGCACGGTGGATTCCGCGTTGCTGAACTCAGGCAAGGTCTACGTTACCGTGAACGGAACGCCCTACGCCTACACCGATATTGCACGAGTGACTGCCGCACCTGCCGCAAAAACTCCCTCTACACCTTAATTTTCACGGACGAAACCCACTCGTAACCCCCAACTGCTATATTTAACCGGCTCTTCTTATGTCACTCATCGGTACCCTCACTTCTGGCGTTAGCGCCATGCGCGCTTTCACCAAAGGCCTTGAAGTCATCGGCAACAACATCGCCAACGTTAACACCGTTGGTTACAAAGGCTCCAGCGTCAGCTTTGCCGACAGTTTTAGTAATACCCTGCGCTCATCCGATCCTTCGACGGCAACGACCTCCAATCAGTCGGCCATACAGGTCGGCACCGGCGTGCAGCTCTCCCAGATCAATACAAAGTTCACGCAGGGCGCGCTCTCCACAACCGGACTTAATACCGACCTCGGTATATCGGGCAACGGCTTCTTCCTCGTGAAAAACCCTGCTGACGCACAGGTCTTTGCAACACGCGCCGGCAATTTCCGCGTCGATGACAAAGGTTTTCTTGTCACTTACCAAGGCTTCCGCGTTCAGGGTGCGATCGGTGGCACCGGCGGTGCCACGCCGGTGGCCCCCACTGGTTTCGGTAATATCCAGCTCGGCACACCGCCGACAGGTACGGAACTCACTTCGTTTAGCATCAGCAAAGCAGGCAATCTGACCGAATTCTATTCTGATGGTACCTCAGTCACCACCAACCAACTGCTGCTGCAGAATTACACCGACCCCAGCGCTCTCGTTAAGCAAGGCGACAACCTTTTCACCGGTTTCACTGCTGCGGGTATTATCGGGC
>Ga0302323_100004014_pt1 | contig 11986 bp, 6 predicted proteins | sample Fen_T0_3_FD_201950 | JGI IMG/M metagenome (GOLD analysis project Ga0302323, IMG submission 201950) | Peat permafrost microbial communities from Stordalen Mire near Abisko, Sweden - Fen_T0_3 | ecosystem: Environmental > Terrestrial > Soil > Wetlands > Permafrost | place: Sweden: Abisko... | reverse complement strand
ATCCCGTTGATATCCGTCTCGCGAGTGGCGTGGGTGTCGGGGTTGTCTGAACGAGCGTGGTCATAGGGTGAATCGAGTTGGAGTTTGTTGGGCTACCACGAGAATTTTGCGCCGCCGGTCCAGATGGCGGTGCGAGGATAGGCGCTCCCGGGAGTCACACTGTCTTTCCCGTGCATATCGTATTGCTCGTACGCGGCGTCAAATTGCCAATGAGCGGGCGCGGTCCATATGATCTTCAGCCCGTAAGTTGTAGTGCGCAGTGAAGACAGACGATAATCTGAAGAATAAAATGGACCCTGCGTGCGCGGCGCGCCGGCCACGGGAGTGATCGCAGTATTATCGAGATTATAATAATAGAAATCCGCGGCGCTTTGGTCGTATAACCTTAGCTCTGGTTGTAGAATGAAATATTTCCCGATACGTTGCAGCCACTTCAGCTCCAAGGTATGTGCGTCTGTGCCAAAACTGTCGTGGTAGAATCGATAACTTGCGTCGATTGCACCGCCGAGCTCGGTGAACAGGTGGTTCAGCGATACGAGCGCGATCCAACGATCACGGTGATCAGGCCGGTTCTCTCCGAAAGTGAACGGCAGGAACACGCCGGGAGCCACGGCGATATTTTTCTGCACTAATTTGTATTGGTCGTTAAGATACCCTTTCGAACGACCCCAGGTAAGATTAAAGCTCACCGACGTGCGAGGATCGAGTAACTGCGTGATGCCGACGATAAAGTCGTTGGTCCGCTTTTTGGCCCAAGCTGGCTGGTAGAATACCTTCACGCTGTCGTTGGTACCTGCAAGTCCGGCGAGCAGCTCAGTATTCTTTTGGTTGAAATCGGAGAGAGTATTAACGGACCAGCCGTTGGATGTGTAGTCGCTCTCACGACTGTTTGCGAATCCGAGATCGATCTTGAGCGGCGAGAATTGCCGGGAGAAATCGGCGTTCCAAGCTTTGCGCCGATCATGCAATTGAGCGAGGACGACTTGGTCGCTGCCAGCGGGCGCGGGCTGACCGTTGGGAGTGGCTCCCGCGATGGCGTCGATTACGCCCTGCACCTTGAGGTGCATGTCGGCACCCAGGTCTTGCTCAAGGAGCGCGTTTTGAGTTTTTACGGCGATGCGGCCGTCGCTTTCGCGGTAGTCTTCGTATTTATAGCTTACAGAATCTTCGGCTTGTGCAGTACGGGGACTAAGAATGAGCAACCAAGAGGCCAGAACCGAACTAATAAAAAGGGACTTTGGGCGAGTCGATGGTGTCATGGCTAAATAATTCCGAATAGGTTGCGCGCGCCGTGAGCGTCCTTGCTCAGGCGCACGACACTATCCGTGTCCTTTTAAGTTTCGGAAAGTGAGTTAGTGTAACAGGGCTGTTACCTCCCGTTTCAACGCGTCCTGGATCTATGAAACCACGCGCACCCGCTACCGATCGCGGATGAGATCCTGCCGCTCGAACTATTATCGCCCGATCGATCTACTTTCGGTATTTTGCCGCAAGGCGGACGATTATACTTTGAATGTTTTTGCGGAGTTCAGAAGGAGAGATCACTTCCGCATCGACGCCCCAGCTCAAAATCCAACTTTCTACCTCGGGCAGCGCTCCGAGTTTTAGAATAAGCTCGATGCTGCGATCTGGCAGGTCGTGAAGTTCCTGCGATTCGTGCCAGACACGCTCGCGCACGCGGTCGGCTACTCGGGCCGAGAAGTGAATGCGTATTTCGTAATTGCCGCTGCCACCGAGCACGCCGAGTGCGTTAGAAAAAAATTGTTCGGGCGAGAAATCTTCTGGGCGTGAGAATTTCTCCTTCGTCATCCGCACATCGGTAATACGAGGCAGGGCAAACGTGCGCAGGGCGTTGCGTTCGATGTCGTGGCCTACGAGGTACCAAAGATTTTGGCGGTGAGATAAATGATAGGGTTGCACCGAGCGGCGGGAGGCGCGGGCGTCACCGGGTTTGCGATAGGCAAATTCGACTTCCTGCTGCTTGAGCACCGCGGCGCTGAGGGTGTTGAAGACGCCGAGGTCGGCCTTGCCGAGGCCCATGTTTTTAAATGACACGGAGCCGAGCTCCTCGGCGGGTGAAAACGAGATGCGATCCTTGAGGCCGTCAGTAAGTTTATCGAAAGCGATTTCGAGCTGCCGGTGAAACGGGGTGCCTTGGTACTGCTCGACCGCGCGTCGCGCCACGAGCAGCGCCATAAGCTCGCCCTCGGTGACCTGCACGGTCGGGAACGAATTTACCGGATGCGTGTAGCGGTACGCGTTGGACTGCGGCTCAAACTCGATTGGTAGGTCGAGCCGGTCCCGCATAAAGGCGATGTCGCGCATGATCGTTTTGCGGGAAACTTCGAGCGTACTTGCGAGCTTCGTGCCATTAATTTTCGCGCGGCTGCGCAGTTGCTCGTGGATGCGCATCATACGTTCGAGCGGAGGGCGGGAGAGCTTAGGGGCGTGCATGCGAAAAAATCTTCAAGATTTTTTTAGGGTGGGACAGCCAATGTCCCACCCTAAGGAGTATTGTCAACGCATGAACATGAAAACTGCCTCCAAAAAACTGCTCTCCAGTTCGGTCGAACTTATTTGGTCTCACTATGGCGAACGCTATCGCGTCGATAACGATCTGAACTTCTATCGCGAAACCGACAGCGGCTGGGCTGCGTGGCAACCCGATCCTGCCTCAGCGATTTTTTCCTCCGCCGCTGATGCGATTTCGGAAACCCGCTGGGCCGCGTTTTTGGAATTTGTGCCGGTCGCACAGCGGAGATTGCTCGATCAATTTGATGTCGGGCGGGCTAGTGTGTTGGCCGTGGTGGCGTTGTGCCCTGAGCTGGTGTCCGACTTGTTAACCACTCCGGCGCTTGCACCGTTTGTTGCGGAGCACACGCGCTTGCGAGGAACCGGTGAAACGCGTTGGGAAGAAATCGCGGCGGTCCACGGCCGGGGTGGCATTTACGCGCTGCTCGAATGGCTGGGACTGCCTGCATCTCGCCAAACACTCACGATCTTGGAGAAAATTACTGAGCCAGATCTTGCACGCCGTTTACTGGAGCCGATCCGCGCCGCATTTTGGGAGCCGGAGACAATCTGGTTACTACAACATACTTCGAGTCTGACCGAACGCGTGCTGTCGCATCACTGCGAATGTATCGCTGCGTAAGCAGTAAGTTTCATCGGGCGACTCTGCCTAACGATTTTTAGCACAGATTCCGTGGATCCTCGGTCCTGGTTGACGCCGCTTTCCCCGTCGGGCAGCGCCAGGTCGAGGGCGCATCGTTTTTTGCACACGGGCTGTTGGCGCTGGCGCTGCTTGGACTTTTTGTTTTTGATCCAGCCCAGATCGATGTTCATGCGAGGGTGGCGCAGCCTTGTGTCAGATGGACGAATAGTTCGCATGGAACGGGAACACTTTCAGAACTTAGCTATCTATCGCTTCAGTATTTTCATTGGATCGTGAGCGAGGAGCAAAATTTACCTATGGTGATTAGTTTTACTCGCAGATTTTCTGCATTTTAGACATCAAAACCGATTTGTGATCGGTTTGTTCTAATGTTATAGCAAAACGCTGATTGAGCATATTCCGGTACCAAACTTTTTTAGCGACGCTTTGTTTAGTCCAGCTTCGTTGTTCTACCTACGAAACCCTAAACTTTTTAACCCCCTAACCCCAATCTTGGTTCATTGTTTCCGTGAAATGCCCGGCGGGCGAAACACGGAATACCTCTCATACCTGTAATTTCGCAGGGCATGGCGCTTTTGCGCAGTCTACTCATGCCCTGAGAAGGCTTATGCACCTGCTTCGCGCGGGTGCCGTGTGATTTTTGTTACCTACAAACCTGCATCCCCATGACACATAAACTACAAATGATAAATCGAGCAGCGGTTTTCGGCGCCGCTATGTTCTGCTCCGGGCTGAGCTTTGCTCAGACGGCCACACCGCCGAACGAACCAGATAAAAAGAATAAAATACCGACGGAGCCCGTTGACGAAGAGTTGATCGTCCTCAGTCCGTTCGAAGTAGATGGATCGTCGTCGAAGGGTTATCTTGCGACTCAAACCCTCGCCGGTTCCCGCATTAATACCAAACTGGAGGACGTCGGTTCCGCCGTATCAGTCGTTACTTCACAGTTCTTGAAGGACGTGGGGGCTACTGATAACAAGAGCCTGCTTGCCTACACCACCAATACAGAAGTAGGTGGCACCTTAGGCAATTTTATAGGTGCTTCGGGCGGTCAGAGCGAGGATGAGTCTGGCCGATTTAAGACCCCGAATCAGAATATACGTGTCCGCGGTCTTGCTGCTGCGGACAATACGCGAAACTTTTTTGCGTCTGATATTCCGTGGGACGCATATAACGTGGACCGCATCGATTTCCAGCGAGGCGCCAATTCGATTCTTTTCGGTTTAGGCAGTCCGGTTGGTATTATCAATGCCACTACGAAGACAGCCCAGCATCGCACGTTTGGCGAACTTGACCTTGGCTACGGTTCATACGGTAGCACCCGGGTCGCGTTGGATTCCAATATAAATATTTTGAAGAACGAGCTTTCCATGCGCATTGATGTTCTGCGAAACGATCAACACTATAGGCAAGATCCTGCTTACAGTCTAGATCGTCGCGCTTTCGGAACGCTTCGTTACGATCCGAAATTCCTGAATCGCAACGACGCCAAGACCAGCTTGAAGGTCAGTTTTGAAGGCGGCAAAGTCGATAGCAATAACCCCCGTACGATTACGCCGATCGACTGCATCACTGGTTGGTGGGACCACTTGGGGAAAACGGTCTATAATCCAAATACAGTGCAATATACCGGCAACTGGTATGATACTAGTGGCAATATAACGGCACATAAGCCCAACACTGGGCAGTACTCGAAGAGCTTCTCGGATGGTACACTTAATCCGTATTACCAAGCCTGGCTGGGGGCGCCGTCCATGTACGGTGGCGTTTGGATGCAGGTCAATAACGGCCAGAACGTTCCTTATTCTATCTCGATGCCGGAAACGAAAACGCCCCGCGGCATTAGCTCCACTGGTGCGATCGACAGCACGATTGGCGGATTGCCTTTCTCACGCCGCGTCACGGTGGCGACGAGCGCCTACTGGGCAGAGCGCGAGGCAAACGCGCCCTATCAAAAATGGGGTTTGTGGAAGGCTGGAACTCTTACCGATCCGTCGATCTTTGATTTCTACAATAACTTGCTCGATGGAGATAATAAGAAGGAGTGGCAGAAATTTAATAATTTTAACGTTAGCCTTACCCAGTCGTTCTTTAACGAGAAGCTGGCTTTCGAAGCAGCGTATGATAAGCAGCACTACAAAAACGGCCAGTACTCGTTTGCCGGAGGAGGCACCCTTTACGTCGACATCAATTCCTACAATCTCGACGGCACACCGAATCCAAATGTCGGAAAAGCCTACACGGAAAGTAGCTACACGTATGGCAATAATTCCAGCGACAGTATTCGCGAGGCTTCGCACTTGAGCGGTGTCTTTAACCATGATTTCGCCAAGGGGCATTCCGACAACTGGCTCCTAAAAGCTTTGGGCCGACATGTCCTCAGTGGGCTTTTGAGTCGAGACAGCTACGTGACGGACAACCGCAGCTTTAAGCGCTATGGGACGACCGACCAGTTCGGCAACCTGGTCGCAACCGGTTCGGCTGCTACGGCCATGAACGGTAATGATCGTGTTGTCACCTCGACCGTCTATCTTTCGGATTCGCTGCTAAATCGCGACACCTACCGTGGTGCGAACATTGGTCGACCAACTGGTGTGGTTCAGGTTCCTGGCACTGCTGACTTCCGATACTTTGACTCCACGTGGACGGCGACGGGCGTCGATCCGGCAGCCACGTGGGTCAGTACCTATAGCGGCCAACCGCTGACCCAGTCGGAGAATCCTGCAAACTACCGAGGATGGACCACGACCCCTGTGAAAATTCTCAGTGCTGAAAATGGCGATCAGGACGCACTTACCTTCGGAGCGACGTTGGCGAAACGCAAAGTGCAGTCCAAGGCCATCGTGCTTCAGTCCTATTTTTGGGATGATATGATCGTCGGCATGTACGGTCTCCGTAACGACAAGGTCAAATCTTGGGCCTATGACGCTACGCTTGTGAACGATCGCGCCGATTTCTCGGCGATCTCCACCAAGGCCAGCGACAACGGTCGGCGGCAGTACGAAGTCGCCGATAAACCGTATTCGCTCACCGAAGAAACCATGCCGACTTGGAGTCTTGTCGGAAAACTTGACCGCATCCTCCCCAAGAGTTTTCCGGTTAAGATAAGTTTGTTCTATGATAAATCACGTAATTTCCAAGTAACCGGAGCGCGCAATAACGTATTCGGCAATCCGCTGTCGGCTCCGACTGGCCAGACAATCGAGCGCGGAATTATGCTCGCAACCAAGGACGACCGGTTCGTTTTGAGAATTAATCATTACGATACGAATGTTATCAACGCTACAAACACGACCGGCTTCCCAACCTGGTTTTTACTCGGCGACTTTATTAAGCGAAATGAAGATCGGGCCGACGCGTACGAATACCACCTCGCCGAACTCGGCAATCCCGCCTCGGCCAATCAGACGGGCGGAAGTTGGGAATGGCGTTATGCGCCACGCCCGGGCGAAACGCAGGCGCAGGCTGACGCGCTGGCCGCATCTGCAGTTGCTGGATGGCGTGCCTATACTCAAGAACCGCTCGTGAAGAAAATTTTGTCGGTCTGGGGCTTCAACGACTTCACTGGTATCCAACCGACTACAGAGAGTACGCCTGTGGCGAACTTCACCCCCACGGAAGATCAGCGTACCGTGGGTTGGGAATATGAGTTCACGGCCAATCCTACCCCAAACTGGCGAATCTCAATCAATGCATCCGAGACGAAGGCTTCCCGTAGTAATATTGGCGGCAAAGAGCTTCAGGCATTTGTCGACCTTACCACGACCTATCAAAATGGGCCAATGGGCGACATCCGCCAATGGGGTGGCACCAACACCACTTCGACCTCTCGGGTCAGTTGGAATTCGAACTTCTATTCGAAGTATCTCTTGGATAAGCTTCAGGAAGGCACCTTCTCCTCCGAACTCCGCAAGTGGCACTATAACGTAGTTACATCCTACGATTTTACCCGCGGATTTATGAAGGGTGTCAGCGTGGGCATGGGTTATCGCTGGCAGGACAAGGTGGCGATTGGCTACCCCGTGATCGATCCTGATGGTACGGGCAATAGTATTACGTACGACCTCAAGCACCCCTATTATGGACCCTCCGAGGATGCTATAGATCTGTGGTTTGGTTATGAACGGAAACTGACCTCCAAGCTCGCTTGGCGCATTCAATTGAATATTCGCAATGTCGGCGACCACAACAAACTGGTTCCGTTATCGACCCAATGGGATGGTTCGGTGGCCGCATGGGGCATCGCGCCTTCACAAGAGTGGACCCTCACCAACACATTCAAATTCTAGCGTAGGTTTGTTAAAGGGTTATCAAGGTGTAACTCCCCGGAGCGAGCTGCTCCGGGGAGTTTTTTGTTTAGCAGGTCACGTTCGTTCGCGATGAGCCTGATACCGGGATAGGAAAGTAGGAGCCTGCTTGCAGACGAACCATGCACAGGATCGCTCCTACACAAGATTGCTATTAGCGGTTTGGCCAAATGCTGCGGGCAGACGCGACGCAAAGTACCGCGTTCTTATTTTGGATCCGACGTTGCCAAAAATGCGCGCCAGCCGCCAAAGGATGTGACTTCGCGGGCAGATTGGACGGCGATCGTTTCGCAGAGGAAACTTTGCACAGAGGAGCCGTCGTCGAGTGTGATTGTGCCGATGCCGAGTGGTCCTGGAATATTGGATACGAAATGGCCGTAGCCGCCGATGGGGATGTCCCAGATTTCAACTTCGATCGGCGAGCCGCCTTCGGACACACGGACGAGGCCGGGCTTGGGTGGCGTGGTGCCGGGTAAAGCGTAAAGTTTGTAGATAGGCGCAGTTTTGGTGGCGCGGTTGAGCTTGGCGCCGAGTTGGGTGAGCTGCCAGTTGAGTGGTAAGCCACTCAGGTGTGCGCCGCAGACGGCAAGTTTCACGGTACGGCCAGCAGGAGGCAGGGCGCGTTGTGGGGCGTTCTCGCCGAGGAACTTCGCGCCGAGGCGGAGCACACGATCGTCGCAGAAGGCGGGAGCGGCGAGCGTGACGCCCCACGGCATTTTGTTCGGGAGAAAACCTGCAGGCACGGCGACGGCGCAGAGGTCGAGCAGGTTCAGATAATTGGTGTAGTATCCGAGATTTGAATTCAGACGGATCGGGTCTGCCTCGACTTCGGCGACGGTGTAGATCGTGCCGGCCGTAGGCGTGAGCAGTACGTCGATGTTGGACCACACGGATTCGGTTTGGCGGCGTAGCCCAGCAAGTTTGTAAGTAGCCTCGAAGGCACCAGTGGCAGTGAGTGCACTTGCCCCGACGATGATCTTGCGGGTTACAGGATGTAGTGCGCCAGATCGGCTTTCGATGAACGAGCGGATGGCGGCATAGCGTTCGGCGACCCACGGTCCTTCGTAGAGCAGGCGGGCGGTGGCGAGAAATGGTGCGAAGTCAATCTCGACGATCTTGGCTCCGAGCGCGCGCCAGCGACCTATGGCGGTGGCAAAAAGTTCGGCGGCGGCGATGTTGCCGAAAAATTCGAGCTGGTCGGCGCGCGGCACACCGATGCGTGGCGGCCAGGATTCGTCGATTACGGGAGGGATTGCTGGTCGGCTATAGGGATCTTCAGGATCGTACGCAGAGGCGACGGATAAAACTTCAGCAGCGTCGGCGACGGTGCGGGTGAAGATCGAAACGCAGTCGAGCGTGCGGCAGGCGGGAACGACGCCACGGGTGCTGAGGAGGCCGCGAGTTGGCTTAAGACCTATAAGATTGTTGAAAGCTGCGGGCACGCGGCCCGAACCGGCGGTGTCGGTGCCGAGGGCGAAGTCGCACAAACCAGCCGCTACCGCTACGGCCGAGCCGGAGCTGGAGCCACCGGGAATATAGGCGGAGCCGTAGGGATTGATTGGGACACCGTAAGGCGAGCGCACGCCAACGAGTCCGGTGGCAAATTGGTCAAGGTTGGTTTTGCCGAGGGGAATCGCGCCGGCTTCGATCAAGCGCTGCACGACGGGTGCGGAAGCGGTGGGCGTATAGGCGAAGTCAGGACAGGCAGCAGTGGTGGGCACGCCAGCGAAGTCGATATTGTCCTTGATCGCGAAAGTCAGTCCGCGCAGTGGAGCGAGCCCGGAGATTTTTGCAGCGACGTCAGCGAGACCGAGCACGTGCTCACGGCATAAACGGGAAATCCAGACTGAATCTTTTCCGCGGGAATCGAGGCGGTCGAGTGTTTCGGCGATGGGCGAGGGTTTCATACGAGGACTCGGAACGGAAGTTTATCGTAGAGTTCGCCGAGAGAAACAAGAGCTCGACCTCTGCGTTCTCAGCGACCTCTGCGGTATAAAAACTTTCATCTCAGGTTGCGGATTTGATCACGACGAGCGGATCGCCAGCCTGAACGGGTTTTCCTTCGGCGCAGAGGACCTGTGTGACTTCGCCGTCGGCGGTGGGGAAGACTGAGATTTCCATCTTCATTGATTCGAGAATCACGAGGGCCTGATCTCGCGTGATGCGGTCGCCGGGTCGTACGTTGATCTTCCAAACGTTGCCGGGGACCTGAGCGACGATGGCGGTGTGGCCGGGCGGGAGTGCAACGTGTTCGGCGGGGCCAGTTGACGCTTCGCTCTCGGCGGAAAAGTTGAGTTGGCCTGAGGCTTCCCATCGGTTGCGCTCGGCTTCGAAGGAGGCCTGCTGAGTGGTTTTGAAGGCGCTAATCGCGCTTTCGTTTTCGTGGAGAAATTTCCGATAGTCGCGCAGGCGAAACGTCTCGTGCTCGATCTTCAGTTTGTAGCGACCGAGCGGGAAGTCCTGGCGGAATTTCAGCAACTCTTTCGGGCCTACCTCGTGGAATCGAATCTGGTCAAAGAAGCGCAACAACCAGGGCTTACCGCCAGTGAAATCGGGGGTCTGGCGCCAGCGGTTCCACATCTGCACGGTGCGACCGATGAATTGGTAGCCGCCGGGACCTTCCATGCCGTAGACACACATGTAAGCCCCGCCGATGCCGACGGCGTTCTCGGGCGTCCACGTGCGGGCGGGATTATACTTTGTCGTCACCAGTCGGTGACGGGGGTCGACCGGTGTGGCGACGGGCGCTCCGAGATAAACATCGCCGAGTCCGAGCACGAGATAGCTCGCGTCGAAGGCGATGCGTTTGACGTCGTCGATGGAGTTGAGGCCGTTGATGCGGCGGATGAACTCGATGTTGCTCGGGCACCACGGCGCATCCTTGCGGACAGTCTGCATGTATTTGCGGATGGCGAGGAGTGTGGATTCGTCTTCCCACGAAAGTGGCAAATGGACGATGCGCGTGGGAACTTCCATCTCGTCGAGCGCGGGTAGATGCACTTCGGCGTCGATGAGCGTCTCCATCAGACGTTCGAGCGGGAGTACGCGGCTGTCGAAATGCACCTGAAGCGAACGGATGCCGGGCGTCAGATCGAGCAGGCCTGGTGTGTGGCTGTCGGTTAGCCATTCCATCAACGCATGCACACGAAAACGGAGCGTGAGATCGAGCACAGCCGGTCCGTATTCGATGAGCAAATACTTGTCGCCCGAGCGGCGATAGACGACCGCGGGCAGATCGTCGCGGGCGGGAATAGTGTGGAGGAGGGCGGAAGTGGACGGGGTAGGGACGGATCGCCGGGCCATCCGTTCTTCGCGCCGTACCTTTGCAAGCGTTTCGATTTCAGCTTCCATCGCGGCTTCGCGAAGTCGGGCTTCGGCGGCTGTGACGGGACGAAAGCGAACTTTGTCGCCGGGCTTCAACTGGCCTGCCTTCCAAAGGTCGGCGGTGATGATCGTGGCGGGGCAAACAAAGCCGCCGCAACTCGGACCATCGGGCCCCAAGATGATCGGCATATCGCCGGTGAAATCGATCGCACCGATTGCGTACGCGTTGTCGTGGATGTTTGAAGGATGCAGTCCAGCCTCTCCGCCGTCGGTGCGAGCCCAACGCGGCTTTGGGCCGATCAAGCGAACACCGGTACGGGCGGAGTTGAAATGGACCTCATAAGTCGAAGCGAAGAGGTCGGCGATGTCCTCGTCCTTAAAGAAATCGGGCGCACCGTGAGGCCCGTAGAGAACAGATATGTCCCATTCGCGGGTGTAGGCAGGGACAAGCGCCGAAGGTAGTTTGCGGAGCGCGGTGGAGGTTGTCGTGCCGAAAACCGAACCAGGGTTAACACGTAAAATATCTCCTGTGCGGAGTGCACGACCGGCGTGGCCGCCGAAAAGTCCGAGGGTGAACGTGCTTTTGCTGCCGAGGTAGTCGGGGACGTCGAAGCCGTGCTGGATCGCGAGATAGGCACGCATGCCGGCTTCGGTGACGGCGCCGACGCGCAGGGTCTGGCCGCGTTTCACGCGAAAGGCGCGCCAGAAGGCGATAGGTTTGTCGTCGAGTGTGGCGGCGGTGGTTGCGCCGGTAAGCGCGATGACAGCGTTGGTGTTGAAGCGAAGAGTCGGGCCAGAGAGCGTGATTTCGAGACCGGCGGCGGAGGAGGGATTGTCGACGAGGCGATTGGCGAAGCGGAACGCGAGCGCGTCCATCGGACCGGAGGGCGGAACGCCGACATCCCAATGGCCAAGGCGGCCGGGATAGTCCTGCACGGTGGTTTGGGTTCCACCTTCAAGAACTTCGATGGTAGGGGCGGAGTAAGGAAGTTTTTCCAGATAGCGGGTGGTCACATTGCCGGCACGGAAACCCTCGGAGTCGAGAATCTGGCGAAGATAGAGGAGGTTCGTTTCGAGACCAGCCACGCGGGTTTCGGCGAGCGCCTGAGTGAGGCGATTCAGCGCTTCGTCGCGATCGGAGCCGCGCGAGATGAGCTTCGCGATCATCGGATCATAGTAC
>Ga0302323_100004012_pt1 | contig 11987 bp, 9 predicted proteins | sample Fen_T0_3_FD_201950 | JGI IMG/M metagenome (GOLD analysis project Ga0302323, IMG submission 201950) | Peat permafrost microbial communities from Stordalen Mire near Abisko, Sweden - Fen_T0_3 | ecosystem: Environmental > Terrestrial > Soil > Wetlands > Permafrost | place: Sweden: Abisko... | reverse complement strand
AGCGCGGGGAGCTCCACGACGAGGCCATTCCCGTCGGTGGACAGGGCACCGGCCGGGTTGGCCACCTGGCTGGACAACGCCGCGGTGGAGGGGGTGCACCCGCCCGACGTGCTGCACGAAAAGTAATAGCCGTTCTGGCTCTGGCTGGTGCAGGCGTCGCCGCAGTCGTGGAGGAACGGGCCGACGCCCAGGATCCCGTTCAGGCCCGCGTCCGCAGGCGAGGTGGCCAGCTTGGTGTCGAAGCGGGTGCCGACCGAGCACGGGACCTTGCCCGGCATGAACGTCGAGTCGACGACCTGGACCGGGACGGTGACGGCCGGCTCGCTCCCCAGGACCACGCCCGCCTGGGCCACCCGCCCCCAGAAGACGGTGCCGTCCGCGAAGTACATGCATTCGCCCAGGGTGGAGGACCCGCCGGTCGATATGCTGGCCAGGGAGAGGGACGAGAGGGCGCTGGAGAAGACGCGCAGGCCGAAGCTGCCGGTGTCGAGGAGGATGTCGTTCACCGTCCGGCAGCTGGAGGTCCCCGGCGTGCAGAGCGTGACCCGGACGCAGGGCTTGTTCGGGTACGAGGCGGAGGTGGCCGCGCTGCAGAGCGCGCCGTTGACGCTGATCTGCAGGACGTTGTCGCCCAAGACCGTTGGGGAGGCCGGGGTGCGATCTGCCGCCGTGCCGCCTCCTCCACCCGCAGTGCTGCTGCTCTGAGTCCCGCTCGCGCAGGCCGCCAGGAGGAGCGCGGCGGCGCAGGCGCCGAGGTCACTGGATCTCATCGACGTCCACCCCCGCCGGAACGAGCGCGCCGGCCCATGCGCGACCGCGCAGGTGACCCATGCGTCCCCACCGCACCACCGTCACGTTCGGACCGCTGACCGCCCGGAACCGTTGGCCGGGACGGCGCGCCGCGGCCTCGGTCGCCTGCCGCCACTCCGGGGCGTAGTCGCCCAGGAGCTGGTCCAGGTCGGGCGGAGTCGGGCCGTTCCAGGCGATCCCGAAGACCACGCCGGCTGGTGAGACGTACTCACGGATCCGGAGCAGGCCGGATTGGAGCTCGTGAACCGTATAGGCGGTTCCGCGCAGGGTGGAGCGGGAAGCGGCCATGAGCGCCCGCTGGTCCGACTCGACCGACTCCGGCGCACCTCCCAGCGCAGCCGCGGCGCGGCCGGCGTGGGCCAGGAGCGCGCACGCGCTGGCGAGCCAGATGGCTGTGACCACGAGACCTCGCCTCATCCCGGCCACCTCTCTGGAGCGACCGACCTCGTCGCCCTCTTTGAAACCGGACCCCTGAACCAGGGGAAACGTTACTCGATCGTTTCCATTCCGCCAGCGCCGTCAAAAGGTGACCGTCAACCCAGCCGACACCGCCCACTCAGCGGTCGAGAGGTCCCAGCTCCGGGAGGAGCCGAAGTCGTTCACCCGCGCCTTGGACACGTCCACCGTCAGGCAGGTGTGCCGAACTCCGGTCTCTTCGCTCAACTGACGTGCCAGGTCCGGATCGAGCACGTCGAGGAGGAGGGCGACGCCCAAGGTCAGGCCGTAGCCGTTGGTGGCGCCGGTCTTCGAGGCGTGGTTGGTCCCGCTGACGATCCAGAGGTAGCGCTCCAGTGACACGCGGGCGTAAGGAGCGACCGGGATGCCGGCGCGGGTAGCCAGTCCGTCCATGCGGTACAGGACGAACAGCGACGCCGGGAAGAGCCGGAGCGCGGTGGTGTCGCCGCTGATCTTCCACTCACCGCCGCTCGCCTCCTGGTAGAGCCCCTTCCCCTCCATCCCGATGTATCCGATACCGGCCCCCAGGCCCGCCGTCCCGAAGAGGCCCGAGAGCGTGGCCGCGTAGTCGGCCCTGACGCCCAGCGCCTTCCCGCTCCCGAACACCAGCGTGTACGGGCCGGTGCCGCCGCTGAACTCCGAGTCGACTCTGGGTCGGTAGGACTGCACGCGGAAGGAGAGCTCCCCGCCCAGCTCGACTCCGCCGGCGCGCACGCTGCCCGCCAGCGCCAGGGTCGCGGCGATCGCCAGGGCCCTCGCGCGCCGGCCGATCTTGGTGGTCTCGAGCATGGCCATCACTCCCGGCTGATGACGGGCGCCGTGGTGGCGTTCCGGCCGTTCGTCCTCGCGGATCCGCCTGCGCGCCGTCCGCGCCGGCGCGCACCGATCCTGCGCATCACCCATGCCGTGGCCAGCAGCGCGGTCAGGGACGACGCATCCCCGTGGCTGCAGCCGCCGCTCTCGACCCCGCCCTGCTGCTTGTAGAGCTCGAAGAAATCGTAGACCTGCTGCGGCGTGCCGGCCGACTTCTCCGAGGTCTGGCTGGCGTTTCCCGCCTCGCTGTAGGCCACCACCCAGACGTCGTAGGTGGTGCCGTTCTCCAGCCCGCTGATCCGGACGTCGCTCTTGCTGGTGGTCTCGCCCGATTGGAAGGTCGAGCCGCCGGCCGAGGCGAAGGCGCGGTAGGTCTTGGACGCGGCCGGGGCCGCGGTGGTGGTGGTTCCCGTGGTGAAGGTGACGTAGAGGGCGTTCTCGCCCACGCCCACCGAGAGGCCGGTGGGCGGTGGCGGGCGGGTGAGCTGGAAGCGGATGGAGGCCGTGGATGTGGTGACCGTCGTGCCCGAGCTGTCGAGGAGGCGGACGCAGACGTAGACGTAGAAGTCGGATCCGCTGCAGGAATCGATGGTCTTGCCCGCAGCGGTGAGCACGTCGGAGAGGGTGATGGTGCTGTCGCCGCTGGCTGGATAGGAAGCCTGGCTGGTGCTGAGGTCGCTCACCAGCACGGCGGTGGTGTCGTCGCTGGAGCAGCCCGACGCGTTCGAGCTGAGGATCTCGATGGAGCTGCCGCTGGAGCTGGAGAGGTCCCAGCTCATGTCGATCGACTGGCTGCCGCGGTTCTCGCACTCGTCGATGGAGATGGTCTGGTCGTCGTCGTCGAGGGTCAGCGAGTTGGCGCCAGCGGTGAGCGGCAGCGCAGCCAGGGCTGTCGCGAGCAGGGAGCGGAGTCGGAGATGGCGGACGGGCATGCCACCACCGTAGCGGGGGCTTGCACGCTGCTTTGGCGGGCGTGTGCGGGAATGTGTCGATGGCCCGAGCTGTCGGCGACTGCGGCGCTGTACGCCCCGACGGCCCGTTGAGGCGGGATGACAGGTGTGTTATCCAAGGCTCATGGAACGGGGATTCGGGGTCGATGCGGTGCTCCGGCTGATCGGCAGCTCCTACCGGCAACTCGATCACTGGACCCGTACCGGGTTGGTCGGCTCCTCCATCCGTGGAGCGGCCGGGCGGGGTTCTCGACGGATCTACTCGTTCGACGACCTGGTTGGGCTTCGGGTTCTGGCGCGGCTTCGTGGAGCCGGCGTTCCGTTGCAGACCATCCGGCGCGCGCTCATCTATCTCAAGCGGCACGCCGACCGCCCGCTCAACAAGCTCGCGCTCGTGCCGGACGGACGGCGGGTACTAGTCCTGACCGACGATCCTGGCAAGATGATCGAGGCATCGGCCCAGGGCCAGGTCGTGATCTCGCTCGACCTTCAGCCCATCCGCCGCGATCTCCAGCAGACCGTCGCCAAGCTCACCGCTCCCCGAGAGATCCTGGTGCGGGTCGGGAACGTCTCGTATCGAGTGTTGCTGACTCCCGATCTCGAAGCGGGTGGGTTCACGGTGACCGTTCCGGAGCTCCCCGGCTGCATCACCGAGGCGGATACGATCCAGGAAGCGCGATCGCTGGTGCGCGACGCCATCACCGGCTGGCTCGATGCCGCTGAGAACGCGAGCGAGGGAGGACGCGCTGCTCGGTGAGCCGGTGGCCGATGTCACCGCCACTCGAGGTCCCGGTGAGAAATGAGTGGCGTGTTCAGAAACGCCGGCGAAAATGAGAAGTTAGCGCCGCTCCGGATCCCCCGTGTCCCGGAGACGCGCTCGCCGGTCCACGAAACGCTAATTTAGTTAGCGATACGAACCGCAGCGTTAGTTTAGCTTAGAGCCCGAAACTAAACTAACGCCCCTCGGAAAACCGCAGCGCCGCCGATGTACCCCCGTCAGGGTGCGCCGCCTCCGCGGCTCACGCGTCGTCCTCCGACGCCGCTTCGCCTGGGCGCGCACCGGCATTCCACAGCGGCGAGATCTCCCTCAGCCGGTTCACCTTCTCCACCACCAGGCGAATCACCACCTCGACCTCCTCCTCGGTGGTGAACCGCCCCAGCCCGAACCGGATCGACCCGTGCGCCAGATCCGGCGACACGCCCATGGCCCGCAGCACGTAGGACGGCTCCAGCGACGCGCTGGTGCAGGCCGAGCCGGAGCTCACCGCCACTCCCCTGAGCGCCATCAGCAGCGCCTCGCCCTCCACCCCGGCGAAGCTCAGGTTCAGGTTGCCCGCCACCCGGTGCTCCAGGCTCCCGTTCACCTGCACGCCCTCGAGCCCAGCCTCGATCCCGCGCCGCAGCTTCTCCCGGAGTGACAGGAGCCGCGCCGACTCCGCCTCGCGCTCCGCCTGGCAGAGCTCGGCCGCCTTGCCGAAGCCGACGATCCCGGGGACGTTCAGCGTCCCGGAGCGCCGCCCTCGCTCGTGCCCGCCGCCGTCGATGAGCTGCTGGACCCGCACCCGCGGCTTGCGCCGCACGTAGAGCGCGCCGATCCCCTTGGGGCCGCACATCTTGTGCGCCGAGAGCGACGCCAGATCGACGTTCATCCGCCCCACGTCGAACGGCACCTTGCCCACGCTCTGCACCGCGTCGCAGTGGAAGAGCACCCCGGCCGCCCGCGCGATCCGGCCGATCTCCTCGATCGGGTGGAGCACCCCGGTCTCGTTGTTGGCGTGCATGATCGACACCAGCACGGTGTCGGCCCGGATCGCCGCCTGCACCGCCGCGGGATCCACCCGCCCGTCGCGCTCCACCGGCAGGAAGGTGACCTCCCACCCCTCCCGCTCCAGCGCGTGCGCCGAGTCGAGCACCGCCTTGTGCTCGGTGACGCAGGTGACCAGGTGCTTCCCCTTGGCTGCGTACGCCCGCGCCACCCCCTTCAGCGCCAGGTTGTCCGACTCGGTCGCCCCGCTGGTCCAGACGATCTCCTGCGCCACCGCCCCGATCAGCTGGGCCACCTGCCCGCGCGCCTCCTCCACCGCCTCCGCCGCCTTCCACCCGTAGGCGTGGCTCTTCGAGGCTGCGTTCCCGAAGTGCTCGGTGAACGTCGGGAGCATCGCCTCCACCACCCGGGGATCGACCGGGGTGGTTGCGTGGTAGTCCATGTAGATGGGAATCTTCATGCCGCGCCGGGACCTCTAACCGGGTGGAAGCTCGAAGCTGCAAAGGATCGGGCTGCTCCGAGTATAGGGGCGGCACCTACCCGGTCAAGCGCGCCCCGGCCGTGGCGGGCCACGGGTCCGATCGGGTGTTAGATCGCTGCCCCAAGGCAAGAATCGCGGGGAATACGGAGTGAACCGAATGCGCCTGTTCGGCAGAGTGGTGGCGGCGATCCTGGCCTTCGCGGCGGTGGCCCTCCTCCCGGACCTGGTTCTGAGCCTGGGCAACGGGCCGACCGGGCCGTCGAGCGATCTCGGTCTGGGCCGGCTGCTCGCCAGCGGCTCGCTCCTCGCCTTCGCAGCCGCCTTCGCGGGCGGCGTGCTCACCAGCCTCACACCCTGCGTCTACCCGCTCATCCCCATCACGGTCTCGGTTTTCGGAGCAGGCCGTTCGACCTTGGGAGCGGGCCATTCGGCCTCGGGCACCAGCCGGACGACCTCGCGCGGCCGGGCCTTCGCCCTCTCCGGCCTGTACGTGCTCGGCATCGCCGCGACCTACTCCACGCTCGGTGCAGTGGCGGCGCTCACCGGCAGGGCCTTCGGCAGCGTCATGCAGAACCCCTGGGTCATGGGCGGCGTAGCCCTGGTCTTCGTCGCCCTCGCCGCGTCGATGTTCGGGGCCTTCGAGCTGGCGCTGCCGTCCAGCCTCCAGGCGCGCGTCAACAGGGTGGGCGGCGCAGGGCTCGGGGGCGCCCTGGCCATGGGGCTGGTGGCCGGCGTGGTGGCGGCCCCCTGCACCGGACCGGTCCTGGCCGCGGCGCTCACCTTCGTGGCCGCCCGCGGCTCGCTCCTCTTCGGCGTCGGGATCCTGTTCACCTACGCCCTCGGGATCGGCCTCCTCTTCTTCCTCATCGGAACCTTCAGCGTCGCCCTCCCCCGCAGCGGGCCCTGGATGGGGACGGTCAAGTCGATCTTCGGCGTCGCCATGCTGGCCGCGGCCGGCATCTTCCTGTCCGGTGCGTTCCCCTCCGTGAAGTCGCTCTTCTCGGCCTCCCGCGCCGCCGCCCTGGCCGCAGCGGGCGCGTCGGCCGCCGGCGTCCTGCTCGGGGCCCTGCGCACCAGCGTGCCGTCGCCGCGCCTCCCCCGTCTTGCCCGGGCCCTGGGCCTGCTCCTCGTCGCGGGCGGCGTCGTCTACGCGGTGGGTACGGCCGGCGCGCGCGGCCGCGCTGCTCCGGGCCTGGCCTGGATCCAGAGCGAGCCCGATGGGCTCACCCTGGCCCGTAGCCAGGGCCGGCCGGTCCTGCTCGACTTCTGGGCGGACTGGTGCACGGCGTGTAAAGAACTCGACCGGATCGCCTGGAGCGATCCTCGCGTCCAGGCCGAGGCCTCGCGCTTCGTGGCGGTGAAGCTGGATGGGACAGCCGAGAGCGCCCCCTTCCAGGCGGCCTTCGAGAAGTACCGCGTGGCCGGGATGCCCACGGTGATCCTGATCGACGCCCAGGGGCGCGAGCTGCCGGAGCGGATCACCTCGGCCATCGAGGCGACCGCGATGCTGGAGCGGCTCCGGTCGGTCGAGCGGGCCTGCACCGGCGCCGTGGCCTGCGCGACGCGCTGGTGACGGACGGGGCGGAGCCTACTTGAGCAGCTCCTGCCAGCGGGCCCGGTTATCGGTGCTGAGCGCGAGCGGCTTCACCTCGAGCCGGAAGCCGTTCCCCTCCGCCACGCAGACCTTGGCCGCGCCCCAGAAGCTGAAGGGCTTGGGCTCGACGAGCGCGTTGATCTCGATGAGCTGGTTGAGCGGCACGGCCTTGGGGGTCGCCAGCGCGATCCCGCCCGCGCCGATCCCCATGGCCTGCCCCTCGATCTGCTCCACGCCCACCGACATCTTGACTGGGAACGTGAGCTGCTTCTGGGGATCGCCCAGGATGCTGTTGGGCCCCAGGATCTTGGAGAAGGAGACCGCCGCGACCGACTTGGTGTCCGGCCCCTCCAGCGCGGCGATGTAGGCGGGGATGGTCTGGAGCACGCGCGCCACCGCGGCCCGCTCGTCGGGCCGGCGCAGCGCCGCGATCCCGACCAGGTCCTCCTCGGTCACCTGCGGCTTCTGATCGAGGAGCGCCACCACCAGGTCGCTCGCCGCCACCACCTCCAGCAGATCCGGTGTCTCACTCTTGGAGAAGTCCTTGCTGTGGTGTAGCGAGATCACGTCGGCGACCAGGGAGGGGAGGTGCCAGCGCGCGGCCGTGACCAGGCCGAGCTCCTGGTGGTAGCGGTCCGCGACCGCCCCCCAGAACTCGATCGGCTTGGCCCCGGCCTCGGGGTGCTGCCCCAGGATCTCCTCGATGCAGGCTGCGGCCACCAGCTTGCCGAAGTCGTGCAGGAGGCCGCAGACGAACGCCTCCTCGGCCGGAAGAGCGCGCCGATCGGCCAGGAACTGGCAGATCATCCCGCTCGCGAGGCTCTCGTGCCAGATCTGGCGCTTGAGCGGGATGAGCGGGCCGGCCGAGCGCGCGTGGATTCCGAGCCCGGTGGCGATGGCCAGCCGGAGCACCTCCTTGCCGCCGATCCGGGTGACCGCGTGCTTGATGGAGGTGACCGGGGCGCCGCGGCTGTAGAAGACCGAGTTGGCGCAGCGCAGGATGTCGGCGGCCAGAGCCGGGTCGGAGCCGATGGTCTCGGCGAGCTGGTCCAGGCCGTACTCCTTGGACCGAACCATCCCCTCGATCCGGAGGGCGACGGCGGGGTAGGGCGGGACCTTGAAGCTCTCGCGCGAGATGAGCTCGACGATCGCTCTATCGAGATCGAATTCGACTGCAGCCGCTTCTGTCATGAGTCGTCACCCGTGGGTGCCACCGAATCCTCTAGCCCCCACAGGATATTCCGGAGAGGCACGGACAAGCCAGCGCCCGGAGTGAGAAACCCTCACAGCAGCCGACAGCCGAGGAGCAGCTCCAAACCCAGGAGGACTCTCCCAGCGGAGGAGCTACCGCTGGGCGCGGTGCCCCCCGATCCGCGGTAGCCGACGCTGGCCCGTGCGCCGACCGTGATCTCTCCGTACAGCGGCACCTCGAAGGCCACCGCGGCCCGCGGCCAGAGGATCCAACCGTTCCGTCGGCCAAAGGCCCAGATGGCCGGAAGGTCGAGCCCGAAAGAGAGCAGCCCGTCGCCGAGCTCGGTCGATGCGGCGATCCCGGGCGCCACGCCCGCGCCCCAGTCCGAGCGATTATCGCTGTAGAGGAACCTGGCGCCCAGGTCGGCGTAGAGGCCGGCGCGCGCGCGGAAGGCGAGGCTGATCGGTTTGCCCTGCAAGAAGGCGCGGCGCCAGGTCCCGGCCACCACCAGCTCGCTGGTGGCCCAATCGAAATCGAGCATCGCTCCAACGTCATCGCTGTCGGTGATTCCGTACGCGAAGGCGAGGCCCGCGAAGGGATACCCGCCGGTCCCGAGCAGGATCCCGACGTCGGCTCCGATCGAGCGGCCGCCCAGCAGGCTGTGCAAGGCTGGGGCCGGCGCGGGCTCGGCAGCCGGCTCCGATCGGACGGCCGGGTTCACGAGACTCCGAGCCTCGTTCTCCGCCCAAACATGCCGCTCCTCGGCGAGCGCGCCCGTCTCCCCCACACCGGGCTGCTGAAGAGCGATCGCCAGGGCTCCGGCGCGAACGAGGGCGAGCATGGGTCTCCTCCGACAGGGATTCTACTTGGCCCCGTGCCCAAAAGGCGCCCGCTGAGGCGCTGCCCGAGGGCCAGGCACCTTTTGCCCCGCCTGAAGCATGCGCTTCTTGACACCCTTCGGCACTTTATCTATTAACGGTGGCCCACCTGCCCAGGTGGCGGAATTGGTAGACGCACCAGATTCAGGGTCTGGCGGTCGCAAGGCCGTGGAGGTTCGAGTCCTCTCCTGGGCACTTCGTTCGAGCCGGGCGAGCTGTTTGATCGCCGCCCGGCGCTCAGCGGCCCAGAGGTCCACTGATGCGGCTCGAGCCGGCGAGGTAGAGCTTCATCGCCGGTGTGGTCACGACCTCGTAAGGGATGTAGTGAATGCCCTTCTCGGCGGTTCGGCCGGTCTCGAAGAGCCGGTAGGCCGTCCGCATCATCGCGTCGGGATTCTGCTTGATGACGAGGACGCGCAGGTCGAGCAGGGTCATGACCGGGTTGTAGTCGAACACCCCGTAGTGGACAGTCCGGCACCGGTCGGGCGCTTCTGGAAAGAAGCGGACCAGTCCGTCCAGGGGCGGCAGCGAGTTCAGGAAGATCCCGCCGATGTCCCTCTTTTTACGAAAGAGCTTCTTGATCTCCCGGTACGCCGACTCGGCGTCGAACTGGGTCTGGATGAACTGATCGTCGGAGTAATCGAGGCCCCGCTCCGCCAGCGCCGTCTTGAAACCGGTCAGGCGGTGCTGCGTGATCTTGTGGTCGGCCATTCCGCCCACGTAGTAGGCGCGGCCGGAACGCTGCGCCTCCTCCATCGAGGAGAGCAACATCCGACTCAGCACCAGGCCCGCGTCGAGGTTGTCGGTGGTGACCGTCTGGTTGGCGCTCGGCTCGGAGTCGAGCAGGATCTGCTTCGTCCCCGCCCGCGCGCAGAGCTCCGAGACCTCGTCGAACGCGGTCGGATTGGCGGTGAACACGCACTCGACCTTCTGGGACATGAAGTAGTTGATGGTGTCGATCTCTTCTTTTCGGTCGTAGTGGGTGACCGTGATCAGGGCGAACTTCTGGTTGCTCCTGGCCAGGCTCTCGAAGGTCTCGGCCATCTCGCTGAAGAAACGGTTGTTGAGGGTCGGGACCATCAACCCCAGGATATCGGTGGTCCGGCTCCGCAGGCTGCGAGCGTGCAGGTTGGGCTGATAGTTGTTCTCGCGCGCCGCGGAGAAGATCAGGTCGCGGGTGCCATCCGAGATGTTGAACTTTTCGGCCCGCCCGTTCAGCACCATGCTGACGGTGGTGATCGAGAACCCCGTGATGCGCGCAATCTCCTTGAGAGAAGTGGTGCGCTGGGGGTGGTTTCCCGGCTTGGCGGCCATCCCCCTGTCTCCCTTTTTCAATCGGCCCCCATCTGCATCGTCGGCATCGGTGCGTTCTCTCTCCGGTTGGACGCGACCCTTGACAGGCGTGACGCGGTCTCAGTATATCGATTCGGCTGTAATCCTGGCATTTTAGAAAACAGCGATCTCGTTGAACCGTACCCCGCGAGACGAGTCCGGGGAACGGTTGTCGAGCTTGACTGGCAGGAGAAGGCGACCGATGTCTTCCGGGCATACTGAAACGTTTTAGTAGACCCATGCAGAGAAGCGACGCCATGCGCGAGCCAACGGCACCGAGGAGGCCTCCCTCCCCGGCCGGAGATCTGCTGAGCGTCTCCAAGATCACCAAGCGCTTTCCCGGCGTGCTGGCCCTGGATGGGGTGGACTACAGCCTGCGCCCCGGAGAAGTCCACGCACTCTGCGGAGAGAACGGCGCGGGCAAGTCGACGCTGGTGAAGATCATGGCCGGCCAGTACGCGGCCGACGAGGGGACCATCGTCTACAAGGGCGTCGAGCGGCGGTTCTCAAGTACCACCGAGGCTCAGAACGCCGGCATCGCCATCATCCACCAGGAGCTCAACCTGGTGCCGCAACTCTCGGTGGCCGAGAACATCTTCCTGGCGCGCGAGCCGACCCGGGGGCCGTTCATCGACCGGGCGAAGCTCCGGGCCGACGCCCAGCTCTACCTCGACAAGCTGAACCTCGACGCGAACCCCTCGGCGCTGGTCAAGTCACTCTCGGTCGCGAAGCAGCAGATGGTCGAGATCGCCAAGGCCCTGTCGCTCGACGCCGAGGTGCTGATCATGGACGAGCCGACCTCGTCGCTCACCGACGTGGAGATCGACAAGCTCTTCGAGATCATCCGGTCGATGAAGGCGCAGGGAGTCTCGGTGGTCTACATCTCCCATCGCCTCGACGAGCTGAACCAGATCGTCGACCGGGTGACGATCCTGCGCGATGGCAAGCGCGTCTGCACCGAGGAGCTCGGCCGGCTGAGCATCGACGAGATCGTCGCCAAGATGGTGGGGCGCAAGCTGGAGGAGAAGTTCCCAGAGCGAACCTCCAAGCCGTCGGAGGAGCGGATCCTCGAGGTCAAGGACCTGGGCCGAAGCGGGGTCTTCGAGAACGTCAGCTTCGACCTCCGCCGCGGCGAGATCCTCGGCTTCGCCGGCCTCATCGGAGCGGGCCGCACCGAGGTGGCGCGGACCATCTTCGGAGCCGACCCGAAGTCCTCGGGGACCCTGGTCCTGAACGGCCGCCCGATCGAGATCCGATCGCCCATCGACGCCGTTGATCACGGGATCGCCTACCTGTCCGAGGATCGAAAGGGCGAAGGGTTGGCGCTCGGCATGTCGCTCGCTTCCAACGTGACCATGGCCAACATCGGCGCGGTCTGCGGCAAGCTCGGCTTCCTCGACTTCGCCAAGGAGGAACGGGCCGCCCGGAGCGCGGTCGAGGCGCTCGAGATCAAGACCCCGTCCATCCGGCAGATCGCCAAGAACCTCTCGGGAGGCAATCAGCAGAAGGTGGTCATCGGCAAGTGGCTCTTCCGGAGCTCGAAGGTGCTCTTGTTCGACGAGCCGACGCGCGGCATCGACGTGGGGGCCAAGTTCGCCATCTACAAGCTTTTCGACCAGCTGGCGGCCGACGGCATCGGGGTGATCCTGATCACCTCGGAGCTCCCCGAGATCCTGGGCATGACCGATCGGGTGGCGGTCTTCCACGAGGGGCGCA
>Ga0302323_100004010_pt1 | contig 11989 bp, 9 predicted proteins | sample Fen_T0_3_FD_201950 | JGI IMG/M metagenome (GOLD analysis project Ga0302323, IMG submission 201950) | Peat permafrost microbial communities from Stordalen Mire near Abisko, Sweden - Fen_T0_3 | ecosystem: Environmental > Terrestrial > Soil > Wetlands > Permafrost | place: Sweden: Abisko... | reverse complement strand
GCGCTCCTCGACCTACTTCAGTAGGCCTCCGGTGCTCGCTCCTCGGGCGCCCGCCTCGCTTCGGTCTCGGCGGGCTCGCGACTCAGTTATTTCCGGGCGGGCCCTTAGCGATTCGCGGGTCCTAAGCGGGGGAGTTTCAGTTTGCCAAGCACTGTTTTTGCATGAACGCGTAGGTCGCAGCCGCAGCCACGGTTGCGCCGGCGTCCGTAAAGACGAGCCCCTGCGTCCCCACGTACTCAGGATGCCCGGCGAAGAGGGAACGCAAGTCCAGCCAGTGACAGGGAACTCTACTGCGACCGCAGGCGTTACGGAGGAGCGGGCGCATCAGATCTAGGCCGTCCTTCAAGGTTGGATTGTCGACCGGGTCGCCATAAAAGAAGTAGACCACGTGCTCCACGCCGTCTCGGGCGAACCTCTCGAGCAGCTGCTCGGCCCCAGTGACCGCGGCATGCGCCGCTGGGCAATCGGCGGTCAACATGCCCGCGCATTGCCCCGTCAGCACGTCGGTGGCGCCGCCGTCCATGATGATCAATCGCGCGGGGCCATCCGCGCGGGCGGTCGTGTATTCACTATCGATGCTGAGCGGGCCCGTCGCCAGAAGGGAGCTGCCACCGGCCGCCTGATTCCTGTAGTGCTGACCCGCCGGGAGGCTGCCTGCCAGGACCGCCGCTTGCTCGAGCTGCGGCGCGAAGATGCTGAGCTCGATTAGCACGTCACCCAAGATCAGAACGTCCGTGGCCGCGAAATTTGCGAGCATACAAGCCGGGGCAGGCGGTTCGAATTGCCGGTTGAGCTGGCGGCAATAGCCATAGTCACAAATGCGGTCCGCAGCCAGTTTCGTGCAATCGAAGTCGCCCAGGCAGGGCGCGTCACACATAGCGCCCAATTCCGTATCGCCGCAACGCTGCTCCGCGACTCGAGGACCCAGCGGCGCGCAGCTCGCGAGCCCTGACAAGTCGTTGCAATCGGTCTGCCGCGTACAGGCTTTCGTGCAGACACCGCAGATGCATTGCATGCCGTCGCCGCACGTCGCATCGCAGCCCTTCAGAAAGTGAGTCTCACTCCCCTCCTCGGACGCCTCTGGAGTACTGCACGAGAAGATCAGCCAGAGACCGACCAGCAGCGGCGCCACCCCCCGAAGCTTACGAAGGGTCCGTTCAAGATTCATCCGCGTCATCCTCACCCCGCTCGATCGAGCACTGACCCACGTACATCAAGACCTGCGTGTGGCGTTCGGGCAGTGGGTGGTCCGCGTTGTAGCGCTCCACCTTGTCCCGTAACGCGCCAAGCTGCGAGCGGATCGATCGCAAAGTCTCGAACGCCTGCTCAGCGTGTGGATGTCCCGGCCAGACGTCTACTGTGTAAGTACTGCCGCCCACGCGGTCGGCGAGTGCCGGACTGTTGCGGTCGAGCCGCAGTCGATGAGTTACCGTGTTGACGACGGCTTTGAAATGGTCGAACACCGCGGCCTCCCAGCCCACCGAAGAACCCAGCGGTAGCACCAACGTGCGCGCCGTGTACGGACCCTCCGGAGTGGCTTGCTCGATGCGACCAGCCTCCAACAAACGGGCAAGCGCCGGACCGAGTTCGTTGCCGTCTACCTGCGTCTTCTGCAGCTCGGCGAGGCTGCACGGCCCTTCACGATAGATCAGCGCCCACAGTAGCTCGTCGAGACCTTCGTTCGAATGTGCTTGTCGCAGCCGAGCCAGCGTGTCCTCGGGCGTGACGCGATAACTGAGCCGGGAGCCGGAGCCGGAGACCGTGATCAAACCGCTCTCGCAAAGGTCGTGCAAGACGCCGCGCACCTGGCCTTCGTCGTCGCTCGCGAACTGCAGCAGAACTTCGGCGCGAGTGACACTCTCTGCGTGCTGCACGAAGTCGAGTACTGCGACCCAAAGCGAGCGCCCGCGGTCCGTGGAGCTCTCCAAGAAGCGCTGTATCTTACGCTGGTACGTGCGTAGACCGAGACCGAACATGTCCGCGCTGACCTTGCGGCCTACGCCCTGGCGTTCGAGCTCGTTCACCAAGTCCAAAAAGACTTGGTTTGCCACCTGCGCCAGCGGAGCCCGCGTCCCCCCGGACGTGGCAAGCTGGGCGATCAAGATCGTGGTTTGGCGCACGATGGCCTCGATCAGCAGCTCTATTGTCATTTTAGTTCAGCACGGGCGCGCAGCGCATATTAGTCAGGATGAGTGGAGGGCGGGGGGCGACAAGTTTGCCATCCCCGCGCAAACTCGCGTTACTCCGAAGATTCCCGAGGAAGTAGCGCGGATCGGCCAGAAATTTCCACGAGTAGTGTTTTGACGCTAGCTCGAAATAACCGAAATGCGTGGCCGTCCTTGCCGCTCGGGCAGAATGGGCATAACCCAAACTGGGCCCCTGCGCGGAAGCCGCTAATGGGCTCGCGTCCACCAATCACGAGCGGATGATGAAGTCGAAGTTTGGCGGGTTGATCCCACCTGGAACGGTGAGCTTCGCATGCTGTGCGGTAGTCGCGTGTGCTGCGGCCTGCGGTAGCACAGGCGCGGACCACGCAGGCAGCGATCCTCAGCAGAGCGCGGGAGGCATGGCGGGAAGTAGTCGAGCCGGCGCTGGAACGGGAGGAGCACTGCCCAGCGGAGGAGCGCCGAGTGGCAGCGGCGGGGCGACGCTCGGGGGAGCGGGCAGCTCCGGCAGCAGCAACTCGAGCGGTGGTGCCAGCGCGGGCGGTGCCAGCGCGGGTGGTGCCAGCGCGGGCGGTGCCAGCGCGGGCGGTGCCAGCGCGGGCGGTGCCAGCGCGGGCGGTGCCGGCGGAGCGACGAATGCAGGAGGCGCTGGCAAGGCGGGCGCGGATACGGGGCCCTATCCGGACATCACCTTGGCTGGGTTGACGACGGCGGTGGAGCTCGCCCCCGTGCGGCTCGCTGCGGGCGGCATCTATCCAGCCAAGGTCACCGTGACGAGCGGCGGCGTGGACGCGCTCTTTGGCAGCAACCCGCCCCTCGTGGCAACCAACGCCGAAACACAGGCGCTGCGCTCCTCGGTTCAGCACGGGAATTTGCGGATCATCTTTACCGTCTGCGAAGGGCTGTATCGAATCGTCGCCAAGAAGTCCGCGGGCATCACCACGCTCGCCGACCTCAAGGGCAAGACCGTGGACTATAGCGGCGGAACGTCGTCCGCGTACTTCCTCCATCAGATGCTCGGGCTCGTGAACCTCAGCGAGAGCGACGTCAAGACCGGTTCGGCTCCGTCGGCGAATTCGGGGGGACAAGCGGCTGCGTTTTGGGAACCCAACATGCAGCAGTACGCCGCCGCGATCATGGACGCGGATCGAATCGAATTCCAAAAAGACGATCAAGGGCACGAGGTGTATCGAGAACTCTTCGATCTCCACGCCACGGCCGAGAGCCTCGCTGACCCGGTGAAGCGACGCACCATCGTTCGCTTCGTTCGCTCACTGATCACTGCCTCCGAGCAGATCCGAACCGATCCGAACGTCGTCTATCCACTGCTGACGGGCCCCACCGGAGTCAGCCAGGCGGTACTAGAACAGTCTTTCAAATACGAACGCTACGCCGGTACCTTGGTCAGCGACGCGCTCGACCAACTGGTCGCGGAGGAGGTTTGGCACGCCAAGGTCAACAACCGCACGGCACGCAGCCGGGCGGAGCTCGCTCCGCTGATTGACGATAGCGTGGTCCGAGACGCACTCGCACCGTGAGTGAGCGCAGGTCGCGTCCCTAGAATAGGCCACCTCCGATAGACCGTTGGAGGAACATCGACCTCGGTTTCGACTCGCGCGGCGTCATGCCGCTCCTACCGCGTTCGCTTGGATTCGAGATCACATTCGGCCTGGCCGGGCATCTGTGGGCATGAAGACATCGTGGGTATCGATTTCCGGATTCGGCCTCGCCTTGCTGGTCGCAGCGTGCTCGTCGGAGGTCAAGAGTACCGGAGGCGGGACGGCGGGGGCCGCGACCGGCACCGCGGGCGCCAGCAACGGCACCGCGGGCGCCAGCAACGGCACCGCGGGCGCCAGCAACGGCACCGCGGGCGCCGGCAACGGCACCGCGGGCGCGGTTGGAACGGGCGGCGGCGCGGGGAGCACGGGGACCGCGGGCGCAAGTGGCGCGGGAAATACCGGGACGCCCCTGCCAAGATTGGTCACGTCCTCGGCCGGCGCCTACTGGAAGGCCGATGGACGGCTAACCGAGGTGACAACGGGCACCCCCGACGTGACCGTGAACGACACTGCGGCCGCTCAGACGTGGGAGGGGTTTGGCGGTGCCTTCAACGAGCTTGGCTGGAAGTACCTGATGATGCTGAGCGATGCGGACCGAAACGCAGCACTCGAGCTGCTCTTCGGAGACGACGGCGCGCGCTTCAACCTGGGGCGCATTCCGATGGGAGCCAGTGACTACGCCATCGCCCGCTATACGCTGGACGAGACGGCCGGCGATACCACGATGGCCAATTTCTCGATCGCGCAGGACAAGATGTACCTCATCCCGTACGTCAAGGCGGCGATGGCGATCAGGCCCGACATCCATTTCTGGGCGAGCCCGTGGACCCCGCCGACCTGGATGAAGGACGGCCCATTCCAATCCGGAAACATGGTCTCGCCCTTCGATGGAGGGACCATGAAGAGCGACGATCCAACCCTGGCGGCGCATGCCCAGTACTTCGTGAAATTCGTACAGCAGTACGGCGCCGAGGGGATCAAGATCGAAGCCGTCGCCCCGCAGAACGAGCCTAACTTCGGTCAGAACTATCCATCATGCCTCTGGGACACTGCGACATTCACTAAGTTCGTCGGCCAGTTCCTAGGCCCGGCGATGAAAGCCGCCAGCCCCACCACCAACATCATGCTCGGCACGATGTCGAACGGGGACAAAGACCCTGCCATCGTAACCGCCGTTCTGGCGGACGCCACCGCCAAGAGTTTCATCAAGATGATCGGCCTGCAGTGGGGGATGTCAGCGACGGGCGCCATCGCCGGCGCGAAAGGCTCCGGGCTACCAATGTGGCAAACCGAACACAAGTGCGGCAACTACCCCTGGAAGCCGTCCGACTATCCCAACTTCAACTCGACTATGGCTCCCAACGACCTCGCCTACGGCGTAGAGAGCTGGAAACTCCTCACGCTCTGGATCAAAGCGGGAGTCACCGCGTACAGCGCTTGGAACATGGTGCTCGATACCATCGGCATCGGCAACGACACTACGCGCGTCTGGCCGCAGAACGCACTGCTCACGGTCGACACTGCTGGCAAGAAGCTGAACATTACTCCGACCTATTACGTCTTCCGCCACCTCTCGCAATACGTGGTGCCCGGGGCCAAGGTGGTTGCGACGACGGGCGGAGACGCACTCTCGTTCAAGAACCCCGACGGCAAGATCGTGACGGTGCTGTACAACTCCGGCGCAGCCAAGACCGCCATCGTCTCCGCCGCCGGCAAGATGTTCTCGTTCGCGATGCCCGGCGCCGGTTGGGCCACCGTCGCCTCGCAGTGAGCGGCGACGAAATCCCGGTCGCGTTCGGTTGAGAACTGAGGTTTCATGGTGGGCTCGCGAAGCAACGCGGGCTCACCTTGGAGCCGCCACAGTAGAACAGCTTTCAACTGTTTCGCGCGCCGATCCGTGATTGGCTTACTCTAGACGCAAGCGAGGAACCCCATGAAGTCGTCCCTGAGCCACGGGCTAACGTTCGAATTGAGCTATTTGGTACCGGAACTGAAGACCGTGCCTCACGTCTTTCCGGAGTCACGCTTGTTCAGCGCCATGCCGCACGTCTTCGCGACGGCGTATCTGGTGGGGCTGTTCGAGTGGGCATGCATGGAGGCGATTGATCCCCACCTCGAACCGGGAGAGCAGTCGGTTGGTGTCGATATCCGCGTCTCGCACACGGCAGCGACGCCGCCTGGCTTTGTCGTCAAGGTTCGGGTGCAGGTCGAGGCGGTGGATGGTCGAAGGTTGTCATTTCGGGTCAGCGCCCACGACGGAGTGGAGTCGATCGGCGAAGGCACGCATCAGCGCGTAGTGATTCTGCCCGAGCGGTTCTTGCAGAAGGTCGCGCAAAAGGCGGCGGCCGCCGAGCACTGAAGCTATGGCGTTCGGGCGCAACGCACCCCGACGCCATAGTCGCCGCGGTAGGTGGTCGCATAGTTGACCGACATGCGGTTATACGAGAGCATGTACGGCATGAGGCCGGTATGAAAGCCGCCGCCTGGGAGGATGCGGTCAGTGCCACCGGTCAGGTTGGCGCAATCCGTACAGGGATTGGCGAACTTGGCCGCGTACACGTCGAGGTCCCACTCCCAAACGCTGCCCGAGAGATCGAGCTGGCCGTAACGGCCCACGCCCAGTGTCGCAGTGCCGACTTTGGCGACGTTCGCAAGACTCGTGCAATTGCCCGCCGTGCCGGACGGGTAGTAGCAGTCGTACATTGCGTATTGGCTCGCCGTACCCGGAGCAGTCGAGCCCCACGGGTACATGCGTTCCTCGTCACCACCAGCCGCCGCGTATCTCCATTCGGCTTCACTCGGCAAAAAGCCGCCGTCCCAAATGCAGAAGGCGTGAGCCTCGTACCAATCGAGGCAGGTGATGGGCAGCGCTTCGTTGGCGCCAGCGCTGGCCGTCCACGTGCCATACGTGCCCGTGCTACATGCGAGATTTTTCGTCCAGGTGGCGACAGCGCTCGCGCCCGCGGGCAGATTGCCGTTCCAGCTGGCATCCCAGCCCGGCTCGAAGCTTCCCGCCTTGCCGCTGTCGGCCAGGCCCTTGCCGCCGTTCAAGTGGGCGTGCTTGCCACTACCAGCCGCGGGCGCAGCGCCTCCCGAAGCGAGGTAATTGACGAATTGCCGCAACCGGCCAACCGTCGTCTCGTATTTGTCGAGACGAAACGAGCTCACGGTTGCAGGATCGGCTTTGCCCGTCGCGCCGCTCCCAGTGTTGGAATACGTCCGATCGAACGTGCCGCCTGCAACTAGTAGGCTGGTGCAGCAGCTCTCATGGCCATCAGCACCACAGTTGTTCATGCCTGGCCCGCCCGGTGCGCAGCTTGGCGGATCACCCGGTGGGGCACCCGCTTGCGAAGAACCACCGCCGTTCGCGGCGCCCGCCACGCCGACGCCAATGGCACCTCCCTTACCTCCGCTGGCAGCGCCGCCCGCCGTGGAACTGCCGCCGGCATTCGTACTGCCGCCGACATGCGAGGCACCCGCGGTGCCGGGACTTCCAGCGCCGCCCAACGGACTTCCAGCGCCGCCCAACGGACTTCCGGCGCTACCAGGGCTTCCGGCAGCGGGGGTGCCCCCGCCCCCGCCGCCAGCGCCATTGTTCGTGCCGCCCGCCCCAGTGCCCGCCGAGCTACTGGAGCCGCAAGCAAGTAGACACATCCCAAGCGCGAACGGTGCCGCGAGCGTTGCATTCGACCGCACTCTTCTACTCATGCTGGTTTACCAAGTGGCAGCGTGGCGAGCGGCATGCGCGGGGACGTGCCGAGTCGTTGATTTCGCGACTATGGCACATCCGTCCGCTCGAGCTCGCGCCAAAAGTGCTGCACTCAACCCACCATTTTACAATCGAGATGCGGCTCGAATGCGTTGACGGACTCGACCAATCGACGCGGCCCACGGGGCACGTCTGCCAGTGGCCCGTCGGCGAATACGAACCGGACGCATCGAGTGAGGTCGCCTTTGCGCAACGGAGCGTCCACGGATGGGCGCTCGAGCGAAGCGAACGCGCCGGAGCGCGACCCCGGCTCGACAGGCGTTCGACTAAAGACGGGCTGGCAATATGCATACTCGAAGATTGCGCGGCTCACGGGACGACACAAACTCGTCGCCGAACGCAACGGAGCTGATGCAGCGATGATGCAAAACGCCTCTCGGACGCGGACCTTTTCCGGTGAGCTGCCCGAAAAAGCGGTCCCGCGAATATACATGACAATAAATCACTGATATCGATTTTGCGGCTAGAAAATCCAGACTCGAGATTTCCGGATCTGACACCCTAGGACCCCCGGGAGCCTGTTCGTGACGACAATTGAATCGAGGCGAGCGCAGCCGCTGCGGGTGCTGTTGGTGGTGGACTCGCCAGACGATGCAGAGATGTTCCGCCGCGAACTCGTCGAGCAAGGTTTCTTACCGGAAATCGAGCATGTTCAGAGCGGGGGCGAGCTGGAACGTGCCCTGGATCAAAAGCGTTGCTGGGACGTTGTGCTGTGCGACCACGTTCTGCCCTGCTTCGATTGCCTTTCCGCCCTTTCGATCGTGAAGAGTCGTGGCATCGAGCTGCCCTTCATCATCGTTTCGAGCACGATACCGGAAGCCGCCGCGATCAACGCCATGCGCCTCGGTGCTCATGACTGCCTATTGAAGTCGGGCTTGGCGCGCCTAGGAGTCGTAATCGAACGAGAGCTCCGTGAGTCTGCGACCCGCATCGAAAGGGCCAGAATGCGGGAGCTTTTACTCTCCGACCGTATGGTGTCAATCGGCACGTTGGCGTCAGGTGTAGCCCACGAGATCAACAACCCCCTCTCGTACGTGATCGGGAATATCGATTTTTCCTTGCAGCGTCTGACCATGCTTCGTGCCGCGGGAATCCTCGACAAGGAGAGTTTCGAAGGTCTGGAGCACACCTTGAAACAAGCTCGCGAAGGCTCCGATCGAATTCGGCAGACGACGCGCGACCTGAGGGTTCTTGCCGGTAACGACGAGAGTCCACCCGCGCCAATCGACGTAACCCGGGTCATGAATTCGTCGATCAACCTGGCATGGAACCAGATCCGACATCGGGCTCGCGTGGTTAGAGAGTTCGCGACCGTGCCTTCGGTGTTGGGCAACGAGGCGCGCTTGGGCCGGGTATTTTTGAACCTGCTCGTGAACGCCGCTCAGGCGCTTCGAGAACCGGACGTCGGGCGCCATGAAATCAAGGTCGCAATCTGCGCGGAAGGCGAGCGAGTGGCGGTACGAATTTCGGACACGGGCGGCGGTATTGCACCCGATGTCCTGGTGCGGCTGTTCGAACCTTTCTTCACGACCACGCCGAAGGGCGGCATGGCACTCGGCTTGGCCATTTGCCATAGCATCATCACCGCCGCGGGTGGGCAGATCACCGTGACCAGCGAGCTCGGCGTTGGTACGGAGTTCAAGGTCACATTGCCGACCACCGATGCCGCGGAGCTTCACTCCACTCCGGCGATTGCGAACCCGCCCGCGCACAACCGTCTGCGCCTCATGGTGATCGACGACGAACCCAACTTGCTCACGCTGGTGCGCCGCATGTTGATCGAGCACGAGGTCGTCGGCTTCAGAGACGCGCGCGAGGCGCTCAAAGTGTTGCAAGGGGGCGAGCGCTTCGATCTGATTTTCTGCGACCTGATGATGCCCGCAATGTCCGGCGCGGACTTCCACGCCGCGCTGGCCCACGCTTTGCCCGAACTAGTAGCGAGGGTAGTCTTCTTGACCGGGGGTGCGTTCGGCGGCAGCGCGCGCCTGTTCTTGGGCGCGGTACCCAACGTGCTGATCACGAAGCCCTTCGACGTGATCGCGCTGCGGAGTGCCATCTCCCGAGTATTGGCGGACGGGCTCGGCGCAATCTCGGTCACTGCGCGCTAGCGGAAGCTGCCTCGTGCTTGACTAACGATCTGGAGTTCCGGCCGTGCGGCGCCTGTCCACCACCTCGGGCGTGATGTACCATTTCGGGTCGCGCGGCCGACGTAGCCCGGACGCTGCGTTCAGCGCCGCATCTGCTTCCGATCACCGCTAGCAGTAGTGGATTTTTCTGGCAGAGCACGCGAGTGGCGCGTGTCGTGAATTGCGGCGCGGCGCGCGCGAACGGAAAATTATTGGCTGGAGATCCGACTCGCCCATTGGAGCTGTCGATGATACCCCGAAGGTAATTTGCGTTGCGGCTCGACGCGCGAATACGCGAAAACGAGGAGTCATGAACAATATTGCCACCTTCAGCTTCTGCTCAGTGAGCGCAACGCTCCTGCTGCTTGGCTGCGGGCAACCCTCCGACTCCAACGCCGGCCGCGCCGGCTCGAGCGCAGGAGCGAAGAGTAGTGGCGGCTCGAATGGCGGAATAGCGGGCGCGGGCACATCGAACGCCGGGTCATCGAACGCCGGGTCATCGAGCGCAGGGTCATCGAGCGCTGGCTCGGCCGGCGCAGGTAATTCCACCAGTTCGGGCGGCGCGAGTCACGGCGGCACGGGCAACAGCGGCACGGGCGCCGGGGGCCAGGTCTTGGGAGGTGGCGGCGGAACTTCCGGCTCCGGCGCCAACGGCGACGTGATCGTCACCATCAAAAACGGCGACTTTTGGCAGGACACGGCTAGCAACCGCATCGAGGCGCATGGCGCCGGCCTGATTCGAGTCGCCGACACTTGGTACTGGATCGGCGAAGACAAATCCGCGAACTCGGGCGGCTTCAAGGCCGTGAATTGTTACGCCTCGAAGGACCTCTCGCATTGGCAGTTCAGGCGCGCCATCATCACGAAACAAACCTCGACCGAGCTCGCCGCTGCCGATCGCATCATCGAGCGCCCGAAAGTCATCTATAACGACGCCACGAAGAAGTACGTGATGTGGCTGCATTGGGAAGGGGAAAGCTACGCCACCGCCGAAGCCGGCGTGTTCAGCAGCGACACGGTGGATGGCAACTACACGCAGATCCGCCACTTTCGCCCGAACGACCGCATGTCGCGTGACGACACCTTGTTCAAAGACGACGACGGCACGGCGTACTTCCTTTCGGCTTCGAACGAGAACAAGGATCTCTCGCTATATCAGCTGAGCGACGACTACACCGACATGAAGTCGCAGATCTCGACGCTCTGGCCGGGCAGCTACCGCGAGGCCCCCGCGATCATGAAAGCGAAGGGGCACTATTTCATCGTCAATTCTGCGGCCACCAACTGGGATCCGAACCAGCAAAAGTTCTCGACCGCGACCTCCATGCAAGGCCCCTGGAGCGCGCTCGCAAACGTCGGCGATGCCACGGGCTTCGATACCCAGACCGCGTTCATCATCCCGGTCCAGGGCAGCAAGACGACGACCTACATTTACGCGGGCGATCGTTGGCAAGATCCGGATTTGAAAGGCTCCAAGTACATCTGGTTACCGCTCAAGCTGTCCGGGGATACCAAGCTGGTGATGGATTTCTACGACAGCTGGCAACTCAACGTGACGACCGGCGAGTGGAGCGCGGGGGACGGCAGCAATAGCGGTTTCATAGCGCATGCCAACTGGTCGTTGGTCTCGGTGGACAGCCAGGAGACCGCGGCGGAAGACGGGCACGCGACCAACGCCTTCGACGACTCGACCTCCACGTTCTGGCACACGCAGTGGCAGGACGCCCAGCCCAAGCCACCGCACGAGATCGTAATCGACCTGGGCGCCAACTACTCCCTCACCGGCATGCGCTATACGCCGCGCCAGGACGACAATCCGAACGGCATGGTCAAAGACTACGAATTTTACGTGAGCGGTGACAAGGCCAACTGGGGTACCGCGGTCAAGAGCGGCAGCTTCGGCACGGGCAAAGCCCCCACAACCGTCGTCTTTCCGGCCAAGGCCGGGCGCTTCATCCGCTTCGTCGGGTCGAGCGAGGCGAACGGCAAAGCCTATACCTGCGTAGCCGAACTCGACGTCGCGGGCACGGCTCTCTAAGGGTTCTCTAAGGGCCCGCGCGTCTCAGCGCTGCAAAAAGCGCACGTCGTCGAGCCAGACATCGTACGGTGTGTCCTCGGCGCGAATCAGGAACGCCAAGCTGTGCAGACGTTGCGCGTCCAGGGGAGGTTTTCCGATACCACGCTGACGCAGCTCGCTCCAGCGAATTTGGTAGGTGCGGAAGGAAGATTCCAACTCGACTTTGGCCACGTGCGGATTGTGGCAATCGAGTTCACAGCTGCCACCTTCCGCGATCGGGATCACCGCTCTCTCGCGGGCCGCGACGTAGATGCGGCCTGGCCCCCGCGCTTGAAAAGACAGCCCGACGTAGC
>Ga0302323_100004006_pt1 | contig 11992 bp, 7 predicted proteins | sample Fen_T0_3_FD_201950 | JGI IMG/M metagenome (GOLD analysis project Ga0302323, IMG submission 201950) | Peat permafrost microbial communities from Stordalen Mire near Abisko, Sweden - Fen_T0_3 | ecosystem: Environmental > Terrestrial > Soil > Wetlands > Permafrost | place: Sweden: Abisko... | reverse complement strand
CTGGCCGGTAGGCGCGATTATCTGCGCCGCCAGGATCTTGCCGTCCTCGTCCACGTCGTAGTGGTGCCAGCAGATGCCGCGCGGCGCCTCGGAGCCCCAGCCCGTCTCGCCGGCGATCGGGGTCCAGGGCGTGAACGGCCGCGCCGGTTCCTCATAGGAGTTCACGATGTCCAGCGCCGCCGCGGACGCGTGGATGAGCTCCACGGACCGCGCCGCGATCGCCCAGTAGGGGTTGCGCGCGATCTGCCCGGCCAGGCCGCTCGACTTCAACGCTTCCGCGGCCAGCGGGTGGAGCTGGTCGGCGTTGAGGGTCACGCGCGCCGACGGTCCCAGCATGTAGGTGCGTCCGTCGAGCAGCCGGGCGTGCAAGGCGTTCGAGCCTTCGTGCTGCTCCTCGTGGAATGCCTCGCGCCAGCCCCAGAGTGGTACGTCGATTCCGTCGGTGGAGACGATGCGCCCCTCGTTGAGCCCGTACTCGATCGGATGCTTGATCGCCACGTACAGCGGGTCGCGTTCGAATGTTGGCGCCTTGAATGCGCCCACGAGCTTCAGCGTGGCCTGGGCCAGGGTGAGAGCCTCAGTCAGCGGCTCGCGAAGAGCTTCGATCTGGGCGGTCGTCGGCGTCCGTGAGAAGCCGCCGACGCGCATCGAGATCGGGTGGATCGCCCGCCCGCCGATCAGCTTCATGATCTCGTTGCCGGTCCGCTTGAGCTTCAGGGCCTGCTCCACCACCGGCTTGTGGTCGCGTGCCATCGCGATCGCGCTTTCGTAGCCCAGGAAGTCGGGGGCGTGGAGCATGTAGACATGAAGCGCATGGCTCTCGATCCACTCGCCCCAGTAGAACAGCTTGCGCAGCGCCCGAACCTGGGGGTCGATCTCCACTTCGAACAGGTGCTCGAAGGCCATCGACGCGCCCATCTGGTAGGCCACCGGGCAGATGCCGCATATTCGGGCCGTGATATCGATCGCTTCGTTGGGGGTCCGCCCCACGAGGATCCTCTCGAAGTAGCGTGGCGCCTCGAAGATGGAGAGGCGCGCCTCGCGGACCTCGCCGTCGGTGATGCGCAGTTTCAGCGTCCCCTCGCCTTCGACGCGCGCGATGCCCACGACTTCGAAGCTGTGCTCGCCGGTCGCGATCTCGGCTTTCGGCATCTGACCACCGTCCTGGTCTGCGTAGAACGCCAAACCCTGTCGGGATTAGTCAGAGATTGCGCGGCATCGAGCTCACGAGGTAGGGCCGTTTGTCCCACCGGTGCGGGCCTCGGCGGCGCTAAGATGACCATGCCGATGCAGCGGGTGTGACGCCCGTCCGCGGGTCAAACGCGGTTCTGGTGGAAACGGCGGTCAGCCCGGCCGGAAGGGTCGACGTCATGCCGGAAATGGTATGCTACATTCGATTGCACGATCCAACAGCGGCGTTGGGTCTTGTCGGGCCCCAGGGGGAGAGAGCGTCTCCGGTGACAGAAGCAACCGTCATCGTCGATGACCAACCGATCGGAACTATCTCGCCGCGCCTCTACGGCCACTTCGCCGAGCACCTGGGGCGGTGCTGCTACGGTGGACTCTGGGTAGGCCGCGATTCCTCGATCCCAAACAACGGCGGCTTCCGTACGGACGTACTCGAGGCGCTGCGCGAGCTTCGCGTGCCGCTCATCCGGTGGCCAGGCGGATGCTACGCGGACCACTACCACTGGCGGAACGGCGTGGGCGATCCGAAGAAACGGCCCGTGACCCTGGGTATGTCGTGCGGAATCCTCGCCCCCGACGACAACACACTCGGCACGGACGAATTCCTGCGCTTCTGCGAGTTGCTCGGCGCCGAGCCTTACCTGGCCGGGAACGTGGGCAGCGGATCTGTACAGGAACTGTGCGATTGGATCGAGTACACGAACGGCGCCGTGGACACCACCCTGACCGCGGAGCGATCGGCCAACGGCAGACGCGAGCCGTGGGGCGTGCGGCTGTGGGGCGTCGGAAATGAGAGCTGGGACTGCGGCGGCCGGTTCGATCCGGCGTCGTACGCGCATGAGTACCGGCGCTACGCCACGATGGCCCGTCACGTGGATCCACGCGCGGAACTCGTCGCGGTGGGCATGGAGGACGATGGTCTTCCGGAGATGGGCATGGATCCGGAGTGGAACGTGAAGTTCTTCGGGGCGCTCGGACCGGCCGTCGATCTTGTGGATCACCTGTCCATCCATCGCTACTGGGTGCATGGCGGTCCCGAGACGGCATTCTCCGAAGACGACTACTACGCGCTCCTTGACGAGGCGGATGGTACCGAGCGCCTGGTCGAGCGCACAGCTCGAACGATCGCCGGGGTGGCCAAGCCCGGTCAGCGGATCGGGATTGCATTGGACGAATGGGGTGCCTGGCATCCTGAAGCGCGATCCTGGGGACCCGGCAACGTGCCTCGCCGTACGCCCACCACCCTCGAGCAAGCCAACACGCTGCGAGACGCGCTCGCGGTCGGGGTCGCCTTCGAGGGCTTTCATCGTCAGTGCGGCGTGCTGTCCATGGCCAACATCGCGCAGGTAGTCAACGTTCTCCAGGCTGTCCTCATGACCGAAGGTTCGATAGCCGTCAAGACGCCCACGTACCACGCCTTCGCGCTGCACCGGCCGCATATCGGCGCCGAGGCACTCCAGGTTGAAGTGAAGGTCGACAAGGCCGGAGCGCGCGGCGGGGCGGCAGTGAGTGCCACGGCGTCCTCCCGAGGCGACGGCGTCGCCTTGTCGCTCGTCAATCGTGACTACAGGCAGACGATCACTACCTCGATACGGGTGACGGGCAGCGTGACGTCGAGCCTGATCCTGACCGCCGAATCGCCTGCGGCTACCAACACGGCATCAGATCCGGACCGCGTTTCGCCCGTGCCGCTGGCCGTTGAAAGACGGCAGGACGGCTTCATCACCACCTCGCTTCCCCCGCACTCCATGGCAACAATCGAATTCAGCTCTCCCGGAGCGGAACGACACTGATGGCAGAGAAACCAAAGCGCCCATTCGCAAACGGTCGCACGGAGGCTGCCCGGAAGCCCGCGCGGACTGTCGGCACAGCCGCGAAACAGCCCGGCATGCCGCGACCGGGCCGCGTGCCCACAATGCAGGACATAGCCGACGCCGCCGGCGTCTCGCAGAGCACCGTCTCACGCGTCCTGACCGGCGCCCCGAACGCCATCCCGATCAATCCCGCCACGCGCGAGCGAATCCTCGAGATGGCCCGGATGATGCGGTACCGGCCGAATCCACTGGCACGTGGCCTCCGCGGCGCCAAGACGATGCTGATCGGCGTCATCGTCCGTGAGATCACCGATCCCTTCTTCGCCGGGGCCGTGGACGCCATCTCCATCGAGGCAAACCGGCGCGGGTACAACATCATCCTCGGGCATGCGCACAGCCGCACCGAGGAGGCTATGGCGCTTCGCGCGGTCCTCGAGACCCGCCATTGCGACGCCATCCTTCTCGTCGGAGACACGCGCGATCAGCCTCGGCTCATGGAGGAGCTCAGGCGCACCAACTTCCCCGTGGTCGGCCTGTGGCAGGGCACCACTCCCATGCCGGGAATCTCGATCGTCGGCGTGGACAACCGCTGGGGCATTGACGGGCTGATGGATCACCTGCTCGGCCTGGGTCATCGCAAGATCGCGTTCGTCGGCGGGGCCTTCCTCGAGGGCCGGCTGATCGGCGACATCGGAGAGCGGCGTGCCACGTTCCTGGACCGCGTCGCGCAGGATGGGCTGCGACTGCCGGACGGATTCGTTCGGGACGCGCAGAACACACTCGCCGGAGGCGCGGGGGCGCTCGAGGCTTTGATGGCGCTGCCGGACAGGCCAACGGCGGTGGTCGCTTCGACAGACCAGCTTGCGATCGGAGCGCTCCATCAGGCCGCCCATATGGGGCTCAGCGTGCCCGGTGACCTTTCCATCGTGGGCTTCGACGATCTGCCGATGGCCGAATACGCAACGCCGTCCCTCACGACCGTTTGCATGCCGATCGCTCAGATGGCGGCGGCGGGCGTACGTGCCGCGATCGAAGAAGAGCACGACGGCGAGGCAGTGATCGTGCAGATCCTTCGGCCTCAGATCGTGATTCGCGCTTCCTCGGGGCCTGTGCCGGTCGCTATTCGACAGTAGCGCGGGTGAAGTAGCGGACCCGCCGCGACACGTTCTTCGCGTCGCCCGTGATCTCGAGTTGTGCCGAACACGGAAGGCTGGCCGATGACGTTCCCGCCATCACGGTGATGAGGCCCGGCTCGAGCCGCAACCGGCCATCGACACCGGTAAATGCGAGCTGCTCGACACCGATCGAGAACCGCACGGTCCGGACCTCGCCCGCCGCCAGGGTCAGGCGTTTGAACCCGCGCAACTCCTTGACCGGCCGCGTCACGCTCGCCTCGTCGTCGCGGACATAGAGCTGGACGACTTCGTCGCCTGCTCGTTTGCCCGTGTTGGCGACCTCGACAATCGCTTCGAACTCGCCATCCATCGGCACTGTGAGGCGGTCCAGGCGCAGGTTTCGTACTTCGAATTGCGTGTATGAGAGGCCGAACCCGAACGGCCAGAGGGGCTCGTTCGACCCGTCTACGTAGGGTCCGTTCCAGTTGGATTTTCCACCCGACGGCTTGTGCCCGTAGTAGGTGGGGATCTGTCCTGTCGAACGCGGAACGGTGATGGGCAGCTTCCCGCCCGGGTTCGCGACACCGAACAGGACGTCGGCGACCGCCTCGGGGCCCTCCTCCCCCGGAACCCAGGCATGGACGATGGCGGCCACGGACGCCGCCTCGGATTCGAGGGCCAGTGGCCGGCCCGCGACGATAAGGAGGACCACCGGCGTTCCCGTCGAGGCTACGGCCGCAACCAGCTCGCTCTGGCGTCCGGGCAACCCGATATCCATCCGGTCGCGAGATTCGCCGCACGTGCAGTCCCGAGTGAGTCCGGACTTCTCGCCAACCACGACGATCGCCACGTCAGCGCCTCGTGCCGCCTGGACCGCCGCTTGGATCATCTCGTCGTCACCGTCGAGAATCCCGGCGCCGGCGGCAAAGGCGATCTCCGTCTCACCGGCCAGGCGCCCGCGGATGGCATCCAGGATGGTGGCGTGGCCGGCGAGCTCGTCGTCGACCTTGAGATCCTCGGGGGCGACGATGCCGAACGCGTTGCTCACCAGCGCCTCGATGTGGGCCACATGGGAGTAGTCGCCGAGCAGATTCCGGGCGCTGTCCGCGTTTGGCCCGATCACGGCCACCTTGCGGAGGTTGGGCTTGAGGGGCAGAGTCCCGTCATTGGCGAGCAGGACCATCGACCGAAGTGCGATCTTGCGCGCCAGCTTGCGATCCGCTTCATACGGAAGCTCGGCTGAAGCCGGTATTACGTACGGGTGCTCGAAAAGCCCGAGTTCGAACTTGGCCCGCAGGACGCGCATCACGGTGGCGTCCACCGTCTCCTGCGAGATACGGCCGGATGCAATCGCCTCCGAGAGCGGCCCGGCGAAGAAGGCCCGCGTCGGCAATTCCACGTCCACGCCCGCCTCGAGCGCCAAGGCGGCAGCGGTCGGGCGATCCGTAGTCATACGGTGGTCGTTGATGATCTCGTCGATGCCGAAGTAGTCCGAGACGACTATCCCGTCGAAACCCCACGTGTCGCGAAGCACTTCCGTGAACAGGAACCGGGAAGCAACGCAGGGCAGCCCGTCGACGTCGTCGTAGGCGTGCATCATGGAGCGCAGACCGGCCCCGCGAACCGCGGCTTCAAATGGGTACAGGAAGGAATCCTGGAGTTCCCGCAGCCCGATGTGCGAGGGGGCGTGGTTCAAGCCGCCTTCCGGCAGGCCGTGGCCCACCATGTGCTTGCCGGTGGCGAAGACCCGCTCGTCGGGCGGACCGGAACCCTGGAGGCCGCGGACGTATGCGCACGCCGTGTGCGCTACGAGGTATGGATCCTCGCCGTAGGTTTCCTCCACACGACCCCAACGAGGGTCGCGGGTGATGTCCAGGATCGGCGAAAGTCCCTGCTGGGCGCCGGCGGCGCGGAGCTCGCGCCCCAAACGGCCGGCCATCTCCTCGACGAGCTCCGGATCCCACATGGCCGCCTGCCCGATGGACTGCGGGAAGCAGACCGACTCGCGAGCCAGGAGGCCGTGCAGGCACTCTTCATGCACGATGGCCGGGACGCCAAGCCTGGTTCGCTCCACGAGGTAGCGCTGGATCTGATTTGCCAGCTCGGCTACTTCGCGTTGTCCCAGGTTCGTTGCCCCGGCCACACGCGTTATCTGACCGATACCGCTGCCGATCTTTTCGGCAGCCTTGCCCTCGTCGAGAACCTCGTGATTCAGAATCTCGTACGACCAGTACGAGGTGAGTTGGGCGCGCTTCTCGTCGAGGGTCATGCGGCCGATCAAAGCGGCCGCACGTTCCTCGATTGCGAGACTCGCGTCGCGGTACCGCGGCTGCGAGCCCACCAAATCAACCCTTGACGGAGCCGGCCGTGAGGCCCGAAACAATCTGCCGCTCGGCAACCATGTAGAACAGAACGGCAGGGATCATGGAAAGCGTAGTGAAGGCCAGGATCGACGCCCAGTTGGACGTGTGCTCGGTCGAGAAGTTCATCACGCCGAGTGGAAGCGTCCACTGATCGGCGTTACCGAACACCAGCAACGGGATGAAGAACGCGTTCCAGCTTCCGACGATGGCGAGCACGGAGACCGTAGCCAGGGCGGGCTTGGACAGCGGCAGCAGGATCCGCCAGAAGAAGCCGAAGGTGCTGCAGCCGTCGATCTTGGCCGCGTCTTCGAGCTCCGGCGGAATGCTCTGGAAGAACGGCCGAAGGATGATGATCGTCATCGGCATGCTGAAAGCGGCCTGGGGCAGCACAACGCCGAGCGGGTTGTTGGTCAGGCCCAGCGTGCGCAGGAGGATGAACAGCGGAAGGATCGCGACGGCAGCCGGGAACAGCAGGCCCAGCGTGAACAGCGTATAGACGACCTCGCGGCCTCGGAACTTCAGCCGGGCCAGCACGAACGCCGCCAGCGAGGCGCACACGACCACCAGGCCCACCGTGAGCAGGCCGATGACCACGCTGTTGAGGACCTGGCGCCAGAACACCGGCGAGGTGATCAGGTCACCGTAGTTGCTGAAGATCCACTTCTCGGGCAGGAGGGCCGCATTTCCTGCAACCTGCCCTTGCTCCTTGAAGCCGTCGAAGACGGCATAGGCGAGCGGAACGACGATCACCGAGGAGACCGCGATCCCGATCAGCCACAGCGGCAGGTAAGAGAGGAAGACCCCGAACTTGGTCTGCTTCTTATGCTTCTTGGGGACAGCTATTGCCAGTCCCTGCGTATCGTCAAACGGCTTGGTTGTTGCAGTCATCTCGGCTACCCGACGTACGAGGTGGTGGCGCCGTCAACGTCACGGCTAAGGACGAACCGCTGGTAGATCAGTGCGAAGCCGAAGCAGATCAGGAACATGAGCACGGCGATCGCACTTCCGAAGCCCATCTCCTGACGCTTCAACCCAAAGTCATACATGTAGTAGGCCAGCGTGTCGGATTGATGCACCGGGCCTCCGCGCGTCGTCGCGTAGACGATGTCGAACAGCTGGAGCGCTCCGATGACCGACAGGAAGATCGAGACGCGGAGCGTGGGACCGAGCAGCGGCACCGTGATGTGCCTGAAAGCCTGCCACTTGCCGCAACCGTCGATCAGTGCCGCTTCCATGACTTCCTTCGGGATGTTCTGAAGTCCGGCCAGCAGCAAGATCATATGAAAGCCGAAGTACTTCCACGAGATCACGAAGAACATCGTGATCATCACGACCGAGAGATCGCCCCACCAGTCTCTCGTGAGTCCATCGAGGCCGACGGACCACAGGATGTTGTTGACCGCGCCATCGGGCTGCAGAAGCAGGTAGAACAGGATGCCCGTGACGACTTCCGAGATCACGTAGGGCAGGAAGAAGACGACACGGAACAGGGTCCGGCCGGGGAAGCGCTGGCTCAGGAACATCGCCAGGCCCAGCGCCATCGGGATCTGGATCGCCAGTGACAGCCCGACGACCATCAGGTTATGCGAGAGGGCTCCGGTAAAGAGCGTGGAGTTGAACGCATCCACGTAGTTCTGAAGCCCGATGAAATTCGTAAGAGGCTGCAGCCCGTTCCAGTTGAACAGGCTGTAGTAGACAGCCTGGACTATTGGGAGCAGGACCAGCACTAGATACAGGAGTAGCGCTGGTGCTAGGAACAGGAGGATCGTTGCCCGTCCCGACCAGGTATGGCGACGCGGCTTGGGCACCGCCACTGCCTTGATGCTCATTCCTCGTACCAACCTCGTCACGGAAGGGGAACACGCGGGCCGGCCGAGGCCGGCCCGCGTGATTCGGGACTACCTGGAGACTGTTGCTACTTCTTCGCGGCAGCAGTCGTGATGGCCTGGCAGACCTGCGTCGGGGTTGAAGTCCCGGCGAAGAGACCGGCTGTTGCGTCGTTGATCGACGCGCCCATGGCCGGAGAAGTTGCCTGGTCGAGGTAGAGCTGAACGAACTTGGCCTGCGCGCGGCCCGCGAGGACCATCTGCAGGTTCGGGTCAGTCACGGTGCCAGCGGTGCCAACGGTGGTCGAGAGGCCCATGTTGGCAAGGTTGATCTGGTTCGCAACAGCCGGGCTGTTGAGGTAGTGGAGGAAGTCAATGGCTTCGGCCGGGGCGTTCTTGCCGACGGCGATTCCGTTGCCGCCGCCGACTGCGTCGGTCGCGCCGCCCTTGCCGCCGGTAACGGACGGGAAGGCGAAGTAACCGAGGTTGGCGCCGATGCCCTTGCCCGAGGTGCTGTTGGACTGCTCAACACCAGGAGCCCACTGGCCCATCAGTTCCATGGCGGCCTGGCCGTTGCCCATGGCAGCAGCTTCGCCCTTGTCGTAAACGGCGCTGAGGAAGCCGGTCTGGAAGGGCTTCTTGTCAACGAGAGCCTTGACGGCGGTGCCGCCGGCGATGCAGGCGTCGGTGTTCCAGTTGCCGGTCTGAACCATCTGGGTCAGAGCGTCGCCGCCGCCGTTGCGGAGGACGAGGTACGTCCAGAGGTGCATGCCCGGCCACTCATCCTTGCCAGCGATGGCGTAAGGAGTGATCCCGGCTGCCTTGAGCTTGTCAACGTCGGTGAGGAGCTCATCCCAGGTCTTGGGGGTAGCGGTGATACCGGCCTTGGTGAACAGGGCCTTGTTGTACCAGAACCCGATCATGCCCATGTCCCACGGGATGCCGTACTGCTTGCTCTTGTAGGAGTAGATCCCGAGCGAGCCTGGGTCGATCGTGCTGGCCCACGGGGCCACGGCCGCCGTGATGTCCTTGAGCATGCCGGCGTCGGCCTGAGAGGCCATGGTGCCGCCGCCCCACGACTGGAACAGATCCGGCGGGGTGCCGGCCTGCATCGAGGTCTGGAGCTTGGACTTGAAGGCCTCGTTCTCGAGGATGGTGATGTTGATCTTGACGTTCGGGTGAGCCGCGGTGTAGGCGTCAGCGGCCGACTGCCAAATGGACTTGCCCGGTTCGCCGGTGCTGATGTGCCACCACTCGATGGTGACAGGGGCTGCCGTGGGGGCAACCGTTACGACGGGGGCGACGGACGGAGCAGCTACCGACGGCGCGGCCGTCGGGGTGGCAGCTGCCGACGAGCACGCGCTGGCGACGAGCGCCAAGACGGCCGCACCGGCGATGAGCCGCTTCGGGACCAGATTCACGATCACTTCCTCCTTCATGGACACGCCGCGCGTCATTCGACAGGCGATTCGGCGTAAACGACCCAGGGTCAATGGGCTATATCCTGGTTCGTTGTGGGCGCTCCTCCCCTGCCTTTGACCTCCGTTCGCAGCGTGATCTCGCCGGCCGCAACATCTGGCGTCCGAGCGCATACCTATGTAGCATACGCATGCAGCCACCGTCAAGAGTCGGGGGGGACTTGCTGACTTAGGATGTACGGCATACGATTTCGCACTCTGGAGAGACGCCGGAGCGACTGCGAAAATCGGTCGCCGCGCGCATGCGCGCTAGAGCTTATTACCAAACAAGCAGGTCATCGCCCACCCAGGCGGGCCAGCCACTCGTGGAGGTCGGAGTAATGGTTGTCTCAGGTGGCGCTGCGAACAGCGAAGCGTATCGGCCCACTCGTGCGAACAAGTTCACGTTTGGGCTTTGGACCGTCGGCAACCCCGGCGGCGATCAGTTTGGTTCCGCGACGCGTCCGCGCCTCGATCCGAATGACTCCGTCCGCGAGCTCGCCGAGCTGGGCGCCTATGGTGTCTCTCTGCACGACGACGATCTCGTCCCGTTCGGAACCCCTTCCGCCGAGCGGGACGAGATCGTCCGTCGGTTCAAGAAGACTCTCGACGAGACGGGCATGGTCGTGGCCATGGCGACGACCAACCTGTTCGCCAACCCGGTGTTCAAGGACGGCGCCTTCACCTCGAACGATCGGGGCGTCCGCCGGTATGCGCTCGCAAAGACCATGCGCGCCATCGACCTCGGCGCGGAGCTCGGAGCGAAGACCTACGTGTTCTGGGGCGGCCGTGAAGGCGTCGAGGCAATGGCCTCCAAGAACCCGTCCGACGCGCTCGATCGGTTCCGCGAGACGATGGACTTCCTCTGCGAGTACGCGATCGACAACAAGTACGGCATGCGGTTCGCGATGGAGCCCAAGCCGAACGAGCCCCGAGGCGACACCTTCCTGCCGACCGTCGGTCACGCTCTCGCATTCATCAACTCGCTTGCGCACTCTGAGATGGTCGGGCTCAACCCCGAAACCGCTCACGAGACGATGTCCGGCCTGAGCTTCTACCATGGCGTTTCCCAAACCCTCTGGCACAAGAAGCTCTTCCACATCGACCTCAACGGCCAGAAGATCGGCCGCTTCGACCAGGACCTCCGCTTCGGCTCCGAGGATCAGAAGGACGCCTTCTTCCTCGTCAAGCTGCTGGAAGAGTCCGGCTACGACGGCCCGCGCCACTTCGACGCACACGCCTACCGCACCGAGAACATGGAAGGCGTCTGGGACTTCGCAGCCGGCTGCATGCGCACCTACATGATCCTCAAGGAGAAGGCGAAGAGGTTCGCGACCGATCCGGATATCCAGGCCGCACTGGCCGCATCCTCTGTCGCGGAACTCGGCAAGCCGACCGTCGGAGCCTACTCGGCCGCCGTCGCCGCCGAGCTCAAGGCCAATCCGGGCGATCCGGCCAAGCTCGCGAACCGCGGATACGGCAACGAACGACTCGATCAGCTCGTGATCGAGCTGCTGATGGGCGTGCGGTAGCCGGGTCATGAGGACGCTGGTTGCCGGCGCTGACTGCTCGACACAATCGACAAAGGTCGTAGTCCTCGACGCCGATACAGGCGACGTGGTTGCGACCGGCCGTGCCGAGCACGTGGTGACCGGCACCGGCGGGGCACGCGAAACACATCCCGATGTCTGGTGGCAAGCTCTGCGGCAAGCGCTGGCTGAAACCGGCCTCGCCGCGGAGATCTCCGCCATCTCGGTCGCGGGGCAGCAGCACGGTCTTGTCTGTCTCGACGACTCGGGAACGCCGCTTCGCCCGGCGATGCTCTGGAACGACACCCGCTCGGCCTCCGATGCCGTATTGCTTGTCGAAGCTATGGGCGGCCCAACGGCCTGGGCTTCCCGGATCGGCGTCGTTCCGGTCGCGTCCTTCACCGCGTCCAAGTGGGCGTGGCTTCGACGGCGCGAGCCTGCCGTGGCCGATGCCACGACGGCGATCCGCCTGCCGCACGACTACATGACGCAGCGTCTTGCCGGTGTCGGCGCCACGGATCGTGGCGACGCGTCGGGCACGGCCTGGTGGTCGACCGAGACCGGCGAGTACTCGCCCGAAGTGCTGGGCCTCCCGCAGATTCGCCTGGACGCCAGGGTTCTACCTCGCGTCCTCAAGTCGAACGAGGCCGCGGGCCAGGTCACAGCCGTCGCCGCCGAGGCCACCGGGCTGCGGCCGGGA
>Ga0302323_100004004_pt1 | contig 11994 bp, 11 predicted proteins | sample Fen_T0_3_FD_201950 | JGI IMG/M metagenome (GOLD analysis project Ga0302323, IMG submission 201950) | Peat permafrost microbial communities from Stordalen Mire near Abisko, Sweden - Fen_T0_3 | ecosystem: Environmental > Terrestrial > Soil > Wetlands > Permafrost | place: Sweden: Abisko... | reverse complement strand
ACCTGTCGTTGATGAGCGCCGCGATCAGCGAGGCGCCGAACGTCACCCGGTACGACGCCAGCGCGCGCGGGCTGATCGCGAGCTGCCACAGCTCGCTCGGCGATAGCTCGGCGGTCTTGATCACCAGCGTCGCGAGCGGGATCAGCACGATCAGCGACAGGTACACCAGCGTGTACCCCATCGTGAGGCCGAAGCCGGGAAGGGCGGAGCGGCGCATCCTCACTTCGCGGTGAGCTTGTCGAACACACCGCCCTCGTCGAAGTGGGTCGGCTGGGCCTTCGACCAGCCGCCGAACAGCTCGTCGATCGTGAACAGCTTGATCTCGGGGAACGCGCCGGCGGGCGCCGCCGAGGCATCGCGCGGCCGGTAGAAGTTCTGCGCCGCGATCTTCTGGCCCTCGGGCGTGTACAGGAACTCGAGGTACGCGGTCGCGACCTCGCGGGTGCCGCGCTTGTCGACGTTGCTATCGACCACCGCGACCGGCGGCTCGGCGAGGATCGAGACCGACGGGACGACGAGCTCGACCTTGTCCTTGCCGAGCTTCTCGACCGCGAGCAGCGCCTCGTTCTCCCACGCGAGCAGGACATCGCCGATGCCGCGCTCGACGAACGTGGTGGTGGCGCCGCGCGCCCCGGAGTCGAGCACCGGCACGTTCTTGTACAGCGCGCCGACGAACTTCTGGGCGGCCGCGTCGTCGCCGCCGCGCTTGAGCGCGTAACCCCAGGCCGCGAGGTAGTTCCAGCGCGCACCGCCGGAGCTCTTGGGGTTGGGCGTGATCACCTGGATCCCCGGCTTCACCAGATCGTCCCAGTCCTTGATCCCCTTGGGGTTCCCCTTGCGGACCAGGAACACGATCGTCGAGGTGTAGGGCGCGGCGTGGTTGGCGAGTCGGCTGCCCCAGTCGGGGTGGATCAGGCCGGCCTTGGCGACCGCGTCGACGTCGTAGGCCAGCCCGAGCGTGACCACGTCGGCCTCGAGGCCGTCGATCACCGCGCGCGCCTGCTTGCCGGAGCCGCCGTGCGACTGCTCGATCGTCAGCTTCTGACCGGTCTTGGTCTCCCACTGCTTGATGAACGCGTTGTTGATCGCGGTGTACAGCTCCCGGGTCGGGTCGTACGAGACGTTCAGGAGCTTGACCTCCTTCGCGGCCTTGCCCTCGGCGGCCTTCGCCTCGGTGGCCTTCGCCTCGGCCTTGGTCTCTGCGGCGCTCCCGCCGGACGATGAGCCCGCGCTCTTCGAGCACGCGGCGGCAGCGAGCAGGGTCAGCAGCACCGGTAGACGCGTCATGGCGGGAGCATCCGTTATAGCGGACGGTCCGTCAAGGCGGACGTAGCGATAACATAATGGAGAACGACAGATCGCGTTAGACGAGATCAGTGGGGAAATATGCCCCGGGATTGCGGCGATCTGCCTCTTCGCGCTGTACTCGGCCTCGGAGAATCGCTGATGCAAGCCGCCGAGGTCACGCCACATCACCGAAGCGGCCGCTGGCCCGTGCTCGCGATCGCAGCGCTCACCGCCGCGTGCGCGCTGGTCCTGGTGCTCGGCTGGCAGAACCGCGGGCTGCGCATGGCGCAGCGCGAGCTGAGCGAGCGCGCCGACTTGCCGTACGTCGGGATGTTCGTGCCCGCGGTGACCGCGCGGTCGGTCGATGGCGCCACGCTGGCGCTCGGTACGCCGGAGACGGCGCAGATCCTCTACTTCTTCACGCCGACATGCCCGTTCTGCCAGGCGTCGATCCCGGCGGTCGTCGCGCTCGCCGAGCGCGCCCGCGGCATCGACCTGGTCGGCGTCGGCACCGGCAAGACCGACGAGCTGCGCGACCACGCCCGGGTCAGCGGCTTCGAGTTCCCCGTCGTCGAGCTCGCCGATGACCGCGCCCCCGCGCTGTACCGGTCGCGCGACGTGCCGCTGGTGCTCGTCGTCGACCGCGGCGGCCGGGTGCGCTACCGGCACATCGGCGAGCTCGCCGCTCACCACGTCGATGAGATCCTCGCCGCTGCGGCAATTCCTGTGCAGTGACGATGATCTGCAATTAGCCAACCTGGAGTGACGATATGATGTACTGGAAGCGAATCCGCACTGCCATCCTCGCTGTTGCCGTGGCTGCCCCGATGGGCTTCGGGATCCTGCAGGCAACGGCATCGACCGAAGCCACCAGCTCCGGCGCCCACTGTAATTCGTTCGCGTGCCGGACCGAGTGCGCGCCGTTCGGCGGTGACCTGACTGCCGGCGGGCCGGGCGAGCCGCTGCGCTGCGCCTGCTGCGGCTGAGCTCGCGGCCTGCTCCGCACCGTTCTCGCGCAGCGCTCGCGCGCGGCGTGGGAACGGTGCCCGTGTTTTCCAGGGGATGCGCGTGGCGGAGATCCGGACCGCGATGTCGTGGTTTCGCGGTGCCGTCGCAAAGTGCAGTTGCACATGTGTTTTCCAGCGGGTTCAACGTTCCCTGTCAGTTGCCAGGAATCGCGTTGTCGATCACGGTGCCTGCGTAGCTTGGCGCGCGACTCGCATCACGGTTCGCCATGACGATTCTGCAAAAACTCTTGTGGGTGCTGGTTCCTGCGGCGCTGCTGGGCGCGTGCATGGATGATGGCGAATCGGATCGGCAAGGCATCGCGACGATCGACAACAACCTCGCAGCCGATGGCTGTGACCTGAAGATCACGATCGGCGCGGTCGACTATGCGCCCGACGCCACGTCGCGCTCCGCGATCCGCGCCCAGATCCATGGCGCGCAGGTAACGGTCCCGGTCCACTATGCGCCGACGGGTCGCACCGGACAGGTCGAGTGCGGGGATCTCCGTGTCCTGGACCTGCCGGAGATCTCGGTCACCATCGACTGACGTCGCCGGGCCGCGTCACCGCGTCGGGGCGCGCGGCTTCTCGCGGATCGTGGGGGCACGATCGATCGCGATCGCCGTGGGGCGGTCGCCGCCGACCAGCAGGCGAGTCTCCCAGACCTCGAGCGCGGCGACCGCGGCGTCGCGGGTCGGATGGGTCGGCGCGAGCGGCGGCGCGCCGGTGCCCGCGAGATCGGCGGCACCGAGGATCGTCGCGCCGCCGGTCGCGCGATCGTCGGCGACGGCGAGCTGCACGGTCCGGGGCGGCGCGCCCGCGGCGGCGATCCGGTAGCCGCGGCGGACCGCGCCGAGGCCGGCGACCTGGAATGGATCGACGCGCTGGAGGCCGGGCGGCGGGTGGGCGGCGAACGCCGCGACCGCGGCGCGCGCGGCGATCGGATCGGCGAACCGGAGGCCGATCGTGGTGACCGCGAGCTCGCCCGGCTTGTCGCGGCGGACGCCGTCGAGCACGACCACGCGATGGCCGAGCCGGAGCAGCTCGCGCGCGCGCTCGTGCTTCGCGGTGGCATAGAGCAGCACGCGCTCGTCGATCCGGACGCTGCCGGCGATGAACCCGGCCATGCCGTCCGCCGCGATGCCGCGGCCGGCGCCGCCGGTGACCTGGAACGACGGCAGCACGATGTCGTAGCCGTCGTAGACGTGGAGATCCCCGAGCTCGTCGAAGAACCACACCTCGTGGTGGTCGCGATCGTCGAGCCAGCGCGCCGCGACCGTGCAGCCGGCGAGCGCGCCGAGCTGCGCATCGTCGGCGGCGATCGGCGTGCCGGCCGCGCGCGCGGCGTCGGCGGTCTCGCGCGCGACCGCGATCGCCTTGTCGATCGCGCCGACCTCGAGCGCGGCGATCAGCTTCTTGCCGGCGGGGTCGGCGAACGCGGCCGGCGTCTTGCGATCGCGATCGACGACCTGGTAGTCCGAGTACGGCACGACGTCGAGGCCGCGGGCGCGCGCGAGGAACGCGCGGGCGTCGCGCGGCTGCTGGATCGCGATCGCGGCGAGCGTGGCCTGCTCGAACACGTAGCGGAGCCGGCGCTTGTCGTCGGCGGTGGCCGGCTGCCAGGTCAGCACCGCGCGGCCGAGATCGCCGAGCAGGCGCGCCGACGGCCGCTTCTCGATCAGCGTGTCGGCGTAGACCGCGGCGGCGTGGATCGCGCTCGGATCGGCGCGGCGCTCGGCGAGCGCGTCGAGCACGACGCGGTGGGCGTCGGCGTCGAGCCAGGCCGCGAGCGCGTCCATCACCGCGCTGTAGGCGGTGCGCTCGGCGAACAGCCGCTCGACGAGGAACGCGACGACCTCGGGGTGCTCGATGCGCGACAGCCCGCGGTACAGGTTGCCGCGCAGCTCGCCCGCGGTGCGCGTGCTCGCGTGCCGCACGCCATCGATCAGCGCGCGGTGCACGCCGGTGCGGCCGTCGCCCGCGTAGCTCACCACGCGATGCGCGGCGCGCTGGTCGGCGGTCGCCGTGCCGGCCTCGGCGATCGCGATCGCGCTGCGCATGAGGTTGTCGGCCTGGGCGTCGCTGAACGCGGCGAGCCCCGCCGGGTCGGCGAGCCAGCGCGACAGGATCGCCTCGCGGACGGCGAGCTTGTCGGACGCGAGGCCGCTCTCGACCTGTGCGAACACGTCGGGCTGGCGGCCGGCCGGGATCAGCGCGCGGACGAACGGCTCGAACGGATCGGGATCGGTCGCCCACAGCCCGGTCCACTCGAACAGCGCGAGCAGCCGGACGATCAGCTGCGTGTCGCCGGTGATCACGCGCGGCTGCCACGCCGCGACCAGCTGATCCTTGGCGGCGCGCGGCAGCTCGAACACCGCGGCGGCGAGCGCCATGTCGGGCGCGCGCGGATCATCGACCAGCGCGACCACGGCCGCGATCGCGAGCGCCTTGTCGTAGCCGCGCGGGTGATCGACGACGCGCGCGTGGACGTGCCGGCGATCGGCGGCGTCGAGCGCGGCGAGTTGCTGGGTCGCCCGCGCGCGCGGGCCGGCGCCCCCGGCGAGCGCGGTGAGCAGCGGCTGGAGCCGCAGCGCGCGCTCGAGCCGGGCCGTGTGATCCGCGAGCGCGCTGGCGTTGCCGAGCCGGCGCGCGGTCTCGGCCGCGACCGCGAGCAGGGCGGGGTCGTCGATCGCGATCCGCGCGAGGTTCTTCCAGGCCGCCTCGACCGCCGCGGTGTCGCCGGCGCGCCGCCAGGTCGCGAGGAACGCCGGGCGCAGCGCCTTGCGGCCGCGCTGCATCGTCGCGCAGTAGCGTGCCACCGCGTCGGCCGCCTCGCCGACCGCGGCGTCGCCGGGGGCCGCGAGCTCGCCGGGCTCCGCGGTGCCCGCGGGATCGGTCTCGCTCGCGAGCACCGTGAGATAGCCGCGCGCGACCGGCGAGCCTCGCTTGGTGTGCGCGAGCACCGCCGCGGCGGCGGCGCGGCGGCGATCCCCGAGATCGGCGAGCTGCTCGCTCAGCGCCTGGATCTCCTCGGGGATGCCGTCGGTGAGATCACCGCGCTCGAGCGCGGCCGCGAGCTTGCGCAGCTTCGCGACCGCGATGGTGGCCGGCCGGGTGGTGCGCGGCTTGGTCGACGTGGCCCGCCTGGCCTGATACTTCGCCGAGGTCATCTCGGACCAGCATAGCGCCTGTGCGCGTTCAGGCCGGCTTGCGCGCCACGGTCTCGCCCGCGATCTTCCGGCCGGGCTCGAGGCACAGCATGCGAACGCGGCCGGTCGCGGCGATCTCGCCGTCATCGCCGCGGACGTCGACCTCCCACACCTGCGTCGTGCGGCCGCGGTGGACCGGCCGCGCGACGCCGATCAATGTGCCGCTCCGCACAGCGCGCACGAACGAGGTGGAGTTCTCGAGCCCGACCGCAGTCTGGTTGCGCGGCCTCCCATACAGCGCCGCGCCGACGCTCGCGACGGTCTCGATGATCGACGCGTAGACGCCGCCGTGGACCAGCCCGTACGGCTGGAGCAGCGCGGGCCCGACCGGCACCTCGCACGCGACCTCGTCGGCGGACGCGCGCGTGAAGGTGAGCCCGATCGAGACCTCGAAGCCACCGCGTCCCGCATTGAGCATCGCAACGATGTCAGGATCAGCCATGCCGTAACCTACCCTGAAGCGCGCGGCGCGTGACTCGCGGGTGCCGCATCGCGCGGCACAAATCCAGATCCGCGGAACCGACGGCCTTGTAAGCGCGGGCACTCCCGCGTCTTGCAGCGCGAGTCGACGATCGCTACCGCACGGAAACCAGTCTTGTTGTGCCGGATCACTGCTGTATGATCCGCGGCGATGGAAGGGGCCATGATCGGCCAGTACCGCGTCACGGGGGTGATCGGCCAGGGCGGCATGGGCGCCGTCTACGGGGCGGAGCACACGCTGCTCGGCCGGCCTGCCGCGATCAAGATCCTGCTCCCCGAGCTATCGCGCAAGCAGGACGTCGTCCAGCGGTTCTTCAACGAGGCGCGCGCGGCCACTGCGATCCGCCACCCCGGCATCGTCGAGATCTACGACTTCGGGTGGACCGCAGACGGCGCCGCCTTCATCGTGATGGAGCGGCTCGACGGCGAGACCCTCGGGGGCAGGTCGGCGCGCGGCCGGATGCGCTGGCAGGCGGCGCTGGGCGTCGCCCGCCAGATCGCCGGTGCGCTGTCCGCGGCGCACGGCAAGGGGATCGTGCATCGCGACCTCAAGCCGGACAACGTGTTCCTCGTCCTCGATCCCGAGGTGCCGGGCGGCGAGCGGATCAAGCTGCTCGATTTCGGCATCGCCAAGCTCGCGGGCGAGTCGTCGCCGAACGTCCACGCAAACGCGACGAGGACCGGCGTGGTGCTGGGCACGCCGACGTACATGGCGCCCGAGCAGTGCCGCGGCGTCGCGGTCGATCACCGGGTCGATGTCTACGCGCTGGGCTGCGTGGTGTTCGAGCTGTGCTGCGGCCGGCCGCCGTTCGTCGGTGAGGGCGCGGGCGACGTGCTGGCCGCGCACATCCACCTGCCGCCGCCGCGGCTGGCCGAGCTGGGGGTGGACGCACCACCGGCGGTCGAGCAACTGGTCGGTCGCCTGCTCGCGAAGTCTCCTGCCGAGCGGATCCAGACCGCCGACGAGGTGATCCGCGCGATCGACGCGATCACGACCGATCACGTGCCCGCGATGGCGCCGGTGTCGCCGCCGCGGGTCGTCGCGGTGTCGCCGACGTTCACGACGCTGTCCGGCGCTGCGAGCGGGTCGCGGTTGCCGGTCGCGATCGCGCGCCGCGAGCGCCGCTCGATCGCCCTGGTCGCCGCGGTCGCCGCGACGGTCACGGTGGTGGTCGTCGCGGTCGCGATGCGGCGCACCGGCCACGACGCCGCGCCGCCGCCAGCGACGGTGGTCATGAGCCCGACCGCACCGCCGACGCCGCAGCCAGATCCGGTCCCGCCTCCCGCGGTGGCGGCAGCGGCGCCGGTCGCCGCGCCCGCGCCGGAGGTGCCGACGCCGTCGCCGGTCCCGGTCGGATCGGCGGTCGCGACCGCTGCGCCGGCGCCGCCGCCGACAGCGCCGCGCATCGAAGCGGCGCACCCGGAAGCGGCGCACCCGGAAGCGCCGAAGCCCAGCGCAACCGTCGAGCATGCGGCGGCGAAACCCAGCGCAGCCGTCGCTCGCGACGCACCGAAGCCCGCTCCAGCGGTCGAGCACACGGAGGCGAACCCCAGCGCGGTGGTCGAGCACAGCGCGCCGAGATCGACGGCAACGGTCGATCGCAGCGCAGCGCAGCCCAGCGCGGCCGTCGATCACGACGCGTCGAAACCTGCTGCAACGTTCGAGCGCTCCGCGGCGAAACCCAGCGCGGCGCCGGCGACGCCGGTACGCTCCAGGGCCGAGCCGGTGGCGGGTCCGGGCGTGGTCTCGAGCCCGGCCGCGCCGACCACCGTCGACCTCGCGCTCGACAGCACACCGGGGGGGGCGAGCATCTTCCACGCGGGCAAGCTGATCGGCAAGACGCCGTACCATGGCACGCTGGCCCGCCGCGACGCTGACGTCGCGCTGGTCGTCCGGCTCGCCGGCTATAGCGACAAGACCGTCGTGGTGCACGTCAGTCGTGCGATCAACGAGCGCGTCCAGCTCGTACGTGCGCCGCGCGTCCCGCTCGGGCGCAATGACGGCGTGAATCCGTTTGCGGAGTGAACAGGAGGTCCCGATGCGCATGCTGTCGTGTGTAGTGTTCGGAGCGATCGCGGTCGCGGCGGCCCCGCAGCGCGTGCGTGCACAGCCGGCGGCCCCCGCCGCGAGCGCCAAGGCCACCGCGAAGCAGTACGTCGCCGACGGGCTAGCGGCGCAGGGCCGCGGGGACTACGACGCCGCGATCGCGCTGTACCAGAAGGCGTATGACCTGGTGCCGCACCCGGCGCTGATCTTCGACCAGGCGCAGGCGCACCGGCTCGCCGGCCGGCTCGCGCAGGCGCGGGCGCTGTACGCGAGCTATCTCGCCCAGGTCTCGACCGGTGATCTGGCGACCACCGCGCGCGAGTGGATCGCCGACATCGATGCGCGCGAGCCGCCGGCACCTGCGGTGGCGCCGTCCGTGGTTGTCCCGGTGGTGCCCGCGCCGGCGGAGGCGCCCGACAAGGTCGGTGCGACGCTGCGCTTCACCGGCATCGGCACGGCGGCGATCGGTGCCGTGGCCGTCGTCGTGGGCATCGGCTACGCGGTTCATGGCAACACGCTGAGCAACGAGGTCGAGAAGAAGTACGACCCGAGCAAGGTCGCCGCCGGCGAGCGCGCGAATGATCGGGCGACGTTCGATCTGATCGCAGGTGGCGTCCTGGCCGCCGGCGGCGCCGTGCTGTATCTCTGGGGCCGTCAGGTGGATCGGCGCCCGGAGGCGATCGCGGTGCGGCCGATGATGTCGAGCCAGCTGGTCGGGCTGGCGGTGTCCGGATCGCTGTGACCGGAACGCGCGACGCTGCGCCGGCGGGTCACAGCACCGCGGCGATCAGCGCGGTATCGCAGTACTCGGTGATCTCGCGGATCTTGCCGTCGGCGAAGCGATAGATCGAGCAATACGTATTGTGATACGGCTCGCCGGTCTTGGTCGTGACCTTGCCGCGGAACTCGACCGCGACGACGTCGTCGTCGGCGATGAACCGGGTCGCGGTGGCGGTGTACCGGTCCGCGAACCGCGCGAACAGCGGTGTGAACAGCTCGTCGATCACCGCCTGCTTGCCGCGGTAGGTCTTCGACCACTTCGTCGTACCGGTCACGGTGAAGGTGACGTCGTCGGCGCACGTTGATCACTCGTTCGGCAGCGCGCGGCGCTCTTGGTCGCTGCCGATCCAGTGCTCGATGTCGACGATCCGATCGATGCCGTGCTCGACCGCGACGAGCTCGTCCGGCGCGCTGCGGTCACCGACGTAGTGCCGGACCGACTTGGCCGCACCGCCGGCGGGGACGTACGAGGTGTAGATCGACGGCATGTCCGTCACCTTGTACTCCTCGTAGGCGTCGTGCAGCCCGAGATAGCCGTTGTTCTGAAACAGCTGGTCGAGCGCGGCGAGCTGCTCGGGACCGAGCTTGCCGTGCGCGACGCCCTTGGTCTTCACGAACCGGGTGCCCTCGTAGTCGACCACGCCATCGCGGAACACGGTGACCTTGTAGATCGGGCAGAACCCGTGACACGCGGTGCGCTCGATCGTCGCGAGCGGTTCGTGCGCGGCGGCCGGGGCCGGCGCCGAGCTGGAGACGGTGGCGGGGGGCGCCGCACCGCCGCACGCGGCGGCGACGAGCAGGCTGAGGACAACGCGCATGGCAGAAGTGTAGGTCGCGCGGCGCGGGTTGCCGACCGGTCCGGCGGCGAATCGCCGTCGGGAGATCTACCAGAGCGCGGCAGGGGCGCTGGCCAGCCCCGGCGTGACCTGGGGCCGCACCGCCTGCGCGGTCGCCGGCAGCGTCGGCAGGAACCGCGGCGGGCGGCGCGCGCGGGTCGCTTGCTCGAACGCGAACGCGAGCGCGATCAGCCGCGGCTCGGCGAACCGGCCGGCGAACAGCGACACCCCGACCGGGAGCTCGCCGACGAAGCCCATCGGTACCGAGACATTGGGATAGCCGGCGACCGCCGCCGGGCCCGACGATCCGAACACGAACGCATCGCCCTTGCCGAGCGTGGTGACCCACGCCGGGCTGTTGGTCGGCGCCGCGATCGCGTCGAGCTTCAGGGTCGCGATCGTTTCGTCGATGCTGCGCCGCGCGGCCGTGGTCGCCGCGGTGCGCTGCGCCTGGTAGTCGGGATCGGCGAGTGATCCGCTGAACGTCTGCGCGAGATCGAAGATGTCCTGGTTGAAGAACTGGAGCTCGCTGGCGGCGTGCTGGTTGTTGAAGTCGATCAGGCCGGCGAGGTCGCCGGGGTGGCGGCCGGGCGTCCGAGCGAGATACGCATTGATGTCGTGCTTGAACTCGTTGAGCAGCGCCGGAAACTCGTTGGCGTTGACGATGTCCTGGAACGGCAGGCTGACCTCGACCGGGACGGCGCCGGCGCGGCGCAGGGTGGCGATGAACTGCGCGAACACCGCGTCGGTCTCCGGATCGCCGCCGGTGACCTCCTTCCACACGCCGATCCGCTTGCCGACCAGCGCGCGCCGGTCGAGGAACGCGGTGTAATCGGGCGCGATGTGGCCGGCGCTCGCCGCGGTCGCCGCGTCGTCGGGATCGACGCCCGCCACGACGGACAAGAGCACCGCGGCGTCGGTCACGTTGCGCGCCATCGGCCCCGCGGTGTCCTGCTCGGCCGAGATCGGGACGACGCCGCTGCGGCTGATCAGGCCCAGGGTCGGCTTGATGCCGACGATGCCGTTGGCGCCGGACGGGCAGACCACGGAGCCGTCGGTCTCGGTGCCGATCGCGACCACCGCGAGGTTCGCCGCGATCCCCGCGCCCGAGCCGCTGCTCGAGCCGCACGGGTTGCGATCGAGCACGTATGGATTGGCGGTCTGGCCGCCGACGCCGCTCCAGCCGCTCGACGACAGGCTCGATCGGAAGTTGGCCCACTCCGAGAGGTTGGTCTTGCCGAGCACCACCGCGCCGCCGGCGCGCAGCTTGCGAACCAGGAACGCGTCGCGGTCGTGGCGCGCCTGGAGCAGCGCCTCGGAGCCGGCGGTGGCGCCGGCGATCCGGGTATCGACGTTGTCCTTGAGCAGGACCGGGATGCCGTCGAGCGGGCCGCGCAGCTGACGGGTGGCGCGGCGGACGTCGCTCGCGATCGCCTCGAGCAGCGCGGTCGGGCTGGTCGCGATCACGGCGTGCAGCTCGGGGTCGAGCTCGGCGATCCGGCCGAGGTAGAACGCGGTGAGCTCGAACGAGCTGAGCCGGCCGCGATCCATCGCGTCCTGGAGCTCGGGGATCGTCGAGCGCTCGAGATCGATGCCGCGCACGACGGGATCGCCGTGGCGTGCCGGCGCGCCGGGGGCAGCGATCGCAGCGCCGGAATCGAGCGCGAGGGCCGCCGCGGCGGCGGCGAGCAGCATCGTCGTGTGACCTGGAATCCGCATGACCGACCTCCGACGTGGGTTGTTCGGCCGCGACGCTAGGCCTCGCACAGTGGCAATTCAAGTCGCAGTTGCGATTCCCTCGCTCACTCCCGACAACGCAGGTTGCGCCGGTGTACTGGCATACGTAACCTCGCGCCCGAGACGCGGGCGCCGGGCGCCGCGGTCGCGATTCGCGCGCCCGGCGGCTCAGCGATTGCGGCCGAGAAATGGTTCCAGCGTGCGAACGAAGGCCTCGGGCTCCTCGAAGAACGGCAGGTGGCCGCTGCGCTCGAACACCGCGAACTGCGAGCCGGCGACCGCCTTGTGGATCTTGTACGCGACCGACGGTGCCACGTTGATGTCGTAGCGGCCGGTGATCACCAGCATCGGGAACTTGAACTTGCGGAGCTCGGGATTGAGGTCGAACCGCGCGACGTCGTGCTCGATCGTGTCGTTGACCGGCTTGTTGAACACCGCGACCGGGACCTGGGCGATGAACGCGTCGCGCTTCTCCGGCGCGTAGAACAGCCATTGGAAGTACTCGCGGAGCGCCGCCGCGGTCGCGTCGGCGTCGCCCAGCGCATCGGCGAACGCGAAGCTATCGGAGCGCTCCTGGCCCTCGGGAAAGATGTCCTTGAACAGGTACACGT
>Ga0302323_100004003_pt1 | contig 11995 bp, 12 predicted proteins | sample Fen_T0_3_FD_201950 | JGI IMG/M metagenome (GOLD analysis project Ga0302323, IMG submission 201950) | Peat permafrost microbial communities from Stordalen Mire near Abisko, Sweden - Fen_T0_3 | ecosystem: Environmental > Terrestrial > Soil > Wetlands > Permafrost | place: Sweden: Abisko... | reverse complement strand
AGGGAAGTCGCCAGGACCAGGCAAATCGTCCTGCCATCGGCATTCGGCGAGGGGTGTTCCCACCCTCTGGTTCCAAAGCAGGACGTCGAGGATGCGCTCAAAAAAGGCGTGGGAATGTCGGAGCCCGTCGGTGGCGGGGTGGCCGGGGATTCTCCAACCCGAAAAATACACAACGAAAGGGTGGGCCCGCCTGTCGAGGAACCCGTGGGTGGCCTGGCCGGCGAGGAAGGCCATGCCGGGATGGTCGGGTCCCCAGCCCCTGTTGAGAGCCTCGCGACGGAACCGCGCCAAGAACTCCCCCCAGCTCCGCCGGTGCAGCCGGGTGCCGTAGAGGAAGGCCCCCGGCTTCGTTCGGCGGTTGTGGTAGAACACGTCGGGCCCCTGGCAACCCAACCTGAAAGCGGGGTCTGAGAACCGCGAGACCCAACCGTCGGGGAGGCAACGGGCGGCTTCCCGACCGAGAAGGATGTGGGCAATTTGCGACGGCATGGAGGAACTGTAACGTTGGATGCTTTTTGATACTAGACATTTCTTTGGGGCTGTGGTAAAAACCTTCCTGCATACGAGACGCCGCTGTAGCTCAGTTGGTAGAGCAGTGGACTGAAAATCCACGTGTCACCAGTTCGATTCTGGTCGGTGGCAGCGCAACGCTCCGGATTATTCCGGGGCGTTTTTTTTGCCCGAAGCCTGAATCCTCAGAATTAACCCGAAGAAACTATTCTTAACACCTCCATCGAAGAAGTGTATGCTCATAAAGATTTCTTCTCGCTGGAGGTTTCATGACCAATCATCAACGGAGCGTCAGGCTCACCGCATCCGGGGTCACTTTGCTTGTGCTGGCCCCGTCGGTTTTGGTCGGGTGCCAAATGGTGAGCCTGTCACCGGCCCGACTCCTTCAGGTGTTCTTGAAGGCTGTCCCCCGGGGCCGCTTTTTTTATAGGCAAAACTTTCCCATAAGGACGATACTGGAACCATGAACCATACGCTTCGGATCACCTTGGCCCTGCTGGTCGGGGTGACGACCTCTTTGACGGCCCAAAACACCACCCGGTGGGACCTCTTTCAAGCCCTCGATTGGGAAGGACGACAGGCCTTCCTGAACCAGAACCCCACCACGCCGTGGGAGGAGGACTTTCTATTGAAGGCCCTCGACTCGGACGATACGGCGGGGATCGAAACGGGGGCCGTGAACGAAGTTGCGGTAAAGACCGCTGTTGCGATCAAGCTGGTGAAACTACTGGTGGCCCTTCCTTCCACCAAGGCAGCCCCGGCCATAGCCCGGCTTCCCCTTCAGTACCGCGACCCCGTGCTCCGGGGCGAATCGTGGTTGGGCCTGGCCCAACTGGGAGACCGCACAGTGGTTTCCTCACTGATCCGAACGCTGGCCAGCCTCAACGACAGCACCCAAAGGGGACGGGGCGAAGAGCTCCAGGCCTCGTACTCCATCCAGGCCCTAGGGGTGCTCAAGGCCCCTGAGGCGTTTCGGGCCGTGACGGCGGCCTCGTTGGGTTGGTACTCTCCGGCCAGCGGTGTCAGGGCCTTGGCCAAGAGGACCCTCTCCCAACTTGTCCCCGACGTGGGAAAGGCCACCCTCGACTTGTTGGCCGACGAAGACCTGACCTTGAAGGAAGGGATATTCCAGGGGGTCCTCGACCAGGGCGACCCGGTATACATGGCCCAGGCCGCCGCCGCCATCCTCGGGCCTCTGGTCCGATACCGAGCCCAGGGCAAGAACGACCAGGACAGGACGGCCAGGATGCTCCTCGCCACCCTGGTGGGAGCCCAGAAGTCCCCCTCTCCCCCGGTCGCCCTCGTGCCACCGATCAAGATGCTGCTCACCAAGGGTGACAACCCCCAGGCCATGGTCCAGTCCATCAGGCTCCTGGCGAAGATCGACGACCCGTCGGCCCTGGCCCTCCTGTCGACCACCCTGACGGGGTACAACGCCCGGCAGAAGGTGGGGACAAACACGGCTGCCGACCTGATCTTGGTGAAGGAACTGTTCCAGGCCTTGGCCCAGACAGGCAAGGCCTCCGCCCGTCCTCCCTTGGACGAGGCACGCTATAGCGACTACACCGCCGCCCTGACCCGGGACGCCGAGGCCGCCCTGGCCCAGCTTCCGAAGTGAGCCCCCGTCCCTGGCCGGGCTTGGCTTGGGCTCTCGGCCTTCTGGTGCTGGCCTTCGGATCCCAGGCGGGGGCCGCCTGGGGGTGGATGCTCGTCTTGGGGAGGGGCTCCAACCTGACTCTCCTGGCTGGGGTCGCCAACCTGACCGCCTTGACGGCCGTCTCGGCCCTCGGGTTTTGGTGGTCGAAGGAACCGCCGGCGTTCCGGCTTCCCAGACTTTCGGGTCTGTTCTGGTTGGGATTGGGCCTCTCGGCCGTCGGCGGCACCGTGGTCCTGGGCGAGCTGGGGAACGTGACCACCTGGGTAGTCCCCCTTCCCCCGGAGTTGGCCCGGTTGTTCAACCAACTGACCGAGGGTCCCCTTTGGGTCTCGTTGTTCACCCTGGCCATCGTGGCTCCCTTGACCGAGGAGACCCTGTTCCGGGGACTCCTGCTCCGAAGTTTCGAGCGGCGCTACGGGGTGTGGCCGGGACTTGTCCTGTCGAGTGCCCTGTTCGCTGCCTTCCATTTGAACGTCTGGCAGGCGCTGGCGGCCTTCGTGGCCGGGCTGTACCTAGGCTGGATCTACCTGAGAACCAGGTCGCTGGGTCCGCCCATGGTCGTCCATGGGGTCTTCAATGGTCTACCCGTGGCCCTGGCCGCCCTGGGAATGACGGTGCCCGGGTACAACACCCCGGTCGCGGGAACCGTGGAATTCCAGCCGTGGCCCTGGGTTCTGGGGGGAGTGGTCGTGTTGGCGGCCGGACTGGGACTGACTAGAAAGTGGGCGCCGTTGCCCCCCCCTCCGGTTTCTGATACAGTGGCGCCATGAACGATGCCCAGCTGTACAAGCTGCCCCAAGGCACCGAGCGCCTCGTCCTCGACGAAGCCTTCCGTCGGCAGGTTTTGACCCACAGGGTCCAGAACCTCTTCACTTCCTGGGGCTACCAACCGGTGCAAACCCCCGTTTTTGACTTTTACGACCTGTACGCCCCGTTTTTGGGGACGAAATCCGACACCGTGTACCGCCTGGTCGACAGGGAGGGAGACCTCCTGGTCCTCCGGTCAGACATCACGCTTTTCTTGGCCCGGTCCATGGGCGTGGTGCTGTCCGAAGGGCACGCGCCGCTCCGGGTATGCTACGCCGACACCATCTTGCGGCATCAGCACTTGGAAGACATCTCGGCGAACGAATTCTACCAGATAGGCGCCGAGTTTATCGGCTCGAAAGGCCCCGACGGCGACCTGGAGCTCCTGCTCCTCCTCGATGAAATCCTGAACCTGCTGCGCCTGAAAGACGCCCGGATCCACCTGGGAAGCCGGGCCCTTTTCGACGCGGCCTTTCCGGCTCTGTCCCCCGCAGAACGCAGGGGCCTGCTGGAGGCTGTATCGCTCCGTCGCTGGTCGGAGGTCGGTCCCCTGGCTTCGGTATTTTCCTACCAGGGCAACGCCGCAGGGGCCCAAGCCCTGAGCTCTGTCTCCGGACTGACCCCGGCGGTAAGGGACGAGTTGTTGGCCTTGGCCGACAGGGCCACCACCCTCGAGACCCTGGGCTTGGGGGACCGGTTCCGGGTCGACCTGAGCGAAGTGGGTCGCCACGACTACTACACAGGCCTGGTCTTCCAGGTCTACCAACCAGGACTCGGCGATGCCCTGGCCACCGGTGGCCGGTACGACAAGCTTTTCTCACAGTTCGGCCTGGACTCTCCGTCGGTGGGATTCAGCCTGCACCTGGGCAAGGTGGAAAAGCTGGTCGACCTCGGCGACCTCGCCGCTCCGTCCGCCGCGGCTTCGGCTCCCGGGGCCACCTTTGTCGAAAAGGTGACCAACGCCCGAAAACTCAGGGCCCAAGGGAGGAACGCGACGTTATGAAACCCGAACCTCTCACCCTGGCGCTTCCCAAGGGACGGCTTTTCGACAAAGTCCAGGAACATTTCGGCCAACGCGGTTTGCGGTTCGACTTTGGCGACCGCAAGCTCACAGCCCTGGACGAGACAGGCACGCTCAAGATCATCCTCGTGAAGAACGCCGACCTTCCCACCTATGTTCATCATGGCATCGCGGGCCTGGGGGTCTGCGGCGACGATGTGGTTTACGAATCGGGCCACGAATTCACCCACCTCCTCCCCCTGGCTTTTGGGTCCACGAAGATGGCCCTGGCCGCCCGGAAGGACCACATCAGGGACGAGTCCCCGGGTCACCTGACCATAGCCACCAAATTCACCCGATTCACCCGAGACTACTTCCATGGCCTGGGAATTCCCGTCAAAATCATCCGCCTCGACGGATCGGTGGAACTGGCTCCGGTGTTGGGTCTGGCACCCTACATCGTCGACCTGGTCGAAACGGGTTCGACCCTCAAGGCCAACGGCTTGGAGGTCCTGGAGACCTTGAAGACCATAGGAGTCAACCTTTTCGCAAACACCGCCTATTTCAAATTGCGTTATCAGGAAATCGGCCGCCTGGTCGATACTTTGAAAGGTGCTGAACTGAAAAAATGAGGAAGCCATGAGCCGTGCCACCATTGAACGATTGACCAAGGAAACCAAGATCCGACTGAGCCTCGACCTCGATCGAAGGGACGCCCCCCAGGTGTCCACGGGGTTGCCCTTCTTCGACCACATGCTCACAGCCTTGGCGTTTCATGGCGGTTTCTACCTGGAGATCGGTGCCGAGGGCGACCTCCAGGTCGACGCCCACCACCTGGTCGAGGACACGGGGTTGGTCCTCGGCGACGCGTTCAAGACAGTCCAGGAGGCCCGGGGCGGGGTGGTTCGTTACGGTCACAGCGTCATCCCCATGGACGAGGCCCTTTCCGAGGTCACCATCGACGCCTGCGGCCGGCCCTACTGGGTCTACACCGCCGACTGGCCCCAAACCCACGCGGGAACCTTTGATCTGAGCCTGGTGAGGGAGTTCGTCATCGCCTTCACGAACCGGGCGCAGGTCAACCTCCACGCCCATTGCCGCTACGGTTCCAACGGCCACCACATGGTCGAAGCCCTGTTCAAGGCCCTGGGGAAGGCCCTGGCCCAAGCCTACGCTCCCCGGGACGGCGGTGCTGCGGCGATGTCGACCAAAGGTGTAATCTAAGTCTGGGCAAAAGGTCGTGGTGGGTTTAGGATGCAAAGGATTTCGTCATGAACAAAAGCGACACAGACAAAGTCCTGAGGTCCATGCCTTCGGAAGGCTTCCTCAAGGTCACCCGCCCCCCTGCCCCCGACGTTAGTCCCGAAACCAAGGTCCAGTTAATCCGTAAGGGAAAACAGTTGTTCAACCGTTGCGAGATCGAACAGGCCAAAAAGATCTTCGTGGCGACACGGTATTCCGACGGAATGATCCGTCTGGGCGACCTGTACGCCGGCCAAAAGGACTACCTTTCGGCCTTCCAAATGTACAAGCTGGCCCCCGCCCCCGACAGGGCGGAGGCCATGATCCAAAAGTTGACCGCCGTTCTGAAGAACTGGCTTAAGGAGTGACCCGGATGGCCGGTTTTGACCACGACCAGCACGAGGAGTTGGACCACCCTGCTCACGGTCCCGACCTTCCCGAGGGGAACGATCCCATCACCGAGCTCTCGAAAAAGGGCTACAACTACCTCAAAGAGGGAGTACTGGCCGAGGCCCAAGGGGCGTTCCTTGAGTTGCTCGAGATGGAACCCAAGAACAACTACGCCTTGGTCGGACTGGGCGACGTTTCCCGGAAACGGGGGGAATTCGAGAAGGCCACGGGCTTCTACCAGGAATGCCTCCGCCAACACCCGAACAATAACTACGCGCTGTTTGGTCTGGCCGATTCCTACAAGGCTCTGGGGCTCTACCATCGGGCCCTGGATATTTGGGAAGAATACCTAAAGCAAGACCCCGAGAACGTCACCGTGCTGACCCGGGTGGCCGACGCCTACCGCAAGGTCAGGAGTTTCAGCCATTCCAAGGAAACCTACCTCAAAGTACTCGAAAAGGACGGATCGAACGCCTACGCGCTCATTGGGCTGGGTCACCTGTTCTACGACTTCAAGGACTACCGAGAAGCCCTGAAGTCCTGGGAGAAAATGTACTCCCGAAACCCCGAAGGTGCCGACATCCGAGTGCTCACCTCCCTGGGCAACTGCCACAGAAAGCTCAAGTCCTACGCCGATGGGATTCCGTATTTCGCGAAAGTACTGGAGGGTCACCCCGACAACTTCTACGCTCTCTTCGGCATGGCCGACTGCTACCGGGGCCTGAACCGGAGCCTGGAATCCCTGGACTACTGGAACCGCATCCTGCAGTTTGACCCCCAGAACAAAGTGATCCTGACCCGGGCGGGGGACGCCCTGCGGAGTCTGGAGAGGTACGCCGAGGCAGAGGCCTCGTACAAACAGGCCCTGAACATCGAGTTTGACCTCTACGCTGTGCTGGGCCTCGCCCTGGTCCACAAGGCCCAGGGACACTACGCGGAAGCCCTGGTTTCCCTCCAGGGTATTTTGCGCAACGATGCCAATAACCCCAGGATCTACCAGGAAATGGCCGAGTGCTACCTCGCCCTGAACCAGAAGGACGAAGCGGTGAAGATCCTGGGGGTTTTCCAGCGTCGGGGCATCAAAAATTCTCAAATCAACGAACTGATGAACCGTCTGCGGTGAAGCCGGTGCGGTTCGCGTCGTTGGCAGTGCTCCTCGTCCTCGCCACCTCTTCGGTCGCCCAACCAGCGTCCCAAGCGGGTCGACCCTTCGAAGCCGGAGTCGTGTTCCATGCCTTCGAGGAAGCCTACCCGGATTGGGTAACGGTTCACTCCAGCTTGGCCGAACCCGCACTGACGGTGGATGGAAAGGACTTCGTCTGGGCCGAAGGTCGGCTCCTGGCCCCGGAGCAAGCGTCCCAATGGGCCGATTTTGCCCCCCAGCCCTTCTACGAATACCCGGCGGAGGCCCCCGACGTGGCGTCTTGGTCCGACGCCCAGGTCGCCGAGGCCGAGGCCCGGATCACCGACAGACGGAACGGACCCCTGCGCCGGAACTCGAGTTTCTTCGATGCACTTTGGGGTGTTCACAATCGAGGCACCGCCGACAGCGCCCAGAGAAGGGTGCGCTTCCTCGGGCTCAGAGTCACCGTCCATCAATCCCTGGTGGCGCCCTTGGTCCGGGTGGAAGCCCGGCTCCAGACGACCCGGGCGCACGACCCCACCCTCGACGCCTTCCTCAAGACATTGACGGGCCTGGACGGCTACAACTGGCGCGACATCGCCGAGACCCAGAGCCGGAGCAACCACGCCTACGGAGCCGCCATCGACTTGATCGCCGGCAACTACCGGGGCCGAAACCCTTATTGGCTGTGGGCGGCCCAGGAAGACGGTCAGTGGTACCGGGCCGCCTGGGCCCATCGCTGGGAACCCCATCCCGCCTTGGTCCGGGCCTTCGAGGCCGAGGGTTTCATCTGGGGCGGAAAATGGCTGCTGTTCGACACCATCCACTTTGAGTATAGGCCCGAGATCTTGGTGCTGAACAAGCTACGCTAGGGGATTTGCACGCAGGGGCGCAGAGCTAGCAGAGCCGCGAGGGAAGACGGATAGTTGGTTGGCTTCGGGTTTGACGTCCGCTTCGAACCCGAAGTTCGCTAACCCTCTTTGCCTCTTCTCTGCGCCTTAGCACCCTCGGCGCCCCTGCGTGGGAATTTCAGAAAGGCAAGAAGAGAGTCTTCGTCTGGTCCAGAGGCTGGTCGGCGGCCAGGGCCACCAGACCCTTGTCGAAGGGCAAGAACGATGACTTGGGCAACACCTTCGCCAGCGCACTCTTCGGGTCCACAGCGGCCATGAGCCGGTTCCCCTTGTCCCGCAATTCCCACGCAGCAACCTTCCACAATTGCAACGCCGCGGTCTCGCCACCGGGGCGGTACCAGAGATCCCGGGCCGAAAGGGGTTTCAGCACTCCGTTGGAAGGGGCAAAACGAAGGAAATTGTTGAGGAACTTCTGGAAAAAGGGAAGATCGGGGTAGAGACCCGTCTCTACCAGCCCATCGAACACCACCGAAAGACCGGCGATGAGCTTGCCGTCCTCGGCCTGGGCCACCAGACAGGTCTGAAGGGGAAAACCGAAGGGCTTGCGGGAGTGGAGGGTTTTCAGTTCGTCGGCGGTGACCGCTGGCGCCAATTCGGAACCGAGATGGAACTGGTTCGTCCCTTCGGCGAAGCCGTCCCAATCCTTGTCCTCGGCTGACCTTACTCGGACACCGGCCAAGGGTTTGGGGGGACGATTTGTCGTTCGGGCAAACAGATAACGAATGCGACCCTCGACGGTTTCGGTAGCCCAAGTCTTGGCCGCCCGCTGGGAGGCTTCGCTGTCTTGCTGGATGGCAGCGATGAACAGAATATCGGGACCAGCAGCCTTCCGGGCCAGTTCCAAGGCCTTGAAATACAGCGTCGTCGCCAATCCCCGGCGCCTGTGGTCGGGATGGACGACGAGGCCGTAGATGCGCCCCAGCGGGCGCATCTTCCCTTGAAACCGCCCCGTGCTCAGCGACACGTACACCATGCCGGCTAGCGAACGATCCGCAGGGCTCTCAGCGACCACTCCCAGGGAACCTGGATGGAGGGCCATGGTCACCTCATACGGGTCGAAGAGGCTGCGATACACGACGGAAAAGGCCCCCGAATCCGGACTCATTTCGACGAGTTGGCGGATGGCGGAGCCGTCTTGTGGCGCCATGGCGCGTACGGTGTAGTCCATGGCTGAAGTCTACATCACAAATTCCGACAGGCATAGAAAAATTGATGACTATTTTATTCGACAAGTTTCCCAATCCTGAAAAACAGGGTTAAGATGTGAAAGTGAGCCGGTCGGCCAGGAGGCTGTTGCGTGTCGGGAAGAATCGGAATTCCGTTGGAGCGATCCCCGGGGGAGCGTCGTGTGGCGCTGGTCCCCGCCCATGTGGGATCGCTGATCAAGTCAGGCTTTGAAGTGTGCATCGAGAAGGGAGCGGGAGAAAGTTCCGGATACACCGATGCAGCGTATCAGGCTGCGGGGGCCCAATTGGTCCCTGACGCGGCCACTGTTTGGAAGACCAGCGACGTGGTCCTCACTGTCAGGTCGGGAGCCGCATCGTCGGTGACCATCGATCCGAAGTGGCTCAAGACGGGCCAGGTCGTGATCGGCATGATGGACCCTTGGTCACCCCATGACTCGTTTCAGGCCTTCCAGAAGGCCGGGGTGAGTGCGTTCTCTATGGAACTCATCCCCCGGACCACCAGGGCCCAGGCCATGGACGTGCTTTCCAGCCAGGCCAACCTGGCGGGGTACAAGGGAGTGTTGCTCGCCGCCGAGCTTCTCCCCAAGATGTTCCCCATGAGCATGACGGCGGCGGGGACCATCATCCCTGCCAAGGTCTTCGTTCTCGGCGCTGGGGTGGCGGGATTGCAGGCCATCGCCACGGCCCGGAGGCTGGGCTCGGTGGTCAGCGCGTTTGACGTCCGTGCCGCCGTCAAGGAGCAGGTACAGTCCTTGGGGGCCAAGTTCGTGGAGTTCGACGTGGGTGACGCCTCGGGAAGCGGCGGCTACGCCAAGGAACTGACGCCCGAGCAGCAGGCCAAGCAGAAGGAATTGATGGCCGCCTACGTCACCGACATCGACGTCATCGTGTCGACCGCGGCCATTCCGGGCCGGCCCTCCCCCAAGCTCATCACCGAGGCCATGGTGAAGTCCATGCCCCCGGGGTCGGTCATCGTCGACCTGGCCAGCGAGAAGGGTGGCAACTGCGAGCTGACAGAGCCGGGCAAGACAGTGGTCAAGCATGGGGTGACCATCTGCGGCCCGCTGAACATCGCCTCGACGGTGTCCTTCCACGCCAGTCAGCTCTACTCCAAGAACATCACCACGTTCCTGTTGAACCTGGTGAACAAAGAGAAACAACTCGTGATCGACACCAAGGACGACATCGTGGCGGCCACTCTCCTCACCCACCAAGGGAAGCCCGGGAGCGAAAAGCTGGCGGGCATCCTGGGTCTGACATCCATCCCCGGAGGCAATTGATGGACCCCATCGTCCTCGCACTCATGCTTTTCACCCTCTCGGTGCTGATCGGTTTCGAGGTCATCACCAAGGTTCCCCCCATCCTCCACACGCCGTTGGTGGTGGCCAGCCACGCCATGGCGGCCATCATGGTCGTCTCGGCCATCGAGATCGCCGGCAACGCCGGTGATACACTGGCGGCCCAAATCCTGGGAGGCATAGCGTTGTTGCTAGGGGTGATCAACGTGGTCGGCGGTTATGTCATCGCCGACCGCATGCTCGCGAACTTCAAGTCAGGCAAAGCCAAGACCGGCGCCAAGGGGAAGTCATGAACTTCGACACTGTGAGGGCAGCGATCCAATCGCTGACCCCCATCTTCTACCTCATCACCGTCGTGATGTTCATTTTCGGACTCAAGCTGCTCCAGTCGCCCCGAACGGCGCGCCGGGGCAACCTGCTTTCGGCGGTGGGCATGCTCATCGCCATCGTCGCCACTCTGCTCGGCCAGGGCATCCTGAACTACGCCACGGTGCTCTCCATCATGGCCGTGGGGTCGGTGGTCGGCGTGTTCATGGCCTACAAGGTCAAGATGACCGATGTTCCCCAGTTCGTCGCCATTTTGAACGGCTTCGGGGGCGCGGTCTCGGCCGTGGTCGGCATCGCCGAGTTCCTGGTGTTCTTCCACACAGGCCAGACCCCTGGCGGAGTTCCCAAGACCCAATTCCTGACGGCCGTGGCCGCCGACGCCTTCATCGGAACGCTGACGTTCTGGGGCAGCCTCGTGGCCTTCGGAAAACTCCAGGGCATCATGTCGGAGAAGTCGTTCCTGTTGCCAGCCAAGAACGTGTTCAACAGTCTGTTCCTCCTCACCGCCCTGGTCATGGGTACCCTGCTCGTGGTCACTTCGGGTACGGTGGACACCACGATGTCGTGGATCTTCCTCGGTTCGGTTATCCTGGCTGCGACCCTTTTGGGTCTGACCCTGGCCATGGCTGTCGGCGGGGCCGACATGCCCATCATCATCGCGCTGTTCATCAGCTACGCCGGCCTTTCGGCGTCGGCCCTGGGGTTCACGAACGCGAACTACGGCCTCATCATGGCCGGTAGCCTCGTCGGTGCGTCGGGACTCATCCTGACCAGGAGCATGGCCAAGGCCATCAACCGGAACTTCTGGGCCATCTTGCTGGGGAACATCACTCCTCCCTCAACCACCAGCGTTTCGAAGGACGACATCTACGCCGGGCGCATCAAGGCGACCACTCCCGACGAGTACGTGGGCATCCTCGACGCGGCCCAAACCGTGGTCATCGTCCCCGGGTACGGTATGGCCGTGGCCCAGGCCCAGGGCGCGTGCCGGGACCTGTTCAACGAACTCATCGCCGATGGCAAGGAAGTGTACTTCGCTGTCCACCCCGTGGCCGGGCGCATGCCGGGTCACATGAACGTGCTGTTGGCCGAGGTGAACATCCCCTACGACAGGCTCAAGGAGCTCGACGAATCGAATGAGATTCTCGAGAGCGCTGACGTGGCCATCGTGCTCGGCGCGAACGACGTCGTGAACCCCATGGCCCGGGACGCCAAGGACACGCCCATCTACGGCATGCCTATTTTGAACGTCGACCGGGCCGGAAGCATCTTGGTGATCAAGCGCAGCCTCAGTCCTGGGTTCTCGGGCATCCCCAACCCGCTTTTCGTTTTGGACAAAACATTGATGATGTTCATGGACGCGAAACCCGCGTTGCAGGAGCTGGTGAAGGCCTGGAAGGATCGATAGTCGATTTCCAGGCGAAGAAGCAGAGGAGACGAAGGCGCCGGGGGGACCCTGGCGCTTTTTTTTGGTTTTGGGGAAAAGGAAAAGGACAAGAGGAGCCTAGGAATGAGGAATTTCGAGGATGGGGCGAACGGTCGG
>Ga0302323_100004002_pt1 | contig 11996 bp, 6 predicted proteins | sample Fen_T0_3_FD_201950 | JGI IMG/M metagenome (GOLD analysis project Ga0302323, IMG submission 201950) | Peat permafrost microbial communities from Stordalen Mire near Abisko, Sweden - Fen_T0_3 | ecosystem: Environmental > Terrestrial > Soil > Wetlands > Permafrost | place: Sweden: Abisko... | reverse complement strand
CGCCGGTCTCAGCGCGCCAGACGTTCGGCGTCCAGCGCAACTGGGATCCGTAGCCGTCGTCGATGCTACCGAAGCGCAGGCCGCTCACCCGGCCGGCCAGGGTGAGGCCGGAGACGACCTCGACGGAGGCTTCGGCCCAGTAACCGCGCGCGTCCAGTGACGCGCGCTGCGGCCACGGCCCAACCTTTGTGAAGGCCGTACCAAAGCGGGTCCACATGTATTCGGCCACGACGGTGATGCCCTTGTGCGTGATCTGCACGTCACCACCGGCGAGGTCCTGCCGGAGGTCGCCCTGGCGCACCCCACTGGGAAGCGATGCACGCGCGGAGTTGCGCAGGTAGGGTCCGCGGGAGAAGGACGTCCCGAAACGAAGGGCCGCACTGACGCGGTAGGTCAGGCGCGCCTCGGTCGAGACGCCGTCTTTGTCCGTGAGCGATTTCGTCGCCGAGAGTCCCGGTGTCCCCTGGAGCAGAGCCAGCCGATAGCGCAGACCGCCCTCCTGGCCGAACAACTCGACGCCGGTATCCCAATAGTGCTCGGAGGCGATCGCCGCCGACGCATAGTCGACAGTGGCGGGGTTGTACGCAGAGCCTGTCCCTTGAGCGGGGCTCGTCGACGCGGCCGCCGAGCTGGACCCGTAAGCAGTGGAGTCCGACGATTGCGCGGCCGGCCACCACCCGACCAGGTCACGCGGACTCGTGGGTAGCGACGCATTGTGCACGGGCAAGAGGTACTGCGCCAGGAGCGGTGCGCCAATCAGTGGCTGCCGGCTGGGATAGGCGCGTTCCTGCCAGGCGCCGACCGTGAGCGGCAGCAGCCCGGCGCGCAGCCCCAGGCGGCGGTCGAAGCGCATCTCGCCGTACAGCCCGTAGAGCCATGGATCGCTCCCGTCGGCACTGAAGAGGTCGATGACGACTTTGGCGCGGTCGCCGTACTGAAGCTGTCCGTAGAGGCGCAGCCACAGCCGATCGAAGTTCGTTGTGCCGTCGCTCGTCTCGTTGGTCGAGCCCGACTTGACGTTCGAGAGCGTGAAGGCCGCGTCAGTGCCCCACTTGAACGACCACGCCAGCGTCTCCTTGAAATACTCGGTCTGCTCCCCACCCGCGGGCGCCTGCGGCTCAGCGCCCTGTGCCGCAGCGACCGCCACCAGCAGCAACGCCGCACCCAGCACGGCAGGCCTCAAGACACCGTTTCTTTCGCTGGACTCGTGCATGCCCCCTCCCAAGCCCTCAGGCGGCGCGCCGCCCTTCGACGTCCTGCGACACGGCCGACAGATCAGCGAGTATCTCCGCGACGCTCGCGTAGCGCCGAGCCGGATCCTTCTCCAGACAGCGCAGGATGACCGCGGCCAGGGCCTCTGGAATCGCGGCGTGGATGCTGCGGGGATCCGGCGGTGCGGACTGGAGGTGCTTAAGGACGACCGCCATGGCGGACTCGCCCTCGAACGGCAGCCGCCCGGCAAAGATCTCGAAGAGCACGACCCCGAGCGAGTAGATGTCGGAGCGCGCGTCGGCCGGACGCCCCTGGGCCTGCTCGGGCGAGAGGTAGTGCGGCGTGCCCATGACGACGCCGGTGCCGGTAGCCCCCGCGTCGTCGAGCGCCGACACGCGGGCGATGCCGAAGTCCATGATCTTGAGCTCGCCTGTCTCGGGCACGATCAGCATGTTCTGCGGCTTCACGTCGCGGTGCACGACCCCTTCGCGGTGCGCCGCCTCAAGGCCGTGACACATCTCCTTCGCGATGCGCAGCCCGACGGGTAACGGTAGGGCGCCCTTTTGGCGTATGAGGTCCTTGAGTGGAACGCCGTCGACGTACTCCATCGAGATGCAGGGCACCCCGTCGACCTCGTCGAGATCGTGGGTCCGCAGCACGTTGCGGTGGGTCACGCGGCGCGCCAGCTTCAGCTCCTGCTTGAAACGCTCGATCAGGCTCGGGTCCTCGGCGAGCACGTCGGGGCGCAGGATCTTGAGGGCCACCTCCTCGTCGAGCCGGCGGTCGTGCGCCCGGTAGACGATGCCCATTCCGCCGCGACCCAGGACGCCGCGTATCTCGTAGCGGCCGCCCACGACTCCCCCTGTCGCGAGGGCCGCCGTGCCGCGTGAGGTGTGCGCGCCGAGGACCACGGTCTCCGCCGGCAGCGCCTCGTCGCCGCGACGCACGGCCGCGCGCCCCTCGCGGAGAAACTCGATCAGGTGCTCCTTCTCGCGCAGGTCGCCCAGCAGCCCCGAGAAAGCCCGTGCGAGCGCCCCCACCTCGTCGGAGGATTGAATCGCCACGGCCCCGGAGTACGAGCCGTCGCGCGCCTTCTCGACCAACGTGACCAGCCGTTTCAGCGGGCGCACGAGCCGCGCAGCCGCCAGATAGCCGGCCAGCAGGGCCAGCCCCGTGACGAGCGACGCCCCCGTGAGCAGGCTCGCTCGAAACTCGCGGAAGTCGGCCATCTCCTCGTTGAGGCTACGCAGCGCGAGCGCGGTTCCCAGGCGCTCTCCACCGGCGGACGTGAGCGGAATCGCAAGCCCGACGTAGCGCTCCCCCGCCAGGTCGATCGAGAAGCGTCCCGTGGCTTCCAGTGCCGGTCCGCTCGCCAGTCGCGCCGCAAGCGCCGCCTCGCGCGGCCCGAGCGACGACACCGAAAGCCGCGAGGCGCCCGCGCCCTGGCCGACGATGAAGGCCACCTCGCTGTGGGTCATCTCGCGCAGGTGGCGGGCCACGGCCTCGTTGAGCGCGTAGCCCGCGACGAGGACGCCGACGAAGTCGGCGCCGGTCTGCATCGGCACAGCCACCGCGTGGTAGAGCCGATCGCCCTGGCGCCAGAGTGTTGCGGCCTCCTCGCCCTCGAGCGCCCGGGCGACGATCGGAGCGCCAGCCAGGTCGTCGCCTTTGGCCTCCGGCTGGTCGCTGCGCGCGAGCAGCCGGCCCTGCGGGTCGGTGGCCACGAAGAAGTCGGCTTTCAGGTCCGTGCCACGCTCCCGCAGCATGTCGAGGATCGTCGGCGGGTCCGCTGTCCGCACCGCGGCCTTGAAGTAGGGATCGTTAGCGAGCACGCGCACGGCCAGGCTCAACTTGGCGTAGCGGTCGCTCTCCAGCGCCTCCCAGAGCCCGCGGGTCTCGGTAAGGCCGCGCGCGATGCTCTCCTGGGCCAGGCGGTTAGCCCGCGCAGTCGTGAGCCCCACGGTCACGAGCACCAAGCACACGATCAGGACGGTCGTGAAGAGGAGCAGCTTCTGAGTGAGGCGCATCGCGCTGTCAGTAGTGCTCTTCGGACGTGTAATCCCGGCCGTACTTGTTCCTGTGTGGCGCCGGGCGGTAGCGCGAAGTGTCGAGGGCCAGGCTCGCGCGCACTTCCCCGTCAGCGGGGACGATCACCTCGGTCGATGTCTCGCCGGCCTGCTCGTACCAGGCCTTCAGCGTGTAGCGCCCCGGAGGCACGCCGGGCAGAGCGAAGGAGCCGTCGCGGCGCGTCCAGACGAAGTGCGGGTTGTCGCGCACGATCACGATCGCGCTCATCTGGGGGTGAATGTTGCAGAACACTCGCACGATGCCCGGATAGTCGAAGCTCACCGACCGGTTCTGCGGCCGCCTGTAAAGCTCGAGGTCGAAGCGGTTCGGGCCAGACACCGAGAAGACGTTGTGGTAGATCCGGTCCATATTGGGGAAACGCACGGTGCTCCCGACCGGAATCGCCACGAGATGAGGCACGAACGTCTTGTCCTTCATCTCCACAGTGACGTTGGTCGTGGGCACCGCAGCGCGCACGCCGTCCAGAAACACCAGCACGCCCTCGACCGGAACCAGAGGGCGGCCACCCTTCTGCTGCACACTGACGCGGCCGACGATGGTCCCGGCGCCCGCCGCGGGCACGCCCACGACGATGGCCAGCGCCACGGCCACGCTGAGAACGAGGGCGCTCGGACGCACGGCCCTCGGGCCGAGCTCCGACGCCGCACCAGTGGGCGGTTTCCGGGATCGTGCGAGCTGCTCCATGCCGGGACTACGTAGGCCGACGGCCGCCCAGATGCCACAAGCGGGCCGCCGCGCTTGAAAGACCGGGAGAACGCGGCGCCGAATACGACCCTCAGCGCTTGGCCGGGGTCTCGGACAGCCTGAAGGCCTCTTGCGTTGTGGCGTTGTAACGGCGGAAATTGGAGTACCTGGCGGTGCAGCGAATCACGTTGAGGGGATCGACAACGGGCTTCAGCGTGTATGTCTCCGTCATCTGTGTGGGCACCCATAGCCCCAGGGCAGGGTCCCGGCTGTAGGCAACCTCGATACGCGCCTCCAATCCGGTGCCGACGTCACGCGCGAGGTGCTCTGTCGCCACGATCGTGCCGCTCTCCGGATCGATCCAATACGAGCCGCCCGAGACGACATCTTCGTTCATGGTACTGCGGATCAACGTCGGGCTCTTCTGCTCTCTAAACTGCAGGCGCCGCACAGCAACGCCCTGTCTCACGGTTGCTTCGCCCAGCTTGAGATCAAAGCGCGAGAGATTCTCTGCACGTAGAAAGAGCAAGGGCAGGTTCGGAACATTGACGTCGCTGTGGATGCGATCGCTCAGGTTCCAAGCCGCTGCCTCCTTCTCGACCCGGTCTGCGTTCACGCTGCCGTCCGCGTTGAACAGCCGGCGCAGCTGCCGTGCGCCGCCCACGGCCTTGCCGTTGACCGTGTGCGTATCGCGAAAGCCCAGCCAATGGCCGCGCGTCGAGACGAAGACAACCATGAAGTCCGACTCTGTCACCCGCGTCTGCGGCCGGCCATTCCTGACGTCGATCTGCTCGTAGCGCTCGCCGGCAACCAGGGCGCCCAGCGCCGGCTCGTACTCCGCGACGTAGCGGCCAGCGCGCTCGACGAGCTGCGACAAGAGCGCCGTGTCTTGCGGCGACCCGGCCAGAAGGCCGGCACCTATGAGTGCCAGTGGCATCGATATGCTCATGCTCAGCCCTCTATCGCCAACTCTCCACGAGGATATGACCTCAGGGCCGGCCTAGGGTCGGCTCACGGGCTCACGCGCCGCAGCGCCTCGAGCGCCTGACAGCCGTCGGTGAGCCCGTCGTCGCAGGCCTTCTTGTAGAGCTGCGCGGCTCTCGCCCTGTCCTGCGCCACGCCGGTGACGTACAGCGTGCCGAGGTTCAAGCAGCCGTTCAGCTCGCCGCCGTCGCAAGCCTTCTGAAAGAGCTGCGCGGCCCGGGCCGTGTCCTGCGCCACGCCTTCGCCTGCGGCGTACAAGGCACCCAGGTTCAGGCAAGCCTTAGGCTCACCGCCGTCGCAGGCCTTTTGATAGGGTGGCTCCGCCTTCGCCTTTTCCTGCGTCACGCCCTTGCCGGAGGCGTACAGCGTACCGAGGTTCAAGCAGCCTTTCAGCTCGCCACCGTCGCAAGCCTTCTGGTACGGCTTGAAGGCCATCGCCGTGTCCCTCGCCAGGCCCACGCCGGTCGCGTATCGGGTACCTAGGTTCAAGCAGCCTTTCAGCTCACCGCCGTCGCAGGCCTTCTGAAAGGCCTGTACGGCTTTGGCCTTGTCCTGCACTACGCCCTCGCCGTTCTCATACATCGACCCCAGGTTGTAGCAGCCGCCCACGTCTCCGCCACTGCAGGCCTTCTGAAAGAGCTGCGCAGCTCTAGCGACGTCACGCTCGACGCCCCGGCCGGCGTCGTACACGACGCCGAGGTTGAAGCAGGCCGCCGCGACCCCCCTGTCGCAAGACTTCTCAAATAGCTGCGCAGCCCTGACCCTGTCCTGGGCCACGGCCTTGCCGTTCTCGTACATCGAGCCCAGGTTGTGGCAGCCACCCGCATCCCCACTGTCGCAGGCGTTCTGAAAGAGCTGTGCGGCCCTGGCCGTGTCCTGCACCACGCCCTCGCCGGAGGCGTAGAGGGTGCCGAGGTTGTTGCAGCCACGCTCGTCGCCGCTGTCGCAAGCCTTCCCAAATAGCTGCGCGGCCCTGGTCTTGTCCGGCGTGACTCCCGCGCCGTTGGCGTACAGAACGCCGAGATTGGTGCAGCCGCGGCTCTCGCCAGCGTCGCAAGCCTTCTGGCACTCGACCACGCCCTCACAGGGAGCAGCGGCGGGAGCCGTCTCAGGCCTTGTGGCCGGCGGCGCTAGGAGGGCAAGGACCAGAGGGGCTAAGGCACTCCACATCGCTTCCTCCCCCGCGATACCAGCGATGATACTCCCGACGCGACCCGTCAATGGCGCAGAAACCGCGGCGTTGGCTGACGCCACGCGCCTCTGTCGTGCGCTCGTTGTGACCCTTACCTATGGCCACGGATACGGGCTGGCCGAGCTAGCAAGTTGGAGTTGCCCCGGTTTGGCGGGCTGGGGCGGGGTGAAAGGCCAGGTTCGCCACCGGCAGGCCGGTGAACCGCACCTGCGCGATTGGAGAGGGGCGGCGAAGCGCGCTCTGCACTCCGCCGCCCACACGCGATCAGACCTTGTGCTTGAGCATCCCGTGCATGGTGAGCCAGCTCACGAAGGCATTGAACCAGCCGGTGCTGGTCGTTTCCTTGGGGTACATGCCGAAGCCGTGACCGCCCTGTTCATAGAGGTGGAACTCGACCGGCTTCTTGGCCGCACGCCAGGTGTCGATCAGTCCGAAGCCGCCATTGGCAAAGAAGGGATCGTCGGCGGCGAGCGCGATGAACAGCGGCGGAGCGTCGGCCGGGACAGTCACCGGAGCCAGCGGACCGTAGATGATGCCGATGAACGCCGGCTTGGCGTCCTGCCCGGCCAGCTCGCTCGCCAGGGTCAGCATTGCGCCGGCAGAGAAACCGACCATGCCGATGCGGTCGGGGTCGATCTTCCACTCGGCGGCCCGGCGCCGGATCAGGGCAAAGGCCGCGCGCGAGTCCTCGATCTGCGGCGCGAGACCAGCCATCATCTGCTGCGGATCAGGGGGCGAAGCAGGGCGCGGAGCCGGGCGCGCGGCGCCTGAGAACATCTCTTTCATCGAGCGCTCGAATCCGGCCATGTCAGCCGGGGTCTGGTTCAGCCGGTACTTGAGCACGAATGCCGCAACACCACGCTCGGCCAGCGCGCGGGCGACATTCCAGCCTTCGTTCTCCATCGACAGAGTTCGAAAACCGCCGCCCGGAGCCACGACAACGGCAGCGCCGCTGGCCTTGGCCGGGTCAGGCAGGAACGGCGTGATCGTCGCCACCGTGACGTTACGAGCAAACTTGCTGCCGTATTGGGAGTGCCACGATTCCTGAGCCTTCGCATCGGGGAGCGGCGGCGTGCCAATCTCGATCGCATTCGGCTGAGCAGGGATGGCGATCGGCGTCATCGTGTCGTTTAGCTGCGCAAAGACCGGCGCCGCGAATGAGCAGGCCGCGACCAGAACGGCCGCCCGGGACACGCTCCGCTGTGCGGAAATGAGTGTCGAATGCATCACCATAGCTGTCGAGTTCCTCCTGAGGGCTCGCCGGTTCGTTCCGGAAGCCGCGCCCAATTGTCACACGGATGACAATGCGCGCAGAGCCGGTCCAGGCACTTGCGGAGAGGCCCTCCGGTTGATGCCCCTGAAGAAGAGAAAGCCTTGGGCACGGGAATGAGTCCCGCGCCCAAGGCGCATGTACGCGAACGTCTCTATTTTGCGATCAGGTTTCCGGTGAACCGGAAGTTATCGATGCGATAGGGTTTGGAGGCCGTCTGGTTCGTATTGACGGCGACGTTGATCTGAACGTCCTTGTACGACCCCTTGAATAGGTTCACGATCTTCGCCGGCAGCGCGAAGTTGAGCGTGTCCCATTTGTCCAACGCCAGACCGGTGAGGTCGACCTGGCCCGCAGGTTGATTGTAGATGCCGCCACTCGGACAGGTGACGAAGAGCTGCACTTGCCCCAGCCAGGACGGATTGGTTGCCGGCGACGACATGTAGATATCCAGGCTCAGCTGGCTTGAATAGCTCGTTATTTCGCTCGAGGCGAAGACCGGCGTGGCGACGACCATGTAGCCGGTCCCGTTGAACTTCAAGGAAAGCGTTCCCTCGCTCTTGAGACTGGTATCGTTTGAGAGCGTGAAATTCCCCTGCACCTTGGTCCAGGGTCGCGCCGGATTCTCGTTGCTCAAAGGGCTCGGGGGCGGGACGGCCGTTACCTTCACTTGCAGGGAGTCCGAGCCGGTGTCGCCGATCTTGTCCTTCGCCTTCAGCGTGACGGTGAAAGTCCCCGTACTCGTATAGGTATGGCTCGGAGTGAGGGTCCAATTCACGGTGGAACTGCCGTCGCCGAAATCCCACACGTACGAATAGATATCATCACCCGGATCCGTGATGACGCCGCTGAAGTCGACCGCGGTGTTGACGATCGCTGTCTGGTTCGGCCCGGCCTCCACGGTCGGCGCGATGTTGCTCACCACGACCGACGCGCTCGTCCACGCCGTGACCCCGACGTTGTCCCTCACCTGCACGGAGACGATCGTGAACTGATTGCAGTGCTCGAGCGTGTGAGTGGGCGAGGACGACCAGTCGGTGTCCCACTTGCCGTCGCCGTTGGTGTCCCACTGGTACTGGAGCGCGCCACCGCCCGACTCGTAGGAGCCGCTGGCGTCCAGGACGACGCTCTGCCCCTCGATGCAGGAGTACGGCCCCGTGAGCGCGGCAACCGGCCGCACGTGCGGGGTCGTCGAGAGGAGCCGGCCGTCGGGATCGCCATAGAGGGTGAAAGCCATCGTATTCAGTCCGACGTAAGGCAGTTGCGCGTTCACCGCTTTGAGGGCGTCCCCTGCAGCCATGGGCGAACCGCCGTTGTTCATCACGTATGAAGTGTAGAAGTACGCCATGTTCTGGTTCGCGTCGCTGTGGATGTCGCCGATCGCATTGCCGAAGCTGTACATGGTCACTCGCGTGCCGGAGACGGTTGCGATCGCGCCGTCCTTCAAAAGGGAATACCCGAGATTGTCGTGGAACTCAGGGTAGCCATTGGAGCAGGAGCCCTGGAAAACAAACGAAGGATACCCATCATCCAGTTTCACGCACTCGGAGGTGGCCAGGACATTATTGGCGCTGTCATATCCCCCGTGTGTCCACCACGTCACCATTCCATAGTGGTTCAGCCATTCGTTCACCACGTTCTTGTCCGTGCACGGCCAGAGCTCCGGCGTCGGCCCCGAGGGGGCAAAATCCTGCGCGTAGATGCGGAACGATTTGAATCCGAGAGGATCGGTCACGTTGCCTTTCACCGCCTCTCCCAGCGACCAGGCCGGCGTGGTGGGGTCCAGAGGCACCATAGGCAGCAAGATTGTCTCGCGCCAGGTGAGGTCGCCCGGATCGGTCTCATAGGCACTGAGCTTGGCAAGGATCTGGTCGAGCGCGTAATAGTCATTGTCGTAGACGGGTATTCTCCCAACGCTCACTTGGGCGTTGGTCTGACGGCCGCCCGGTCCGTCGTCTCCCGCCATCCAGACGTTGTTGATGATTTCGACGTCGGTCAGGGCCGGCGTTCCACTGAGATCGGTGCTGTTGTAATACGATGCGTCCAGGCCCCCGGCAACATAGTCACTGACCGCGGCGTCATAGTGATAGAGATGGTCGGCCGGAACGACGGCCTTGCCCGAGACGCGAGTGACGTTGTCCCAATACAGTTTGATGACGGCATCCCCCGTCTTTTGGTAATACTCCACCGTGATGTCGTGCAGGCCAGCGGTCATGGTCATGAAGTCCGAGTCATACTCCGTGGCAGTGGTGTGATCCGTCCAATTGTCGACAACGGGAACAGGGTTGCCGTCGAGGTATATTCGCACCCCGTCGTCCGAAAACGCCCCGATCCAGTAGTCTTCCGAATAGTCGAATTGGATCTTGCCGGTCCAGCGTGCTGAAAAATTGTCGGGTCCGACCGTCGGCGCGGGACTCGTCGCGTGATTCACGGGCAGCATTTCGCCGTAGAGGCCGTCACCGTCCAGGTCCCAATTGCCGACCAAGTCCGCATAGAAGAAGTCGGTCGGGTACTCCCGGTCGCCCGGCTCCGCGATTTGCGGGTAGCACATCTTCATGGGGACGTCGCCGACAGGCGCGCTCGGATTGAGCGGATCGGCCGGGTGTGGGTCTCCGATGAGGAGCACATAGTCGATGCCCAGAGACAAATAGTTATTGATGAGCCACTGCCGGATCTTCTCCGACCGGCCGTTCGGGGCCTGGCCGGTGAGGGAGTCATAGTCGTTTTCGGTCACGATCCGCACCGTGCGCCCGGCGGCCTGCTTCATCTTCACAAAACTCTGCAGCATGCCGCTCTTGCTCACAATCTGGTTGGTGGTGATGATGACGTAGTCGACGCTGGTTCCAGTCGGAGCGCTCAACGGCATGGGAGCCATGCCCGAAGCCGCGACGTCATAGGTCACCGTGACGGAAGCGGCCTGGGTGACCTTCAATTGCCGCGCCACCGGGTTGTATGCGAACGGCCGGAAGGCGAGCCGGATGTATCGAACCAACCGATACGTGCGCTTCTTGCCATCCTGGCTGGCCAGCTCCTTCTTCGTCACGGTCGGCAGCAGTTCGATCGCATTTCCGGGGAAGAAGGCGTTCTTGCCGTACACATACGCGTTTCTGCCCCTGACGATCGACTTCCCCTCGCCCCAGTGCTCCCGCCGATCGAGCATGGAGGGGCCTTCGGGAACGATGTCGTACGCCTGGGATAGGTCTTTGACATCGGCACCGTCAACGGTGATCTTGATGTTGGACAGGCTGCCGTCATCCGGCACTTTCAGCTCGACGATCTTCACCGGGAGCGCGGGATCCCCCGGGGAATACAGGCGGCTGAAACCCTTGTCAGTCATCTCGATCCTGAATTCCTTGGTGTTGGCCGCAACCAGCCTGTAGTCGCCGGCCACCAGCTTCGCCTGCAGCGATTCGGCGGCCAAAGACATCGGCAGGAACAGAAATAGAACGCAGGAGAAGAAGACAAGCGAGTGATGCCTCAACTTTCGGGCAAAAAAATCGCGCCCAGTGCTCTTCATTTATTCGCCTCCACGGTTTGAACGGCACGTTTGTAGCCGATTCAGAGTCGGTTGTCAAAGACTTCTAATCGTCCGCCGGGTCCGTTCAACTCGTGTCGCGAACGAGACGCGCGCTCGACCACGCGAGCGCGGCCTCGTTGACGAATAGCAAGGCCCTGAAGTGGTCTACAGGAGTGGCAACATCGTGAAGGTGCTCCAGTGTACAGTCGTCGGATCGCACTACGTTGGCGCTGTTACTGAAGTTTGGTTGCCTCTGGGCTGGAGCCGGGCCTTCTGGCCGCCCCTAGGGGCGTCGCGGCGGGCCGGCCCAGCCCGTACCCTGGCCGGCCGGCGGCGCGCACATCCTATCCAGCCGCCCCGAGAGGGTCGCGCCGCGGGCGAGCGTCGTTGCGCCGCAGGCCCGATGAGTTGTTGAAGGGTTGGCTCCTCAGGTAGGATTCGAACCTACAACCCTCCGGTTAACAGCCGGATGCTCTACCATTGAGCTACTGAGGAACGGTCACGTCGGTGCCGCCGACGGCGGACATCCGAAGGGCGATGAATTATAGGAAGGCAGCCCAGGGGTGTCAACGCGGCTAGTCGGGGACACTAATCGGGGACACCTTGGACGGGCCGTATGGAGAACCAAGCTGTCCCCGTCTCTACCTCTTGAAAGCGCGCCGGCGCTCGATGAACGCGAACGCCTCCTGCGCGTTGCGATTCAGGACCAGCTCTTCCGGAAAGCGCGCGGCGGCCATCATCGGACGGATGGCGTCGTCGCAGCCGATCTCGTTGAGCGTGTGCGCATCGCTGCTGACAACCACTGGACAAGCCTCGCTCATACAGGTGGCCAGGAGCGCCTGGGTGACCTCGTGCCCAATGCGGCTCAGCGCGACTTTGGAGTTGTTCAGCTCGATCGCTCTCCCAAGGTCGCGCACGCCGCGCGCCAGGCGCGGCAGATCGTGCGGGTAATCGGCGCTGTTGGGATGCGTGACCACGTCGAGAAAGGGATTAGCGACGAGCGTTGCGAGCATGAGGTCCGTGTACTCGCTCGCCGGCAAGCCACGCGG
>Ga0302323_100004000_pt1 | contig 11998 bp, 10 predicted proteins | sample Fen_T0_3_FD_201950 | JGI IMG/M metagenome (GOLD analysis project Ga0302323, IMG submission 201950) | Peat permafrost microbial communities from Stordalen Mire near Abisko, Sweden - Fen_T0_3 | ecosystem: Environmental > Terrestrial > Soil > Wetlands > Permafrost | place: Sweden: Abisko... | reverse complement strand
TTCGTGGTAAAGAATTTTTTCACCCGCACCGCGGTCACTGAAAAGACGTTTCTTGTGACGGTTGCTGCCGCGGTCAATGACGCTTGTGGCGGTATCAAGGATATTTTGATGTGAGCGATAACTTTGTTCGAGCAATACAACTTGCGCGTCGGGAAAATCTTGCTCGAAGCGCTGGATGTTTCGATAGTCCGCGCCGCGCCATGCGTAAATTGATTGGTCGGGATCGCCAACGCAAAAAATATTTTTGTGCTGCGAAGCGAGATGCTTGACCAAGGCATATTGTGCGAGGTTGGTATCCTGAAATTCATCCACCAGCACATGGCGGAATCGTTGTGCGTATTTATCACGTACCGAGGGGTTATCTTCCAGCAGACGGGCGGTATAAACCAGCAGGTCGTCAAAGTCCACGGCGTTGCTGGCGATTAATCTTTTTTGATATTCAATATAAACTCGTTTGACAACTTCGTCGCGATATGTGTTGATCGGATAATCTTCAGGTCCAATGAGTTCATTTTTTGCGCGCGAGATGGCGGCGTGGATGCTCTGGGCGCGATACAGCTTGTCGTTCAGATTCAATTCTTTGATGATGGTTTTTACGATTCGTTCCTGGTCATCGGAATCGAAGATCACAAAATTTGATTCAAGCGGAAGGTGCTCCACCTCACGCCGCAAAATGCGCGCGCAAATGGAGTGGAAGGTGCCAAGCATGATGCCGTCCGTCGCCTGTTCATTCAGCATGGACTTTACGCGCTGATCCATTTCCTTCGCGGCTTTGTTGGTGAATGTGACCGCAAGGATCTGCCACGGGCGGACTCCTTCGGACGCGATCAGATATGCGATGCGCTGAGTCAGCACGCGCGTCTTTCCTGACCCCGGACCTGCGACGACCAAAACAGGTCCATCGGCGGCTGTGACAGCTTTGCGTTGTTGCGGGTTTAGTTTATTGAGAAAATCCATAGGTCTCATTATAAATGCATCTGGCGGGGGCTTAGCCCCCGCCAGAGCGGATTGGAATATTACCTATTTTGTGTCGTCCTACTTTAATTCAGACGTACAATTTGGACAGCGTGTGGCTTTAATGGCGATTGTGCTGAAACAGTACGGGCATTCCTTTTGGGTCGGTTCTGCCGCAGGCGCGGGTTTCTTTGTACTGTTTGCGATTTTTACAAGCAGGAAAATGACAACAGCGATGATGAGGAAATCGAGGATGTTATTAATGAAATTTCCGTAAGTCACTTTTGCACTGCCGACGGTGAACGCCAATCCGCTGAAATCTATTCCGCCAATGATCAAGCCTATCAAAGGCATGACAATGTCATTGACAAAGGAAGTAACAATTTTTCCAAACGCACCGCCGATGATAACTGCAACGGCGAGGTCCAGCACGTTGCCGCGCATAACGAAAGCTTTGAATTCTTTTAGCATAGTGTTCTCCTTATAATTCTGGAAATTAATTGCGCTTGGATTTTATGTTAGGAAGTGGGGCTTGTCAACGATACGGGAAATCTTCGGATATGGGATGTGTAAAATGCCGAAAGGACGAATATACCGGTTGAGGCAGAGCAGACTTTGGGCGAGATGATGAAGCGTATTTGTCCAGTCGAGTCATTTTTGAATAGGAGTTTTTGGAATGTTCTTTGTCAGTACCTGAGTAGTGCCTTTTGTCAGCAAAACGGATGTTTAGACTGCTCTAAGGGTTCGTTTGTTGACGCCCGAAGGGAATTAGGTATAATTCAATGTGCTCGTTGTTGGAAGTGATTGGTTTACTAGGTAGTATTATCCCAATATGGAAAAGGACCTCACGGATGCCTGATCTTTTGTTAGATGTTAAAGGGCTTGAGACGCAATTCAAGACCCCCGATGGGATTGTTCACGCAGTAAATGGTGTGTCTTTTGGGTTGAAGGAAGGTGAGACGCTGGGGGTTGTAGGAGAAAGTGGTTGTGGCAAGAGTGTTACGATGCTCTCTGTCCTGGGCTTGATCGCAAGCCCTCCAGGAAAGATAGCCGCGGGGGAAGCGTTATTTTTTGGTCAAGACTTGCTTACAATGCCTGCTGAAAAACTTCGCCAGGTGCGCGGCGCACAGATCGCCATGATCTTCCAGGACCCAATGACCTCGCTTAACCCTGTGTTGACGATTGGACGCCAACTGGAAGAGCCTTTGATGATTCATATTGGTATGACCAAGAATCAGGCTCGTGATCGCGCGGCAGAGTTGCTTAGCATGGTGGGAATCCCAAATGCCAAAGACCGTTTGAATGATTATCCCCATCAATATTCCGGCGGTATGCGCCAGCGCGTGATGATCGCCATGGCGCTTTCCTGCAGCCCACAGGTTTTAATCGCAGATGAACCCACCACTGCTTTGGATGTAACGATTCAGGCGCAGATCATGGATTTGGTAAAACGCCTGCGCAATGAACTTGGCATGGCAATTATCTGGATCACGCACGATCTGGGCGTGGTGGCTGGGCTGGCTCAGCGTGTGCTTGTTATGTATGGTGGTTTTATTATTGAAGAAGCTTCTGTCAATGATTTGTTTGCCAACCCCAGCCATCCATATACAATTGGGCTGATCGGCAGTCTGCCGCGTGTGGATGGAAAACAGCAGGGACGTTTGTATTCAATCGAGGGACAGCCTCCTGTCCTTTATCAAAAACCCCAATCCTGTCCGTTTGCGCCGCGTTGTAAGTGGGTGATGGAACGTTGCTGGAAGGAGAATCCCGCCCTTGCCCCAATTTCAGATGAACATCGTGTGGCGTGCTGGGTTGATATTAAGACGGGGAGAACTCGATAATGTCTGATAACTCTGATGTCCTCTTAAAAGTAGTAGACCTTAAGATGCACTTTCCCATCTACCGGGGTGTGTTCCAACGTCAGGTGGGAGCCGTCCATGCTGTGGATGGAGTTTCCTTCGATGTCAAACGCGGTGAAACGCTTGGGCTTGTAGGCGAGTCAGGTTGTGGTAAATCCACAACGGGACGTACCATCCTCCAGCTTTATAAACCCACCGCCGGCGAGATATTTTTTGAAGGCACGAATCTGGTTACGCTGAAACGCGAAGAAATGCGCTGGATGCGCCGCCAAATGCAGATGATCTTTCAGGATCCGTATGCTTCGCTCAATCCGCGCATGACAGTGGCTGAAATTGTTGGTGAGCCGCTCTCGGTCCACAATGTTGCCATGGGAAAGGAAATTCAGGAGCGTGTGGCGCATTTGCTCGAAATCGTGGGGCTTAATCCCAGTTTTGCCGGTCGTTACCCGCATGAGTTTTCGGGAGGTCAGCGCCAGCGTATTGGTGTGGCGCGCGCACTCGCATTACAGCCTTCCTTCATTATTTGTGACGAACCGATCTCGGCGCTGGATGTATCCATTCAGGCGCAGGTTGTGAATCTGCTTGAAGAATTACAGGAACAATTCAACCTGACCTATTTGTTCATTGCCCACGACCTTTCGATGGTGCGGCACATTAGCAAGCGGGTTGCGGTGATGTACCTTGGCGTGATTATGGAATTGGCGAATCGTGACGACCTATACCTTGAGCCGTTACATCCATACACACAAGCTCTGCTTTCAGCGGTTCCGATTCCCGACCCTGTGGCGGATCAAAACCGCAAGCGTGTTATTTTGGAGGGCGATGTTCCTTCGCCGGTCAACCCTCCTTCAGGTTGTCGTTTCCGCACACGATGTCCGATAGCCGATAAGATTTGCGCGGAATCCCGCCCGGAATTCCGCGAGGTCAAAGCTGGACATTTTGTTGCTTGTCATTTGGTCTCATAATATTTAATAAGGAGGTGATGTCTAGCAGGAAACACTTTTGTTCTTTGTGTAATAAGTTGTATCCAAAAATTCACTACCTATTTTTGAGGAGAAGAAAAAATGCGTAAAATGTTTGCTCTATTAAGCCTTTTTGTCGTGCTCAGCATGGCTCTGTCGGCTTGTGGCGCTCCTACAGCGGCGCCGGCGACTGAAGCCCCGGCTGCCCCTGCGGCAACCGAAGCCCCTGCGGCAACTGAAGCCCCTGCAATGGGACCGACCAGCCAATACATAGGCTCCGGCGTGTTAGACGGCAATGGTATTCCCCCTGAATTCTTTAGCGACATTCATGTTCGCAAAGGTTTCAGCTATGCTTTCGACTGGGACACCTATATTAAGGATGTCTTTAAGGGTGAAGCGGTTCAGTCCCTGGAGCTTCCACTCCCTGGTATGCCTGGCTACGACCTGAATGCCCCTCACTACACCATGGATCTTGCCAAGGCTGCCGATGAGTTTAAAGCCTCGACCTTGACCTCGCCTGATGGAAAATCACTCTGGGATACCGGCTTCCGTGTACAGATGCTCTACAATCAAGGCAACACCACCCGCCAGATTGTGGCAGAGATTTTGGCTGCCAACCTGGCAAAGATCAACGACAAGTTCGTGGTTGAGATTTTGGGACTACCATGGCCTGCTTACCTGGCTTCTCAACGCGCCGGACAAATCCCGATCATGACCGCCGGCTGGATCGAAGATATTCATGACCCCTCCAACTGGTATCAGCCGTATACGGTGGGCGCCTATGGCGGCCGCCAGAACATGCCTGCTGATTTGAAATCCCAGTTCCAGCCTCTGTTGGATAAGGGCGTAGCCGCGAGTGATGCCGCAGGACGCACTGCAGTTTACGAGCAGATTACCAAACTCTATTATGATAATGCGCCTGGTATTCCGTTGGAGCTTCCCACCACTCATGGTTATGAACAGAAATGGGTAAGTGGCGTTGTCCGCAACCCGATCTTCCCCGACTTGCTTTTCGCTCCCATTACCAAGTCTGCTGATGCGAAGAATCCGACCACCTTTACATATGCATCATTTGGTGATGTGGATACACTGGATCCTGCGCTGGCTTACGATACATCCAGCGGTGGAATCATCCAGAACGTTTACAATACCTTGATCTTCTATGACGGCGAGAAAGCCGGTGCCTTCGTTCCGATGCTGGCTTCTGAGATGCCGACCCTTTCAGCAGATGGCAAAACCTACACCTTCAAACTTCGCTCGGGTGTGAAATTCCAAAACGGCGATACGATGACTGCTTCTGATGTCGCCTTCTCGTTCCAGCGTGGCTTATTGCAGGGCGGTGGCGTTTCTCCGCAATGGCTCCTCTCCGAACCCTTCTTCGGTGTAGGCAATCAGGATGTGGCTCAAATGGTTGATTCAAGCGGCGCTCTGGTTGACGATCCCGCCGGCTTGCAGAAAGCCGACCCTGCCAAACTAAAGTCGGTTTGTGAAGATCTCAAGAAACTGATTGTGGCTGATGACACTGCCAACACCGTTACCATGACCCTTGCCCAGCCTTGGGCGCCTTTCCTCCCCTCCATTGCCCAGACTTGGGGCTCCATCATGGATGCCAAGTGGGTCGCTGAGAACAAAGGTTGGGATGGTTCCTGCGATACCTGGCAGAAATTCTATGGCATACAGTCTGCAGACGATCCTCTCTCCAAGGTCACCAATGGCACCGGCGCTTATGTGTTGGATCATTGGACACCTGGTCAGGAAGTCGTTCTCACCAAGAATCCCACTTATTGGGATACCGCCAATGCGGGTCATCTGGATCGTATTGTGATCCAAAACATTGCTGAGTGGGGCACGCGCTTTGCCGAGTTGCAAGCCGGTGATGCAGATATCGCGATCGTTTCGCCCGAAAACCGCTCGCAGGTTGATCCTTTGGTCAGTGAATTTAAAGTCTATGACCCCACGACCGATGCCTATGGACCCCTCCAGACGGTCTGCGGATATGATGCGAGCAAACTGGGCGCTGCACAATTCACAGCCTGTGCGGCAGGTGAAACTGCTAAAGATGGAGCTTTGCGCCTGTACATTGGTCGTCCACAACTCCAACAGGATGTGATTATTTACAACTTCAAGATCAAGTAGATCGGTCTAGTTACTTAATGTGTGCGGGGACCCTTTTCGGGGTTCCCGCACAATCAAAAGTTTTTTATCCTCATTAACTGGAATGCCTCTTTTATCCAGTTGATTCTGAATGACAATATCTGACAGGTAGAAATTATGGTTACTTACATCACCCGCCGTTTGTTGCTCGTGCCGGTATTGCTCTTTGGGGTTACGGTGTTGATCTTCCTTATGTTGCAATTCCTTACGCCGGTGGAGCGCGCAACTTTGTATGTCAGGGATATCCCCAAGAATAACAACGCGATTAGTGGGATCATCAAGCAATATGGACTGGATCAACCCCTCTACGTTCAATATTGGCGCTGGCTGGTGGGTCATACGGTTGGTGGTGAGAGAAAAGGTGGCATTCTCTTTGGCGATTTCGGTTACTCACGCACAGCTTCCCAGCCTGTTGCTGATTTGATTCGCCTACGCTTCCCAAACACACTTGACTTGACGATTTGGGCGGTTGCACCAGTCATTCTCGTGGGGATTTGGCTGGGAGTACAAGCTGCTGTGCATCAAAATAGTATCATTGACCAGGCAGCTCGTATATTCAGTATCGTGGGCACTTCTTTCCCGACCTTTGTGTTTGGCTTGCTGATGTTGATGCTTTTTTACGTAAAACTGGGTTGGTTTCCGCCTGGAAGAATATCAGATTGGGCGAGCATTATAGTGCGTAGCCCGGACTTCCATCACTACACTTCACTATTAACCTTTGATGCCTTGCTCAACGGACGGCTTGACGTTTTTTGGGATGCTCTCCGTCACATGTTGATGCCAATTTTGACCCTTTCCTATATCAGTTGGGCAACCTTCCTGCGTGTCACACGTTCCTCCATGTTGGAGACCTTGCGCATGGAATATGTCACCACGGCGCGCGCCAAGGGACTTTCTGAGCATGATGTTGTTTTCAAACATGCGCAACCCAATGCCATGATCCCAGTTGTCACACTGGCTGGGTTTAGTGTGATTGGTTTGCTGGGTGGTGTGGTCATTACCGAGACTGTTTTTAATTTCCCGGGGATTGGTCAAGCCGCCGCAAATGCCGCCGCCCAGTTGGATGTGGTTACCGTTTTAGGATTTGCCCTTTTCGATGGACTAATCCTGATTGTTGCCAATCTGGTGGTTGATGTTATGTACGCGGTGGTTGACCCCCGTGTACGCTTATCTTAGTAAGGAGATACTGAATGGCTGAAACTATTCCCAGTGGGGATAACACCCTTCTACGCGAGACGGTGGCTGTTCGAGAAATTGGCCGGGTGGAACGTTTTCTTGGCCCAGAAAATTATCGTATTGTAATGGGTTTGTTGAAAACACCCGCATCAATCATGGGTTTTATTTTGATTACATTTTTTATCCTCGTTGCCATCTTTGCCCCGCTGATCATCCCACCGGTTAACCCAAACGATCCATATAAAATTCCACGCGATGGTTACAAATCTGAACCGCAGCCAATGGGAACAATATGGAATACCAGCCCACCGCCCCTGCCTTTCTGGTGGAAGCCTATTATGGGAACCGACCACTGGACACACATTCTTGGAACTTCACAAGGTCAATATGATGTATTCTATGGGATCATTTGGGGTACGCGCACAGCCTTTCGCACAGGTTTGATGGTAACCATTGCCACCTTCCTGATCGGCATCATTATTGGCTCGATCTCGGCTTACTATGGCGGTTGGGTAGATAATGTCATCATGCGTATTGTGGATGTTTTCCTGACACTGCCGTTCATCCTTGCGGCTTTGATCCTGGCGACCATCCTTACACCTCGTATCGGTAAAAGTTTGTATCCAGCCATCATAGCCTTGATCGCCTTTGGCTGGATGACCTATGCCCGTATTATTCGCGGTGACATTCTCTCGATCAAAGAACGCGATTATATTATGGCAGCGCGCGTCATTGGTGTAAAGGACAGCCGTATCCTCTTCCGTCACATCATTCCCAATGCCATCTTCCCTACTCTGGTGCTGGCTTCATTGGCTGTCGGTGACGTGGTGCTTTCCTTTGCGGCATTATCCTTCCTCGGCATTGGCACAGAGGTTGGTTATGCAGACTGGGGACAGGTGCTTTCCTTCGCCCGTAACTGGATCACCAGCCTGGATGTCTACTGGTACATCATCGTCTGGCCTGGTCTGGCTCTTGTGCTGTACGTGATGGGCTTCAACTTGGTCGGTGACGCCCTGCGCGACGTGCTCGATCCCCGTATGCGCGGCAAGACCTAACTCGTGCATCAAAAATTTTCCCTTCAACTCCTGTTGATAACCATCGGAATAGCCCTGCTTCTTGCAGGGCTATTTTTCGATCTGGGCATGGTCGCGGCGCAAACTCCCATGCCCACGCCAGACCGCCTCGCGCAACCCACGTTGCCCGCCGACCCATCCCAGGCGGATAGAGGCGCGCAAGTCTATTGGCTCTCGTGCCTGCCCTGTCACGGTGACCGCGGACAGGGGCTGACCGAGGAATTCAAACAAACCTACCCTGCCGAAGACCGCAACTGCTGGAACTCAGGCTGTCATGGCAAACGTCCGTATCAAAATGGATTTACCCTGCCCATGAATATCCCCGCAATCATCGGCGCTGGCACATTGCAAAAATTCCCCAACGCTCTGGTGCTGCGATCCTACATCTTCGCAGCCATGCCCTACTGGAGACCAGGCAGTTTGACCGAGGAAGAGTCCTGGCAGGTGACCGCCTTTGTTTTACGCGAAAATAATTTATGGAATGTCCAGGAGGACTTGACCGCATCCAACGCGGACCTGGTACTGGTCAGCACACCTCAAGCATTTGCCACGCCTCAGCCTGTCCCTTCTGCCGTTGCGCCGCTGGAATTATCCCCACTCCTTTTTGTTGTCGGATTTGTTGTCCTCGCACTCCTTTTGACTTACCTGCGTAAACGCAGATTCTAGCGGGAGCTTTTTTCTATTTTTACTCTGAGGGGAAATTTTCTTTTCAGTTCCATCCAGGCGTAGACACTTGCGCCCGACTAAAGTACATTTGTAAGATTCCCGCCAAACTCAAAGTCTATGATTTCATATGACCGATAATGTCAATTCACCCCACAAATGGGAAGCGGACTATGAACGCAAAACAGATGGCTGGGACCTAAAGGGACCAACACCAGTATTCAGGAGCCTTGCTTCAAGCGGACAGTTCAAGCCGGGGCGAATGATCGTGCTTGGCGCAGGGCGCGGACATGATGCGCGTGAGTTCGCTCGCCATGGCTTTCAGGTGACCGCGGTTGATTTCGCTTCTCATGCCGCAGATGAAATGCGGCGTCTCGCTGACCCTGCCGCGCCCGTGGACATTCTTCAAAGTGACCTGTTCGCGCTGCCTCACGAATTGAATAACTCTTTTGATTATGTTCTGGAATATACCTGCTTCTGCGCCATTGACCCAAAACGCCGCGCCGATTATGCCGACCTTGTAACTCACCTGCTGAAACCTGATGGTGTTTACATTGACCTGGCTTTCCCACTGGATGGAAGACTAGGCGGACCGCCATTTGCGGTAAAAGAATCTGAGGTAATGGATTTATTCCAGAAGCGGGGATTCAAACTGGTATCGCGCAACAAGCCTGAAGAATCCATCTCGCCGCGCCGCCATGCGGAGGAATTGTTCGTTTTTCAAAAAGCGATTTGAGTTGTCCCGCACCTATATCATAAAGCGCAGGCGCATCGATCATCGATGCGCCTTTATATAAACATTCAGCAAAAACCAATCTCTCCCTTTCCGATTATCGGAAAGGGAGAGATTATTAAAGAGGCCAAAGACTGAATGATGTTCTTAGAGTCTGCTTAAGACCTCAGCCTTTTTCTTTTCGTAGTCTTGCTCTGTGATCAAACCAGAATCAAGGAGTCCCTTCAGTTTTTTCAACTGCTCTTCGGCTGGTTCATGAGCGGAGCGGTTGGCTGCATCCCTAAGAGAGTTGAAGTCCATGGCTGCGGAAGGATTTACTGATTTTTTATCATAATAATTCTTTACGCTTTGCTCCATCAACGCATATTGTTCCTGACTCAAGCGGCCAGAGTTGAGTTTTGATTTAAATCCTGCCATGGCGGGATCCAAGTCCGTGGATTGTGGATTCGGCACATAATAGGATCTGGGAAGTGTAATAAATTTTCTTGAGATACCGATCATTGTCAGGGCAAAGAAAACCAGGCCGCAGATCGTGCCCGCATACAGGCTCATTGGAAAAATTCCAAGCTCCGTTTTGACGCCCGTTTTTCCATCGACACAATAGGTGGTGACTGTAGTGACGGTCCTGGTGGGGTCGGGGTGATAATCTTTCGTGACCACTTGCATTTGACCACCCGGGCAGACAAATGGTTTGGCGATTAAATTCACAGACGGAAAGACGGCGCCGATGCCAATGGAACCCACTGTGACACCCATGAACAGGCACCAAATTAATGTCCAAACTACTGTACTGGTTTTGAGTTTCATACCGATAAATTCCTTTCAAACTATAAAATGTATTTTTTGAGATTATCATTTGAACATCGAACCCTACACACCCCCCATAAGAACTATTCTTCCATACTCTCCTTCCTTCCACCATCCTTTCGGTAGAAAAAATCGGAAAGAGAGGCGACACACAACCCTGTTGATGCTGAAAATTTAATCAACAGGGTTTGCGTCAATAATTGTTTTTCACTTCAACTCGCGCCGCAGTTTCTCCGCGACCGTGCGCAGGGACTTGATGCGCGCAAAATATTTATCGTTGGCTTCCACCAGCGTCCAGGGTGAATCGGGCGTGCTGGTTTTCATCAGCATCTCTTCGGCGGCGATGATGTAATCCTCCCATTTGCCGCGATTGCGCCAATCTTCATCTGTGATCTTCCATGTTTTGTAATTGGTGCGCGTGCGTTCACGGAAACGGCTTAGTTGTTCCTGCTTGCTGATGTGCATCCAGAATTTAAGGACGATGGTGCCAAAGCTGGTGAGCTGGCGCTCGAACTGGTTGATCTCTCCATACGCGCGGCGCCAATCCGCTTCGGTGCAAAACCCTTCGAGGCGTTCGACCAATACGCGCCCATACCAGGAGCGGTCAAAGATGGCGATCTGACCCTGCTCGGGCAGGCGCCGCCAAAATCGATACAGATAGTGGCGCTCTTTTTCCTCGCCCGTCGGCGCGGAGATGGGCCAAACCACATAGCCGCGTGGATCGATGCGCTCGGTCAGGCGCTTGATCGTGCCGCCCTTGCCCGAGGCATCCATGCCTTCAAAGACGATGACCACGGGTCGCTTCTGTGCGTAGACTTGATAAGCCAGTTCATGCAGCTCAGCCTGTAACGACTTGAGCTGCTTGTTGTATTCATCGCTTTCAGTTGCCAATGTAAGATCGAGACGCTCAAGCATTGACGGCTCCTTTCATTTCCTTCGTTGCGCGCGGACGTTTGCCTTTCGTCCCCGCAGAGGAGGGCAACTCCAGCCGCGCTTCGAGCGAAGCGATAATCGTTTCAAAAGCCTTGATGCGCATGTAATATCGATCGGATGCCTCAACAATCGTCCATGGGGCATGAGGCGAATCGGTGCGTGAGATCATATCTTCGACAAAGCCCGCATATTTTTCATAGTGTTTGTTTTGCAGCAGGTCATCTTCTCCTACCTGCCAGACTGTCAGCTTATCCTTGCGCAATTTCTTGATGCGTTTATGCTGATCCGCTTCGCCGATATGCAGCCAGAATTTCAAGATGACCGTCCCATCTGCCGTGAGCATCTCTTCAAACTCGGCGATGTCCTGATAGGAGGCGCGCAGCTCATCCTTGTTGATGGTCTTGTTCAGGCGGTCGATCAGGACCCTGCGGTACCAGGATGTGTCGAATGCGACCATTTGCCCGCGGGTTGGGATCTTGAGCCAAAAGCGCCACATCCACGGATAACGCAGCTCGGCGGTCCGCGGCGGCGTGATCGGGACGACGCGGAAGCCGCGCGGGTCCAGGCGCTCGGCGAGCAAACTGATCAGTCGTCCCTTGCCCGTAGCTGACCAGCCCTCGAAAACAATGATGACTGGAACTTTCGCGTCGAAGACCGCGTGTTCCAATTCATACAGGCGCTGCT